>Ga0335078_10000386_pt1 | contig 69611 bp, 45 predicted proteins | sample Lox_Sample_32_FD_206711 | JGI IMG/M metagenome (GOLD analysis project Ga0335078, IMG submission 206711) | Soil microbial communities from Loxahatchee National Wildlife Refuge, Florida, United States - Lox_Sample_3.2 | ecosystem: Environmental > Terrestrial > Soil > Wetlands | place: USA...
ATCGAGGCTTGGAGGTGGGAATACAATGCGAGTCGCCCTCACAGGGCATTGGGGGAGCGCACACCACACGAATTTGCAAATGCCGGAGACTAACTCTCGACTTGGTACAGAAAAAGGGGTCCGAGCAGTGCAGAGAACACCTAGCGAAGACAGCGGTCCAGTAGACCGGAGCCAAAATCAGCAAGAATTTTCTAACTTTGCTTCTAACTCTGCATCAGACTGTGCAGATTGTGCGGGTTTTGACGGTCTGTGACGGCCTGTAACTCATTGAATCCGCGTCACGTGTGAGTTTTCAAGACCGGAGCCATCAACCACTCGGCCACCTCTCCGATTGTCGCGCTTTGGAATGATCCTTATCGCTCGGCTGAAATTCAGGCCATGCAGTTCAGGTTAGTTTACATCAGCGGACCTGCGCCTCAGGGCTGCGGCGATAGTCCGAAGGCCTTGGAATGGAATTCCATCACTTCGGCGAAGTGCGAGAGGAAATACGTGAGGCTGTGATCTCCCGGATAGGCGTGATATTCGTGCTTCACGTGCTCTTTTGCGAGCTCTTCGTGCAATTCGGCTGCTCCTCTTTCGAAGCCGTAGTTATCTTGCTGGCCGCAGTTGAAATAGATGGCCATCCTCTGGAGGGCGGCTGCGTTTTTCCTGGCCAGCAACAGTGGATTGTTCTCGTTCCAGTGGCGCACGTCGATGGGCCTGCCGAAAACCGGGGCCAATACCGAAAGGATCGGCACGCCGGTACCCTCGGCCCCGTCGAGCTCCTGCGGCGATTGGGTGATCAGCGCGGCACTCTGAGCGCTCACCGCCGAGAACAATTGCGGGTAGGCGAAAGCGAATCGCAATGCTCCATATCCGCCCATGGAAATGCCACTGATCGCGCGTCCCTGGCGCCCGGGACGCAGCGAATATTTTTTCTCGATCAGAGGCATGAACTCCTGCAAAAAGAAATCGCTGTAGCGCACGCTTCCGTCGGCAGAATTGATGTAGAAGCTGCGCCGGGCCTCGGGCGCGACGATGAGGAAGTCGCCCATCTTATGCTGGCTGCGCAGGTCGTCGAGCAACGTCCAGCCGCCGCTGTTGAACAGAGTCTGTTCGTTGTCGCCCAGCCCGTGCAGGAAATAAAGAACGGGATAACGCCGCTGCTTCGCCGCGGCATCATAACCAGAGGGCAAATAGACGCAGTAACGCACCGGTCGTTTGAGAATCCGGCTCTGGAGAGCATTGCAGTCGATGCGGCTTTGCGCGGCCGCGGAGCGGAGTCCGGCCAAACATAAAAGGAATAAGAAAAGACAAAGCGAGCGGGAACGCATCATTACGATCAGTTTACTCGTAGCGCAGCGCCTGTACGGGATCGAGCCGCGCGGCACGACCCGCAGGATAAAGGCCGGAAATCAGGCTGACCACGAAGGCAAATAGAATTGCGCTTCCGACCAGCCACCACGGCACGGCCCAGAAGTGTTCGGGAGGCAACGACTGGCGTTTGAGATAGACGTTGGTGCCGGCGTTGATGACCTGGCCGATCGCCCAGCCCAGCAGGACTCCAACCATGCCGCCCAGAACGCCCATCGCGCCGGCCTCGGCGAAGAAGAGTTTTTTTACATCTCCGTCGCTGGCGCCAATCGCTTTCATGATGCCGATCTCGCGCCGCCGTTCAAGAATCGCCATCACTAATGTGTTCACGATGCCGATCGAGGCGACCATCAGCGCCAGACTGCCGAAGATTCCGAGAAATGCGTACAGCACGGCGAAGAACTGCCGCAGGCCGCGGCTCGCATCCAGGATGGAAAACGCGCTGAAACCCATCTTCTTGATCGCATCCTCGACGCCTTGAATCTGCGCGGGGTTCTTAACGCGCACGCTGATGGACGAGTAGACCGGCTGATCGCTATCCGCCCGGGCAATCTCGCGAAGATCGGTGGGCAGCATCACGTGCAGGCTCTCTGCCAGTTGCAACGGCAAGAATACTTTTGCGCGCGTGGGGCCGCGCATGCTTTCGGGATCAAGATCGGCCACCCCGACGATCTTCAACTTCTGTTCGCGCGATACAACAGAGTAGGCCGCGCCCGCGAAGTCATCTGCCGCGGAGTTTGCCTCGCTCGCCGACGGACCGGGTGCAGTGGAGGCACGTTGGGGATACCGCATAATCAGTTCTTTGCCCAGCAGAGGCTTCGCCAACTCGGCAACGTTCGGCTCGGCCGCTCCCAAGGCCGGAGTCTTTCCCAGAAGCTCCTCGGCAAAAGATTTCTGCAGAATCGCTTCCGGCGCAGTACTGGAAGAGAAAAAGCTTCCCTGCATGCCCTCGAAGGCATCGTTGCCTTTTGCCGATTCCGGCAGGGCCGAAACCATGGTCAAGTGCGGCTTGTCTTCGAAACGCAGTTCGGTGGCGAAGCGAATGTCCGGATACGCTTCGGCAACGTTTGGCAAGTGCTCGATCTCGGCGCGGGCAGGTTCGTCGAGCATTCGGCTTTCTCCGGGCGCAGGTCCAGTCCGTTCTTCTTCCCGTCCCATGCCGCGCAGCTCGCGGCGCGAGGTGACCACAATCGTGTCGAACAATCCCGATTTCACCAGCCGCCGCGATGCCATCTGCTGCAGCCCGATGCCGAGAGAAAGCATCGCCACCAAAGATGCCACGCCCACGGAAATGCCGACAGTAGTCAGCGAATTTCGCAACAAAGATTCGCGCAGATTGCGCAATGCAAGTTCGGTCAGGTCGGGAATTTTCATGACTGCCCCCGCTGCGCGGTGGAAGGAAGATCGGCTGGTAAGTTTGGCCGATCGTCCACCAACTTTCCATCCGCCAGGAAAATCATGCGCCGCGCGTAGCGCTCAGCCAAGGCACGCTCGTGCGTGACCATGAGAACGGTCATCCCCAATTCCCGATTGAAGCCGCGGACCATGTCCATAATTTCCGTACCGGTATGGCTGTCGAGGTTTCCGGTTGGCTCATCCGCCAGCAGAAGCTGCGGACGATTGATCAGCGCCCTCGCCAGGGCTGCGCGCTGCTGCTCGCCGCCCGACAATTCGCTGGGACGATGATTCATGCGCGCCCGCAATCCCACCCGTTCCAACGCTTCGCTGGCCAGCTTCTGACGCTGGTTTCGGTCGACTTCGGCAAAACGCAATGGCAGCTCGACATTCTCCGCGACGGTCATGCTGGCGATTAGATTGAACGATTGAAAAACCATCCCCACCACGCGCAGCCGGTATTTCGCCAGATCCTCGCGCGAGAGCTTCGCCAGATCGCGATCCTGGACGATAACGCTCCCAGAGGTGGGGCGATCGAGGCCCGCAATCAGGTTTAGAACGGATGACTTCCCCGAGCCGGAACTGCCCAGCAGGGCGACGAACTCTCCGCGGCCAACTTCAAGCGAGACGCCATCGACGGCGCGGATCAGGCTCTCGCCCATGCGGTAATAGCGGCAAAGATTTTCGCTGCGGATCGCCGCCGTGCCGCGCTCGGCAGAAATTGCGGGAAGGGTGGTCACTAGCGCATCTCTCCTCGCAGCACGCGCAGAGCGTCGCCCGCTTTCACGTCGCCGTTCTTCGATCCCGCGCCATTGCCGTCGACCACCACAGCATCGCCCTCGCCAGGAGCGAGAAACAGATTTTCCTCGACGCCGTGTTGCCGCGTGTAGAGATCGTAGTAGCGGCCGCGCGCGGCGTAGAGTTGCGCGTGCGTACCTCGCTCCACGATCTGCCCCTGCTCCATCACCAGGATCTGATCGGCGCGCCGGATGGTTGACAGACGGTGCGCGATGACGAACGTAGTGCGTCCCTGCATTAGGTAGGAAAGTCCCTGCTGGATCATATGTTCGGATTCCGAGTCGAGGCTGGACGTTGCCTCGTCCAGAATCAGGATGCGCGGCTCGGCCAGAATGGCGCGGGCAATGGAAATGCGCTGCCGCTGCCCGCCAGAGAGCTTCACCCCGCGTTCACCGACCACGGTTTCATACTTATCGGCGAAGGACTCGGCGAACTCATCCACGCGCGCAATGCGGCACGCGCGCATGATTTCCTCTTCGGTGGCGTGGGGACGCGAGAAGGCGACATTCTCGCGGATCGTCCCGTCAAACAGGAACGACTCCTGCAGCACGACTCCCAGCCGCGTGCGGAACGAGTCGAGGCGCACCCTGCTGAGATCAACATTGTCCACGCGAATGCTGCCTTTTGTCGGCACATAGAAGGCGCATACCAGCCCAATGGTGGTGGATTTTCCCGACCCTGACGAACCCACGAGCGCGGTGACCGTGCCTGGTTGCGAGCGGAACGAAATGTCGTGAAGAACCTCGTGTGTCCCGTCGTAGCTGAAGCTCACATTCTCGAACTCAACCGTGCCCACGATGTCTTCGAGGACCACAGATCGTTTTGGATCGCGGTCTTCGGGGCGCTCCTGCATGATCTCCTGGGTACGCTCTAATCCGGCCAGCGCCTCGGTGAGCTGAGTGCCGATCGAAACTACCTGCATGATGGGCGCGACCAGGAACACGAGCAGAAAGTTGAAGGAGAAATAACTTCCGGCCGTCAGCGTGTGCGCCACCATTTGCCGCCCGCCCACGTACATGGTCGCGGCGCCCACGCCGCCGAGCAGCACACTGGCCGAAAGGCTCATTAAGGATGTTGCCGTGAGTGTGCGCATCACGTTATCGAGCAGGCGCTTCACGCCCGCGGCAAAGATTCTCTCTTCCCGTTTTTCCGCGTGGTATCCCTTGATGACCCGCACTCCGCCCAGAGATTCCGTCAGGCGGCCGGTGACTTCGGCATTGATCTTGCCGCGTTCGCGGAAAATCGGACGAATGGTTGCGAATGCCTTGTTCAGCACCAGAGCAAAACATCCCAGCGAGCCGACGGCGATCAGTGTGAGTGGCGCGCTGATGCGCAGCAGCAACACCAGGGCGATGCCCGCCGCCAAAATCCCTCCCGCAAAGTCGACCAGCCCGGTGCCCAGCAGGTTGCGCACGCCCTCCACGTCGCTCATGATCCGCGAAACCAGGGACCCGGTCTTGTTCGCATCGTAAAAGCCGACGGGCAGGCGCGAGATGTGGGCTTGCACTTCTTGCCGAAGATCGGCAATCAATCGTTGCGCCGCTTTCGAAAGCAACTGCGTCAGGGAAAAAGAAGTCACGCCCTGGATCACGGTGGCCAACAGCACCGAAAAGACCAGCGGCCGCAGCAGGCCGATCTGGTGCTTGGTGACCACGTTATCAATGAGGAATTTCGAAGAGTAAGGCAGTACGAAGCCGGCGAGCTTGTTGATGGCCATCAAGACGAAACCGATCGCCAACAAGCCCCGCCGCGGGCGCATCAACCTCCAGACGTCCGGCAAAACGGCCTTCAATCGCTGGATCTTGGGAGGTTTCGCGACTTCTTTGGTCGGGGAACTCAATCTAGTGTTTGACTCCGTGGGATGCGGCTAGGGTTCAATATTACTGCATTGCTCAGGCCTCTGCCCGTGTGCGGGAGCGGCCACAACTGTGACAGCGCATATCCTCGCGTTGTATGCTCGGGGCGTGTCCCGCCCGTCCCCGCCGGAGCGTTCGCTGACCCTGGGCCTGCTGCTCGGGCTGATCATTACGCTTTCGGCCGTGCTGGCATACACGGCCTACATCACCTGGCAAATCAAAGGCCTGCGCCAACTGCAAACCAACCTGGTGGACCGCAATCGCAAGGACTCGTTGCAATTGCTCCGCATTCAGAACGATCTGAACCTGCTCGCGGTAGCCATGCGCGACATGGTCAGCGGTGACGAACCTTATCCGCTGACCGCCTGGTCGGCGCAATTCCAGCGCATCCGCACCGATCTGGACGATGCCATGCGTCTGGAAGCGGAGTTCGCCGCCACCAGCCGCACGCCCCAGCAGAGCGCGTTCCTGAGCCAATCTTTCACTCAGTTCTGGGATGCCGTCGACCGCATCTTCGCGCTCGCGCACGAAGGCAAAGAGAGAGAGGCCCGCGAGCAGATTCAGCTCTCATTGCAGGCGCGCCAGGCCGCGCTGAGCACGGCCGTCGCCCGGTTGCTGGTACAAAATAGCGAGAACGAGGAGCAAGCCGGGCAGCGCATCGTTCAGATTTATGACCGCGTGGGGCGGCAGGTTTACGTGTTTCTCGCCTTGACGCTGCTGGCGATCCTGCTCAATGGTCTATCGCTGATTCGCTGGAACCGCCGCCTGTTCGCGCGCATGGAAGAAATTTCCGAACGCCGCAGCGAGCTTGCCCAGAAGCTCATCGCTACGCAGGAATCCACGCTGCGCTACATTTCCCGCGAACTGCACGACGAATTCGGACAGGTTCTGACCGCGGTCGGCTCCATGTTGCGCCGCGCCGGCACGCATGCTCCCGAAGGCTCATCTCTGCGAGCCGATCTGCAGGAAGTCCTCGAAACCGTGCAGACCACGCTCGAGAGCGTGCGCAGTCTCTCCCAGGCGTTGCATCCGGTCATGCTCGATGAAGCCGGGCTGGAGAGCACGCTCGATTGGTACATCCCCAACGTGGAACGGCAAACCGGAATTGCCATATCCTATGAGAAGCAAGGGGAACCGTTCACCGTGGATGGCGCGGCCGGGGTGCACATCTATCGTATCCTGCAAGAGGCGTTGAACAACGTAGCGCGTCACTCGGGTGCGAAGCAAGCATGGGTGCGATTGCGTTTCCTGCCCCGCGCCCTCGAGTTGGAAATTGAAGATCGCGGCAGCGGGTTCAATGAGCGGCCGAACAAACGGGGCATCGGCCTGGTGGCGATGCGCGAACGCTCCGAACTCATGGGTGGGCAGATCGTGTTCTCGCATCCTGCTGAAGGCGGAACCTTGGTGCATCTAACTGTACCCAGGGAGAAAGCGGAGTCTTATGGAAAAGAAGATCACAGTGTTGCTCGTGGATGACCACAGCCTGGTGCGGCGCGGCTTTCGGCGCATGCTCGAGGATGAGTCTGATATGCAAGTGGTCGGCGAGGCGGGCGACGGAGAGGAATCGATCCGGCTGGCCAAAGAACTGCATCCCCAGGTCGTGGTCATGGACTGCGCTTTGCCCGGCATGAACGGACTGCAGGCGACACGACAGATTATGGAAGACTTGCCCAACACGGCCGTGCTCATGCTCAGCATGCATACCGAGAGCACCTGGGTGCGGCAAGCGATTGAAGCCGGAGCCAAAGGATACATTCTGAAAAATGCGCTCGACCTGGAACTTGGGGCGGCGATCCGCAAGGTTGCCGCCGGCGAGACAGTATTCGATCCCAAAGTCGAGCAGCGCTCGGTGTTGAAAGGCGAGCGCAGCGCCGCTCTTACGCAGCGGGAATTGGAAGTGCTGCAGATGATCGTCGACGGCAAATCGAATAAAGAGATTGCCAGCGCGCTTGATCTGAGCGCCAACACCGTGGCCGTACACCGCGCCAACATCATGAACACGCTGGGAATTCATAAAACTGCGGAACTCGTCGTCTATGCCATTCGCGCCGGGCTGGTGAACGTTCCGTGAATCGCAGGTCTTTCCTTGGAACAATGGCAGGGCTAGCATGGTGGTCACATGGGCGTGGCCTGCATGCCTGGGCTGCACAGGAGAACGAGCCTTCGCCGGGTTTCCGTTTTGCCGACGTGACCAGCCAGGCTGGCATTCAGTTTTTTCACAATAGCGGAGCCTTCGGCGGCAAGTACTTGCCCGAGACGCTCGGCTCGGGCTGCGCCTTTCTGGATTACGATCGCGACGGCTGGCAGGACATTCTGCTGATCAACGGCGCCGATTGGCCCGGCCATAAAAAGAATCGCACCACGCTTCGCCTCTACCACAATAACGGGAACGGCACTTTCACCGATGTGACGACGCGCGCCGGACTCGATGTGGAGCTCTATGGCATGGGCGTAGCTGTGGGCGACTATAACAACGATGGCTATCCCGACATCCTGGTCACTTGCGTGGGCCAGAACCGCCTGTTTCACAACACCGGCAGAGGAAAGTTCATCGACGTGACCAACGCCGCAGGTCTCGGCAAGCGCGAAGGCTTCAGCACTTCGGCTCTCTGGTTCGACTACGATCGCGACGGCCTGCTCGACCTTTTCGTCTGCAATTACGTGAAGTGGTCGCCGGAGCACGATGTTTTCTGCAGCCTCGATGGAAAGCACAAGTCGTACTGCACACCGGAGGCTTATCGCGGAGAAACCTGCTGGCTGTTTCACAATCGCGGCAACGGAACTTTCGAGGATGTCACGGCTTCGAGCGGAATCTTCGACAGCAGTTCCAAATCGCTGGGCGTTGCCTTGTTCGACGAGAATCACGACGGTTGGCCTGACCTGCTGGTCGCCAACGACACCCAGCCCAACAAGCTTTATCGCAACCAGCACAACGGCACCTTCAAAGACGCCGCCGTCGAGGCCGGACTGGCTTTCAGCAGTGAAGGCAAGGCCCGCGCCGGCATGGGGGTAGACGTGGCTGACTTCGACAACTCCGGCTCTCCCGGAGTCGCGATCACTAATTTCGACAATGAGATGATCGGGCTCTATCGCATAAGCGGCAGGAGTTACGAAGACATCGCGCCGCAGTCTGGAGTGGGCAATGCTTCCCGCAACAGCCTGGGATTCGGCTGCTCCTTTCTCGATGTGAACCTGGACGGCTGGCTGGACTTTGCCGTAGCCAACGGCCACATCGACGAAACCGTGCGCAATATCAGGGGTAATGTGGGATATGCCCAGCCTCCGCAATTATTTCTCAATAACGGCAAGGGGAATTTCCACGATGTCGCGGCTGCCGTGGGCGGCAATTTCGATCAGCCCAAAGTCGGGCGCGGCCTGGCCTATGGAGACTTCGATCGCGACGGCGATCTCGATCTGCTCATCACCACCAACAACGGCCCGGCGTATCTCTACCGCAACGATCAGCTCAACGGCAACCGCAGCATCCGTTTTCATCTGACCGGCACAAAGTCAAACCGCGACGCAATCGGCGCTCTGGTGCAGGTCTATGCTGGCGGCCTGATCCAGTCACGGATGGTAAAGGGCGGTTCCAGCTATCTCTCGCAGTCCGAACTTCCCGTGACCTTCGGTCTGGAAAAACAGGACCGCATCGAGCGGGTGGTGATCACGTGGCCCAGCGGGCGCACGGAAGAATACAAGAATCTGTCCGCCGGCCGCACCTATCAATGCAACGAAGGAAAAGGAATTGTGCCCCAGAATGGCTACTGATTTGAGATCGCTGTATTCCTGACCACAGTCCCGGCCGCAGCCAGGTCGATCTCCACCGTATCGCTTACCCGCAGAAACAGCGTGCTCGGATTCTTCATGCCCCACTTCGCATAGGGCACCGTGAAGTGGACTTTGGCGGCCCAGTGGTCTCCTGACATCTCGACCTGGGCGGGAACAGCGATCTCGCGGTCCGCGCCATGAATGCTGAAGATGCCGTGAACCATCACCGCAGACTTGCCTTCGCTCGCGACCTTGCCCTCGATCCGCTCCGGACGAAAAGCGATTTCCGGATAGCGCGCGCTCTCGATCACTTCCTTATGCATCTTGCGGTCGCGCATGCCGCTGCCGGTTTGACCGCTGGCGGCATCCACGACAATCTCGCCGCCCATTTTTCCCGAGGGATCGACCTCCAGTTTTCCTTCCTTCACCTTAAACGTTCCATGCACCGTGTGGAGAACATCGGCAAGCGTGAACTGCACCGAGCTTTGCGCCGGATCAAGTTGGAAAGCCGTATCCTGAGCCCCGGCCAGCATGGCGCTGCCAGCCAGCAGCGCGGCAATTCCCAGCAGGTGTCTGGAAAAATTTCTGTGCCTCATGATTCCGCAGTCAGGAGCCTCCATCCCAAACTCAAGCCGTCCCAAACCAGGCGTTGCGCCGGCAAAGCTCCGACATGCAGGGCAAGAAACCTCCGAAAAATTTGCGGGCGTTCGTGAAAGGCTTGCAAGGTGCGACGCTGCAACTTCGGACGGCCGTCCAGGGTGAGCATCAATCGCGCCATCATCAACGGGCGCAGAGCTAAGCGGCGGTGGGCGGGTTGGTAGGACGCCAGATTGCCGGATTCCATGCATTGCGCCAGCGCCACAGCCTGGCTGAAGGCTAACCCGAGCCCTTCACCGGTAATGGCATCGACTGTGCCCGAGGCATCACCAATCAGCGCCACATTGCCCCGCCACACCCGTTTGAGCCGGCGATTTCCCGTGAGCGATCCTCGTTCCTTAGAAACCAGTGCAGCACCTTTCAGCCGTTCGGCAAGCCTGGGTAAATAGTCGAGGCTGTCCGCCAGGCGCATCTCCGGATCGTTTGACGCCACGGCTACGCAGACTTGATTGGCTCCCACTCCCGTGGCGTAACCCTGGCAGCGCTCACCCCAATACACTTCCATGTAGTCCGTCCAGGGAGGCATGCGGTAATGGCGTCGAAACGCATATCGCAGCCGCGGCCGTGAACACGGTTCCAGCCTGGCCCAGCGTCGCACGCGCGAGTTACAACCATCCGCGCCCACGATCCAGCGGGCTCGAACAAAGGTGCCTCCGGCATACACCCCTTCCGAAGCAATGCCGGTCACAGGAGTCCTCCAGAGTAACTCCGCGCCCATCTGCGTCGCACGTTCGATCATCACCCGGTGCAGAACCGTGCGCCGCACGGCGATGCCATGTTCCTGGCTCGGAAAAAGAGCCTCGGCAGAGGACAACGAAGTTACAAACCGGATGCCGCGAAAGGCATGGGCTTCCGCCGGCGGGAGTTGAATGCCCAAACCCTCCAGCGCCGCGAGTCCGTCGGGCAGCAGGCCTTCACCGCAGGCCTTATCAATGGGGGGCTGGGCGCCATCTGCAACCATCACACGCAGTCCGCGCTGGCGTGCGGTAATCGCCGCGGCGAGCCCCGCAGGACCGCCGCCAATAATGAAAACGTCTGTGGAATTGCGCGACGCCACCCTCTCACCACTGCAGAAGTACGATCTCCGAGCAGAATCCCGGACCCATGGCCGCCAGCACGCCCAGCGTTCCCGGCGCCGGACGCCGGTTTCTCATGACATCTTCCAGCACCACCAACACCGAAGCCGAAGACAGATTTCCCACTCGCTTCAGGCAATCCCACGAGGCGTCCAGTTGGCCATTTTTGAGATCGAGTGCCGCAGCGGTGGCTTCCAGAACCTTCGGACCGCCCGTGTGCAACACCCAACTTCCGATCTCGCTGCGCTGGTGTCCGTGGTCGGCGAGGAACGCATCCACGTCATGTCCCAGGTGTTCGCGAATCAGCACCGGCACATCCGGCGAAAGCGTGATGCGGAATCCTTTCTCCGTCACCTTCCATCCCATCATTTCTTCGGTGTCGGGATAAAACACGGATCGGGTCGCGAGAACCTGGGGGCCGATGGCATTCAAATCGTCTCCGGTTACGATCACGGCAGCCGAACCGTCGGCGAATAGCCCTGATGAAATCAGATTTGCCACCGAGAGATCGTCGCGCTGTATGGTCAGCGAGCAAAGCTCGACCGAAACCAGCGCGGCCGCCTGTCCCGGATAAGCGCGCACATAGTCGGCGGCGCGCGCAATTCCCGCCGCTCCCGCCACGCAGCCAAGGCCAAAAATCGGCACGCGTCGGATGTTCACCGGCAGCCTCATGCGGTTGATCAGCAGCGCATCGATCGAGGGGCTCGAGATGCCGGTTACCGATGTGAAGAACAGCGCGCCCAATGCGCTCGGCTCGAGTCCGGCATGATGCAGTGCGCGGCACAGCGCCTGCTCGCCCAGTTCCTGCGCCACCTCGATCCAAACGTCATTCGCTTTTCCCCAGGTTTCCAGTTCGTAATATCTTTCGGGAGGGATGGCCAGATGACGGCCGTCCACCGTGACATTGCGATGCAAACGCGCCAGCATCTGCGGATTCTTCAGCCGGTCGCCCCAGTACTCCTGCAACTTTTCCAGCAGGAATTTTTGCGGGTAATAATGCTTCGGAAATGCGCTCGCGGCGCTGGCGATTTTCATGGATGAAGATCCGTCCCGGCACGGCTCAGCGCTTCACCGCGGGAAGCGGGGATGCGCAATTAGATGACCAGGCGCGGTTTGCGGTTGTACCCGCCGCTGGTGCCGTTTCGTGCATTGTCCCAACCACCAAGGCCCGATTTGTCATGCATTTGTCAATAAAAAAACGAACACTCCGCAAAGCACGCGAGGGCCGCGCCGAGTCGCACCGAACCATACCTCAGCGGACTCGAGTCAAATCCGCAATCACTGAGTTGGAGTGATGGCAATCGACGTCGCCGTCCCTCCCGCAATGGCGTAGGTCTGAACCTCGGTCAGGGTTCCAGTAGTGGGATCGAGGGCGAATGACTCGACCGAAGTGGAACCGCCTTGATTGGCGACGAAAAGAAATCTCCCACTGACGTCCCCGGCGATGAAACTTGGGTTCGTTGCCGTGGCGAAGGGCGAGCTGGCCAACAGGTCCAATCCCCCATCCGACTCAATGTTATAGGCCGAAAGATTCGTCGAACCCTGATTCGCGACATACAGATACTTGCCCGTCTTGTCGACCAACAATGACACCGGTGCAGAGTACGACTCTCCAATGGGTGAATTCGGCAACGGCTTGAGCGATCCGTCCGCGTTGATCGCGAATTCCGAGATCGTACTGTCTCTTTTATTTGCCGTGTATAGAAAAGTTCCGCTGGAATTGATGGCCAATCCAAAAGGATTGTTTCCCGTTTGAAAGGGCGAGCCCTGGACCGGAGTGCCGAGGACTCCATTGCTCACCGGGAAACCCTCGATGTATCCCGTGTTGGATCCCTCACCCGTCACGTACAGAAAATTCCCCGAGGGCGATAACTGCATGTTCGAGGGAATCAATCCAATAGGCGCCGTCGTGCCGGACACCTGTTGCACCAGGCTCAGCATACCGGTCCCTGAGTCGATGGAGAATACTGAAATATCTTCCGAGCCCGAATTACCCACATACAGATAGGCTCCCGCAGCATCCATGGCGAGAATGGAGGGCACAGAACCCGCGTTGATGCGCGAACCCTGCTCCGTAATCACCCCGCTGCTTGAGATCTTGAAAAACGAGATGTTCCCTAGGGGCGTAGCGCCGGGATTGGCGGCATAGAGGTACGGCTTTGTGGGATGAATCACCAGCGACTGTACTTCCTCTCCTGCCAGGATGGGACTAACCGTCAGTGGCGTCAGCACGCCAGAATTCGGATCCTCCCGATAAGCGATAATTTCACTCGACTCGGGAATCGCCGCATACAGATAACGGCTGCTCGTCGTCGTACAACCCACCCATAGGGCTATGCTTGCGCATACAAGGAACAGAGCCGCTGCTTTCTTTAGCATCCGTCACTCCTCATGAAATTTTAACGAAAGAACGCTGGTCTGCCCGGGGCCGCCCAGGACGAACGGAATTCATTTCAGGCAGTATTGTTCGTGCTCTCTATCATACGGGACAAGCGATTTTTGCGCAGCCTCGCGAGCCATGCCGGTGCCTCACCCTGCGCTCAAAACTCGAGGGCTTTCTCAGCGAACTCTGCGCTTAGCTTTTTAACGCTGAGTTCGCCAAGAGAAGGCGCAGACAATGCCGAGTAAGAACATCCCTTTTAAGGCGAAGCGCCACCACACAGTCTAGCTCTGCGATGCCGGCCTTCTCCGCTCAGGTTGTCCACGTGGGTTTGCCTGGATTCCTCGATGCGGGCGGACAGGCGTTCGATCAACCATCAAGAAATCGAAATCATCAATCTCCATGCGCGGGACTCGGCCGTGGGGACCCCGGCGCCGTCTGCGGCAGCGCATGATCTTCCCCGCCCCGCAGAGCCAGCCTCAACCGGTCGAGATAGACATACACGACCGGGGTGGTGAACAGCGTCAGCATCTGGCTCACAATCAGCCCGCCCACAATCGTGATGCCCAGCGGCCGATGCAGTTCCGCACCCACGCCGTTCCCCAAGGCCAAGGGCAGGCCGCCGAGCAGGGCGGCCATCGTGGTCATCATGATCGGCCGGAAGCGCAGGATGCACGCGTCGAAGATCGCCTCCACCGGTTTCTTCCCCTGGGTGCGCTCCACGTCGAGAGCGACGTCGATCATCATGATGGCGTTCTTCTTCACCAACCCGATGAGCAGAATGATGCCAATCATCCCGATCACGTTCAACTCATTGTGGGTGAGAAGCAGCGCCAGCAACGCTCCGACGCCTGCAGACGGGATCGTTGAAAGAATCGTAATCGGATGCATGTAGCTCTCATACAGCATGCCTAACACGAGATACACCGCGGCTAGAGCTGTAATAATCAGAACCAGCATGTTGGATTTCGAATCCTGGAATGCCGCTGCCGTCCCCTGGAAACTCGCAGTAATCGAAGGCGGGAATCCGATGCTGCGCTCGGCGTTCTCAATCGCATCTGTCGCCTGCCCTAGCGATACTCCCGGCGACAGATTGAATGAGATCGTCACCGAGGGCACTTGGCCCTGATGATTCACCGCCAGCGGCGTGTTCGATGGTTCAAAGCGAGTAAACGCTGCCAGCGGCACCGGCGTACCCGCCGTGGATCGCAAGTAAATGTTTTGCAGAGCTTCGGGCGTCTGCTGGAATTGCGGCGCAACTTCCATCACCACGTGATACTGATTGAGTGGCAGGTACATGGTCGAGACCTGCCGCTGCCCGAAAGCGTCGTAGAGCGCATTGTCGAGCGTCTCGGGAGTAATTCCCATCCGGCTCGCGGTGTCGCGATCGATCACCAGTTTAGCCTGCAATCCCTGATCCTGCTGGTCGGAGTTCTGGTCGCGCAATTCCGGCAAGCTGCGCAGTTTCTGCAACAGGCGCGGGGCCCACGCGTTCAGATCGTCGAGGTTCGCGCTCTGCAGCGTGTACTGATACTGCGCATTGCCAAAGCGCCCGCCGATCGTCAAGTCCTGCGCCGACTGCAAAATCAGTGTCGCGCCCGGAACCACCGCAAGTTTGCTGCGCAGGCGGTTGATCACATTGTCGGCGGTGACGTACTTGCACTGTTCCCAGAAGTGTTGCTTCTTGCAGGGGCCGCGCTGCTCCAGCGGCTTCAGCATCATGAAGAAGCGCCCCTGATTCTGCGCGGAACCGCCGCCGGCAAACCCCGTTACTGTATCCACCGCCGGGTCCGTCATTACAATGCCGAGATAGCGCCTCATCTTGTCGCTCATGGCCTGGAACGAGATATCCTGCTCGGCCATGACCGCGCCCATAATGCGTCCAGTATCCTGCTGCGGGAAGAATCCCTTGGGCACCTTGATGTAGAGATACACGCTCAGGCAGGCTACCAAAATCGTTACCGTCAGCGTCACCGGCTGATACGCCAGTACCCACTTCAACATGCGTTTATAAGTCGCCAGCAACCAGTCGAAAAACCATTCACTCGTCCGATAAAAAATGTTGTGCTTCTTGTCCGCCTTCTCAGTTCGCAGAAACTTCGCGCACATCGTCGGCGTGGTAGTCAGAGAAACGACCAGCGAAACCCCGATGGCGATGCTCAGGGTTACTGCGAACTCGCGGAACAAGCGCCCCACAATCCCGCCCATCATGAGCAGCGGGATGAAAACCGCGACCAGGGATGTGCTCATCGAAACCACGGTAAATCCGATTTCCGCCGCTCCTTTGTACGCCGCCTGCACCGCATCCATCCCTTGTTCGATGTAGCGTGTGATGTTCTCCAGCACTACGATCGCGTCGTCCACCACAAAACCGGTCGAGATGGCCAACGCCATGAGAGATAAGTTGTCGAGGCTGTATCCCAGTAGGTACATGCCCCCGAACGTTCCCACCAGCGAAAGCGGCACGGCAATGCTGGGAATGATGGTGGCCCGCACGGTGCGCAGAAATGCGAACACGACGAGGATCACGAGGATGACCGAAATCATCAGCGTGGTTTCGATGTCTTTCACCGAAGCGCGCACGGTCACGGTGCGGTCCATCACGACTGTGAGGTGAATGGCGGGGGAAATCGAGGACTGCAGAAACGGCATCAATGCCCGAACCCGGTCCACCGTATCGATGATGTTTGCCCCCGGTTGCCGGAACAGCACTACCAGTACACTGGGTTTGCCATTGGCCAGCCCCATATTGCGACGGTCCGTCACCGAATCTTCGACCTCGGCCACATCACCCAGGCGGACCGCGCCGCCGTTGTTATAAGCCACCAGCAGCGGCCGGTATTCATCCGCGGTGAACAGTTGATCGGTGTCGTCGAGCGTATAAGTTCGATTCCCATTGGAGACTGAACCCTTAGGATGGTTGGCGTTCGCCGCACTCAGCGCGTTGCGCACCGTATCCAGTCCTATGCCGAGCTTGTTCAGCAAAGTCGGATTCACTTCCGCGCGCACCGCCGGCTGCGATGCGCCCCACACAAACACCTGCCCGACGCCATCGACTTGCGAGACCTTCTGCGCCAGAACCGAATCCGCCGCGTCATACATCTGCGGCACCGTCATCGTGTCTGACGTTAACGCGATGAGGAAGATGGGCGCATCCGCCGGATTCGCTTTGCGGTAAGTGGGATTGCTGGGCAGGTTGGCGGGAAGCTGGCTGCGTGCTGCATTGATGGCCGCCTGCACATCGCGAGCCGCAGCGTTAATGTCGCGGTTCAGATCAAATTGCAGCGTGATACTTGTCGTCCCCAGTTGGCTCGACGAAGTCATCTGGTTCACAGCCGAGATTCGCCCGAATTGCCGCTCCAGCGGCGTCGCCACCGCCGATGCCATGGTCTGCGGATCAGCCCCTGGCAAGCCCGCTCCTACTCCAATCACGGGAAAATCGACTCGGGGCAGCGAAGCGACGGGAAGAAAATTAAACGCAAGTATCCCCGAGAGCAGCAACGCCGTCGCCAGCAGCGACGTGCCAATCGGACGCCGGATAAATGGCGCTGAGATGCTCATCGCTTAATCCGTCATTCCCTCCTGGGGAATGGGGTTGCCGATGCGATAGCGCGCAAACCTTTGCGCCAGCCGGTCAAACCACAAATAGACCACGGGCGTGGTGTAGAGCGTCAGCAATTGGCTGAGCAGCAATCCGCCCACAATCGTGATGCCCAGCGGGCGCCGTAGTTCCGCTCCCGTTCCCGTGCCCAGAGCCAGGGGAAGGCCGCCCAGCAGGGCCGCCATGGTCGTCATCATGATGGGCCGGAAGCGCAGCAGGCAGGCCTGATAGATCGCCTCCTCGGGCGGCTTGTGCTCCTCGCGTTCGGCTTCCAGCGCGAAATCGATCATCATGATGGCGTTCTTCTTCACGATCCCGATCAGCAGGATGATTCCTATCAGCGCCACCACGGTGAGATCGTTCCCGGTGATCATCAGCGCCAGGATCGCGCCTACGCCTGCGGAAGGCAGCGTCGAAAGAATCGTAATGGGATGAATATAGCTCTCGTACAAAACTCCTAGCACGATATACACCGTGATCACCGCCGCCAGAATCAAGTAGGGTTCGCTGGCGAGCGAGTTCTGAAACGCCGCCGCCGTTCCCTGAAACGCCGCGTGAATGCTGGGCGGCAACTGAATGTCTTTCTCCGCCTGCTGAATTTGCTTGGTCGCGTCTCCCAGCGAGGCCCCCGGCGCCAGGTTGAACGAGAGCGTCACCACCGGAAATTGTCCCTGGTGATTCACCGCCAGCGCTGCGCTCGAATCGCGCATGTGGGTGAACGTCGTGATGGGCACCGGAGCCCCGTTCGTGGTCACCGTCGCGCCATTCGCCGTCGGAGCGCCCGTGTTCGGCGTAACCGCGCTGGGGCGGATGTAGATGTCTTTCAGATTGGCGGGAGTCTGCGCGAAATTCGGCAGAACCTCCAGAATCACGTGGTACTGGTTCAACTGCGTGAAGATGGTCGACACCTGCCGCTGCCCGAACGCGTCATAGAGCGTGTTGTCGATCGCCTGCGGAAAGATGCCCAAGCGCGACGCCGTGTCGCGATCAATTGTGACATTCGTCCGCAAGCCATTGTTCAGCTGATCGGTGGCCACGTCGCGCAGGGCCGGAAGCGTCTGCATCTTGGCCACCAGTTTCGGCGTCCACTCCGCCAATTCCTGTGCGTCGGCATCCTCGATCGAGTATTGGAACTGCGTGCGGCTCACGCGGTCTTCCACGGTCAGATCCTGCACCGGTTGCATGTAGAGGGTAATCCCCTGCACTTTTTCCAGGGCCCGCTGCAGCCGCCGGATAATCGCCGAAGCATCGTCGGAGCGTTCATCGCGCGGTTTCAGGTTGATCTGAATTCGTCCCTCGTTGGGCGTGGTGTTGGTGCCGTCCACACCAATGAAGGAAGAGAGGCTTTCCACATCCTTGTCCTGCAAAATGACCTTGGCCAATTCCTGCTGCCGCTGGGCCATGGCGTCAAAGGAAACGAAATCGGGGGCTTCCGAGACGCCCAGAATGACGCCCGTATCCTGCACCGGGAAAAATCCTTTGGGCACGATCACGTAGAGAAACAGCGTGAGCACCAGGGTCGCCGCCGTCACCAGCAGAGTTGCGGTCTGGTGCTTGAGCACCCACTTCACGGTTCGGCCGTAGAAGGCGATGATCCGGTTGTAGTAGTCCTCGGTGATTTCGTAGAAGCGTCCCTTCTCGCCCTCTTTGCGGTGCTTGAGCAGCTTGGCGCTCATCATCGGCGTCAGGCTCAGCGAAACTCCCGCCGACACCAGAATGGTGACCGCCAGGGTGACCGCAAACTCCCGGAACAGCCTTCCCACGATGTCGCCCATGAACAGCAGCGGAATCAGCACGGCAATCAGCGAAACCGTCAGCGAAATAATCGTGAACCCGATCTGTTCCGATCCCTTCAAGGCCGCATCCAGCGGTGAATCTCCCGCCTCCAGAAAGCGATCGATGTTCTCGATCATCACGATGGCATCGTCCACCACGAATCCGGTGGAGATCGTTAACGCCATCAGCGTCAGATTGTTCAAGCTGTAGCCCAGCAGGTACATCACGCCGAAAGTTCCAATCAGCGAGAGCGGCACAGCCACGCTGGGAATGGTGGTCGCCGAAAGATTCCGCAAAAACAGGAACACCACCATCACCACCAGGGCGATGGCCAGCATCAACTCGAACTCAACATCTTTGACCGACGCGCGAATGGTGGTGGTGCGGTCGGTGAGGATCTGCACCTTCACCGCGGTCGGAAGCGAAGCCTGCAACTGCGGCAGCAGTTTCTTGATGCGGTCGACCACGCTGATGATGTTGGCGCCCGGCTGCCGCTGAATGTTGACGATCACCGCCGGGGTCAGATTCATCCATGCGGCGAGCTGATCGTTTTCCGTCCCGTCGATCACGTTCGCCACGTCGCTGATTCGCACCGGAGCGCCGTTGTGATAGGCAATCACGATGGGCTTGTATTGCTGGCTGGAGAACAGCTGGTCGTTGGCGCCGATCGTGTACGCCTGCCTCTGCCCGTCGATCACGCCCTTGGCCTGATCCACGTTGGCCTGCATCAGGGCGGTTCGCAAATCTTCCAGACTCAATCCGTAAGAAGCCAGCGCCGTCGGATTGGCTTGAATCCGTACGGCAGGTTTCTGTCCACCGCTGATCGAAACCAGCCCCACGCCAGGCAGCTGGGAAATTTTCTGCGCCAGCGAAGTGTCGGCCAGATCCTCCACCTTCGATAGCGGTAGGGAATCGGACGTCAACGCCAGCGTAAGAATCGGCGCATCGGCCGGATTCACCTTGTTATAGATGGGAGGATTCGGCAGATCGGTGGGAAGGTAGGTCGAGCCCGAATTGATCGCAGCCTGCACCTGCTGCTCTTCCACATCGATATTCTGATCGAGCCCGAACTGCAGCGTTATGACCGAGCTGCCAAACGAACTGGTCGACGTCATCTGGCTCAGGCCGGGCACTTGCCCGAACTGCCGTTCCAGCGGGGACGTCACCGATGACGCCATGACCTCTGGATCCGCTCCCGGATAGAAGGTCACAACCTGGATGGTCGGATAATCGACTTCCGGCAGCGCCGACACCGGCAACTGCATGAAGGCAACCCAGCCCACCAGCAACACGCCGACCATCAGCAGCGTGGTCGCCACCGGACGCAGAATAAATAACCGAGAAGGACTCATGAGCCTGGGATTCCCGAGATCGGCGAATTTGCATTGCCCGTTGCGTCTGGCTGGTGCATGCGCCGCACTGCGCCCGTGACCGGCTGAGACCCTCCCCCCGCGCTGGGCGTGCTGCTGCGCGGCTCAATGCGGCTGCCTCTCTGCAGTTTGTCTTGACCATCGGTGACCACCATATCTCCCGGATTCACCCCGCTGGTCACCACCGTCGTATCACCCTGGGTTAAAGCCACGGTAACCGTTTTGTCCTGCACGGTGTTGTCCGGGTTCACGGTATAAACAAACGTTCCTTGCGGGCCGCGCAATAGGGCCGCGGTCGGCACCACGGTGCTGCTCTTGCGCGTCTCCACCAGCAAATCCGCATTCACAAACTGGTTGGGCCAGAGCTGGTTGTCCCGGTTGTCGAACACCGCCTTCAACTTTGCCGTGCCCGTGGTCGGATCGATCTGGTTGTCGATGGTCAACAACTTTCCGGTCGCCAGTTTGGTTTGGTCGTCCCGGCTGAAGGCATCCACTTCCAGCGTCCCCTTCCGCATCTGCTGCGCCACCGTGGGCAATACATCCTCCGGCAAGGTAAAGATCACCGCGATGGGCTGCAATTGCGTCAGGATGAGCATCGGGTTGGTATCGGTCGCATGGATGATATTGCCGGGATCGACCTGCCGCAGGCCGACTCGCCCGCTGAAAGGCGCCGTGATATGGCAATAGACGATGTTCAGCTTGGCATTGTCGATTTGCGCCTGATCGTTGCGCACCGTCCCATCCAGTTGGTCCACCGTGGCTTTCTGCGTATCCACCTGCTGCTGTGCGATGCTCCCCGAGGGAATCAGCGCGGTGTAGCGTTCCAGGTTGAGCCTGGCATCCCGCAGCTGGGCCTGATCGCGGAACAACTGGGCCTGCATCTGCTCCAGCGCCACCTCGTAAGGCCGGGAATCAATCTCAATGAGCAAATCTCCCTGGTGAACGTCCTGCCCTTCCCGGAAATTCACTTTCATGATCTGCCCGTCGACCCGGCTCTTGATGTTGGCCGTGTTGAACGCTGTCACGGCTCCCAGGCCGGAAAGGTAAACCGGCACATCCTGCCGTACTACGGGCGCCACGGATACTGAAATCGAGCGCGGACCGGCGGCATGGGCTTGTTGTTTGGAATCGGCTGTACTGCAGCCAAATAAAAATGCGCAAAATACCGCGAGAGTGCACATCATCCCCGTGCGCAGGAGCGATAACGCGCGGGATTTGCTCGTATAAACGTGGATCATATTCAGGTTAGTCCGATCGTGGGACCCGGAGAGGTATAGGTCCGTTTATTAGACGTATGCATTTTAAACTCGGATGCGGCAACTTGCCCCAAAAAGCAGAGTTCGCTGGCCGCAAGGGGCTTCCCGAGGGTCGAACCGCAAGTGGAAGTTGCTATGGCAGATCCGCGACTCTCTCAGGATCAACCTCGCCCCCGTGGCGGGTCAAGATCGGGGCGAAGGTTTTACAAATCTTTACTCCCTTTGACCCTCTTTTTACTGAAGCATGGTTTGCAGCGCCGCCGGCCCTGGATGTTTCGCTTCGTAAGCCAGAATTTTGTCTTCATGTTGCAGCGTGAGCCCGATGTCATCCAATCCGTTCAAAAGGCAGTGACGCACGAATTCGTCGATGGGAAATTTAGCGCGCAAACCCTCGTCATCCCGCACCTCGCACTTTTCCAGGTCAATCGTGACGGCGTAATTGTCAATATCATGGGCGCGCTGCATCACCGTCGCAACTTCTTCTTCCGCCAGGCGAACGGTCAGGAATCCGTTCTTGCTGCTGTTGTTGGCAAAAATGTCTGCGAACGATGATGAGATGACCGCGCGAAATCCGAAATCGGCCAGCGCCCACACCGCGTGCTCGCGCGAAGAACCACAGCCAAAATTTTTCCCCGCCACCAGAATGCTCGCGCCCTCATAGCGCGGCTCATGCAGCACAAAATCGGGATTCTTCTTCCCATCCGCGCCAAATCGCCAGTCGTAAAACACGAACTGCCCAAACCCGGACTTCTCAATCCGCTTGAGAAATTGTTTAGGGATGATCTGGTCGGTATCGACGTTGACTCGATCCAGAGGCGCCACCCGCCCGCGATGTACGGTAAATGTTTTCATGATCTTTTGCAGCGCCGGTGTCTCGCCGGCTGTCCCGGGGCGTTTCGCCCCCGGTCATTCGCCCAATACTTTTTCTATTGAAATTTCCAATTGCGAATGTCAGTAAAATGCCCCGCAATCGCCGCCGCCGCGGCCATCATCGGACTCACCAGATGCGTCCGCCCGCCGCGCCCCTGCCGCCCTTCAAAATTACGATTGCTGGTTGAAGCGCAGCGTTCTCCCGGCTGCAAGATGTCCGGATTCATTCCCAGGCACATCGAGCATCCCGACTCGCGCCACTCGAATCCCGCATCCTGGAAAATCTTGTGCAGGCCTTCCTGTTCGGCCGCGCGCTTCACCGTCTGCGATCCCGGCACCACCATCGCTCGCACCTTCGAATTCACCCGATGTCCCTTGGCCACCCGCGCCGCTGCCCGCAAATCTTCAATTCGCGAATTCGTGCACGATCCAATGAACACGCGGTCAATCCCGATCTCTTCGATCCGCCGCCCCGGCTCCAGGCCCATATAGTGCAGTGCCAGTTCAGCCGCGCGACGGTCATTCTCCTGTAATCCTTTCACTTCCGGCACGCGCCCGGTTACCGGCGCTACCATCCCAGGATTCGTTCCCCAGGTCACAAAGGGGCAAAGCTGCGCGGCATCAATCTCGACGACTTTATCGAACTTCGCATCCGCATCGGACGGCAAGTTGCGCCACTCCGTGATCGCCTTTTCCCACCCTGCCTCGCGCGGCGCGAATCGCCTCCCTTTCATGTACGCGATGGTCGTCTCATCCGGCGCCACCATACCCGCCCGCGCACCGGCTTCGATGCTCATGTTGCACAGCGTCATGCGCCCTTCCATCGAGAGCGCCCGCACCGCCGGACCGGCGTATTCGATGACGTGCCCGGTTGCTCCATCGGTCCCGATCTGACCGATGATGCCCAGCGCCAAATCCTTCGCGGTTACTCCATCAGCCAGCTTCCCGCGTACATCGATCTTCATCGTCTTCGGCTTCTGCTGCGCCAGGCATTGGGTCGCCAGCACATGCTCCACTTCCGACGTTCCGATCCCAAACGCGAGCGCCCCAAACGCCCCGTGCGTGCTGGTATGGCTGTCGCCGCAGACGATAGTCATTCCCGGCTGCGTCAATCCCAGCTCGGGGCCGATCACGTGCACGATTCCCTGCTCCGGCGAATCCATGTCGAACAACCGCACTCCGAATTCTTTGCAGTTTGCCTGCAGAGCCGCAATCTGCTTGGCCGCAATCAGATCGGTAATCGGAGTCCCGCGCGGTTCGGTAGGAATGTTGTGATCGACGGTGGCCACGGTGCGGGCAGGCTGCCGCAGCTTGCGTCCGGCCGCGCGCAAGCCATCAAAGGCCTGCGGCGATGTCACTTCATGCACCAGGTGCAAGTCGATATAAAGGATGGGAGACCTCCCGGTCGGCTGAGCCACCAGGTGCGCCTCCCAGATTTTTTCGAATAATGTCCGCGCTGCCGCCATAAATCTCGCTGAAAAATGCAATTAAGGGATAATGCTTAGTTTTTCACAGCACAGCAAACTGGGCAAGAGCTGGCTCGGTACTGGCTCACCTGATTCCGGTCGCAAAAATCCCGCACCATCGCCCACCAGGTTCCGTAGTGGGAAACACACAAGTTCATATTCACACTCACAGGTGCTGCCTTCCATTGACGGCACTCGCTCTCTGCAATAACGTGTGCCTAGTTTTGATGCATTGAAGTTTGATTCGACCCCACGCCGTCGCTGACGGGTACTTTCGTCCCGGCCCGCCGGTTCCCGCAACGGCCACAGAAGAAAGTTCCGAGGCTTGCTAATCCACGTGCCACGCACCTCTCTTGCGCGGCGCGCGCACTCTTAGTGCACCCAAATTCAAGGAGGCACTCATGCATTTGTTCAATAAAATTCGTCTGTTCTTAGTACTCTTGCTGGCACTCTCTTCCCTGACACTCGCGCAAACCGGCGATTCCGCTGACGCACCTACGAGCTGCGCACCACCTACTTATAGCTGCGCCCGCAATGACCTCATCGAAACCAACAATCTGAACCCGCCTCCGGTCCTCAGCAAACAAAACAGCATTGACACTCCCTCGGATTTCAAGCTTCCCATCGTACGCGTGACCGATGGCAATAGCTTCGGCAATAAGAGCTTGACCACCACTCTTACCGGATCGAACGGAGACAATATCTTCAACACCAACGACACCTATTTGCTGGTCATCGATGACGGCGACTGGCGATACTCGGTAGCCTTCAGTCCTTCGACGCTGCAAGTGGTCAATACCGGCGCGTGGACGATGGGAACCAACCAGGTTCGCTTCAGCGGCAGTGGATCGTTCAGCCGCACCAGCCCCAGCACTATTTACTCCGTCGTCAATTCAGCTCCCACGATTCCGGGTGTAAACACCAATGGCACCACGCTCAACAAAATTACGCTTTCCGGCACAACTTCTATCTCTGCCACCGCGACCAAGGTCTTTGACTTTGACACCTGCGATGGAATGCCCAATCCCTATAACATTGGCAATGGAATCTGGCATTCGACTTTGACCGTCAGCCACGGAGACAACCGCTTTGCGCAGGCTTTTTCCAATCAGGCGGGTGGCCAGGGCACCGGTACCGATATCACGGTCTATGACGCTCCCTCCGGCGGGTGTTATCGCTACGATACTGCGCATGCCAAACTCTGTACTTCAACTGGATGCGTCCCCATGAGTCTGTCCGACGAATTCACGATTCACGATGTCTACATGTCGCTGGATGGGAACTACCTGCGCATTGTGTTTCAGACCTGCACCAAGGGGGGCTGCACTCAAGGCAGCAATACGAATCCTTATTTCTGGGAGATCGGCACCACCAACGTGACCCGTTGCTATACGTCTTCAACCGTTGTGAATTGCACCGGCCACATGGTCGAAGGCTATACCCATGTTTATAACGAGATTAACTGGCCTGAGATGGGGAAGCGCGCCTTTAGCGATCCTCTATCCTACTCCACGATCAATACGACTCCCACGCTCAGCCCGGGCAGCGACGCGCATTTTTCCAATAATGCCGCCGACTCCGACGACACTCGTCCTTTCTGGGCCACTAACATCCAGAACGTCAATACGAAATTCGGCGGCGCGGGATGCAATAAGACAGGAAACATTTATGAAGGCTGCACCTTTCCCGGACCACTCTACGGCGAGGTATTCGGCATGACTCAAAGCGGCGGCTATATCCGTGCCGCTCATACTTACAACAGCGGATCGTCGAATTATTTCAATTGCCAGAATACGATTGGCGCAATCTCGCAGACGGGGAAATTCTTCGCCTGGACTTCCGACTGGTTGACCACCCTCGGCAAAGACGATACCGGCGTTAACCGCTGCGATGTGTTCATCGTGAACCTGGCCGCCGCGCAAGGTGCTACCCACTAAAAGTGAATCTTCCACCGGGCAGTGCGGCAGGGTCGTGCATGAATGGGTGCCCCACTTCTCGCCGCATTTGCGAGAAGGCCTGCCTTGGGCGAAGTCGAAGGCTGGGGTTGTTGAGAAAAAAGCCTCCGCCTACAATCGCGGGATGGAGAAAAAAATCTTCTGGATGATTTTCGCTGTCTTGGGCCTGGTGGCCGATTTCCTGCTCCCCTTCTGGTGGGCCGTCGCCGCCACCATTCCTATCCTCGTCTTCTCGTGGTGGATCGTTTATCGCAGCGACTGGTTCTAGGCAGAAGGAGGTTCAAACCTCCAGGAGCGATTTCAGAACATTCGCATGCAGCTTCGGATTTGCCGAAGCAACCAGGTTGGGTTGCCAGACGACATCCTCGTTACCGTCCAGCGAGGTTAGGACACCGCCGGCTTGCCGAACACAGGGTGTCACCGCTGCAATATCCCAAGGGTTCATTCGCTTGTCGAGTGCAACGTCAACGCATCCCTGGCACAAAAGGGCATAGTTAATGCAGTCTCCGGACCAACGGAATCGCCGGCACTGGCGATATAGACGCGACAGGCGAACTGACGCCTTAGGATCACGCGGATCCATGTCCGTCTGTTCGAGCGTGGTTGAAACCACCAACGCCTGAGCCACGTCGCCTACTTGAGGTCTGCACGCGTTTCGGATTACCCCATCGCGTCGATGCCAACAACCTTGGCCGGACGCCGCGTACGTAATTTCGCCCAGCGCATGGGCCCCAATTACGCCTACGCAAGGGTCACCCTGCCGTGTATATCCGATCACCGTTCCGAAGAGCGGCAGGCCCATTGCAAACCACGCGGTTCCGTCTATCGGGTCCAAGAGCCATAGATGCTTAGCATCGTGTTTTCGCTCCCCGCCGAACTCTTCGCCCAAGATGGCGTGATCCGGGTACCGCTCGGCAATGCGTTTTCGCAGCAATTGCTCCGCCCCTCGGTCAGCGTCCGTGACTTCCGAACCGTCCGCCTTGTGGCCCACGGCAACGTTTTTCCACAGCGGGAAAATAAATCGACCCGCCTCAAGACAGAGCGCAATTGCAAAATCGAGGATTTCGCCCGTGGAAGGCTCGACCATACTTCTTAGTGTATCTAGGATGACGATCAGTCCTACGAATGTGAACCGCAGAGTTGATTATTGGCCCGGAGTTGGCGCATATGGTTCGAAGCTACGTCAGGTTATTACATCACGGTTTCCGCCGTCCATGTGTTCCACAAGGTTGGGATCGAGATCTGCAATCGGGACACTCAGAGTCGGGCACGCCCGGCATCCGAACGTCAACTCACCGGAAGAATACTTCTGCGACCTCGTTGTTGCAGCGCCCACCTGGGACGATGCAAACCAGCCATTAAGCCGTCTTCTTCCCCGCCTTCATCCGTGCCCATCTCGCCCTCTGGGCCGCCGCTATCTTCCTCCGTGCCGCTGCCGACATCGTCCGTTTTCTGCGGATTGGAACAACCTTCGATTTGGAGCTCGCTTTTTGTCGGAATTTCGCCCATCGCGCTTTCTGTGCGGCTGCGATCCGGGCCCGAGCGGCGGCAGACAGCTTTCGAGTTCCGGCTCCTTTTGCGTATACCTGGCCGAAAGCGGCGAGTGCCGAGGTGATACCGTGGAGTTCTTTGGTGAGACGATCTCTTTCCTTCGTCAGCACACTTACCACTCCAGATAGATTGGACATTGAGTTCCCCCTCGCGAGAGATTCTATCAAAATGATGCGCAGGAGAATGCGGGTTACACTGCAGTCTGTCCAGAGATGTTCCCTCAACGGCTGGAGATGCAGTATCTGCCGAATAGTGGGCATCCATGCCGAAATAGCTGCACTCGTTGCGCGTTGCAGGCCTGTGGCACTAATAGTGCCGAACCGATGATTGAATCCAGGTTTGTCCTGCTGGACCGCCGAGCGCTATCTAAGGGATTGATTCTGTGGCGGATACAGCAATTTTCTTAACAGAGCACCTATTCCCTGAGAAGGTTGGCGGTGAAGTTACATTCGGCTGCACACCTTTACAATTCATCGTGTTTTTTTATGTCCGATCTGTATTTTTGTGATAAAGTGCTCGCCCACATAGACAGACGGGGCTGTTTAGCTTTCCCGACGATGTTATGGCCCCTCCTTCCCCTACTTTGGTATATGCGGACAAATCTCTAGGTAGCGTTGGGACGATCCTGGTTTGAAGTTTGGATCAGCACGCGCATCTCAAAAATTTAGTTCAAAGAGAATTCATGGGTCCTGTTCTCAATCGAAAAGAACGGAAGATTCGGCTATTGATCGCCGACAACTCTCGTATCTATGCTCAGTTGCTCTCGGATGCGCTAGCAGAACGATGCCGGCATCGATGTGGTCACCTGGAATTTTGACCCGCTGAGTTTCATTCCTTCGGTCCGGGCTGAAAAAATCGACATTCTCGTGATTAATTCCTCGCTCCACGTTGGTGCACAGAACGTGTTCGACATTTTGTGCGAACTGCGAGGCGCAAGTCCCGAAACCAAAGCTGTGATCCTGCTCGATTCCCAGACCAGCAAATCAAGGAAGCTCAGCAGAAAGCCGCTGACTGGCTTGCCCCCATGTTTCAAAAATCAACCCTGCGCAACGAGCCTGCGTCGGTCCATGTCAAGACTATGAAACGAGCATAGTCCGGAGATGAACCTGCCAAGACAGTGACATCGCCTGCTTGTTTGTGTAAGATTGGCATCGTTCGACTCCAATCTATTGCCTCTGAAGGCTAAAAACAATGCTCGTCCAATTCTTGCTGTTCGTAATCGCCATTTGTCTGATTGCGATCTTTTGGGTGCTGGCCAAGATTAACAGCCTCCTGAAAAAGACGCTTCTTCAGCTTAAAGAACAAGGTCCTGAAAAGGCGAAGAAAGAACAGGCCGGACAATTGGCGGCACGGTAGGGATCCTGCCTAAAATGGAAGAGTCGTTTGCAAGTTGGCCGCGGCTCAAGCTGGTAGTATTGATGAGCACGCTAGGGAGGGCGCTTATGACCGAGCGAATAATTAGACTCTGGAGTGAAGACCAGGGTCAGGACATTGCGGAATATGCAGTCATGTTGGCGGTTATTCTAGTGCTGGTAGTCGGCACGATTCGGCTCATCGGCTCGAACGCCAACAACGTCTTCTCCACCGCAGCGAGTTCGATTCAATAGCCGGAGTTCAGTCTGGCCTACCCGTTTACATCTGGCGGAACAGTAGGGTCGTGAAATTGTCTCCGAATGTGACACGCAATTCAAAACGACGAAAGTAGTAGTCTTAACCTCTCCCTGATTCCGAGTGGCATGGAGTGGAAACAGTTGGCGACGCTGACAGCTTTAGGCTTTGCCTATTGCTACGTTGCGAACGCGCCAATGCTCACGTTGCACGTCATTCGAGTCTATTTGTTCGAATCATCCGATGCGAATTCAGACGTGGAATGGAAGTCTCAACCCACCATACTCTTGTGGGCATGGTGTGCGCCGTGGGTGCTGGTATTTCTTGCAGCAGTTGTGTTTGTGAGTTTTCACGCGGGGTGGAGTTGGTCGCTGCTGAAAGGTTTGCTGGACAAACCGTTAGCCTGGCTTGGTCTTATTTTCTTCCCCGCGATCTTGCTTGTGCAAGTCATTTCAATTGGTAGAGCTTATCAGGACAGGTTTGCCCGTATCACGGCCTTCTATTGGAAGCTAAGCGGCGCGCGAGGGTCCAAGGTTCCAGAGGTAGATGAGTATGTCGAATCGTACCGACACATGAGGGAACACAGCAATGCCTACGCGATTATTCTTTTCGAGATCGTGCTGGCTCCGGCATTGCTTCTCGCAGGCAAGCCTTGGCATTTGATACCGGTAAATATTTCTGTGGCTTCTGCCACCTGCCTGCTGCTGGATTATTGCAACTCTCCTTGAGCTTAGGCTATCCGACCACCGATAAGGGGAATTGAAGTGACGCAATGTCCAAGGGCGCACGCCCTCGCGTCCCGTTCGCGCACCCTTCCTGGGCCTGCCCTTCGCGGCGAGCGCCGCGTATCCCTTCGCGCGCGGGCGGGCGGGGGCCTAAAGCCAACCCCTGCGGGGCCTGTGGTGGGGGTGCAACCTTGCGGGCCTCTGTCTCCTAACCCGCGTCTTCGTTGACTCGCGAGTGCCCCCATCCGTAAGATGAAGCGATTCGCGAATCCCTAGTCATCTCCGAAATGATCGGCCAAGACATCTCGCACTACCGGGTTATCGAGAAGCTGGGCGGCGGCGGCATGGGCGTGGTCTATAAGGCCGAGGACACGTCCCTTGGCCGATTTGTAGCGCTCAAGTTCCTGCCGGAGGATGTCGCCCAAGATCCGCAGGCGCTGGAAAGATTTCGCCGCGAAGCCCGGGCAGCTTCTGCCCTGAACCATCCCAACATCTGTACCATCTACGAAATCGGCGAGCACGGGGGCAAGCGCTTTATCGCCATGGAGTTTCTGGATGGGTTGACTTTGAAACACCGCATCGCCGGACGGCCGATGGAGACTGAAGTGGTCCTGTCCCTGGCGATTGAAATTGCCGATGCCCTCGACGCCGCCCACAGCGAAGGCATTGTTCATCGCGACATCAAGCCAGCAAACATCTTCACCACCAAGCGGGGACACGCCAAGGTCCTTGATTTCGGGCTAGCCAAACTTACTCCGATTAAGGGGAAGGCTCCGTCAGAAGTCGACGTGACCGCTGGCGTCAGCCTGGAATACCTCACGAGTCCGGGCACAGCCATTGGGACGGTGGCTTACATGTCGCCGGAGCAGGCCAAGGGAAAAGAACTGGATGCGCGGACCGACCTGTTTTCGTTTGGTGCCGTGCTGTATGAGATGGTTACTGGCACGGTGCCTTTTCGTGGCGACACGTCGGCCGTGATTTTTGATGCTATCCTCAACCGCGCACCGCTGCAGCCGCTGCGCTTTAATCCCGATCTGCCGGCCAGGCTGGAAGAAATCATCAACAAAGCGCTCGAGAAAGACCGCGACATGCGGTATCAGCACGCCTCGGAGATGCGCAGCGACCTGAAGCGATTGCAGCGGGATAGTGGTTCCGGGCGCCAGGCTGCGGTCCAAAGCGTAGAGAGCGGAGAACATTCGTCAGCGACGGCCGCGCCAGGGACGCAACCGCCGAGCGGATCGGGGATAGCCGCAGTGCAGTCTTCGTCTTCGCCTCTGGCGCCAGCCAGTGGATCGGGCGTGAGTGCCGTCGCGCCGGAACGCAAGTCCGCTCTGGCAAAGATCGTGGCCATGGCGGCAGTTTTGCTCGTCGCGGGCGGTGTCGGCTTCTACTGGTTCTTTGGCCGCGGCGGGCCCGCACCCTTTCAGAACTTCAGCATCACGCAAGTCACCAACACGGGCAAGGCGCAACAGGCCGCGATTTCGCCGGACGGCAGGTACGTGTTGAATGTGCAGAACGACAACGGCCTGGAAAGCCTGTGGCTGCGCAACGTGCCGACCGGCAGTGACACGCAGATTGTCCCGCCTGCGGCTGCGGTCTACAGTTCGCTGATTTTTTCGCCGGACGGAAATTACGTTTACTTTCGAAAGGCCGGTATAAGCACGCAAAGCGAGTGGGACCTTTACCGCACGCCCGTACTGGGCGGCACGCCTCAGGTGATCGTGCAGGACATTGATACTGGGATTACGTTCGCTCCTGACGGACGACGGATGGCCTACGCGCGCGCCAATGATCCTGAAGTGGGAAAAACCCGGCTGCTGGCGGCGAATCCGGACGGGAGCGGCGAAACCATCCTGCGCATCGCGCCCAACACGGCGGATGAATTCCCTCGCCATATTGCCTGGTCTCCGGATGGCAAACAGCTTACGTACAGTCTGTACACACAAAGCGAGGCGCTCGGAACAATCAAGGCGTTCGACATCGCCAGCAAACGGGTGGGACCGATTGCGTCTTTCAAGAACGAACTGGTGTTCGATCTCGCGTGGATGCCCGGCGGCCAATGGCTCGTTGCCCTGTACAACGAAAAGGGGCCGAGCTACGGGCGCACGCAGATCGGCATGATTTCGAATTCCGGTGGCCCAATCCAACCGATCACCCGAGACACAAACCGGTATGAGACGCTAACTTTGTCCGCGGATGGGAAAACCGCCGCCACGGTGCAGGTGAGAAGCCAGAGCACTCTCACTTTGCTCCCCGGCAACTGGGCGCAGGGAAACTCCGTGAGTCAACCAATCGGGCAGGTGCAGGAAGTGCAGTCGGTGGCGTGGACCAGCGACGGGAAGCTGTTGGTTTCAGACGGGCAAGCGGTGCGCCGGATGGACGCCGACGGAGGGCAGCAATCCGCACTACTCAGCGACCCCAACGCCTGGATCGTCGACATGGCAAGCTGCGGGGATCGTTACATGGTTCTGTCCTGGGCTTTTCACGACGGGACAAACCAGACTGGAATCTGGCGGACCAACGCGGATGGCTCCAACCCGAAGCAACTCACGCATCGACTATTCGATCAGTTTCCGGTGTGCTCGCCGGACCGGAAGTGGGTTTACTACCATGACAGCGAGGGGCCGCATTTCACGATGCGCGTGCCGCTGGAGGGCGGGCAGCCGGAGCCTGTACCCTCGAGTGACATTCATGGCCAATACGGACTGGGTTCGCTGGCGATTTCGCCGGACGGAAAGCGACTGCTGTTCAACGCGGTGCTGACTTCACCAGAGAATCTGCAGGGAACCATCGTCAAATTAGCGTCGATCAGTCTCGACGCGGCTGCGCCGTCCCCGGCCGTTTTGCTGCAACCCGATCCACGGATCGCTCCACCCTCCGGAACCGGCTTCGCGAATAGCATGACCTTTACTCCGGACGGAAAGGCCGTGGGGTACATCATCCGCGACAAGGGCGTGGACAACATTTTTGCACAGCCTCTCGACGGATCGCCCGGGCGCCAGGTCACGAACTTCACTTCGGAGCGCATCGTGCAATTTCACTGGTCTCCGGATGGAAAGACGCTTGCCGTGGCCCGCTCCCACGACACTTCCGATGTGGTTCTGCTGCGCGAAAAATAGAAGAGAAATGGAGTTGGACCCGGCAGGAATTTCTGACCCTGTCAAGAAAACTCGGCAACGGGTAGTGGTGCTTTTGTCACGACGCAGACGATGCCTTTGCGGTAAAGATCCCGGAAAAGTACTGGCGATAGTGGAAGAACAACGCAAACCAGAACACCGCCACGATCAACGCGCCCCCGATGCCTTCGTGATTGAGCAGCAGATGGTAGAGCAAAATATTTACGATTACCGGCCCAAGAATCGTCAGCGCCAGCGGAACATAGCGATTGATCAGCAGCAGCGCGCCGCCAACCGCCTGCACTGCGCCGATCGCCAACACATAGTGCGACTGGAATAGAGCCTGAAGAAACTGTCCGGCGAGGCCGCCGGGTATGGGGCCCTTGAGGAATGGCAGAAAGGCGTTCAGGCCGAAGACGAAAAACACCAGCCCGAGCAGCAATCTCACAATCAGCACGACGATCTTCATGCCAACGTCTCCGCTAAAGTTTAGGTCTCCCCAGGCTCAGCAGAAGCGCGCCAGCCCGTGGGCGAAAACGCCAGTCTGCTAAGTGCCGGCAGAGCCTTGCAGAGTTCTCTCTCACTGTTTCAAGTAACGAAGCGCAACACATCCAGATTTAAAAAGCTTTGACTCAACCAGCTTCAATCGCAATTGCTCGGGCAGGCTGACGCCCTCCATCAATCGTCTGCCTTCTCCAGCAATGACTGGCATAACGACAAAACGATATTCGTCAACCAGTCCAAGCTCTATAAGCTGTGAAGGAAGATCTACACCGCCGACCAAAATATTTTTGCCTGGTTCTTGTTTCAATTTAAGTATTTCGTCGCGAAGGTTCGTACGAACAATTCTCGTATTTTTATCTTCAGCGCTGGCCAATGATCGTGAAAAAACAATCTTGTTGAGGGAATCAAATGCTTGAGCAAATTCAATATCCGCTTTTGTCTCGGACTGGCTTTTTGCGATATCTGGCCAATAAGGAACCATCAATTGGTAGGTTTTACGCCCATAGATGAGCAGGCCAGCGTCATCTCGCAGGAGGTGCGTGTAATGTTCAAGTAAGTCTTCATCGGGATCGAATTTGGTGTGGTCGCAGCAGCCATCCAGGGTAATGTTGATTGCGTAGATTACCTTCCTCATTTGATCTCCTAGTTTTAGGTAATTATCTCCCCGTGTTGTCTTTCGTTGTTCTGCCGGGTACTCTAGCTGGGGTTTCGGTTGTTCTGCTAACGGGAAAGTGGCGATATATGTCGGAAAAGGGTCAATCTCGTAAATCCATGTTCTCAGCCCCGAACATGGAAGAACTGCGCCGTCTCTACGACAGCGATACGCCGGTACTGGCATATACCTTCAAGAGGCGGACGATCGAGGGCTGGACGCCGGAGCACAGTCACCACCGCGGGCAACTCGTCGCACTGACCCAGGGGTTGCTCATCGTGGAAACAGGAAACGAACGATGGATGTTTCCCTCCCAGCGTTGCGCATGGACTCCACCAAATTGTGAGCACGCGGCGCGTTCTGTCGGAGGCGCCGCTGGCTCGATGGTTGACTTGTCTCCGGAGATGTGCCGCGGACTACCCAAGACGCCCTGCGTGTTCAACTCATCGGAGTTATTGTTCGCAATAGTTCATCGTATGGTTGGTTGGGACCTCCGCCGACCGCTCAACACGGCGAAGAAACACTTAATCGCAACGCTTCGTGATGAGATTCGACAGCCTGACCAGCAGCCCATGCGTTTGACCATACCAAGAGAAGAAAGACTGGCCAGAGTTGCAGATGCTCTGCTGCATGATGTTGGGGATGACCGCACGCTGGACGCTTGGGCGCATGTTGCCGGAATGTCCCGCCGTACTTTCATGCGCGCCTTTTCGGCTGAGGCAGGCATGTCGTTTGGCCGTTGGCGGCAGCAGGCGCGGTTGTTTGCTGCCCTTGAGATGCTGGCACAAAAGAAATCTGTCACGGAGGTCGCGATCGCAGTCGGTTACGACAGCGTAAGTGCCTTCATTGAAATGTTTCGGACCATGCTGGGAACCACACCACAGACATACTTTCGAGGCAGGCGTTCGTAGCCACGCGGTAGAGCCATGAACGCAACGGCGCGCCTTCATCAGGCCGTCGCGATAGCGCCAGGCGCGAGGCAAAGTTCCCTGCACCGCGTCTTCCGGCAAAGAGCCAAGCATGCGGTAACAGTGGAGCAGCAACTCGCGGCGATGACGCTCGAAATTGCTAGCGAACTCGTTCACTGCGTACCTTCGTTCCAGCGACGCCGACGGATCGGCCTCGATCTTTCACCCTAATACCGGAGCGGGGTCAAAAACTCATCGCGCAGTAGCATTCGGAGTTCCCGAATGTGTCATTCGCTTCTCAAAGAAAACGAGCCCGATGGAACTTCCGTCAGCTACTGACCGATACGTCGGCGATTCGTTGAAAAACTCCCGGCAGGGATTTCTTAAGTTCTTCCAGGATAACGGGCTACTCTTACCTATCACCTATCTCATATATCCGTTATTCGACTCGACCTCATCATGTTTCCGATGCGGAGATCATTCTAGAGGACGTCAGGACGTCTCTTCGGTTAGCAGCGAAGAAAACGCCAGTCATCGGGGAGGGCTCGGGGCGACAACCATCGCAGTTCCGCTTGTGCCCGCTAGGCCCGTCGCTTTGCGAGCGATCTGTTCCATTCCGTGTTGATGAGCCTCGTCGGCAAGTTTGGTCATTTGGGCGCGCCCGAGGTCGGGATTCGCCTTCCCTTCCATTTCGCCTAACACCAGCCGGGATTCGCATTCCTCTCTGTAATACCCCAACCCTTTAGCCGTTTCAGAGGCGGTGTGCAATTGTTGGCGCACGGCCGCGAGAGTCGGATGCCCGTGCTCGTTCTCGCGCACGGCTGCTAGCATCACACGCGCGGTCTGAATCGCGATGGGCAGCTTCAGCGCCGGGTCGGGACTGGTGCGGCCCAGCTCCGCAGCATGTTGAATCGTGTTGCGCGCATCCTGCAGTTTGTCCTCCATGAGCAATGCTCGGCTCAGCTCCGTATAGGCAGTGGTGCTGTCAGGGTCGCTCTTCTCCTTCTCGAACTCCGCGATTGCCGCCCGCAGCAACGGCTCGGCCTGCTCCGGGTGGCCCTCATCGAGAGCAAGGTCAGAAAGCTCGACTTGAGTTTCGGCAACTGAGTATGCCTCGCCAGCTTTCTTGGCTATATCGAGAGCCGCCTGATACTGCCGGCGCGCGGCTTCTGCATTTCCTTCGGCTTTCAGCACATCGCCGAGGACGATCATGGCACCGCTTAGGTACTGGTAATCTCCTTGCACGGCCTGATAAGCATCCACCGCCTGCTGCGCCAGCTTGTGAGCCTCCTGCACTCGACCCTCGGTCAGCTTCAAGTCCGCAAGGCGATACCATGGATACGCTGGCGGCTGATCCAGTTCAGCCGTGATTTCAATGGTCTGGCGATAAAGCTTTTCCGCCGCTGGCAGCTGTCCCCGAAGGTAGAGGATATCGGCGATGTTTGCGATGGTTGTCGCCGTATGCGGCTTGTCTCCTGCCTGTTCGAAATGAAACCTGGCCTGACGAAAAAGCTCTTCACCGCGATCCAGATTCCCCTGGTTCGTGAAATTGATCGCCATGTTGTTCAGGATTGCACCGGTCTTTTCGTGTTCCCCTAATTCCTGAAGAATCCTCAAGGCTTTCTGATAGGCTGAGATGGCTTGGTCTGGGTGACCCAACGTGCCTTGAGTATCCGCCAGCAATCGCACTGCGTCCGCCGCGGCCAGCCGGTTTCCCGCTGCCCAGAATAGGTTGTAGGCATCCTGGCAAGCGGGTACCGCTTGTTCTGCATGGTCGCTGTAATTCAAATTCATGCATTCGATTTGCTCGGCCTGCGCATAAAGCAGTTTCTTTCCCTGCGCCTGAGCCTTGCGCATCGCGCTTCGGGCCAATCCGAGCTCAACCGGAACATTCTCCGGAACCGCTCTTTCCTCGGCCAGGTCGAGGCGAGGATCGTCGGAGGCCGGCGGCGGCAAACGTCGCAATTGGGCAATCGTTTCCAACGCCTGGCGCCCGTGACCACCTGCGGTTTGTTCCCCCGCCAGCTGCAGTCCGTACTCAATACTGTCTGGAAATAACTCGAACAATGCGTGGTAGGTAGAAATCGCTTTTTCATGGTCGGGTAGACTCTCATAGTAGTTTCCCTCAACCAGCATCCGCTCCGAACGCGGCAAGTCGACGGAAAAGTCCAGCGCCTTCTTCGCTTCCTCTTTTCTTTTTTGCTCGTAGCCAAGCCGAGCCCAGGCTTGCGAGAGCATCAGGTGCGCGAGTGGAAACTTGGGATCCGCTTTTGTGGCTTGCTCAAGCAAGTCTTTCGCGGCTAGGGCATCGAACTCTTGCAACTTGGCGACTCCGAGCGAATAAAAACGCGCGCTGTCGCGATCCAAAGGCAATGAAGCCAGCACTCCCGCCTGCTCCGCGTCTTTGATCTCAGACACCCCCAACTGCTGGCGCAGCCGTGCGCCGATTTCCGAGGTGGACTGGAAAAGACGGTTCGCGTTAGTGGTCTGCGCAATCTGGCTCAACACTTCTCCCGTGCGGGCATCCTGCAAGCTCACATCGAATCGCAACTGGCTGTTGCCGGCAGTGCTAATCGCAGTGTAGGAACCAAGCACGAGTACGTTGCTGTTTAGAGCGGTACCGATGCGGGTCGTGGTCTCGCGCCCGAGTGTGCTGGTTTGCGGCCAGGGCGACGAAATGCGGAGATTTGCGACTTCTTCGCCGGAAACCACTCTGAGCTTTTCGCCCGTGGCCAGTTCTGTACTCAGCATCTCGGAGAGGGCAGTGGACAGCCAAGCATCATCCGGACGCCCCGAGGCGTTATGGAATCCGAGGACAGCGACCGATTTGCGCATAGGGATCGGAAGCGCGGCTTGGCTGACCGCCGTCGCTGCTGGACGATGGCGGGAAAAGTACCATCCAAAACCGGCTGCCAGAACTACAGCAAGGGCCGCAGCATAGATCAGGCCGTGTCGTCGCCGCCTTCGCGGTTCCGGTGACAACCTGCTGGCTTGAGCCGGCGCGGCTTGGGGCACTGGCGGCTCGGGGATGGCCTTTTCTGTCTCTGCCGCGGGCCCCACCTCGATTAGGACCGGAGCTACGAAGCGATACCCTCTCTTCGGAAGGGTCTCGATGAAGATGGGATTCTCGGCGGAATCTCCCAGGGCCGCGCGCAACCGCTTCAGCGCGGCTTTAAGACTGCCATCGAACTCGACATAAGTGTCGGCTGGCCAGAGTTTTTCGCGCAACTCTTCGCGCGATACGACCTCGCCGGGACGCTCCAGCAGAATTGTCAGCAGACGGAACGGCTGATCCTGCACGCGAACGCGCACACCTTTACGCAAAAGTTCCCCACTGGCCGGGTCGGCCTCAAATAGCCCGAAACGGTAGCGCTTGGACGGCGCCGGTGCACGCATGCCGATGCCCCTCGCCGGGGTCAAAGTCTGGGGGAGACCGACGAACTTGGGGCACGAGTGTAGCACGAAAGCTCCCCATACAGGTCACCAATTCTCGCAATCGCTCGAATCACAGAGGCTTATCCGGTCACCAAGTCATCACCTGCTAATCCTTTGACGGATCGGGAATCTTCGCGCACTCTGCCGCTCGCGTGGCACCGGAGCGGAACCTACGAACTCCCCTCGGATTGTCCACCACCAGATCTAGCGTCAGGAAAAAGCACTGCCCAGGAGGGCACCCATTATGCCGCTTCGCACCGGAAACGTTAACTCAAAGCGCAATGTCTTCGCTCCCGCTGCGCTGTTCATTCTTCTGTTCGCGCTGCCGAGCTATGCCCAATTCACCCCCAGCGACGATGCCTACGTAAACTCCGGCGCCGCGACCACAAACTACGGCGCTGCCGCTACGCTGGATGTCGAGAGCCCGTCGCAGACTTCGTACATCCGCTTCGATCTGACCGCGGTGCCTTCCTCGTACACCGGCTCGTCCGTGGCGAAGGCAACGCTGAAGCTCTTCGTCAACGGCGTCACCAAGGCAGGCAATTTCAATATTGATCTGGTCGAGGGTAGTTGGACCGAAAAAACGATCACCTACGATCTGCAGCCTGCTATCGGCAGCACGATTGCGTCCGTGGTGCCGCTAACCACAGCCAACAAATCTGAGTACATCGAGGTGGATATCACTTCGACGGTGCAGGCTTGGCTCAATGGAACCGAGCCGAACGATGGCATTGCGCTGGTGGCCAACAGCCCGCTGAACGCGACGTTCACCACTAAGGAGAACACCAGCACGAGCCATCCCCCGGAACTCGATATCGTGTTCTACGGTAGCGGCGCGCAAGGTCCCCCAGGACCGACTGGACCGGAGGGTCCGCAAGGTCCGCAGGGAGCTACCGGCCCCGCTGGTCCCATGGGACCGGTCGGGCCTACAGGTCCAACGGGCCCCGCAGGCATCGTGAACATGGGAACGTGGTCGCCCAACGTAGAGTATGCGATCAACGACAGCGTCAGTTATGACGGATCATCGTGGATTGCGCTGCTTCCTAGTCTGGATTCGGCGCCGAATGCGACCAATCCGAACTGGCAGTTGCTCGCAGCCAAAGGCATTAACAACCAGGGTGCGTGGGTTCAGTCCATCAACTACCAAGTCGATGATGCAGTCACCGACGGCGGAGAATTCTGGCTGGCAACTGCGCCCAGCACGGCGTCTGAACCTTCGCTGCAGAATCCCAACTGGCAGCTCATTGCAGCAACGGGTGCGCAAGGTGCCGCCGGCCCCGCAGGCCCGACAGGTCCGATGGGACCGACTGGGCCGGCCGGCGCAACCGGCCCTCAGGGTCCACAGGGAGCAACAGGCGCGCAGGGTCCGCAAGGACCGGCGGGAAGCACCGGGCCGCAGGGCGCTGCCGGCCCACAAGGTCCTACCGGCCCAACGGGACCAATGGGTCTGACTGGCGCTACAGGACCGCAAGGCGAAACCGGACCCGCGGGTCCGGTGGGAATGAACAATCTGGGAAACTGGAGCGCCAACGCTACTTATAACGTGAACGATGCCGTAAGCGACCAAGGCCAATTCTGGATCGCGATCGTCTCGAACACTGGAGTCGAACCTTCCACGCAAGGCACGCCTGCCTCGTGGCAACTCGTCGCGGCTAAGGGAGCGAACGGAGCCAATGGCGCGACTGGTCCCGCTGGACCACAAGGCCCGGCCGGGCCGCAAGGGCCGCAGGGACCATCAGGTACCGGGACCATCAACGGCGTAACTGCGGGAATTGATCTCATCGGTGGCGGCACGACCGGGACCGTGTCTTTGAATCTGGACACCACGAAGGTTCCGCAACTGGCCGGGGCCAACACATTCACGAACACCAACACAGTCACCGTGACCGCCTTTGGCCCGCCTGCGCTCCAGCTTTCTAACAATGGAACTGGAGACGGGCTCGACGTGTATCCCAACGGCGGCGGAGCGGGAATAACAGCTGTAGGTGGCTATGTGGCGCTACTCGGCTGCTGCAGCGGCCTTCCCATCTGGGGCTATGACGGCAGCTATCAAGGCGTGGAGGGCGACAGCAACAGCAGCGGTTATCTCGTGCCCGGCGTCTTGGGAATGCAGAGCAGTTCCGTCGGGATAAATGCAGGCACCATGGGCGAAACTGCCAGTAACTCCGGAGCCGGAATCTATGGCCAGAACCAGGGCACTCAGAGCGCGACTGGATCGTTCAACGGACTGGGCGCGGGAGTGTGGGGAGATGCGGGCCAGGCAAACAACGGCCAGGCCGCAATCGTGGGCACGGCCGACAACCAGGAGGCTGGAGACTTCAGGAACGACAGCAGTTCCTATTACACAGTCAACATCGTGAATAACGCGGGAGCGCCTCTCTATGCAGAAGGCAGCGGGCATGGCATCAATGGGGTGGGTCGTGCATTCTGCCTGGTTGACTGGGAAGGCGACCTGATTTGCTCCGGGTCGAAGAACGCGGCCGTTCCCATTGATGGCGGCCAGCGCATCGTCGCGTTGTCCGCTATCGAATCTCCTAAGAACTGGTTTGAAGATTTCGGCTCCGAGCAGTTATCGAACGGAGTTGCTGTCATCAGTCTTGAGCCCGATTTCGCGCAAACCGTCAATACTCAACAGAACTACCACGTCTATCTGACGCCCAACGGAGACTGCAAAGGTCTCTACATCAGCCGCAAAACGCCGACCTCATTCGAAGTCCGCGAACTCGGTGGTGGAACTTCCAATATCGCTTTCGACTATCGGATCGTAGCCCTGCGGAAGAACTTCGAGGACATTCGTCTCAAGGACCACACTCACGACCTCGACGGGGTCCGGGAGATGGAACAGAAACGAAGGGCAGTTCCCTCGCATTTCGACATCCACAAGCTGCTTCAGCAAAAGCGCGAGGCGCGTTTAGCACGGCCTCTCACGCAAGCCGAACGGAAATAGAAACGGTCTACAACTTGCCGGGAGCTGGTGTCGCGACCACCACACCTCGCTCCCGGCTCTCAAGGCTCGGCCGCAAAGGTAGCCCTCCGGTGCGGGTTCCCACGCGGGCCGGACAGCAGGGAGCCGCGCGGCTCCCTGCTGCTTACAGCCACCGAAGTGATCGGGTCAGAGAGGATTTAACGACGACGTTGGAGTTTCACAAGGAGGATTTATGCGCATTCGCGACGCAAGTTTCGTGAAGTACATCGATGTCTTGACCTTGGCGATTTGTCTCACGCTCCTCATGGCCGCGCACGCACCAGCCGCGGCACAAGAGCGGAAGGATAAGAGCGTGAAAGGGCAAAGCGCCGACCCGGTGATTGTGCTTCCGATCGTCGGCAAGGGAACGGCCAACTATATTCCCGTCTTCACGGGCAATTACACCATCGGCAATTCGCTGGTGTCGCAAACCGGCAACGGGTTGAACGTGGCCGGCAATGTGAGCGCAGTATCGTTTATCGGAAGTGGTTCAGGGCTCACCAATGTTCCGGCGGTGCAACTCGGGGGATTGCCGGCATCTGCATTCGCGCAGACCAGCGCTTCCAACACCTTCACCGCCGATCAGACCATCAACGGCAATCTCAACCTGAGCGGCTATGTCAACGGAACACTAAGTCTGCAAGGCAACCTGATCGACAGCAATCAGCAGCAGGGCGCGAACGTGCTCGGCGGATTCCTTGGCACCGCCGCTTCCGGAGGCAACACCATTGCGCCGGGTGTCATTGGCGGCACCATCGCTGGCGGCGGTGGAATTTACGACTCCAGTTTGGTTCCTACTAATCCGGCGTTCAAGCAACTCACACGAGGCAATAAAGAAGCACGAGGGTCTGAAGCCAGGCGGCGCGACACAAGGGGCTCGTCTCCTTCCGGCGGCTTGACTTCGGGTTTCAATACGGTCCAAGCCGACTGGGGAACCATCGGAGGCGGTCTGCAAAACACGACCAACGGGTTCGCATCTGTGGTAGCCGGGGGGGTGGGCAATCTGGCCAGCGGTGCTCAGGCTACCGTCAGTGGAGGGGTCGCGAATTCAGCCAGCGGCGACTTTTCCACCGTCGCGGGAGGCAATGCGAATATCGCGAGCGGGGAGTACTCCAATGTGAGCGGTGGGCTGGTCAATGTCGCCGGCGGCAACTCGGCAACTGTGCCAGGCGGCAGCCTAAACATCGCCGCTGGAGACTACAGTTTTGCCGCCGGCTGCGGCGCGACGGCTAACTATACCGGTAGCTTCGTGTGGAACGACAGCTACTGCCAACTCCCCGCCCAGGATACCGCAGCGAACCAATTTGTCGCCGCAGCTGCAGGAGGTTTCTACTTCTATACATCCGACGAGGCAGCGAGCGGCTCGGGCGCCGTCTTGGCGGCTGGCTCCGGCTCCTGGTCGTCGCTCAGCGATCGAAACGTAAAGGCCAATTTCCTGAGCATCGATTCCCACTCGCTTCTCGAAAAAATTGCGGCCATGCCCATCTCAACCTGGAACTACAAAACTCAGGCGGAGTCGGTTCGCCACCTCGGCCCCACCGCGCAGGACTTCCGCGCCGCTTTCGGTCTCGGCGAGGACGACAAACACATCTCCACCGTCGACGCGCAGGGCGTGGCGCTGGCTGGCATCCAGGCGCTCTATCAAACGGTCACGCAACTGAAGCAAAACCTGGCCGACAGGGACCGCGAAATTGATGACCTTCGCGCCCGCCTGGCCGACCTCGAGCAGGCCATCTCGGCGGTCGCAACAGGTAAGAGATAAAGACAGAGGCAGGGGGCGAGAGAGGCTGAGTCCGGCGTGAATCTTTCTGCTGGCGAGCCGCAGTTCCCTGCCGTTTTGAAAAGTCAGTTCGCCCCGGTTGAAAAATCCCGACTTCTCGCAAAGGAGGCGAGAAATTGGGCCCAATTCAAAATCAAACCATTTTTTCGGAGGAATTTATGCACACTCGCACCGGAAGTTTCGCAAAGTTTCTTGGCCGCAGTTTCACGCTTCTGCTAACCCTCGGCTTGGCAGTTCTGGCCGCGGCGCAAAACTCTCCCTGGGGAGCGGGCGGCTTTGGGCCGGTTGGGCTCGTCTATGGGCAAACCGCTCTGCTCACCGTGCAGGACATTGCGCCCTATGCTTGTAATGGGCAAGTGTTTTTTCTCGATGCCAACGGCAACATTCTGAGCTCGTCGAACCTCAGCCTGTCGCCCGGCCAGTCCAAATCGTTTAGCTGGACCACTCCGGGGCCGATTCAGCGAACGGAAATTACGCCGTTTCTTCAGCCCACGCTCGATGGCAACGGCAACACCGGCTGCCTGGGTACCACGGAAGTTTTCGACAACCTGACCGGCTACACCCGTGTGGTCATCCCGGAAAACCCAGTGCTGATACAACCGGGGCCGATTTCGATGCCCACGGCTGCCGGCAGCATCGGCGTGGGTTTGCTCGAGAGCGTGCGCCTGAGCGTGACCGGCGCGGAATCAAATTCTTGCATTGGGATCATCGGCTACGACGACGCCAACGGCAACCCGCTCGGCTCCAGCCTCAATGTAAATCTCGCGCCGGGGCAAACCGCGTTTCTTGACCTGAACGGCAACACCCTGGTAAGGCGTCTCGGGCAGCGTGCCCAGGTGCAGCCCGTATTCACGCCTGCGGTCGGCACTGTCGGCATTTGCCAGCCTTCGGTCGAAGTGTACGGACAAATCCTCGGAGCCGCCATCGCCATGACTAATCCGGGGCCAACCCAGTTCGGCGAGATAAACCCAGGTCCTATCCAGTTCGGCGCAATGGGCATTGTGCAGGGTCAAACCGCGCGGCTCAACGCGGTGGCTTTCCCTCCTGATCCCTGCCAGGTGCAGCTGGAGTTCACCGACGCCAGCGGCAACGTGCTGGCTTCCGGGCAGAGCCTCATGCTGAATCCCGGCCAGGCAACCTCATTTGATTACGGAGCCGCTAGTCCGGGGCCAATCCAGACGACGATCCTTCCGGTAATGAATGCCAGCAATCCGACCGGTGGCAGCACTGCCGGATGCCTGGCCACGGCCGAGGTCTTCGGCAACCTCACCGGCTTCAGCAGCGTGTTGGTTAGCCCAGGGCCAATCGGTTTCGGCCAGGTCCAGCCGGGGCCGATTAACTTCGGCATGTTGGGCGTAGGCCTGCTCCAGACCGTGCGCCTGAACGTGGAAGGCATCTCCAGCAATGCCAATGCTCCCTGCCAGGCGCAGCTCAGCTTTGTCGACGTGAACGGCAACCCGCTCAGCACGGGACCGAGCCTGACGCTGAATCAGGGGCAAACCTCGTACTTCGAGCTGAACGGCAACAACCTGGTCAGCGGCTTCGGCCAGCGCGTGCAGGTGCGTCCGCTGATCACCATGACCAGCGCCAACGGCACCTGCTCGGCCTCCACCGAAGAGTATGAGCAGATTACGGAACGAACCCTGGTGTACGGCAATGCGGTGAGCACCCCGTGACGGCGGGAGTATGACAGGTTGAGAGGCTGAGTCCGTGCGACGAATCTCTCTGGTGGCGATCAGCTTGTGCGCTTCCTTCTTGGCGGCGCACAAGTTGACGCCTTTAAACGTCAAGACAAGCTTATGGGAGATTACGACCACCACCGCGGCTGGCGAGAAAGCCCGGTGCCAGCCGCGGTTTTGGAGAAATTATCCCCTGAGGGGCGTGCCCGGTGAAGAAAGAATGAATGCCCGGAACGCTGATCCGCAGAAGACAACCATCACAAAACAGTGTCTGACCCAAAAGCAACTCGAACGCGGCATGCCCTTTCGTCCCGTCCCCAATTCGTGTAACTGGAGTGTAGTGTCGTCGACCGGCCGCAGAGTCGCGACGCGAGCCGCGTGCGTCGACCACGGACTCAAGACGCTGGGAACGGTGTCGATTGAAGCACTCGGCCGCGAAGAAGCTAAGGGCTCGGTGCAGTTTCTGACGAGCGGTGAGAATCCCACGCCCAGCCTCTCATCAACTTTCACAGCCAAGTGGATCGGACCAGAGTGCAAGAGTGCTCGATAGAAATGCCCGGCTGAACAGCGCCTTGTTGCTCATGTCCTGCACCTGTTTCGTTGGAGCCGATTCGATGGCGATTGCAAATATGCGCGACCTTACCGACAAACAATGGAAAACCCTCGACGAGCTTATTCCCGAGCCACCAAGCCGCCCGCCGGATTGGGGAGAAACCCCGAAAGCGGTGCTGCTGAAAGTGTTGGTCGCCTCGTAGAGGGTGGTGCGTACAAATTACCGATAGAGTCAGCCACAGCATAGGAGCTTGCGGGTCATTTCCGTCGGTAGAGTAACTCCCAAAGCTGTAAATAACGTTGGCTTGCGCCTGGGTTGGGGTTGGTTGCAACAAGGCTAAGATTAAGATGAAGATGGCGAGCAGTGCCAGGGAGATTGTGAACTGGAGGGAGAATTCGCGGTAGGACATAAGAAATCTCCTTCTTTAGTAATCAGTCATCCGGTTTGTGCTTTCTTGTCGGTGAGTAGGGCCTTGCGTCACACACAGCTGTGATTTTACACACAGGAAGCGGGAGTAATTGCGAGACGCCCGGTCAGCGTCGAACACATCGAGCGGTTTGCTGAAGCCCTTGTTGCGGACGATAAACACTTCGGTTGTCATCGGCAGAATGTAGCACGCTGTCAGACTGTCGTTCGTTTACGTGCGCTATCGCATGTACTTGGAATCGCGGCATCTGGCCGCCAACACCATCAACCAGCAGCTTGCCGCCGTGCGTCGCCTGGGTCGTGGGTGTCGACCTCAACTGTCTGTGTTTTTCCCGAGGGCGAGTCATCGCCGAGGCTCGCGTAACCTTCATCGCAGCACGTGTCCCAGAACGACCACGTCATGGCGTAGTAGAAATACTTACTTGACGGTCGCTGCTCCTCTAAGAGCATAATGAATCGTTTTAATGAAGCTCTTTCGCCCCGGCTTGCTGGTCGTCTCTGTCCATTTGCCGTCAAGGAGGCTCAGATGCGCACTTCTACTTCTTTTCGGAATTTCCCAGGTTTACTTCAGATTCTAATCATCGCCGCCGCACTGCTGCTTCCGGCCATGCTTTTTGGCCAGGCCTACTTCGGGACGGCAAGCGGTGTTCTCGCCGACGCCACCGGAGCCGTGGTGCAAGGGGCCAAGGTCGTTCTCACCGATCAGCAGAAGGGATACACGTTCAACACGACATCGGACAACGACGGGCGCTACCTGTTTCGCTCCATCCCTCCGGGCGTGTATGCGGTTTCGGCGGAAGCCAAAGGCTTTCAAAAGGCGCAGAGCGCCAATTTCCGAGTCGACGTCAATGAGAATGCAACGGCGAACCTGACCCTAAAGATTGGCGGCGCCACCCAGACCGTCATGGTGGAAGCGCAAGCAGAGAATATTCAGACCGAGGACGCTGAAACCGGGCAAGTGGTCAACCGCAGGTTTATCAATGACCTGCCGCTGATTGACCGCTACGTGGTGGCGCTGGCCGCTCTGGCGCCGGGGGTTACGGAGATGGACGATCAGTGCTCCGAATTCGCCGGGGGTGGCAGCTGCACTGGCACAAATTTCGTTTCCAACGGCAGCCGCGGCTCTACCGCAGATATCTTGAGCGACGGTGCCTCGGTCACGAACTCTGAACCCAACGGTGGAATCACCGCCGCAACTTATCTCCCGTCTCCAGAGGCAGTTGAAGAGTTCAAGGTTGAGCAGACCAATTTCAGTGCGGAGTACGGCTTTTCGGGCGCGTCAGTGGTCAACATGATCACGCGATCGGGCACGAACACCTATCATGGCAGCCTGTACAACTTCTCGCGGGACCAGTTCATGGACGCAAATAACTGGTTCAACGACCGCTACGATATTCCACTCCCCCACGTCCGCCGCAACGATTTCGGTGTAACCTTCGGCGGGCCCATCATCAAGAACAAGACGTTCTTCTTCTTTGACTATGAGGGCACGCGCGCGAGCAGCCTGGGAAGCGCCCAGGCCGGCGTCCCCAGCAATGCCATGCGTGCCGGTGATTTTGGAGCGGTGTGCCCGGCAAACGGCAATACGGATAGCAACGGCAATTATCACCCCGGGGCCTGGGACACGACGGTCGGCGACCCCCTCTATGGCATGTGCGTACAGGCCGATGACCCCACCCAAATCGTCGGGAGCGGACAACTCTGGGATCCTTATCAGCGCTACTACGATTCCAATGTGGGAGCTACCACATGGACCAGCCCGAACGCCTTTATTCCCTTCAACAATGTCGGCACATACATCAGCCCAGGCTGCCCTGCCAATCTTCTTCCGGCAGGCTACTGTCCTCCCAGCGAGCCGACTCCCGGAGTAAAAGGGAATTTGATCGATCCCGTCGCACAGAAGATGATGAGCTACTTTCCCCAGCCGAACATTTCTGCTGCTGCCGGGGGGACGATTTACAGGAACTGGATCGCATCAGGACCCAACCTGAGCTACAACGATCAGTTCGACATCAGGGTCGACCACCGCTTCAGCCAGAAGAACCTGGTGAGCGTGAAGTACTCGCAACAGTGGAGCCATGGCAACAGCTTTAACTGCTTCGGGAATTTCACCGATCCTTGTGAGGGCGGCCCGAACCATACTGGGGCTCATGTGTTTGCCATCAACGACACCCACACCTTCACCCCCACGTTGTTGCTGAACGCGACTTTGGGATTTTCGCGCGGGGCGTGGCATATTGACGCCTACAATCCGCAAGGCGTTTCCAATCCGCTCAGCACCCTCGGGTTCCCATCGTATCTCAATTCGAACGGGTTCGAGGGCGTACCTCCCATTTTCCTGAGCAATTACTTTTCTGCCGGCTTCTCCGACATCGGGACCAATCCTTACGGCAACTACCGCTTAGGCCAAGATACGGGGCAACTCACGGTTGCGCTCGACAAAGTACACGGCCCGCACGAGATGAAATTCGGCTTTGATGGCCGCCTGCATCAGATGAACTACATTCAAACCAACGCTCCAAACGGCTACTTCAGCTTTGATACAAGCGGTTCCGGCTCCTGCCCGGCCGCGACTAGTCCAAATTACGGCAACACGGGAATTCAATATTGCGGCGGGGATGCCATGGCCAGCTTCCTGATGGGGACCATGAACAGCAACACCTACTATGAAATTCAGGACCGCCCGGCCGACGAGAATTACCAGTATGGGTTCTTTGCTCTGGACAACTGGAAGGTGAACCACAAACTGACCTTGAATCTCGGCTTGCGCTACGACGTGACGCTGCCGCGCACGGATCGCTACAATCGGATGGACTGGTTTAATCCGAACGCGGCGAGCCCTCTGAATAATGGGAGCCTCACGTATACCGACCAGTTCAATGGACCGACCACGCTGCAGTTGAACGGTGGCGAGGTGTTTGCCACTCCCAACCAGCGCACGACCTATATAACCGACTGGTCCGACGTTCAGCCGCGCTTCGGCTTCGCCTATCAGTTTGCTCCGAAGATGGTGGTGCGAGGCGGTTACGGAATTTACTACGGACAGTCCCGGTCGGGAGTTACCGGAGTCATGCCCTACGGCGGTCAGGGTTTCAGTCAATACACCAACGTCATCAATACTTATGGAAACAACGGCGCGATTCCCTGGCTGCACCTGAGCAATCCATTCCCCAATGGATTGATTCAGCCGGCGGGAAATTCTCTCGGACTGCTGAACGATGTCGGCTACGGCGCGAATGGCCCGCTCCGCACTGCGGGTGCCAACCTGACTCCCCAAGAGCAAAGCTGGAGCTTTGGTGTCGAGCGCGAACTGCCTGGGAATGTGTTGATCAATGCGGAGTATGTCGGGAAGAAAGGAACGCATCTGCCGTTCAGCGGGTCCAACTACATCAACCACCTTGGACCGTGGGTCGAAAACCCCTCGACGAACATTAACAACCTGTTGACCTATGTACTGAATCCGTTTTCGTCGCAGAACGGCGGACCTATCAGCGATCCCAACAGCACGCTCTCCTCTCAATACATTCAGGAGTTTCAGTTGCAGCTTCCCTATACGCAGTTCACTGGTGTCACAATTGAACCCCAGATGATCGCCAATTCTATCTATCACGGTCTGCAACTGGCAGCCGAGAAGCGTTACTCGAACGGCCTGCAGTTCCTGGTAACGTTCGTGTGGTCGAAATCGATCGATGACTCCTCGCAAGCCGACGACAATGTGACCTGGACGGGCAGCTTCACCAGCCTACAGGATCCAAACAAACCGTGGCTGGAGCGAAGTCTTTCGACGTTCGATATTCCCTACGTGACGCAGTTCAGTTACACCTACGACCTTCCGTTCGGACGCGGCAAGATGCTGCTGGGGAAAATGCCGGGCTGGGCGAATGCGGTGATCGGCGGATGGAAGACAAATGGAATCTGGCGCATCGCAGACGGACGTCCAATGACTTTTTTTCTTGCCGATGGTAATCCTCTGCCGACCTACGCCGGGCAGCGGCCGCTCCTTGTCGGCAAGCCGAAACGCAATCCCGGAGACTGGGTCGACCAATACTTCGCCGATCCCAGCACCAACGTTTTCCAGCGTACGCCCGACTTCACCTTAAGCAATGCACCGCGGGCCTACGGAGGGCTCCGCACGCCCTTGTCGTTCACCACCGATCTGTCGCTTGCGAAGCAGATCTCGCTGGCGCGGGTGCGGGAGGAGATGAATTTGGAACTTCGCATCGAAGCCAGAAATGCGTTCAATCATCCTGTGTTCGGCACGCCGGACACAACGGTAGACGATCCCAGCTTCGGCCAGATCAGTTATACGGCGCAGGGGCCACGCGAGATCCAGTTGGCCATTAAGTTCAATTTCTAGCCTAGAACTGCGCAAGGCCGCAGCGGTTCTGAGGTTCTGAGGCTCCGCGACGATCTGAAACATGCGAGCCATACCGTAGATGAATGTCTTCGGGACAACGATAAACCGAGGTCGAGCCGGGTCTCCCACCGGTTTCTGACGTGCCAACTGCCGGATACGGTCGGCAGATGCATCAAACTCGGTGACGGATGACAGATCAGCAATCGTTACGCGGGCATCGGTCTCGGTGGTACTTTCGCGAGAAAAGGGGTGTACCACAATTGTTTATGAGATGGCTTGTATTCTTTTTATCCGTTGCCCGGGTCAGAAAATCAGCTTCAGAGACATCTGAATTTGCCTCGGGCTGCCGATCGTTTTGTTCGTGATACCGAGCCCGCTCAAAGTGGGGCATACGTATAACGCCGTGTATGTAGTGTCACACGGAGTTGTGCTTGAGGGCTGGCCCACGTAGGGGAAACCCTGGAAGTTTATGTTCTGGCTGATGTCGTCGATGGGTATGTCGAAGCTGGCCGTATTCGTGACGTTGAAAATGTCCAGGCTGTAGCGCAGCGCGTAATGCTCCGTGATCTGCACCGCCTTCGCTACGGAGATATCCGCGCGTCGCTGCCAGGCTTGGCGGAAGATATTTCGCTCGCCATGCGCGATGAAGTTGGTTTCGTAAGGATCATTCGAAGGAATCGCGCCATTCAGCGCTCCGGGAGCCAGCAACGGGAGTCCGAAGCAGTTCGGATTCAGCGCAGGAGCGCCCGGTTGCGCGCCCGAAGCTCCGGTAGCGGCTTGTTGCGGGGAGCAACCAGCCAAGGGAACGATGGGATTAGTAATGCCATCGTTCACGCCATAGAAGATGCTGCCCACGGCGCCCGTGTAATCCACCACGCTATAGGGCTGGCCGCTCTGAATCACGGTCAAACCGGAGAGCGCCCATCCGTTTGCCAAGTACCCCGCCACTGATTTCGTTGAAAAGAATTTCGGCAACTCGTAGGTGTAGCTGAAGTTGATGACATGCTTGCGATCGAAATCCGACAATCCATAACCGGACCGCAGGTTAAGCGGGTTGTTGCCGTTATTAAAGAGTCCCATCGCGCTCTGCTCGTCGGTCGCGTGTGAGTAGGTATAGGAAAATCCGACTTGCAGCCCATGACTCATGCGCTTCTCCACATGGGTCTGCAGGGCGTTATAAGCAGAGATACCTGCTGCGGTATAGGATTCCGACTCCGACGAATAGCCGATATAAGGCACGCGCAAGTCGACATTGCCGCCTTCGAAAGTCTCCATGTAAGGCTGGCCATTGGGCAGGTTGATGGGATTGAAGCTGCCCGGTTGCTGCACGATGGAATAGCCGTAGGTGTAATCCTGCTCGAAGGGAGTGCCGGGCCGGATGGGGCTGGAAGGTGACGCAATTTGTGCCTGGTTGAACGGCAGGGGCACCACGGCATGACGTCCTAAGTTCCCGACGTACCCGATTTCGATCGCCAGATCTTTGCGCGGCTGATATTGAATGTCTAACGTCTGATTCATGGTGTAAGGCAACTTGTTGGCGCGGTTGTAATCTGCGAATGCGAAAAGCGGAATCCCGCTGGCGATAGCGGTCGCATTGGGCAGCACAAGCTTTGCAGGATTGCCGGTAGGCGGCGGCCCGAGCGTAGTTCCCCAGGGAGCTTCGAAAGTGCTGCAATACGAATATCCGTACGTGCTGCAAGACTGTGTATTCACCCAGGGCGGAGATTGGTTGACTCCAAACGGCCCGCCAGCGATTACCCCCGAGGCGAAGCCCGGGGACAGATAGGTGAAGAGTTCTCCTCGGTCGTAGTAAAGGCCCCAGCCGGCGCGAACGACGAGCTTGTCGTTGAACTTCCTTGGACTCCAGGCCAGTCCGACGCGAGGAGCCAATCCCCATTGCCTGCCGGTTAGCGTCGAGTCGCTGACTCCTTTCGTGGGAAAATCAGGATTATTTTCTGCAATGATGAATCCATTCGAAGTGATGGTGTCCGAAGCCGCGTCATAGCTGTATCGCGAAGGGTCGAAGTTGTAGATCCGCCCATTCTTCTCCTTTAACCCTCCGTGATAATCGAAACGCAGGCCTGCACTGAAACTAAGGTTGGGACGAGCCTGAAATTTGTCCTGCAAGAACCAGCCGGTCTCGTTGGAACGGTAGTAGCGGTTGGCGTCGCCTTGCAGGAACGAAGTCGTGATAAATCCGTTCGCGGTGTACGTGATCGGAAGTCCTTGCAGGAAATTGCCGAAGTCGGTGAATCCGATCATTCCTGTGTTCGTGCGCTCATCCCGCGCGTTGAGCTGCGTGTACGAGTAACTTGCCCCAAAGGCGACAGTGTGTCGGCCATGCGTCCAGATCGCGTTGGCGGAAGGCATCCAGCGATTCTGGAAAATCCCGGTGAAGGCGCCTTGCGAAGCCGCAGTGGAACCGATATTGAGTCCGGCATTAAACGGGCCGCAAGGAGAGGACGCGGCACATCCGCCGGTGTTCTGCGGAGAGAAGTTTCCCAGGTCGTCGACGATCGTAATCCCGGGAAATACATTCGACCCGAACGCATTGATTCCGATTCCCGCGGGTGTGAAGGGCTGGCCTATGGTGCTGTAGATCTTCTCCCGAATGAATCCGAATACTTCCGTCACGCTCAGGTTCGGCCGGAGCGATTGCGTGTTCGTGATGGAGGCGACCTGGCTGCCCGCGTCGAGCCTTTGTGTGAAACCCTCCACTGAGGAGAATCCGAAAGGCGCGGTGCTCGGATCGTGCTGGTAGTAGTACTTCAAAGCCAGCGTGTCTTTCATCGTGGGCATGTAGTCGAGATTGGAAACTGCCTGGTCCGAGATGAAATAAGCGGGCTGGGTGATGAAGACGTTCTCCGGAAAATTAATGGTGGGAGTGTAGTTTGGGTTGGCCGAGGGAATCATATATTGTCCGTTCGGCAGCTTGTAGTTCATCATCGCAAATGCAACTGGATCGATGTCTCCGGGAGCAGTGCCCACCACTGGGTTCACGGACGAGAAAAAATTGTTGTTGGCGACGTTCGCCAGCGCCTGCGGACTTCGATCATCGGTCAGTCCAAATGGAACGGATGTGCGCGAGGTCCCGATCTCCAGATCGGAGACGTGAATATGCTGGTAAGCGGCATACGCAAAGAGCTTGTCTTTGATCAGCGGCAGCCCGACCGAGCCACCTGCCGTGTAACGATGCAACTGCGGCACCTTCTCATTGGTGGGAATATTCGGATCCTGCTTGTAGAAATAAGGTGCGGCATTCAGCGCGTCGGTGCCGCGATGCCCGTACAACGTACCGTGGATGGAGTTGGTGCCGGACGCCGTGCTCATGTCGATGTGTGCGCCGCTGGTGGATCCCTGCTGCGCGTCATACATCGAAGTATTCACACGCACTTCCTCCACGGTCTCCGGCGCCGGAGTCGGCAAGGCTTGGCCGATCGCAAGGTATGGGGATGCCGTGCTCTGAAGCACTTCTGCGGTCGTGCTCGACGCGCCCGCGATTCCCGTGTTATTGACAATGCGCGCCGATGCGACGGAACTCGTGCTTTTGCCGTTGAACAGATTGCTGGCATCCACGCCATTCAGCAAGAAGGTGTTACTGGTATCGCGCTGTCCATTGGCCCAGATCGGTTGATTTCCCAAGCCGGCGTTCGCGCCCGATCCGCTGGGCAATTCCGCGTTCACGCCGGGAGACAAGATGGCCACTCCCGTGAAACTTCCGGTGGGCAGGGGCACAGCCGCGATCTGTTGCTGTTCGAGGATGTAGCCATTGGTGGTGTCCACCGCGTTCATGATGGGAGCGGCCTCAACATCGATGGTCGTTCCCACCTGACCCACATTCAACGTGATGTTGAGCGTCGCCGTCCGGTTCGCCTGGACCAGGATTGCCGGCAGGCGCTCGCGTTGAAAGCCTTCGTGAGAAACCGTCACGGTGTAGATTCCGATCGGCAGGTTGACGAAATCGTAAGCTCCATTGCCATTCGTCTTCTGCATGCGCGTCAGCTTGGTCTGATCGGCGACGATCGTCACGCTTGATTCAGGAAGGACGCTGCCACTCTTATCGGTGACTGTGCCGGTGATGCCACCTAGGGTTTGCTGCGCGAATCCAGACAACGATAGGTGAAGGAACATTGCCAGCCAGATTAGAAACGACATGTTGCGATTCATCTGCTTTGCCATCGATACGACCTCGTTCGTGATCTGGAAACACTGATCGGTCGCGGCCTTTCGGCCGCCGAGGACCAATCAACGTTACAACGTGGTTGCGGAGCTGGTGTGGTCGGCTCCTGGCTGGAAAACTGTTGCCGGCAAATGTACGCCAACTGGCCTAAAAGCGGAAGATCGGTTGCCAGTGAAAATTTCTTTGGCGAGAATTACAAATTTTTATGGCTCGGAAACCTCGATACTCACAACCGCCGATTCCCTCCTTCCTCTCGTGCGCACAAAGAACCACGCCAGTCCGGCGGCCAGATAAGCCAGATAGATGTAAGGCAGCTTCCCGTAGGGTCCCTCGGGCATCGGGTATAAGTTGCCCGCTAGTGCCATGATCATGGCCAGAGCCGCCATTGCAGAAACAATCCGTGCCCGGCTTGCCCCATGCAGCCGCAGATACCGTGGCAGCGCGAGGCAGATCAGAGCATAAGCCACAATAAATCCATAGGTTGCCAGCGAACCGGCCCAGCCATAAACATCCAAGCCGCTGGCGCCGCGGGCCGCGAGAAAAGCGACGGGCGCGACCGCCGCCATGCCCGTGACCATGATGGCATAGCTCGGGGTCTGATTCCGGGCATGCGTGGCGCGCAGCGCATCATGCGCGAGCCCGTCATGCGCCATGCGAAGCAGCACCCGCGCTGCTGCCGTGATGCATGCCAGGGTACCGGCAAACAGGCTTACGAGCGCGCCGATGTCAATCAGTAGTCCCAGCACTGGAACGCCACCCACCCGAGCTAGTACATACATCGGAGCCTGGCTCGTGCCTAGATCCTGACCCACCGTGTGAAAGCCCAGAACCTCTGCGTAGGCACAGACCGTGAAGAACGCTCCTGCCAGCAGTGAACTCCGGATCACAGCGCGCGGAATCGACCGGAGCGGATTGCGAGCTTCAGCCCCCAAGGTTGTGGCGCTCTCGAATCCCACGTAGCTGAATAGGGCCAATACCAGGCCCAGGCGCAGTCCGCTTCCGGTCATGCCGTGCAGATGCAATTGGTCAGAGTCCCAGTGCCAACCGTGACGAAACAGAAGCAATGCCACGACAACCACGATCACCGACACCGAAGCTGCCTCGATCCACAACATCAGGCGTGCGGAGATCTTCACATCACGGTTAGCGATCCAGATCGAAATGCCCGTGGACAGAAGTGCGAGAAAAACCGCCGGCAGTGTGCGCCCGCTGGCATCGCGCAAGAGCAAGTTCGCATAATGATAAAAGCCGCCAATGACGCTCGATCCTGTAGCGACATAAGCGAGCAGCAAACTCCACGCCACCGTGGCCGAAAGGAAAGGCGGCAAAGTCGCCGATGCGTAACTGTAAAGGGAACCCGGCGATGCCGAATGCTCCGCATAACGAGCGATGCACAAGGCCACCAGAAGAATCGCGACTGTGGCGAGCACGTATGCGAGCCAGGTCCCGTTCCCGGCCAGCGCGCACACCAGAGGAATCGTGGCCGCCGGCGTTGTGGTGGGAGCCATGGTCGAAACCGACTGCGCCAATGTCTCCATCGGCGACAGAATGCCGCTCTGCAGACCGTAATTTTCCGCTCTGGGTTTCTCCAACGAACTCGGATCCTTTCGTCGCCAGGATTCTTTCGTGATTGGGACGGGATTGTACAACACCATTCGATCTGGGAATAGAAACCAAGCGGGAAGGCGAAGAACTTTTCAGACCCGAAAGCCTCGGCGGCGACGCCGCGATGCGTAGCTATAGGGAATCTGGCTATCGGGAATCCGGGAATGGCGGATGTTCCGCTTCACGAGCGATGCACAAGGCGACCCGAAGAATCGCGGATGCCGCAGCAAGAAGGACGTCTTTCTCGTTTTCAGGCAGGAAGGTGATCTTCTATTTCTTTGATCGGACGTTTGCATTCGACTGCAATCGCGAAACCGGCCCCGGGTCCCAGCGACTCTACTCGCACAACTTTCCCTTCGCCTACCAGTTTGACGGGGTGCCGGAATCGAGGCCCGAAGACGTTCATCGTCAAGCTCACGGGTGTGCGCAAAGGAAGCTGGTCATTCGCGGTCACCAGCAGTCCGCCCACGCTTACGTTGTTGCTGACAGTCTCCAGTTCACGGAGTACTCCGACCGCCGGGTAGCTCAAGAGGACCGGAAAATGCAACTCGAACCGGCGATACTTTCGCTCTTTTGGATAGGGCCCGTGACTGCTTTGAGACTCGTTCACCCGACCATCCTAACAACCTACAAATTGGCCAGAATAGAGCGCTAAGGACCACCGCCCTGACGGACATGCCCTTTGGTGCCAGCCCTAAAGTGTAAATTTTTTAAACACCTCGCACGCGAACGATTCATGCCCCTTCGGAAATAAACTACTCGTACTTACGGCATCTACCTGCATATCGCGCCGGGACTGACACTATCTAGAGGAGCCGCGTTCCCCTCGTAACGAATTGCGGTTGCGAACCGGCTCCACGGAAGAGCAATGTCAACTACAGCAAGTATGAAGTTTTCGCCAGAACAGCTGCCCGCGTTTTGCGGGGCGCTCTTGGTTTTGGTAGCGCTCGCCCTGTTCACCGGATGTCAAGGTGTTAGCGCCAACAAATCACAAACGGCGCCAGGGGCTCTCGCTTCGAATCCAACCGCTCTGAGTTTTGGCAACGTAACCGTAGGCCACAATCAGTCGCTTTCGGCAACGCTCAGCAACACGGGCTCATCGAGTGTCACCATTTCACAGGTCACGATGACCGGCAGCGCCTTCACCATGAGTCCGGTGAGTGTCCCACTGACGTTGACGCCGGGGACGACTGCCACCCTGAGCATCACATTCGCTCCAACCGCCGCAGGCAGCGCAACGGGGACCTTAACCCTTACATCAAATGCGTCCAATGCGACGCTATCGATCGCCTTGTCAGGAACCGGCACAACGACCACGGCGGCTGGACAGCTGGGCGTCTCGCCAACCACCATCGCCGTCGACGATGTCTACGTCGGAACCAGCGGAACTGCATCGGCGACCTTGAATGCCACCGGCGCCAGCGTAACCATCACGGGCGCCAGTACGAACAATACCGCTTTCGTCGTGAGCGGGATTTCGCTGCCCCTGACCATCCCGGCGGGCCAGTCCTCGCCTCCGTTTACGATCACTTTTAGCCCGTCGACAACCGGAGCAGCCACGGCCACGCTCACCATTCTGAGTGATGCTCAATCCCCGACCACAACCGCGACTCTCACGGGCAGCGGCCTTGCAGCGCCGGTTCATACCGTTAACTTATCCTGGAATGCGAGCACATCGCCGAACATCTCCGGGTACAACATTTATCGCGCTCCATTTACGAACTCCTGCGGCTCGTTTTCCAAGATCAATTCCCTGCTGAACACGGGAACGCTTTACACCGACTCCAACGTGACCGATGGGACTTCCTATTGTTACGCCTCCACTGCGGTGGATACGAGCAACACGGAAAGCGGCTACTCGAATATCGTGTCCAACGTTCAGATTCCCGCTCCCTAATCCAGTCAGCCAGAAAAGTTCCAACCCTTGTTGATAGAGATCTCGTCCGTTCATCCCCTCCGGACGGGGTCTTCCCATTATGGGAACCCGGTTGCAGATTCGTTCTTGTCTTCTCGGCAACTGGTTTTTGGCCATCGGCCTTATAGGCAGATGACGGGATGTCCCATCGTGATCTGGCCGCCGCGAGCGAATTTCTGCAGACTGTCTCAATGCGACTCCCCCAGTCCAGCCGTAGCCCCCTCTCCGTTCACATCATTTCAATCATTAGCTGCATTTCTTGCGCGGTTCTGTTGCCTTTGCTCGCGGGCGCATCCACGCTGCAAATGCAGTGCTCACCGACCAGCCTTAGATTTGGCACGGTTGCCGTCGGACAAAGTGAAACGCAACTGATCACCATCACCAACACCGGGCAAACTAGCGCGACTATTTCAGCAATCAGCGTCAGCGCTGCACGGTTTGCGGTATCGGGAATAACTCTGCCCGCGGTCGTGGGAGCAGGGGAGAGCGTCGGTCTAAACTTGACTTTTTCCCCCACGGCAACGGAATGGCTGGGAGCGAAAATCACAATTACCAGCGATGCATCCAATCCCCATCTTCAATTCGACGCCGGAGGCACCGGTGTAAGCAGCGACTCGCTGACTGCAACCCCGGCAAGTCTCTCGTTTGGGGACGTGCCCGTCGGATCGAGCACGTCACTCTCCGTCGTGTTAACGAACACCCGGTCTTATACCGAAACCTTGAGGTCGGCTCAAGTTATGGGAAGCGGCTGGTCCGTCACCACTCCTACATTTCCTGTGACGTTGCCTGCGGGCCAAACTGTCACATTGACGGTTAACTTTGCGCCGGAGGTTGCGGGTCTGACCAGCGGTAGTGTCTTCATTCCCGGGCCGAGCTTGAACATTCCCTTTACAGGAACCGGCACAACTATCGGGCAACTTGCAGTTTCACCGGCTACGCTGAATTTCGGCAGTGTGGACATTGGCAGTTCCGACACGCAACCCGCAACCCTTAGCGCAACCGGTAGCAGTGTAACCATATCCTCGGCGGCCAGCAGCAATTCGCAGTTCACGGTTTCCGGAGCCTCGTTCCCTTTAACTTTGAACGCCGGCCAGAGCGTGAATCTTTATCTTGTTTTCTCACCGACCCAGAGTGGCACCGATTCCGGCACGCTGACGGTTACCAGCAACGCGTCCGCCACGAAGATTACGGAATCTTTAACCGGCGCCGGCCTTACGCCGCAGTACAGTGTCAGCCTTTCCTGGAATCCGAGTACGTCTTCGGTCACGGGCTACAACGTGTACCGCGGCGCAGCGGTGGGCGCCTACTCGAAGGTCAATGGCTCGTTGGATCCGAATACAACCTACACCGACAACACAGTCGTAGCCGGTACAACCTATTACTATGCAGCCACCGCGGTGAATTCCAGCGGGGAAGAGAGTTCCTATTCTTCGCCCATCCAGGTTGTGATTCCCTAGCCGAGCGCCGCCGATAGCGTGGCATGGTGAAATACCTTTCTTGTCGATTCAAGAAAGGCCAGTACCGCAGTGGCATTCTCGTTTTTACGCCATGTGACATGTACTGCAATGTGAGCGCCCGGTTCGTCCAGGGGCAAGGCAGTAATGCCGCTGCCGGCGACCGGATGACTTAGCACAGCTCCCACTCCCAGATAGATGCCTTTGCCCGAAGCAACCAGAAGCGCTCCCGCCTCTTCATAAGGCGCTGTATTAGTGTGAATGATCGTGGGCGCGATCCCACATCGCTGATAGAGTTCCAACGTCTTGTCGTAAACGCCGCTAGAAACGCTGCGTTGATAGAGCAGAAGGGGTAGTGAGGCGACGTCACGCAGCTTCAGCCTACGCCGTCTGGCGAGCGGATTCGATTTGCTCAGGAACACCAGAAATTGTTCTTCGAACAGCAATTCCGACTGCAGAAAACGCGTGTCGACGGGTGGACGCAAGAATCCCACGTCAATTTGGCCTGTGCGTAAAGCTTCATTTTGCAGGGTCGACAGGACATCCTGACAGTACAGATTCACGTCTGGATGTTGTTTCGAGTGAGCCTCTACCACCCGATTGACCTTACCGGCCAAGCCCGAGGCAATACCGATTCTCACCTGGCCATATTCGCCACGACCTGCCCGCCGGATCATTTCGGTCACATGTAAGGATTGATCCACCAGCGAGCGCGCCTGATCGAGCAGGATGCGACCGGCTTCCGTCAGCCGCACCGATCGGCGGTCGCGCACCAGCAACTGCACCCCAGTCTCTTCCTCCAACTGGCGCACCTGGCGGCTCAGGGCCGGCTGCGCCACGCGCAGTTTCGTTCCCGCGCGGGTGAAGCTGAGTTCCTCGGCCACCGCGATGAAGTAGCGAAGCTGGCGCAATTCCACCTCGAGATTGTAATGCCGATCCGGCATAACCTGCAGAACAATGAGGTATTGGACAACCCATGGCGACGAGGGCATGGTATTTGCTAGCGATCGGTCCGTTCCTCGGCCCTAATCCAAATGGGAGCGTGTTTCGAAATGCCACGGTTCTGCTGCCGCGTGATTCTGTTCTTGCTACTGAGTGTGGTTATGCAGCTCAAGGTTGCGGCCCAGGAAGCCCTTCCCCACGTTGATATACAAAGCCTGGACCCGGACCGAATGCTGTTTGACAAGAATAGCTTCATGACGCAGCCCAACAGCTTTTACTACTTCCACAACATGGACCGTCTTGGGTTCAAGTTGGACTGGGTGCGCAAATCGGAACACGCCTTTCCTTTGAGAGAACCCCTCGGGTCGTTTCAGGTTTCCTATTCTTACCGCGGCACGCAGTACGGATTGGACGACTACTATCAGCGGAGTTCGGTGCTGGGGTTTCTGGTACTGCGGGGTGATCAGATCGTAACGGAAAAATATTTTCACGACGCCGATTCGAATTCTCGCTTTCTTTCCAACTCCGTGGCCAAATCCATTTTGTCGGTGCTGATCGGTACGGCGATCAGCGAAGGCCAGATCGGCAGCGTGGACGATCCGGTGGAGAAGTATCTTCCCTATTTGTCGAACAACGGTTATCACGGAGTGCGAATTAAAGACGCGCTGCACATGGCCACGGGAATCAAGTTCGACGAAGATTATCTCCGGCCAAATGCGGATATTCACCGTTTAGTCGCAGACCTTATCCGTGGAGACCAATCCTTTCAGGATTTGGCCGCTTCCCTTAAGCGCAAGGCGCGACCCGACACTCGATTCGAATACCAGAGCATCAATAGTGAGGTTCTCGGACTGGTGCTCGAGAAAGCAACGGGCAAGCCCCTCAACGAGTATGCCGAAGAAAAGTTGTGGAAGAGGATTGGCCCCGATAGCGACGCCTTCTTCTATCGCGGGGCCAAGCAGTTGAATACCTGTGCTTTTGGCTGCTTCAATGCCACCCTGCGCGACTACGCCCGCTTCGGCTTGATGACCATGCGCGGTGGGCAACTCGGTGATGAGCGAGTCGTACCGCAATCGTGGATCCGGCAGTCAACCACGCCGGACGCTGCATACATTCAACCCAAACCGAACCTGAAAAACGACGTCACGCGTATCGGCTACCAGTATCAATGGTGGGTTCCCTACGGGAACGATCATGCCTATGTGGCAATGGGAATATACGGGCAGATGATTTACGTGAATCCGGCGAAGCATGTCGTCATTGTCCAGGCGAGCGCGTGGAAAGAACCCGACACGGACACCCAGTGGGACGAAAGCTTGAAATGTTTCGAAGCTATTACCAACAAACTCGTGCGTAATTAATCCAGGGCACGCAAAATTCTCTTAGCTGCACGCCGTCGCGATTTTAAGCTAGACATTTTGGTTTCTACCGGTATTCAGTAGGCCAGTTTGTCCCCGCTATCATTTCCAGTCGAGGGGGTGTTGTATGAAGTCTTCGTGGGCAGCAGTTTCGTTCTTGCGGACAATGAGTCCAGCGGCTTTGGGCGTCTTTCTGCTCGTGGGCCTTGCCACTATCAGCATGGCTCAGAACAGCACAGGGCGGGTCATCGGAACGGTGACCGACGCGCAAGGCGCGGTTGTGGCGCACGCCAAGGTAACCGTCACCAACGCGCAGACGAATGTTCATTGGGAGACTTCTACGGCCGCAGACGGCACTTATCAGGTCCTGGACCTGCCCATCGGAGACTATGCGGTAGCCGTCGAGCTCGCGGGATTTTCCAAGGTCGTGACCAAACCGCAGAGTCTGGCCATCAACCAGTCCTTGCGCATCGACGTCGCGTTGAGGATCGGCGCGATCAACGAGGTCGTCGAAGTGCAATCCCAAAGCACCCAGGTGGAAACCGTGAATCCGACCGTCGGCGGCACCGTTACTGGCGCACCGATTCAGGATCTCCCTCTGAACGGCCGCAACGTGCTGGATCTGGCGCTGACTCAGCCGGGAGTGACGCCAGCCCAGCCCAATACCCTGGGCGCGGCAGCCGGCGTTCCCTCGGGCGGCTACGTCATCGCCGGAGGTCGGGACAATGCCGTGACCTACCTGCTCGACGGCGGAGACAACACATCGGTGACCTACGGTGTGGCAGTCGTGAATCCCAATCCGGACGCAATCGCGGAGTTTCGCATTCTTGCCAACAACTACACCGCCGAATATGGCCGAAGTGCCGGCGGCGTGATCAGCGTCGTGACCAAGTCAGGCACGAATCAGTTTCATGGCAGCGTTTTCGATTACTGGCGCAACGACGCTCTGAATGCCAACAATTACTTCAACCTGGATAATCCAGACCCGACGCAAAACAGTCCGCGCCCGGTGCTGAAGCGCAATCAATTCGGCGCAACGCTCGGCGGCCCTATTGTCAAAGACCGTATTTTCTTTTTCTTCGGTTATCAAGGGCAGCGCCAGAACAGCATCACGGTGGGCAGTGTCCTTCCCGTGTACACGCCGGCAGAGCTAATGGGAGATTTCTCTCAAGCCAATGGCGGTTCGCCCGATCCGAATGTTGCCGCCTTCCTGGTCAATCACCCCTACTTTCAGTCGAACTCTGCTCTGGCCGCCCAAGCTATCATCGACCCCACAAAGATCGATCCGGTGTCTCAGGCGTACATCAGCAACAACCTGATCCCCTCCACCAGCAGCGGATTGCTAACTCCCAACGGCAAGGGGTACGACAATCGCGATGAATACAGCCTGAAGATCGACGACAATGCGACTACCAAAGATCATTTCACGTTGACACTAGACAAGTTTCACAATCCCCAGGAGTATCCGTTTCTGCCGGGTTTCGCGCCTAACGTGCCAGGATTTCCCGGGCTAAGCCAATTCAACAATTACTTTGGGTCGCTGGCCTATAACCGAATCCTTTCGCCAACCACGATCAATGAGTTCCACCTCACGGCCCAGCGCGATGACAATCGCCTCAATTATCCCGGCACGAATCTGCCTGGACCTTCGATGCTTGGGGCGGCCATCACTCCCGATCAGACGACGGGGCCCCCGCAATTGCTATTCAATGGCGGTCCGCAAGTGGGTTTCAATCTGAATGGTCCGGCCCATTATGCCGATAATACTTACTCTTTTGTCGATACCTTCACAAAAATACGCGGGCGCCATACGCTCAAGGCCGGAGGATCGCTGGCCATCGTGCAAAATAATGCATTCTTCGCTTATGCGGTGGATGGCCAATACTATTTCTACGGTGGAACGACGGGAAACGAATATGCGGACTTCCTGCTGGGAACTCCGGATTATTTTGACCAGTATCCCAAAGGGTTCAGCGCGATTCGCAGCCATCAATATGGAGGATTCGTACAGGACGAATGGCGGGCGACGCCGCGCCTCGTTCTTACCATGGGATTGCGTTACGAGTATTCCACTCCGAAGTGGGATCCTCAACATCGCAACTACATGATCGTTCCCGGAAAGCAGTCGGTGAAATTTCCCAACGCGCCGCTCGGTCTGCTCTTTCCGGGAGATCCTGGAGCGCCCAGCCAAGGCGTTAACTTCCCCGACCGGAATAACTGGGCTCCGCGCTTCGGCTTCGCGTGGGATCCCTCCGGCACAGGCAAAACCAGCATTCGAGGCGGCGCCGGAGTTTTCTACGACGTATTGCTCGCGCAGGACAATCAATATCAGAACGGCACTCCGCCGTTTTATTCGGCGGGAAGTTTCTGTTCCAATCCCAACAGCGCGTTTTGTGGAGGCCCGCAGACCGATCCTGGGCCCGGTCCGTATACCTTCATGTCCGACCCCTACGGCACCGCCGGCTTTCCCAATCCGTTTCCATCCAAGCCCCCGACTTCCAGTCTGGATTTTGCCGCCGCCGGTTTTCTTCCCTTCGGACCGGCGAGTGTTTTCATCGATCCACACCTGAAAACGCCCTACATTTATCAATACAACCTCAATGCCCAACAGCAACTCGGCACTGGCCTAGTTGCGGAGTTGGGATATGTGGGCAGTTCCTCTCACAACCTGGTTGCGCAGTATGACAGCGATCCCTTCGTCGTGGGAACCACGAATCGTCCTTTGAATTTGCAGCCGGGATTGCAGTCGGAATATAGCGGCTGTTCGTCCGATCCCTACGCTTGCGCCTATGCGCAAATGCCCGCCACTTTCGGCAACGTCGCCAATGCCAACTACAACGGCCTGCTGGCCAGCATGACCAAGAGCCTGGGTGACTGGCATTCGATCGGCAACACTTTCTTCACCGTCTCTTATACCTGGTCGCACATCATTAATTACGCCGATGGATTTGTCCGTAACAGCAATGCCGTCCCCAGTTACGATCATGGGCTATTCCGGACTTCTGGCGATTCCGACATTCGCCACCGATTTGTGCTGAGTGGAGGTTGGGAAATGCCGTTCGCCCATGCTTTGGCAAAAGCTCCGAAATCGCTGACTTCGGGCTGGTACGTGTATCCGATCTTCTTCGCTCAGACCGGCGTGCCTATGGATGTACTGGACGGACTTATCGTCGACGGAACACCGGGCCCCTCCGGAACTGGAGAACAGAATCTGGTGCGCCCCGACTGGGCCGGAGGATCCCCGCATTCCCTCGACCCGCACCAAACGCGCACTTACACGGTAAACACGCTGTTCGGGCCGATTCAGGAGCAGGGTCACTTTGCCTTTGATCCTAGCGGGCTTTCAGCGACCTGCTATGCCACGGGCGGAACCTGCTCGACTCCAACATTCGGCAGCCTGCCGCGCAATTTTTTCCGTGCGCCGGGCCGAGTCAATCTGGACTTCTCTTTGGAGAAGCGCACGCACCTAAGCGAACGCGTGGAAATGATTTTCCGTGCCGAGTTCTTCAATATTTTCAATCATACGGAATGGCAGAGCCCGGTTGTCTCCTCGCCGCTCAATTCAAGCACTCCGCAGGTGGGAGAGATTACTTCTACTTTCGATCCTCGCATCGGACAGCTGGCGTTGCGCTTCACGTTTTAAGAAGGAGCATTCCACCGCACTCGGAATTCCTCGTGTTGTTCCGAACTACTGGAGCAGCCCGAACACCCCAACTCCGTTGGTTGTTCCCACGTAGACCTTGCCGTTGACGACGGTTGGCGTAATGAACTTGTTCCCCGCTCCAAAGTGATCCCGCCCGTTGGACGCCTGATTGCTGTCGTACAGTTCGTTCGCCAAGTTCGTTGCATTGTAGGCGTGCAGAACGGCTGGATTCGAATTCTCTGCAGCCCAGAGAATCGCGTTGCTGGTGCCATTCGCAGAGATACTCGGAGTCGCCCCCGGATACGGGAAGGCATTCGAAGTCTGAGCCGTGGGAGTGCTTCCCAGTTGCGCGTTGTTGATGGAGAACGCCTCGATTTTCGCGCCTTGGGCTCCGTAGTACACCGTGTTGTTGAAATATGCAGCCATGGAAAAGACCGCTGAAAGCGCGCCGGGCAGGTCCTGATAGATGTTGTTCGCGTTCGGATTGAACTTTCCCATCGAATCGCGATCGACCACGTACAGGTGGCCGTCCTTACCCGCGCCAACGGCGAGAGGGCGCGTGTTACCGGATCCGTCGGTCAAGTCAGGCAAGACTAGCGCACCGCCGGAGCCCAGGTCTTCGTCGGTCGAATTCTCGGAGCCTTGATAAGACATCTCAAAATAGTCGGCCACCGCCAACTGGTTATTTGCGGTCGAGATCTTTAGAAATGCGTTGCCATAATCGCCTTGGCTGGGAAATCCCTGAGCGTTAAGCGTGGTATCGAAAACACCATTGGCATCGAGCGCGTAGATATTTCCGCTGGAATCGGCAGAGGGCGCCGTGCCACCCATCCAAAAAGCTCCTTCGTTCCCGTTCGGGGTGACGTTTAGAACTGAGGTTTGCGACAGAGTGTTTTCAGCGTAACCGATGATCCATCCGGTGTACGGACGAATATCGCAATGCGAGCCCCAGGTCGTGTAGACCACCCCATTGAGCAGAAGCAACCCGGGCCGCTCCAGTTGCTGTCCCGGGTCGAAGATGACGCTTCCACCCGAGCTGTTGTCGCCGGTTCCCGGATAGGACGCTTGAATCTCCTTCGGTCCGCCAAATTCTTCCGCACCGGTGGTGAGATCGAGCGCGTGCAGCCGCTGATGATAATTTCCCGATCCATCCTTCGACATGCCCACGACATAGATTGTTCCGTGCGCTCCAGCCGTTGGGTCGATCACCGGGGTCGATGTGACTCCAATTTCCGGAGTTACCTGGTCACAGCCGTGATCATCGCTTGTCGTCTCACCGGAGCCCAGAGTCGAGACCTGCCACAACTGCGTCCCCTGATCGGCATCGAACGCGTACACACTGCCATGTTCCGTCGCTATGAAAAGGACATTGTGCGTTCCGCCTGAAGTGCTCAAGTTGGGGATGTAAAGCGGCTGGGCATCCACTTTGCCGTCGGCGGGAAGCACGAAGAGCAGGCCAAAGCTGGATGCGTTTACATTCCCAGTCGTAAGCGTGGTCTCGCTGAGATTTTGTCCCGTGCGGGCATTGTCGTTGTGAAAAGTGGCCACTAGGCTCGTGGTAGGAGGTGGTGGTGGCTGATTCCCATTGTCCCCCTTGCCTTCGCTGGCATTGTTACCGTTGCAGCTGACCAGACCAGCTGCGAACACCAGAACTAAGAGAAGCCCGCACGCGACCTCAGCCTTCCTCATGCCATCCCCCAACAGAGTGCTTTCATGCGTCAGGACCGCTTCCACTTAGAAGCATTCTAGACCTCAAGGTTGCCGGTGCACGCGCTGGAGGAAAAGGGTTATCGGCGCGAACTGTCTGGTTTCGTCGTAGAAGGGCTTGAGATCGGGGGGATCGGCTGGGTGCTCGGTGCCTCATGCCACTTTTACGGTAACGGCGGCGAACTTCGCTTTGGCTCTGGGACTTGAAACGAGTTCGCTTGCTGGACTTTTTCCTTTGGTCTACCTCTAGCAGGCTGCTGAAAAACTACTTCTAATCCACAGGCCTGTGTGATACCTGGGTAGGAAGTTTCCACCGTTTCGTTAGCTTTCTGAAGTAGATTCTCCAATCCCGCGTGCCCGCGGTGCGTGCCGGCCAGTGGCCAGTCCTCGCCTGGAATAATCCACTCAATGTCTTCGGCAGACAACGCCAGCAAACCTTGCTTGTCGCGGCGTCCGAGTGCCGCAAGAAAATTCTTCACAATCTGGACATTCTCTTGTGTGCTCATCGAAATCTCTCCATTTGCGTTATATAGGATCGTGTCCGATCTATCGGATGCGATCGAACCGCGACTGGAACAAGGGAGGGAAAAACCACGTCCCTTGAGTTGGACGGTCTCTACTCGCTTGTCCCGCCGCAGAATTTCCAGGTCGAGCCGCAGCGTGCCAGGTCCCATGCCCTTCGGCGCGATTTCAAATCGCCGAGAAGCCGCCGTCGACGTTCAACTCCACCCCTGGGCTCGCGAGAATATCAATTGACATTCAACCCGGGAATCCACTACCATATGGTTGTGGATCGACTAGGAACAACATTTGCGGCTTTGTCTGATCCAACCCGGCGGGCAATGATCGAGCGACTCTCCCGTGGGCCTGCCTCTGTGCATGGCTTGACGGAACCATTTGCACTCTCACAGCAGATGATTTCAAAACATATTGCCTACCTGGTGCGGGCGCGGATTGTGATCAAGACGAAGCGTGGACGAGAGAGTGTGTGCACGCTCAGGCCGCAGGCGATTAAAACAGTCGGCGACTGGGCGTTTAGCTATCGCCGATTCTGGGAAGAGAGTTTCGACAAACTGGAAGTAGTTGTAAATCAAATGAAGAAAGAGGAGGCCAGAGATGACAAAAAGCACGGTGAACGAGATAGAGCGGATGGTCGTAACAAGAATTTTTGATGCCCCACGCGAATTGGTCTGGAAGGCTTGGACAGACCCGAAGTACGTGATGCAGTGGTGGGGGCCGAAGGGTTTTACTTCGCCGGTTTGCAAGATGGATTTTCGCGTAGGAGGAAAATCTCTCCTCTGCATGAGAACGCCGGATGGGCAGGAGTGCTGGAATGCGGTTGAATACCACGAGATTGTTCTGCACGAGAAGATCGTTTCCCTGATGTACTTTTCGGACTCGAAGGGAAACAAGATTGATCCCGCGCAGCTAGGAATAGAACATGAGGCCATCGAGGGTGCGTACGACGTGACCATCTTTGAGGATCTCGGAAACGGCCAGACGAAACTCACCTTCATTGGAAATGAACCCATGGAGAGCGCGAAAAATAGCGGTCAATTGGAGGGCTGGAACCAGATACTCGATAAGGTTGCCGCAGTTGTTGCGGGGCTGACGCAGGCGAAATAAGAAGCTGAAGCTTTGATGATCGTCATGCGCGAGCAACTGAACGTAACTGAGAGGGCGGGAATGAAAAGGATGAAGGCGGTTCGAGGGGCGGTGCGGCGAGGCTTGCTGGCAGCAGCGGCGCTGGCGGGGATGGTGATCCTGACGCTGGCTGCGGGAAGCGGGACGAAGCCGGGGAACTCGATCGACTTGGTGCTGCGGGAGGCGGTGGAGCAGAAGAAGGCACCGGGGGTGGTGGCGATGGCGTCGCGGGGAGACGAAGTCATTTACCAAGGGGCGTTCGGGAAGCGCGCCAGCACGAAAGATGTTCCGATGACGCTGGACTCGATTTTCCACGTCGCTTCGATGACCAAGGCGGTGACGGCGGTGGCGGTGCTGCAACTCATTGAGATCGGGCGGGTGAAGCTGGACGAGCCCGCGGCGACCTATCTCCCGGAACTGGCGAAGGTGCAAGTGCTCGAGGAATTCGATCCGGCGACGAAAAAGGCGAAGCTGCGGCCACCGAAGACGCCGCCGACGGTGCGGCAATTGCTGACGCACACTTCGGGGTTTGGCTACGACTTTTTCGATGCCCGGCTGCACGAGTACGTGGAGGCGGGACTGGCTCCCGCGATTACGGGGGATAGCGACGCGTTTCTGAAGGCGCCGCTCATGTTCGATCCAGGAACGCACTGGGAATATGGAATCAGCTACGACTGGCTGGGAGAACTGGTGGAACAGGTGAGCGGGGAGACGCTGGAGGAATATTTTCGGCGGCACATCTTCGAGCCGCTGGGGATGACGGACACGTTTTTCAACGTTCCGGCGGAGAAGCAGGCGCGGGTGGTGGCGCTTCAACTGCGGCAAGCGGATGGGAGTTTTGTAGAACCGCCGCCGCAGCCGATGAAGCCGGTGAAGTTCTTCAGCGGCGGCGGCGGCCTCTACTCGACGGCGGGGGATTACTTGAAGTTCGAGCGGATGGTGCTGAACGGCGGGATGTTCGGTGGCAAGAGGATTCTGCGGGCGGAGACGGTGGCGGAGATGAGTCACGACCAGATCGGCGAGATGAAGCTCGCGGAGCTGAGGAGCACGATTCCGCAGTTGATCAAGAATCCCGTTCGCTTGCCGGGTTCGCCCGACAAGTTTGGATGGGGATTCGGAATCAACAGCCGGGCGGTGGAAGGCGGGCGCGCGGCGGGGTCGCTGGCATGGGACGGCATCTTCAACACGTTTTTCTGGATTGATGTTTCCGGGAAAACCTGCGGGGTGGTGCTGATGCAGACGCTGCCGTTCAGCGACGATGGGGCGCTAGCGGCGGAGGAGGAGTTCGAGCGGGCGCTCTACGCGAGCGCGGCGAGGTGATGCTCTG
>Ga0335078_10000387_pt1 | contig 69598 bp, 58 predicted proteins | sample Lox_Sample_32_FD_206711 | JGI IMG/M metagenome (GOLD analysis project Ga0335078, IMG submission 206711) | Soil microbial communities from Loxahatchee National Wildlife Refuge, Florida, United States - Lox_Sample_3.2 | ecosystem: Environmental > Terrestrial > Soil > Wetlands | place: USA...
GCCGCTCCGGCAGCGACAACTGCCATACCGACGGCGGAAGCGGTACCTGCCGCGGTTCCGGCGGCTGAGACGGCTCCGGCCGCTGCGCCGGCGGCTGCCGAAGCAATACCGGCTGCGGCTGCTGCTCCGGCGACTGCGACTTCTGAAACAGCGCCGGCACCTGCGCCTGCTGCTGACGCCGCTCCGGCAGCGACAACTGCCACACCGACGGCGGAAGCGGTACCTGCACCGGCAGTGGAGCCTGTGCCTTCGCCGGCGGCAGCCGTTCCCGTGATCCCTGAGACTACGCCTGCGCCTGCGACCATCCCCGCTCCCGTTCCGGCTGAAGCAATTCCCACAGCGGTTGCAACACCAACTGTTCCTGCTGCGGTAACCGCCCCAGCAGCCGCTCCGCCGGCCGCCCCGGCCCTGGCGGCAACTCCCGCCCCGGTCCAGGTCGCCATTGCGCCGCCCCGGATTCAACCGATAGAGGCTCCCGTTGCGCCCGCGCCTGCCCCGGTTGCCATCCCGCATACGGCGCCGCCGCCGGCACCAAAGCCGGTCGTGCCCAAACCCGCTGCGCCGGTAGCCAAAGTTTCAAAACCGCCCGTCAAAGCCGCGCCCAAAAACGTGCTGGTGACTGCTTCCGGCGGCACCTTCAACAACGTATACGTGGAAAAAACGGATGCCGATGGAATCGTGATCAGCTACACCCCCCCCCAGGGTGGAATGGCGATGACGAAAATATTATTTGATGAGTTGACTCCCGACGTCCGGGCGAAGTACCAGAGGAAGCCGGCCGGAACGCCGTAAACCATCCGGTCAGAGCGCCGCCGCACCGCTTCAGCATTTCCCCCTTTCCTGGCGCGCTCTGCCCGCCGGCCTGAACTGAAAACCCCTTGAATTGTTCCAATTTCCCCGTCGCAACCCCCTGGTTCCCCGTATGACCGATTTTGATTGATTTCGACCATACTTGAGTTATAATCAATCATATTCGTTCAGAACCCGTTATGCCCGATCTGGATCAAAAGGCATTGGCGCCGCAGCGCTGGGACAATCTGCGGGCGCTGATTCGCGACCGCGGCGTCATCCGCATCGAGGACCTGTGCCGCGAGTTGAAGGTGTCGCCGGCCACGGTGCGGCGGGACCTGGACCAGTTGGAGCAGGGCGGCGCCATCCGCCGGGTGCATGGCGGCGCGGTCAGCGTCGAAAGCCGCCTGGATGAACCGTTGTTTGACGACAAGGCATCCCTGGCCGCGCGCGAGAAGAACCGCATCGCCGAAGCGGCGTTGCCATTGGTCGCGCCGGGCGACACGATTTTTCTGGATGGCGGCAGCACGGTGCTGGAATTCGCGCGGCTGTTGCGCGATCGCACGAATATCACCGTCGTCACCAATTCCCTACGCGCGGCGCATGAGCTGGCCGGGCGCGGGCCGCGGCTGATCCTGATCGGCGGCGAATTGCGCCGGTTGAGCCAGACGATGGTCGGGCCGCTGACGCGGCTGATGTTGCAGGAGCTGCACCTCGACAAGGCGTTCATGGGCACGATCGGGTTCACGTTGAAGGAAGGGTTGACGACAACCGACCCGGGCGAGGCCTTCACCAAGGAACTGGTGATGGGCCAGGCGCGGCAGGTGATTCTGCTCGCCGACAGCAGCAAGGCCGGCAAGGTCTCGTTCGCCCGCGCCGGCAGCTGGGACAAGGTCCACGTGTTGATCACCGACCGGAACGTGGACAAACCATTTGCAAAAGAACTGATTAAAACCGGAATCAAACTCGTCCGGGCATAAACCCAAAATCAAACAATGAAGAAATCACCGACCTACCTGAGCGATTCGCGGCCGAAATTCGAGCCGTTCGAAATCAACTGCGGCAAAATTCCCGCCTATCGCTACCAGGGCAATCTCCAGTCTGAACTCAAAGCCAAAACCATCACCGCTGCCGAGGCGGTGGCCATCCTTGAGGACATGCTGGTCATCCGCGAACTCGAGGAAATGATCGTCAAGCTGCGTTCGGGCGCCTACGAGCCGATTCGCGATTACAATTACCGCGGCCCGACGCACGTGTCGGTGGGCCAGGAAGGCACTGCCGCCGGCGCCTGTTGCGCGCTCCAACTGCCCGACAACATCACCAGCACCCATCGCGGCCACGGCGAAAGTCTCGCCAAAGGCACCGTCGCCATCCGCCAGATGACCGACGAACAACTCCGCCGGCGCGTGCCGAATTGCCAATCCGGCCGGCGCGAGGAGCTGCTCGAAGCCGCGCTGGAGGAACACGTTTACCGCACCATTTGCGAATTGTTCGGCAAGGACGACGGCTATTGCCGCGGGCGCGGCGGTTCGATGCATATTGCCGATTTCACCGTCGGCCACCTTGGCGCCAATGCCATCGTTGGCGGCGGCGTGCCCATTGCCACCGGCGCGGCCCTGGCCAATCGCTATCTCCGGCGCGGCAACGTCGTCTGCTGTTTCGCCGGCGACGGCGCATACGCCAACGGCGTGGTGCTCGAGGCGCTCAACTTTGCCGCCCAGGCCCAGTTCACCAACCATTTTGCCGACGGCCATCAGTTTGGCCTGCCGATGATTTTCCTGGTGTGCAACAACCATTACGGCATGACGCACCGCAGCGACGACGAGGTGATGGGTGTGGACCGCATGGCCCGGCGGCCGGCGGGTTTTGCCGAAAACAACATGCATTCCGAGATCGTCAACGGCATGAATGTGCTGGCTGTCCGCGACGCCGTCTCCCGTGCCGGCAAACTCTGCCGCGAAGGCAAGGGGCCGGTGTTCCTGGAAGTGGATTGTTACCGGTACTGGGGCCATTCGCTCAGTGACCCGCGCAACGAATACCGCACCAAGGAGGAGGAAGCGGCCTGGAAGGCCATCGATGCCGTCGAGACCTACAAGAAGGAACTGATTGCCGCCAAAGTGCTGGATGAAAAAGGCATCGAAGCCGTGGTGAAGCGCGTGGCCGACCGCAACGCCCGCGCCGCCAAACGTGCCGCCGCGGCCGCCGATCCGGAGGCGAAGGACGTGCTGACGTTCATGTACACCGACACGAAGGTTGAAACCGTGCCGGCCGAATTTGCCAGGGTCGAACTGGTCGGCCCGTTGCCGGAAATCAAGCGCGTCAACGGCGAGTTGACCTACAAGGACGCCCTCAAGGAAGCGTTGGTGCAGGAAATGGTCCGCGACAAGCGCGTGGTGTTTTACGGCGAAGACGTGGCCGATTACGGCGGCGCTTTCAAAGTCACCAAAGGCCTGCTCGAGGCATTCGGGCGCGATCGCGTGTTCAACACGCCCATCAGCGAGGCCTGCATCTGTGGCACCGGCTGCGGCGCGGCCATGAACGGCCTAAGGCCTGTGGTCGAGTTGATGTACTTTGATTTCGCGCTGATGTCTTCGGACCAGATCAGCAATCAGGCGGCGAAATGGCATTACATGAGCGGCGCGCAGACGGAAGTGCCGCTGGTCATCCGTGCTTCGGCCGGCGCCGGCAAGGGTTACGGCGGACAGCATTCGCAGACGCTCGAATCCATGTTCTGCCACATCCCCGGCCTGTACGTGGTTTATCCGGCGACGCCGGCGGACGCGAAGGGCATGCTCAAATCGGCCATCCGCGACAATAACCCGGTGCTGTTCGTCGAATCCCAGGCGTTGTACGGCATGAAAGGCCAGGTGCCCGAGGGCGACACTCTCGTGCCGCTCGGCGTGGCCGACATCAAGCGCGAGGGCAGCGACATCACGCTGGTGGCTTGGGGCCCGGTGGTGCACGACTGCCTCAAGGCCGCCGAGAAACTGCAGGCGGAGAAAAACGTCAGCGCCGAGGTGATCGACCTGCGCAGCCTGGTGCCGCTGGACATGGAAACGGTGCTGCGTTCGGTGCAGAAGACCGGCCGATGCGTCGTCGCCAGCCAGGCGATCCACATCGGCAGTTACACGGGCGAAATCGCCTCCACCATCCAGGACGTGGCGTTCGATTACCTCGACGCGCCGGTCAAGCGCGTCGGCGCCAAGAACGGCATCGCGCCGCAATCGCACATTCTGGAGGCGGCGTTCCTGCCGAACGCGAACGATATCATCGCCGCCGCCAACTCGATACTGTAATGGCCGCAAAAGAACAAAGGCCGATGCGGATGAAAATAAATCTTTTTGAACTGCGGCGGGAAGCGAAGCGCCACGCTGCTTTGGAAGCACCATCCACAATCGAAAAGCGGTGTCGCCGCTGCGCTCTGCCACCGCGGTCCAAAAGCTTCCCGCTTTTGAATGTGTCTGACCCAAGATAGATATTATGGCTACCCCCATCATCATGCCCAAGTTCGGTCAGATGACCGAAGAAAGCGCCATCGTCGAATGGCTCAAGAAGGAAGGCGACGCCGTCGCCAAAGGCGACATCCTGTTCACCGTCGAGACCGACAAATCGGTCATGGAAGTGGAAAGCTTTGAGGCGGGCACACTGCTGAAGATTGTTGTCAAACCGGGTGTCAATGTCCCGGTCCAGAGCACGGTCGGTTTTCTCGGCAAACCCGGTGAAGCGATTCCGGCGGTGACGGCGCCGACGCCCGCGCCGGTGGCGCCGAAAAAAGTTGAAGCGGCATTTTCACCCAAAGCCTCCGAACCACCGCCGGGACGCGAAGCGCCGGTCGCAGCGGTTCCGCTAACGCCGGATCTTTTCCGCATCAGCCCCCGTGCCGCGGCCCTGGCGCGCACGGCGGTCATCGATGCCACCCGCATCCGAGGTTCCGGCCCCGAAGGGCGCGTGGTGGAGAAGGATGTGAAGGCCTATCTCGAAACGAAGGGTTATTCCCAACTCCGCATTTCGCCGGCGGCCAAGCAATTGGCAGCCAAAGAGAAGCTGGATATCCTGGCGATTTCGCCCGGCGACTCCGGCCGCATCGGCGTGGCCGAGGTGGAACGCGCCATTGCCGAAAAACCGAAGGCGATGAGCAAGATGCGGCAGACCATCGGACAACGGCTCACGCAAAGCGTGGTCACCGCGCCGCATTTTTTCGTCACCGTGGAAGTGGACATGACCGACCTGGTCCGGTTCCGCGCGCAGCTCAAGGAAAAAGGCGCACCGTATTCGGTCACCGATTTCATCGCGCAGGCGGTGGTGCTCACATTGAAGGAATTCCCGGAAGTGAACAGTTCGACCGACGGCCGGAGCGTCCGCTGGAACAGTCACGTGCACCTGGGCCTGGCGGTGTCGCTGGAGCAGGGGCTGGTGGTGCCGGTGATCCGCAACGCGGACGAGCTGACGCCGGCCGAACTGAATGCGCGTTCGAAGGAACTGGCCGAGAAAGCCCGCAACGGCAAGCTCGGCCCCGACGAAATGACCGGCGGCACGTTCACCATCTCCAACATGGGCATGCTCGACGTGGAGAATTTCACGGCGATCATCAATCCCGGCGAAAGCGCCATCCTGGCCGTGTCCAGCACGCTCAGGAAACCGGTGGTGCGCGACGACAAGGTGGTGATCCGGTCCATCATGAAAATGACGCTGTCGTCGGACCATCGCCTGATCGACGGCGCCATGGCGGCGCGATTTGCAAATGCGATCAAGCAGAAACTGGAAAACACAGAACTTTGGAAGCTGCTGACGGCTTAACCTGAATAATCGTAGCAGCCGACGTAAGGAGGCTCTGATCAAATCTGAAATGCGACGTTAGAGCCTCCTCACGTCGGCGGCTACGAGTGAGACTGAATAGAAGAAGGATAATTGAACTATGGAAACTTTTGACGTCGTAGTCATCGGCGCCGGTCCCGGCGGTTATCCGGCGGCCATCCGCGCGGCCCAGCTGGGCGCGTCGGTCGCCATTGTTGAAAAGGAACAGCTCGGCGGCACGTGCCTGAACTGGGGTTGCATCCCCACCAAGGCGCTGATCGCCGCGGCCGACACCTTCGCCCGCATCAAACATGCCGAAGCCTTCGGCATCACCGTCCAGGGCGCGGCGGTGGATTACTCGAAAATGATCGGGCACAAGGACAAGGTCGTCACCCAGCTCAAGGGCGGCATCAAACAACTGCTTACCGCCAATGGCGTGAAACAATTCACCGGCACCGCCAGCTTCGTGGACCGCAACACGATTGAAATCTCTGGCGGACCGATTCTCAATCAAATGTTCGGCCAGGCGAGTCCTGCAAATCGGATTTCCGCCAAGAAAATCATCATCGCCACCGGCTCGACCTCGGCCATGCCGGGGTTCCTGCCGAAACACGAGCGCGTCGTCGAAAGCCGCGGGTTTCTCGACATCCAGAAACTGCCGGGTTCCATGATCGTCATGGGCGGCGGGTTCATCGGCTGCGAACTGGCCTGCATGGCCGCCATGCTGGGCGTCAAGGTCACCGTCGTCGAACTGCTGGAAGACATTTTGTTGTTGCTCGATCCCGATGTGCGGCGCGAAGTGCGCGGGTACATGGAGAAAAACCTGGGCATTCGTGTTCTGACCGGCAAGGCGCTGGAAAAAATCTCCGCCGATTCCACGGGCGTGCGCGGCAGTTCCGGCGACGAGACGCTGACGGCGGATCTGCTCCTGTGCGCGGTGGGCCGCAAGCCGGTTACCGACGGCCTGGCCCTGGAAAACGCCGGGTTGAAGACCAACGAACGTGGTTACGTCGAAGCGGACGATTATTGCCGGACCAAAGTGGCGAACATTTTTGCCATTGGCGACGTGACGGGAAAGATTCAGCTGGCTCATTACGCCACGTCACAGGGCATTGCGGCGGCCGAGAACGCCGCCGGCGGGAAACCGCACCGGCACGAAACGCTGGTGCCGAATGTCATCTTTACCATGCCGGAAGTCGGCATCGCCGGGCTCAGTGAAGACGACGCTAAGAAGCAGAATCGCGCCGTGAAGACCGGCAAATTCCGGTTTGCCGGCCTGGGCAAGGGGATGGCGACGGGCGAGACCGCCGGATTCGTGAAATGGATTGCCGACGCGGCGACCGACCAGTTGCTGGGCGCGGCGGCGGTGGGGCCGCACGCGACGGAGTTGGTGGCCGAGGCGGCGGCGGTCATCCGGGCCGAACTGACGGTCGGCGAGCTCGGTCGCACCATCCACGCGCATCCGACGTTCAGCGAATCCTGGATGGAAGCCGCGCATGCGCTGCACGGCGAATGCATCCACGCCCCGCCGAAGCGGAAGTGATTCAAAGCGGCCCTGAAGCACCGCAGTCCAGGCGCTGACGCGAGGTGTCCGAGATGCCTGGGTGTCGCGAAGCGTTTGGACTGCGGCGGTTTACCGCCGCTTTCTTCCCCCCTTCAAAAGTCATCCTCCACTTTCACCCGGTCGATTTTGAAACCGTAAATGGTTTTCACCTGTGCGGGTGATGCCACCCGTTCGAACCACGCCGCCGAACACCAAGGGTATTGATTCGCCACCGCCACCAGCCCGTGTTTCACCGCGTTCCGGTGGACGTAATTCAACCGTGCCAGATAACTGTATTGAATGGTCAGTTTCGTGTCGCGGAAATTGAACCACACTTGGCGGTTTTTGACACCGTCCAGATGGTTTAGATCGTGTGCGGAAACGCCATGCAGATCGTGGAGGAATTCGCCGAGATTTCGCGAATCAGGATTACCCCGGGCGACAATGTGGTAATGGTTGGCAAATACAGCCCAGGCTTCGAGCTGCCAGCCGTATTCTTTGGCGGAGGCGAGCAGCCGACGTTCGAGTAACGTTCGCTTGTCCGGCGTTTCGAAGTAATGTTGTTTGTGCAACGTGCCGGCGGTGACGAAATAGACGGAGTTGTCGGTGAGTCGATGTACCGGTGCATGGGGCCAATCCTTGGGCGGTAATTGCGACTGCAAGTCCAACAGAGGTACGGTCGTCAACTGAAATGTCTTCGGCGGAGCAGATCCAGGGCGGAAATTTGGAGTCATACTTTAATAAATGCTGGATCGGATTTGCGCTGAAAAGATAAAAAATGACGGTCATATCGGGTTGAAAGCGGTGCTGAAGCACACGCAGTCCAAACGCTGTCGCGACTGCCGGGCAGGCCTGAATTTCGCGAAGCGTCTGGACTGCGGCGGTTTACCGCTGCTTTCGCCCGGCTCGAGCCGATGAATCGTGGATTACTGACGATTGACAGTGGCGAAAAGCTTGGGAGAATCCCTCGAAGCAATGGACACCATCGAGCAGGTCCGCCGGAAACCCGGGTTTATCATCGACATGGACGGGGTGATTTATCACGGGAACCAGTTGATTCCCGGTGCGGACAAATTCATCCAGTGGCTGGAATCGAACCAGAAGAAATATCTCTTTCTCACGAACAGCAGCGAACGGTCGCCGCGCGAATTGCAGCAGAAGCTGGCCCGGCTCAAAATCGATGTGGACGAGGAGCATTTTTACACCAGCGCCCTGGCCACCGCCGCCTTTCTCACCAGTCAGCGGCCCAATGGCAGCGCGTTCGTCATCGGCGACAGCGGCCTGATCAACGCTCTCTACGACGCCGGGTTCACCATGAACGACATCAATCCCGATTACGTGGTCGTCGGCGAATCGAAGATGTACACCTACGACAAGATCACCCATGCCATCCGGCTGGTGCTGAAGGGCGCGAAATTGATCGGCACCAACCCGGACGTGACCGGGCCGACCGACCAGGGGCTGGTGCCCGCCACCGGTGCGCTGATGGCACCCATCGAGCTGGCGACCGGTTCCAAGGCCTATTATGTCGGCAAACCCAACCCGCTGATCATGCGGCATGCGCTGAAGAAGCTGGATTGCCGCCGGGAAGAGGCGGCCATCATCGGCGACCGGATGGATACGGACATTATTGCCGGAATTGAATCCGGCATTGAAACCGTCCTGGTGCTCAGCGGTGTGACGGCGGAAGCCGACCTGCGGCGTTTTGCTTATCGCCCCGGCCACGTACTACCCAACGTCGGCGCCATCGCGGCGTAGCGGATCATTGCTTCTCCGGCCGGCAGCAACCGATCTTTTCCGCGGCGATGAACAGCATCGGGCCGACGAAGAACGCCTTGCCGACGAAGTAGAAACCGATGGCGATGGACATGGCGTCGTCGCCGCTGGTGAAGTTTTTCAGGCTGGCGTGGCCGAGGATCCACAATCCGCCGAGCAGGCAGAACAGGAAGGACACGACCGCTCCGATTCGGGCCAGGGTTTTCATAGGTACGTTTATCGGGTTGAAACCGAACCGCTGCCAGTCCGGTTTGGTTTTGGGTTCGATGCAGTATCCATAACGTTTCTTTGTCGTCGCGGCAATGAAGAAGACCAGAAACTCCGCCGAATTCGGCTGGCCGGCAAGCGGAGCGCCGGGCACCGTCCCGGCGTATTGAGAGCTCGTTTTCCATACGCCGAGGCGGTGCTCGGCGCTCCGGTTCGGCTAGGAAATCCAGCCGGTGAACTGGGCGAGTTTGACCAGCAGATAGGCGACGCCGCCGCTGGCGGGCAACGTCATGATCCAGGCCCAGAGGATGCGTTCGACGACGTCGAATTTGAGGTGGTTGAATCCCTTGGCGCAGCCGACGCCCATGATGGAGGTGGTGACGGCGTGGGTGGTGGAGACGGGCATGCCGAAGTGGGCGGCGGTGACGAGGATGGTGGCGCTGGTGGTTTCGGCGGCGAAACCGTGGACCGGATGGAGCCGGACCATTTTATGGCCGAGGGTTTTGATGATGCGCCAGCCGCCCACGGCGGTGCCGATGCACATGGTCAGGGCGCAAACCACTTTGATCCAGGGGGCGATGACCAGCGGTTGGTTCGGCTCCGGCGGCGCGGTGCGCAGAAAGGACAGCCAACCGGGCAGGTGATCAAACATTCCGCTGCTGGTGCCGGTCAGCAGGACCAGCGCAATGATGCCCATGGTTTTCTGGGCGTCGTTGGTGCCGTGGCTGAAACCCATGTACGCCGAGCTGCAGAGCTGGAGTTTTCCAAACGTCCTGTTGACGGTGCCGGGACGCCAATTGCGCAGCAGAAAATAAAGCAGACCCATCAGCAAAAACCCGAATATCAATCCGCAAACCGGCGATGAGACCATCGGCACGATGACTTTCCACAACAACCCCTTGCTTTTCCACCAATGATCCGGGGCGGGAACGGACCAGACCATGACCTGCCAGTGGTTGTGAGCAGCGGCCAGGCAGGCGCCGCACAGACCACCCACGAGCGCATGGGACGAACTCGACGGCATGCCGAACCACCACGTCAGCAGGTTCCAGAGAATGGCGGCGGACAGGGCGCAGATCAGGACCTCGGAGGTGGCGACTTTCGGGTCCACGAGGCCGGAAGCGATGGTGGTGGCGACGGCGGTGCCGGCAAACGCGCCGACCAGGTTGGTGACCGCGGCCAGCATGACCGCCTGGCGCGGCGTCAGCACCTTGGTGGCAACGACCGTGGCGATGGAATTGGCCGTGTCGTGGAAGCCGTTGATGTAGGTAAACACCAGGGCCGCGAGAATGACGGTGAAGATAAGGATCATCGGCCGCTCAGGAATTCTTCAGGACGATGTGCATGACCACGTTGCCGGCGTCCCGGCAGCGATCGATGGCTTTTTCGATCAATTCGAACAGGTCGCGAATGACCATGGCCTTGGTCGCGTCGTAGCGGCCGCTATAAAGTTCCTTCAACAGTTCCGTCATCAGCCGGTCCGCCTCGCTTTCGAGATACTGCAGCTTGGTGTTCAACTCGTGGATTTGTTCCAGATGCCGCAGGTCGCGCAGGTGTTTGACCATGGCCAGCACGACGTCGGTGGATTGCTCCAGGATTTCGATCTGGCGGGCGAAATCCACGCCGTCAATCTGTTGCCGGCCGAGATTGATGCGCTCGGCTAGTTTTTCGATCGTTTTGGGAATTTTGCGCAAGGCCAGCGCCAGCGCCTCGATATCCTCGCGTTCCAGGCCGGTCACGAAGGTTTTCACCAGTTCGGCGGTGATTTGTTCGCCGATTTTTTTCTCTTTGCGCCGCGAGAGCGCGAGGTTGTCCAAGTTCTTGGCCGCGTCGGGCGACTTCAACATCTCGATCACCAGCCGGACGCTTTGGTGCGCCTCCGTGGCGGCGTCTTCGAGCAATTGATAAAAGCGGTCGGCTTTCCCGAAAAGCATTTGGAGCGAGAACATGATGCGGAACAGGGTGTTAAAACGGCGCGGAAAAACCAAGTTATTTTGTAAGAAGAACTGATTGGCGGTGCCTCTCGTTTTGTGGGGCAGGCATTCCTGCCTGCCGATGAGGGCGACTTTCCAGCCGCCGGATTCTTTCCGGGGCTGGAAACCGGTCCGACACCCGATGGCTCGCCGTGAATTCGACCATCCAGAAAATGGGATGCGCCCCCCCCCGGTTGGCGCCGGAGGTGAAAAGTCGGTCGTGGGGCAGTTTGGTGGGGCGAGGCTGCCGACGAGCCGGCTTGCGAGCATGCCCGCCCCACCGAAAAAGTAAATGCACCCACTGCTGCAAAGTCGTAATCGTGGACAGCGATGCCGGAATCGTTGTAGAGTGCCGGAAAATTATGGCAGTGGCGGACATCAGGCGGGAATACTCACGCGGCGGGCTGGATCGTGCGGATTTGCCATCGGACCCGGTCGGGCAGTTTGAACAATGGTTTGCCCGGGCCTCCGGCGGCAACCGCTGGCGAAAAATCGGCATCGCACTCTACAAACTCTGGCACGCCGTCCTCGGCCATACGCCGGCGGACGTGAACGCCATGACGCTGGCGACGGTGGATCCGGCCGGGCGGCCCTCGACGCGCACCGTGCTGCTCAAGGGCGTGGAGGAGCGCGGTTTCATTTTTTACACCAACTACGACAGCCGCAAAGGCCGCGAGCTCGCGCAAAATCCGAATGCCGCCCTGACGTTTTACTGGGCGGACCTGGAACGGCAGGTTTGCGTGGCCGGCACGGTCACGAAGCTGCCGCCGGCGGAATCGGAGGCGTATTTCAAAAGTCGTCCCCGCGGCAGCCGTCTGGCGGCATGGGCATCGAATCAAAGCGATCGGGTGCCGGACCGCGCGGTGCTGGAGGCGCGTTGGAACGAGATGGCGGCAAAATTTCCCGGCGATGTGCCGCTGCCGCCGAACTGGGGCGGTTACGTGTTGAAACCGGAGCGGATTGAATTCTGGCAGGGCCGGCCCAGCCGGTTGCATGACCGGTTTTGCTACACGCGGCAGGCGGACAATTCCTGGAAGCTGGAACGGCTGATGCCATAGACGGGCTGGCGCCCGCACGGCAGATCAGTTGTTGCTCAGGTTTTGATTTTCCGGCGGTTTGCCGTTGCTCTCCGGCTTGGGAATGACGTCCGTATCGGCCTCCACCATTTCTTCGAGCGCAACAAAATCCATGCCGGAGGTGGGGTTGTGGATTTTGCTTCGGTGCGATTCGGCCGGAACGGGTTCTGGCGCTTTTTTGGTTTCCGGCACCGCCAGCGGCGCCGGCGCCGGAATCGGAGGGACCGCCGGGCTTTCGGCAATGGCCGCCGGGCCAGGGGCCGCAGCCGGCGCTGTGGTCGTTTGGGCCAGCGGCCGTTTTCGGGTGATCAGGATGGTCTCATCTTCGTTGCTGGAAAAAGATGCGGCTTCCTGCACCCGGACGGTTTTGGTGAGCAAAGATTCCCAGGGGACCTGGACGGAGCGTTCCGGCGGTTCGCGGAACGGAATCAGCCGGAATTCGCCGTCGGCCAGCGACAACAATTGATAAAAAGCCTTTTCGCCGGCCAGTTTTCCGGCCGCCGCATGGATAATGGCGCCGCCTTCGATGTAAATTTCCCCGGCTGTTTGTGAGTTCCGGATTTCGAGGACCGAAGAATTGCCGGCGATGCATTCCAGCTGGATGATATTGTACAGGCTGGCGTCGTTCAGGCTGCTGGCGAAATCGTCATGGTCCTCCCACTGCAACAGGCTGCTGAGCATGTTGAAAATCAGCCGCCAGCCGTCCTCGTCGCCCGGTTTTAAGAGGAACAGTTCCGCGCCCCGGGCCAGGCAGTCGGCCCGGTGGCTGTCATCGGTCTCGCCGGTCAGGACAACTTTTTTGATGTTGGGATACCGGTGATGAATCAGGTTCAACAGTTGGACGCCGTCCAACAACGGCATGCCAATATCCAGCACGACCAGGTCGATGAGCTTTTGTTGCAGGATGGTCAGCGCCCGGTCCGGGGATGAGGCCGTGAGGATATCCCATTTTTTTTCCTGCCGCGATTCGAACAGGTCGGTGACCATCTGGAGGAAGGCCATGCTGTCGTCTACAAAAAGGACACGATAGATTTTCTGCCCGGCGGCTTTAAGCTCGGGTTTTTTTTCCGGAGCCGGCGCCGGAGGGTCGGCCGGGGCGGGGTCGGCCGCAGACAGTTCGATATGCAATTCCACCTGGCCCAACCGGAGGGTCTGGCCGGGTTTCAAGACTGCCTCGGAGACGGTTTTGCCGTCGATGAACGTCCCGTTGGTGGAGCGCAGGTCGCGGACGACGACTTCATTACCGCGCAACAGCACTTCGCAATGCTGGCTGGAGACCGACGTTTCGACAATTTGGAAGGCATTCCGGTCACTGCGACCAATGGTGACCCAATGCGAACCCAGTTCATACGACAAGCCGGTCAAGCCGGGACTGATGACAGCAAGCTTGGACATGGAACCTGATTTCCCTGCTGAGTTTTTACTTCCGACAAAAACATCAGCCAAAGAAAAATTGGTCTTAACCCATCCTTTGTCAAACGAATTTACGATAATGCATCCGGTGTGCGGCGCGGGCCCGGAGGACATGTCGCAAAATGGGACGCCAGTGGCAGTGGCCCGGTGGGCTGGAATTGGGTAGAGTCCTGATTCAGGCAGGGTGCGCAGCCCCTAGCGCGCCGTTTGCAGGGGGACGTGCGGCGGGCCGGGGAACAGCCCGCCCTGCCTTTTTCAGATCAGGACACTACCCGGGACCTGCCCGCGTCAAAACCGGTAAGCCAATCCGCTGATGAGCCTGACGTCATTGTTCCGGCGGTTGGGTGCCGGTTCATTGGCATAGTTGTCCTGGAGGGTGGTCCGGAGGTTAACGTGCCGGGTGACGGTCGCTTCAATGCCGATCTCGGCGTTAACCAGAAAATTGTCCCACCGGGTGGCCTGCGGCAGGAACTCCACCTTCTCCCAGAAATGCGCCTGGCCATCGAATTTTTGTTCAAATCGCTCGGCGAATCGCGGCGCCATGTACGTGTTGTTTTCGCCGTCCAACCTTTCAATGACGACGCCGGGACCGGTTTCGATGGCGAGACGCGTCATTCTGGTCCGGATGAGATAGTAACCCGCGCCGGGGCTGGCGGTGAAACGGTATTTGACGTTGGCAATTCCATCGTGCAGGCCGTCCGCGCGGGCATAGGCATACCACCGTTCATCGAAAAGATGATTGTATTGGGCGAACCCGTGCAGCGTCTCGTTGTCCTCCACGGAATTGTTTTCGCCATAGGTGGCGTCGGCGCCAAATGTCCATTCGTTGGTCAGGTTGTTCCGGTGGGAATTGAACGTGGCATTGGCCAGCGTGGTGTCGCTGTTGCCGCGGGTCAGGGTCAATGCGAACGAAATACTGTTTTCCCACGGCGGTTTGTTGGTGGCCATCGACTCCGGGGGCGTGGTGCTGCCGGCATTGTTGACCGCGGCGACCACCGCCAGCTGGCTGGCATCGGCGGCGAGACCGGACCGCACCACGAATTCCATCAGCACTAGGAAAAAATAAAGAACGTAACGTTTCATCTATGGCAATCCATCGAACATTGACGAACACCGGCGAATCAGCCGAATACAACCGAAGGACGTGATGCGACAGAAGATCTGGCAACCAACAGCCTCGGAAAACTGAGCCCGATCATTTTATCGGAAAAGGCCGGCCGAACAAGGGTGTTTGAAAATTATTCGGGATTATGACTTTGACGAACAGTCTTGCTTTTGCCGGAACCTGCCTCGGCCGTGAAAGCGGGGGGAAAAGGAATGTTGGGCATTAAAAATGGTAGGGACAACGCGCTGCGCGGCGTCCCTACCCCAAATCAGCCGCTGCCATTCCAATAAACCCGTTGATAACCAAAGGCATTATGCCAAAATTATTTCGCGGGTTCATTTTCACCGGCGGCGTCCTCTTTATCCTCGCCGATCACGGAGGCGATGGCCTGGAGCTTGTCGCCGGATTCCAGCTCGATGAGTTTGACGCCCTGGGTGTTGCGGCCGGCTTCACGGATGTCCTTGACGAAGGTGCGCACCATCTGGCCCTTGACGGTGATGAGCATGATTTCGTCCGCGTCGCGCACGGTCAGGGCGCCCACCACGCCGCCGGTCTTTTCGGTGGTTTTCATGGTGATGATGCCCTTGCCGCCGCGGGATTGCTGGCGGTATTCCTCGAAACCGGTGCGCTTGCCGATGCCGTGTTCGCCGGCCACCAGCAGCTTGGCATCCGACACGACAATGGCCAGCGCGACGACCTCGTCGCCCTTGGACAAATTGATGCCGCGCACGCCGCCGGCGGGCCGGCCCATCGGGCGGGCGTCCTCCTCGTTGAACCGGATGCTCATGCCGTCGCGGGTGATCAGGACGACTTCGTCCTTGCCGGTCGTCAGTTTCACATCGATCAACGTATCGCCGGGCTCGATGCCGATGGCGATGATGCCGCCCTTGCGGACGTTGGCGAAATCGGCCAGTGCCGTCTTCTTGACCGTGCCCTGTTTGGTCGAGAAAAACAAAAAGCCGGCCTGTTCCCAGGTCACGTCCTCTTTGGCCGCATTGGTCTTGGACAGGACGCGGATGAGCGCGGCGATGGTTTCGCCGGACTTGAGTTCGAGCAGGTTGGCGATGCTGCGGCCCTTGGCGGCCCGGCCCATGTCGGGAATTTCATGCACGCGCTCCACATAAACGCGGCCGGTGTTCGTGAAGAACATCAGGTAATCGTGTGTGCTGGCGGTGAAGAGATGCTCGATGAAATCGCGATCCTCCTCCGTGGCGCCTTCCTTGGTGGTCATGCCGATGACGCCCTTGCCGCCGCGGCGCTGGGCGCGGTAGGAGCTGACGTTGGTGCGTTTGATGAGGCCGCTGTGTGTGAGAGTGATGATGACGCCTTCGTTGGCGATGAGGTCTTCGATGTTGATCTCGCCCTCATCCGGCACCAGATCGGTCAGGCGTGGCGTGGCGTGCTTTTCCTTGATGACCTTGAGCTCGGCCTTGATGATGGCCAGCACGCGCGCTTCCTTGGCCAGAATGTCCAGCAGGTCCTTGATCCGGGCGATCAATTCCTTGTATTCGCTCTCCACCTTGTCGATTTCCAGGCCGGTCAACTGGTAGAGGCGCAGTTCGAGGATGGCGTCCACCTGCCGTTCGGTCAGCGCATAACGCCCTTTAACCAGGCGTTCGTCGCTGCGGATCAGAATGCCCCAGCGTTCCACCTGTTTCTGGGTCCACTCGAACGCCAGCAGCTTGATACGGGCTTCGTCGCGGTTCTTGCTGCCGCGGATGATCCGGATGAATTCGTCCAGGTTGGCCAGCGCGCAGAGGTAACCTTCCAGGATTTCGGCGCGTTCCTCGGCTTTCTGCAACTGGAACCGGGTCCGGCGCAACACGACCTCGCGCCGGTGCTCGATGTAGCAATTGATGAGTTCCTTCAGCCCGAGCGTCTTGGGCCGGCCATGGTCGATGGCCAGCATGTTGACGGCGAAACTCGCTTCCAGCGCGGTCTGCTTGTACAGATTGTTGATGACCACCTTGGCGATGGCGTCGCGTTTGAGTTCGATGACGACCCGGGTGTTCTCGTCCGATTCGTCGCGGATGGCGGTGATGTCGGTGAAGCCCGGGGTTTTTTCGTTCACCAGTTCGGCGATGCGTTCGACGAGCACCGCGCGGTTCACGTTGTAGGGGATTTCGGTGACGACGATCAGCTCTTTCCCGCCCTTGAGCTGTTCCACGCCGACCTTGCCGCGGACTTTGACGCTGCCGCGGCCGCTGGTGAAATATTCCTTGATGACCTCCAGGCCGCACACCGTGCAGCCGGTGGGAAAGTCCGGCCCTTTGACGAATTTCATCAGGCCCTTGACCGTGATGTTCGGGTCGTCGATCTGCGCGCAAATGCCGTCGACGATCTCGCCGAGGTTATGCGGCGGGATATTGGTGGCCATGCCGACGGCGATGCCGGTGCCGCCGTTGACGAGCAGGTTCGGGAACGCGGCGGGAAAAACGGTCGGTTCGGTGCGGGTCTCGTCGTAGTTGGGAACGAAATCCACCGTGTCCTGGTCCATGTCCTCCATCAGGGCGGCGCCGAGATGGGTCATGCGGGCCTCGGTGTAACGCATGGCGGCGGGCGGATCGCCTTCCACGGAACCGAAGTTGCCCTGGCCGTCCACGAGCCGTTCGCGCATCGCCCACGGCTGCGCCATGTGCACCAGCGTCGGGTAAATCACCGCCTCGCCGTGCGGATGATAATTGCCGCTGGTGTCGCCGCAGATCTTGGCGCATTTCCGGTGCTGGCGGTTCGGGAACAGCGAGAGATCGTGCATCGCCAGCAGAATGCGGCGTTGCGACGGCTTGAGGCCGTCGCGCGCGTCGGGCAGGGCGCGGGAGATGATCACCGACATCGAGTAATCCAGAAACGAGTTCTTGATTTCCTCGGCGACGTTGACCTTGGCGATTTTTTCGCCGGCGGCGAACAGCGGCGTGTTGGTGACGGGCAAATCGTTCGATGGTTTGGATTCAGCCATATCAGTTTTTTGACGGACGAAATCAGATGTCCAGGTTCCGGACGTTGAGCGCGTTGTCTTCGATGAACTGGCGGCGGGGCTCGACTTCCTCGCCCATCAGTTTGGTGAACATTTCCTCGGCCTCGACGGCATCGGTGAGATCCACGCGCAGCAGCTTGCGCCGGGACGGGTCCATGGTCGTTTCAAACAATTCCCGCGCGTTCATTTCGCCCAGGCCCTTGAACCGTTTGATGGACAAGCCGCGCCGGCCGACTTCTTTGACCGCCGCCAGGATCTCCGGGATGGAGAACAGCGATTTGACGGTTTCCCGGTCGCCTTCGCCTTCGTGGAGCTCGAACAGCGGCTCGTCCTGGCCGGCGTAATGTTCGACGCTGAAGCCTTTCTTCGCCAGCTTGCCGAGCAGTTCGACGATCGCCTTGCTTTCGTGCAATTCAACGTGGCGCGCGCGCCGGGTCGCCCCGTTCTTTTTCTCGATCGTGGTCGTGTCGCCGTCCTCTTCCTTGCCGAACAATTTCAAATCGGGGTTCTTGGCGCCGAACTGGGCCAGTTCCTCCTCGGTATGGAAGTAATGGATCGATTCGTTGTTGCCTTCGCGCACCTTCACCAGGTGTTTGGGCAGGTCGCCGGTTTTTTTCTGGCGATGTTCGACGTACTCGGCGAAGTCGCCGCCATGCCGTTTCAGGGCGTTGGCGTATTTGTCGAGCGATTCGAGCAGCTCCAGGATTTCGGCGAGCTGTTTCTGGGACAGTTCCTTTTTGTCGGCCAGATTCTTCAGCCGCACTTCCTCGGTGCCGAGCTCAATCAGGATTTTGTTCAGCTTCGTGTCGTCTTCAACGTAATCAACGCGCTTTTTTCGCGCGATCTGGTACAGCGGCGGCTGGGCGATGTACACGAACCCGTTTTTGACCAGCGCCGGCATCTGCCGGTAGAAAAACGTCAGCAACAGGGTCCGGATGTGCGATCCGTCCACGTCGGCATCGGTCATGATGATGACTTTGTGATAGCGCAGCTTCTCGAGGCTGAAGGCGCCTTCGCCCTCGCCGTCGCCGATGCCGGTGCCGACGGCGGTGATCATGGTGCGGATTTCATTGTTTTGCAGCACCTTGTCCAGCCGCGCCTTCTCCACGTTGATCAATTTGCCGCGGATCGGCAGGATCGCCTGGAACTTCCGGTCGCGTCCCTGCTTGGCCGAGCCGCCGGCCGAATCACCTTCGACGATGAACAACTCGGTGTTGGCCGGGTCGCGGTCGGAGCAATCCGCCAGTTTCCCGGGCAGGCCGCCGCCGGTCAGCGCGCCTTTGCGCACGGTTTCACGCGCCTTGCGGGCCGCCTCGCGGGCGCGCGCCGCCAGCAGGCCTTTCTCGATGATTTTCTTGGCCACGCCCGGGTTCGCGTCGAAATGCGTCATCAGTCCGTCGTAGACGATGGATGACACGATGCCGTCGATTTCCGTGTTCACCAGTTTCACCTTGGTCTGCGATTCAAAGCGCGGGTTCGGCAGTTTGACGCTCAAGACGCAGACGAGGCCTTCGCGGACGTCGTCGCCGGAAATCGTCGGGTCTTTTTCCTTCAACAGGTTGTTCTGTTTGGCGTACTGGTTGATGGCGCGGGTGAGCGCGGAGCGGAAACCGGTCAGGTGCGTGCCGCCGTCGGGATTGGGGATCGAGTTGGCGAAACACAGGAGCTGGTCGGCGTAGCTTTCCGTGTATTGCAGGACGCAATCCACAAACACGTCCTCATCCCGGCCTTCGATTTTGCTTTGCCGCTTGCCGACCAGGATCACGGGTTTGGGATGCAGCGGCTGCTTGTTGCGGGCGAGCTGGCGGACGAATTGCTCGATGCCGTCCCGGTAGAAAAACGTCTCGGTCTTTTCATCGCGTTCATCGGTGAGCAGGATTTCAATGCCCGGGTTCAAAAACGCGAGCTCGCGCAGGCGGTTGGCGAGGATGTCGAACTTGAACTCGGTGGTGATGGTGAAAATTTCCGGGTCCGGCTTGAATGTGATGAGCGTGCCGGTGCTTTTCGATTTTCCGATGACCTCGAGTTTCTGGGTGGTCTTGCCGCGGGCAAATTCCATCGAGTAGACCTTGCCGTCCCGGGAAACCTCCACGCGGAACCATTCGGCGAGCGCGTTGACGCACTTGGCGCCGACGCCGTGCAGGCCGCCGGAATATTTGTAGGCGCCCTGGCCGAACTTGCCGCCGGCGTGCAGATTGGTCAGCACCAGCTCGACCGCCGGAATTTTGAACTTGGGATGGATGTCGACCGGGATGCCGCGGCCGTCGTCGCGGATGGACGCGGAACCGTCCACGTTGATGGTCACTTCGATTTTGTTGCAGTATCCGGCGAGGTGTTCATCGATCGAATTGTCGAGCACTTCAAACACGCTGTGGTGCAGGCCGCGTTCATCCGGGTCGCCGATGTACATGCCCGGCCGTTTGCGGACGGCCTCCAGGCCTTCCAGTTTGTCGATCTTGGAAGCGTCGTATTTTTCCCCCGAAGCCGTGGCCGCGGCCGGTTTTTTTGCCTCATCCGACTCGGTTTTTTTCGACATAAATTCTTTCAAAAAGCGCGTTTGCAAGCGCCGGATTTCAGGTGGCAAAATTATAAAAAAAATGCCGTTTTGGCACAATGACAAACTGAGGAATTTTCATAACAAAACACCATTAGTTGTGGCCTTTTTTTGCCGTCAGCCTAACCTGTTGTATTTCCTGAAATTCCGGCGAAAGTGTACGGTCCGGCTCAAATCCCTCTTGCTTTGCCGCGCGCGAACCGTAATTTCCCCGGATGGTTTTGACTCAAAATCCGACTGCTGCCGACGATTCTTTTGTCCGCCGCCACATCGGCCCGCGGCCGCCGGAAGCGGCAGCCATGCTCAAGCTGCTCGGCTATGCGAGCCTGGAGGCGATGACCGAGGCCGCCGTCCCTAAAAATATCCGCCTCGCCAAACCCCTCAACCTGCCCGCGGCGCAGAGTGAACACGGCGTTCTCGCCGCGTTGAAGGAGATCGCGTCGCAAAACCAGGTTTACCGTTCCTATATCGGCATGGGTTTTTACGATTGCATCACGCCGGCGGTCATCCAGCGCAACATCCTGGAAAATCCCGGCTGGTATACCCAGTACACGCCATATCAGGCGGAAATTTCCCAGGGCCGCCTCGAAGCATTGCTGAATTTCCAGACGCTGACGGTCGACCTCACCGGCCTTGACGTCGCCAACGCGTCGCTGCTTGATGAAGCCACCGCCTGCGCCGAGGCCATGACCATGGCGCACCGGGTCAAAGGCGGCGACGGCCGGAACATCTTTTTCGTTTCCGAAACCTGTCATCCCCAAAGTATCGAGGTCGTCCGCACGCGCGGCGCGGCGCTCGGCATCGAGGTGGCCATCGGTTGCCCGGAAACATTTGTCTTCACCGACCGGGTTTTCGGCGTGCTGGTGCAATATCCCGACACGTTCGGCGTGGTTCAGGACCTGGCGCCGTGGGTGGACAAGGCGCATGCCGCCGGCGCGCTGGTTGCCGTGGCGGCGGATCTGCTCGCGCTCACGCTGCTGAAGCCGCCGGGTGAATTCGGCGCGGACATTGCCGTCGGCAGCGCCCAGCGTTTCGGCGTGCCGCTCGGTTATGGCGGTCCGCATGCGGCGTTTTTCGCCACGCGCGACGAATTCAAGCGCCAGATGCCCGGCCGCCTCGTCGGCGTCTCAAAGGATTCCCGCGGCAAACCCGCGCTGCGCCTGGCGCTCGGTACCCGCGAACAACATATCCGCCGCGAGAAAGCCACCAGCAACATCTGCACCGCCCAGGCGTTGCTGGCCAATATGGCGTCGATGTATGCCGTTTATCACGGGCCGGAAGGTTTGAAGCGGATCGCCCGGCGGATTCATAACCTGACGGTCGTCCTGGCGGCCGGTCTGGAAAAACTCGGATTCAACATGCTGCCGGCGTCCCGCCGGCCGGATGCCGGCAGCACGTTCTTCGACACGATCCGGGTTGAGCTGGGCCCAAAATCCGCGGCCGACATTTTAAAGATCGCCGAGGCGCACCGGATGAATTTCCGACGGATTGACGATCACACGCTCGGCCTTTCGCTCGACGAAGCGACTCGCGAGGAGGATGTGGTGGAAATCTGGCAGGTGTTCAAAGGCGACAAAACCGTTGGGTTCACGTTTGCCGACGTAGGGCAGGCTTTCCAGCCTGCCGGTTCCGGCGACTTTCCAGTCGCCAGTCCCAAAGTTGCCGGGCTGGAAAGCCCGGGGCACCGGCAGACAGGAATGTCTGCCCTACTGGCCCGCACCACGCCATTCCTGGCCCACCCCGTTTTTAATTCGTACCACAGCGAGACCGAGATGTTGCGTTACCTCAAGCGGCTGGAATCGCGCGACCTGTCGCTGACGGCATCGATGATCCCGCTGGGATCGTGCACGATGAAGCTGAACGCCGCGTTTGAGATGCTGCCGGTTTCGTGGCCGGAATTTGCGCGGCTGCATCCGTTTGCGCCGTTGAAACAGGCGCGCGGTTACCAGATTTTGTTTCAACAGCTCGAGGACTGGCTCGCGGAGATCACCGGGCTGGCCGGCATTTCGCTCCAGCCCAACGCCGGTTCCCAGGGCGAATACAGCGGCCTGCTGGTCATTCGCGCCTGGCATGCCAGCCGCGGTGAAAGTCACCGCAACGTCTGTCTCATCCCAACCTCCGCGCACGGCACCAATCCCGCCAGCGCCGTCATGGCCGGATTGAAAGTGGTCGCCGTGGCCTGCGATCCGGACGGCAACATCGACGTGGCCGACCTGCGTGCCAAGGCTGCGGCGCACCAGAAAGACCTGGCCTGCCTGATGGTCACGTACCCGTCCACGCACGGCGTCTTTGAGGAAACCATCCGGGAAATTTGCGAAATCATTCACGCGCAGGGCGGCCAGGTTTACATGGACGGCGCGAACATGAATGCGCAGGTGGGTTTGACCAGCCCCGGTCACATCGGGGCGGATGTGTGCCATTTGAACCTGCACAAAACGTTTTGCATTCCGCACGGCGGCGGCGGGCCGGGCGTCGGGCCCATCGGCGTGGCGAAACATCTGGTTCCATTTCTGCCGAGCCATCCAGTGTTCACGTCGCGGCTGAAAGGATCTCAAATTCCAAATTTGAAATCTCATATCGGCCCGGTCAGCGCCGCGCCCTGGGGCAGCGCGGGCATTCTGCCGATTTCCTGGGCTTACATCGCGGCGATGGGGCCCGATGGCCTGACCGAAGCCACGCAGTTCGCCATTCTCAACGCGAATTACATCGCCAAGCGGCTGGAGCGTCATTTTCCGACGCTGTATCGCGGGCACGGCGGCCTGGTGGCGCATGAATGCATCCTGGATTTGCGCCGGTTCAAGAGTGTCACCGCCGAGGACGTGGCGAAGCGGCTGATGGATTACGGTTTCCACGCGCCGACATTGTCCTGGCCGGTGGCGGGCACGCTGATGGTGGAACCCACCGAGAGCGAACCGAAAGCCGAGCTGGACCGTTTTTGCGACGCGATGATTGCGATTCATGCCGAGATGACGGCGGTGGAATCCGGCCAGGCCGACTCGCAGAACAACCTGCTCAAAAACGCGCCGCACACGGCGGATACCATCGGAGCAGACAACTGGGGCCGGCCGTATTCGCGTGAAGCGGCAGCGTTCCCGGTGCCGGGCCTGCGCGACTACAAATTCTGGCCCGCCGTCGGCCGCGTGGACAACGTCTACGGCGACCGCAACCCGGTTTGCACCTGCGTCGGGATGGAGAATTATCAGAGTTGAACTGCGGAGGCGCGGAGGAGAGAACCCAGGGGTAAGTCGCTCCTCGCCTATCCGGCCCGGAGCGCCCTGGGCTGATTTCTGTAGCCCCGTTGGGGCAATGCAATTCGTGTAAATTCGCGTCAGTTCTTAGTGTCCTGGAGTCTTTGTGGTATTATTGGGGGCCCGTGGAACTCGCCCCTCCGGATCAGGTTAAAAGAATGGCAAGAAACGATTGGTCGAGCGGGGCACCGGAGGTTATGGGTATTTTGGATAAAGCAGATACCACCTGACCATGAAGATCACCGAAGCCCTTTTGGCGGAACACGTCGTGTTTCATAACATTTTTGATCACATCGAGCGGGTCGTGCCGAAGTTGAAAACGCTGTCGGAAGTGGTGGGCTGGGCCGAATTGATGGAGAGCCTGCTGCAAGCCCATTCGAAAACGGAAGAGGATCTGGTCTTCGCGCCGCTGAACCATTACCTCGAGCAGTTGGGCCAGAGCGACAGTTTCGAACACGAGCACCGGGAGATCGATGTGAGCCTGGTGCGGGTGAAAAGTGCCAAACGGGTGCCGGAAGCCCGCCGGCTGCTGCTGCAGGCGGTGGCGGCGTCCCGGTTGCATTTCGACCGGGAAGAACGGGTCGTCTTCCCGCTGGCCGAACAGGTCATGAAAGGCGATACGCTCGAAGAACTCGGCCGGCAATGGATGAAACAACGGGACGCGGTGCCGGCCTGAAAAAGCGGCAGGGACAGCGTGCCGCTGTGCTGTCTCCCGATTCATCGGGACAGCGCGGCGTTCCTACCGGCAGAAAACTTCCAACGCCGCGCGGACTCCTTCCGTCAACGCTTCCACCCGGACAGGCAGCGGGAAATCCGACGGGGCTTCCAGCGTGTAACCCTGCCGTGATTTGCGGGTGATGAGATAGAACGCCTCCGGCCAGTCCGGGCGTTCGTGCGGCTGAATTTTCGGCCGGACAATCCCGCCCCGCGATTCGCGGCCTTCGATGATTTCCGACAGGTCGATGGGGCAAAACGGCTTGACGGCGTCGATGATCTTTTCCGCCATGGACGGTTTGCGGTCCGGATTTTGTTCGTAGAGATAGAAACCGGGCGATTCCCAGTCTTCGTGCAGGCACAGGTAGAGGTCAAACTGCGGCTGGCGGTCGAGCCAGGCGATGTGGGCCAGGGTTTCCGGCGCTTTTGAATTCCGGTAATCACGGTTGAGATCAATGCCGTTTCCATTATCGCGGCGGTTCAGGGTGAAACCGACGGGGTTCAAACAGGGCACCAGAAAAATTTCCGCGCCGGCCGGCCAGCGGTTGTCCCGGAGCAATCGCCGGGCGGCGAGCGGCCCGGCGGGTTCGTCACCGTGAATGCCGGTGCTCAGATAAATGCGGATTGTGGATTGCGGACTGCGGATTGAAAGCGGAGCGCGGTGAAGGGCGGGGAGATCGAAGCCATCCTGTTGGCCGAATGTTTCGGCGGCCCAGCCGTGAGCGCGCGCGGTGGCGATGATTTCGGGCAGCACGGCGCGAACGTCAATGGTTTCGCCGTGGTAACCGCCGAGATTTTTGCCCAAACGTTCCATGATTACGATTTACGGTATACGATTTACGAGTCCAACGCCAAAACTGCGTCAATCGTATGTCTTGCGAATCTGGAGCGCCGAGCACCGTCTCGGCCCGGAAGAGCCATCAAACCACGCCGAGACGGTGCTCGGCGTTCCGATATCCGGTTTGCTCGTTTTTGCACAAATCTCGATTTACGTGCCCGGCACCAACAACCGCGTCAATCGTTTATCGTCAATCGTAAATGAGACGCAAATTATGCCTTTGCGCCGGCCGGTTCTGCGGGTGCGGCGCAGCCACCGCCACCGTTTTCCTGGTCGGAGAACCCGTGTTTGTCCCAGGTCGGGTCCAGGCCGAGGTCTTTGAGCATCTGGAGATCCTTCTCGACGGGCTGATTGAGCGTGGTCAGGTAGTTTCCCACCATGAGCGCGCTGGCGCCGGCCATAAAAATGAGGCTCTGCGCGTCGCGCAGGTTCACGGTGCGTCCGCCGGCGATCATGATTTCCTGCCGGGGCAGGATAAAACGGAAGCAAGCGATGGTTTTGAGGATTTCAAGGACGGGCAGGGGATCGTTTTTCTCGAACGGCGTGCCGGGGATCGGGTTGAGGATGTTGACGGGCACGACATTGGCGCCGAGGTCTTTCAGGGCGAACGCCAGGTCGCAGCGGTCTTCGCGCGCCTCGCCCATGCCGATGATGCCGCCGGAACAGATTTTGATGCCGGCGTTTTTCAGGTAACCGATCGTCTCGAGGCGGTCGTCGTAGGTATGCGTGCTGCAGGTCTGCGGGAAAAAGCGGCGCGAACTTTCCAGGTTATGGCCGTAACACTCGACGCCCGCTTCCTTGAGCCGATCGGCGACGCGCTGGCTCTTGATGATGCCCAGCGAAACGTCGGGCCGCGTTTTGCCGGTGGCCTTCAACTCGCGCACGCGGGCGCACACCTCGTCGAGCATCGGGCCTTCGGTCAAACCTTTCCAGGCGGCGACCAGGCCGACGGCGGTGACGCCGTTCCGGTTCGCCTCGTCGGCGGCTTCGGCGACCGGTTCGGGATCCACGAAACCGTATTTGGGCGAGCCGGTCTGGTAAAACGATGACTGGGCGCAGAACCGGCAGTTTTCCGAGCACGCACCGGCTTTGGCGTTGACGATGGAACACAGGTGGATTTTGTTGCCCTTGAATTTTTCCCGGATCCGGTTCGCCCAGGACAACAGGTCAAAAATGTCGGCGGGCCGTTCGAGGGCAAAAAGTTCCAACGCTTCCGCGCGGGAGATCAAACCGCCGGCCAGAACCCGTTCGCCCAGTTCGGCAATGGTGGCCGGACCCGCTGCGTCAACCACATTTGCAATCATGGTTGACACAATAACACCGGCGTCCATCAACGCAAGCGGAGAGTGGGGCGGATTTCAGGGTAGGGACGCTGCGCTGCGGCGTCCCTGCCAAAAGTGAAATTGCCGCGCGTTATTCGATCACCCGGCCGAGGATATTGCGGCGGGGGACGGCTCCGAAGGTGCGGCTGTCGGTGCTGTTGCCGCGGTTATCGCCCATGACGAAGAATTCGTCTTTACCGACGCAAATGAATTCGTCCTCGCTCTTTTCGTAGGCGTAGGTGGGGGTGCCGGGCGGGAGATAGGATTCGCGCAGCAACTTGCCGTTGACGTAGACCCGGCCTTTTTTGATGTAAACCGATTGCCCCGGCATGCCAATGATGCGTTTGACCTCGAGTGTATTGTCCCGCGGATCTTTCAAGGCCACCACATCGGTCGGTTTCGGATCGCTGACCACGTAGGCAAACCGGTTTAGCCAGTAATGTCCCGAGTCAGACAGGGTCGGATACATGCTCAAACCCTGGACCTGGACGGCCTGAATGACGAAATGGCTGATCAGCAGATAGCTCAACGGCGCCAGAGTTGCCAGGAGGATCAGAAAGCCGCATTGCCGCAAGAACCACGGCCAGGAAATCTGGAGGATGAGACCGGTCAGTGAGGGAAGTTTGGGGAAAAAACCCGGTTTAACCTGCGCCGAAATAGCCATAATCCTCCGATACGTCGTACGTCTTGAATGCTTAATACTTATTTTAATGCACCAAACTGTCCAGAATGTAGACAAAAATGTCCAATCTGGCAACAAGAAAATGGATGTCCGCTTTAAGCTACTGATTTGCAGCTGCTTGAGAAGGAAACGCGGCGCTGAGATATTGGACGAGCGACATGATTTGCATGTCTGAGAGCGGGCCGCCGTCCGGGGTGGAAAACGCGGGCATCAGCGAACCGGCTTTCCCGTGAGCGATCCAGGTTTGCCAGTAATCCTGATTGGTCGGGGTTTTGATCTGATGCAAATCCGGCACGAGGCCGGCCCGATGTGCGCCATCATGGCAGATGGCACAGTCCGAATCGTACAGGTTCTTTCCATACTGGCCCTCGCCGGGTTTGACGTGGCAACCCATGCAATCACCGCTAAAGATCGCCTGCCGGTTGGCTTTGGCGATCTCCACGGCCTGGGCGCGTTCGGCATCGGTTTGGGCGGGAATGGCGGCAGGCACGATGTTAATCTTGACGATGAGCTGTTTAAAGCCCTTATCGGTCCGCACCGTCGTCGTCTTGTAAAGCACGCCCATGTGTCCGGCGATATTGACGGTAATGCCGAATTGCCCGTTCGTGCCTGGCTCCAGGACCCAGGGCAGCGGCGGCAGTTGAGCGGTGGTGCAGGAACATCCCGGCTTTACATCCAGAATGGCGATCTTTTCGGAAGTAAGATTGGTGAAACTGTAATTGAAATAAGCGAAGTTGGCTCCGGCCATGACGTTGGTTTCCTTGACCAGGGCGTCCCAGCCCAGCACGCCGTCCGGCAAAGGATCGGTCTGGTGCGTCGTGTCGGGGGCATAAACCGGCGGAGTCGCCAGGGCCGCTTCGGCAGTATTGGTGCCGGCGGCGAAAATTTTCCCGCCGATCAGGGCCAGGCCCGCCAATCCACAAATCAAAATTCGCCGTAATTTCATAGTTAAGCTTGAATACTAGACGGCCCTGTTTTTTTTGACGAGCCGGAAATTTCGGCAGTGAGGCAGACAATCCGGTCTGCCGGTTTCCCGGGCTATCCGGCCCGGAAAGAGCCCGGCGACTGAAAAGTCGCCGGAACCGGCAGGCTCCAAAGCTGCCCCACACTTTGCCCATTGCCGAATTTCGCCATCACGACCGGTTCAGCGCGCTCAGGACAGCGCGGACGGAAGCCAGTTCGATATTGGTATCGACGCCGGCGCCCCAGCGGGTCCGGCCATCCGGATGGCGGATCTGGATGTAGGCAATCGCCGACGCTTCCTCGCCGCTGCTCAGGGCGTGTTCGCTGTAATTGGCAATTTCGAACCGCGGGGTGCCCGTTTTGCTGAAACCGTGAACCAACGCGGCCAGCGGACCGTTGCCTTCGCCGGCGAGTTCCACCGGTTTGCCCTGGTGCAACAATTTGGCCCGGCATTTGACCACGCCATTTTTGCTTCCGGCTTCAAAGCCCTTGAGCCGCCACGGCGTCGATCGGTCGATGTATTCCTTCCAGAACATCGCTTTTAATTCGGCAGCGGTCACCTCGCGGCCAAGCTTGTCCACTGCATCGTTCGCAATCGGGCCGAATTCGCGTTGCATGTCCTTGGGCAACTCGATGCCGAACTGGCTTTCCAGAAGGTACGCCACGCCGCCTTTGCCGGACTGGCTGTTGACGCGGATGACCTCGCGGTATTCCCGTCCGATATCGGCCGGGTCAATCGTGAGATACGGCACGTCCCAGCTTTTCTGCCCGCCCTGTTTCCATTCCGCCAGGCCTTTTTTTATGGCGTCCTGGTGCGAGCCGCTGAACGCGGTGAACACCAGTTCGCCGGCGTAAGGCTGGCGCGGCGGCACGGTCATGCCGGTGCAACGCTCGTAGACGTCGATGATGGAATTCAGACTGGAAAAATCCAGTCCCGGATCGATGCCGTGCTGGTAAAGGTTCAACGCCACGGTGACCAGGTCGAGATTGCCGGTGCGTTCGCCGTTGCCGAACAAGGTGCCTTCCACCCGGTCCGCGCCCGCCAACAGGCCGAGTTCGGTGGCTGCCACGCCCGTGCAACGGTCGTTGTGGGTGTGCAGGCTGACGATGAGCGACCGGCGGTTTTTGATGTTCCGGCAAATCCACTCAATCTGGTCGGCGTAGACATTCGGCATGGCGACTTCCACCGTGTCGGGCAGGTTCAGGATCATCTTCCGTTTCGGAGTCGGCTGCCAGACATCCATGACCGCCTCGGAAATTTCCTTCGCAAATTCCACCTCGGTGGCGCTGAAACTTTCCGGCGAATACTGGAGCATCACCTGCGTGCCTTTGAGCCGCGGCAACCGGTCCTTGATCCAGGTCGCACCGCGAACGGCCACCCGGATGATTTCCTTTTTCGACATCCCGAACACGACGCGGCGCTGCGCCGGGGAGGTGGAATTGTAAAGATGAATGATCGCCTTCTTCGCGCCCACCAGCGATTCGACGGTGCGTTCGATCAAATCCTCCCGCGCCTGCACGAGCACCTGGAGCCAGACATCGGCCGGCGCGCGGTTCTCCTCGATGAGCCGGCGGTTGAAAGCAAATTCGGTGTTCGACGCCGAGGGAAAACCGACTTCGATTTCCTTGAAGCCAATCTTCACGAGCGTCTGGAACAGCTCGAGTTTCTGGCTGACGTTCATGGGCACGGCGAGCGCCTGGTTCCCGTCGCGCAGGTCCACGCTGCACCAGGCGGGCGCCTGTTTGAGGACGCGGTTCGGCCACTGCCGGTCGGGGAGGTCGACCGGCGGGAACGGGCGGTATTTTTTCGACGGATTCTTTTGCATGTTGTCTTTCAGTTGTGGCAGTGGCGCTTCGGTTTGGCAAAACAAAAACCCCACCGCCGGGTTGGCGATGGGGTTTTGAAAAAGCGTGTGAGTGAATCAGAACCCGACCGCCGCGCGGCACAACAGCAGCGCGTTCAGCAGCGGATTCAGATTCAAATGACGATTCACGAAACCAAGTGTCGCAGAACCAGCGGCGAAGTCAAACGATTAATGGTGCGGGGACGGAGGGGGCGCGTATCAATTTTGTGGGGCCGGCTGGAAAACCTGCCCCACGTGGCTGGCCACCGATGAACCGGAATGGTACAGAAAATGAGATGCGCCCCGGCAGGGATGGCGCGCTGTCCCCGCCATTTGGGGGCGTCTGGTCGCCGGGCCTGAATTGGCTTGCCATCGGCATCCCGCCCGTTTACGAACGGCGCATGCGTTCGTTGCTGTTCGTCCTGGCCGCGGGAACGATAGTCCTTTCCGGTTGTTCCGACCGGCGTTATCAGGCTGAATCCCAGGTCAAAGCCGGAGTTGCCTTGATGCAACAGGGCGATCTGGATGGAGCGACCGACGATTTTGACCGGGCGCTGGAGCTGGATCCGCAGAATGCCGACGCCTATTATTACCGGGGCGTTGTGGCCGGGAGGCTGGAAAGCTGGGATAAAGCGGTGGCGGATTTGACGAAGGCGATTGGACTTAATTCTCAATATGCCGATGCTTATTTCTGGCGCGGCGCCGCCCGGCAGCAACAGGGCGATCTGAACGGTGCGCTGGCTGACTTTAACCAGATCATCACGTTGAAACCACAATTTGCGCGGCCCTATCTGGACCGGGGGCTCGTAAAATCCGGGATGAGCAATTGGGACGACGCGCTGGCGGATTTCAATCACTGCCTGAAGCTCGATCCTCGGGATCCCATCGCCTATTATTATCGCGGCGTCCTGGAACACCGACAGGGCGATCTTGACAAGGCGCTGGCGGATTATACGCGGGCCATCAGCATCAAACTGGTCCGTACGAACAGATTTTATGCGCAGGTTTTCGAGCGCCGGGGAGTTTTGAAGCTGGACCGGTGTGATCTGGACGGCGCCCTGGCCGATCTCAATCAGTCGGTTGAACTGCTTCCCCGCAACGCCGGTTCCCGGGTGGACCGGGGGGTGGTGAACTATCTTCGCCACGATCCTCAGGCCGCCATTGCCGATTTCGAGGAAGCGGCAGAATTGCGGTTCGACCACCGCGAATATCCCCGAATTTTCATCTGGCTGGCCCGGGCGGAACAGGCGGATCAACGGGCCGCTGCCGATCGGGAATTGGATGAGTACTTTTCGACTCATGACAACGGCACGAACGATTGGCCGTTTCTGGTCGGTCATTTTTTGACCGGCCGGCTTTCGCAGGCGGACTTGCTGAAAGCGGCCGACTCGCCGGATGCGGCGGCGGACAATTCTGAAACCCGCCAGCAGCGGCATTGCGAAGCCTATTTCTATGTCGGGACCAGCCATCTGCTCGCGGGGGACCGGCCCGCGGCCAAATCGTTTTTCCAACGATGCGTCGCCACCGACGTGAAAACCTTTTACGAATTCCGCATGGCCCGGGTCAGGCTGGCGGCCATGCAAAAAGAATAATCCGGTTCAACCGATAAAGGCCGCGTGGACGACTTTCATGGCCGCTTCACCCTTCGCCAGGTCGATGACGACGGAAATCTTGATTTCGCTGGTGGAAATCATGTCGATGTTGACGCCTTCCTTTGCCAGCGTTTCAAACAATTTGCCGGCCACGCCGGTGTGGCTCTTCATGCCGACGCCGACGATGGACAATTTGCCGATTTTCTCGGCGGTGATCACGTCGCGCAGGCCGAGGTCCTTCTTCAATCCATCGATGACCTTTTGCGCCTTGAGCAAATCCGGCTTGTCCACGGTGAAAGAGATATCGGTCTGGGGCGTGCCGGTTCCGTGGCTGATGTTTTGGACGATCATGTCCACGTTGACGGTGGCGTCGCCGAGCGCTTTGAAGATGCGGGCGGCCACGCCGGGTTTATCAGCCACGCCGACGAGCGTGACTTTGGCCTGGTTTTTGTCGAGCGAGACACCGCGCACGACGATGCCTTCCATGCTTTTGGTTTCTTCTTTCACAATGGTTCCGGGGTTGTCGTTCAAACTGGAGCGGACTTCGAAGATGACTCCGAATTTTTTGGCAAATTCAACCGAGCGGCTTTGCATCACCTTGGCGCCCAGGCTGGCCAGCTCGAGCATTTCATCGTAGGAAATTTCCTGGAGCTTTTTCGCGCTCGGCACCAGCCGCGGATCCGCGGTGTAAACGCCATCCACGTCGGTGTAAATCTGGCACAGATCGGCCTTAAGGGCGGCCGCCAGCGCGATGGCCGTCAAATCCGAACCGCCGCGGCCGAGCGTGGTGATCTGGCCCTGGGGCGTCTCGCCCTGGAACCCGGCGACGATGACGACCTTGCCGTCGTTGAGCTGTTCGTGGATTTTTTTCGGCGTGATGTTCTGGATTTTGGCCTTGGTATGGACGACATCGGTGACGATGCCGGCCTGCGGGCCGGTGAGGGAGACGGCCGGGACATTGAGCGCGTGCAGGGCGATGGCGGTGAGCGCGATGGTCTGCTGCTCGCCGGTGGCCAGCAGCACATCCATTTCCCGTTCGCTGGGCAGGGGCATGATTTCCTTGGCCAGCTTGATCAGGTTATCGGTCACGCCGCTCATGGCTGAGACGACCACGACCACCTGGTCGCCCTGCGCCCGGTATTTGGCCACGCGCGCCGCGACATTTTTGATGCGGTCGGGATTCCCGACCGACGTTCCGCCGTATTTTTGGACGATTAACATTTTAAGAAAGTATCCAGAATTCAGGAGCCAGGAGCCAGAATCGAGCGAGCGTACGATTCCAAGATTTTGCTCACCTCTTCGAGTTGTTGAATCAACTCATTTCCATTTCCGTAGTGCAGATCGTGGCTCAAAATCAGATAGTAGCGACATTCCTCCAATGAACCTTGCGCGATGTTCAGGAACCGAACCTTGTCCGGCCGGCCATGCTTTTTAAAGCCTTCGGCGATATTGGCGGGAACGGAAACGGCGGCCCGGCGAAGCTGGCTCGTCAAACCATAAAGTTCCTTGCCCGGAAAATTTTCGGTGAACTGATAAACCCCGAGTACAAACTGATGCGCCTTTTGCCAGACGATCAAATCCCCAAAGCACTTCGCTGGCGGACGTTCGAACCGCTCATTCTGGATCCTGGATTCTGGCTCCTGAATTCTCATTTAAAATTTTCCACCCGGATCATCACCGGGTGTCCTTTGATGGCCGGCAGGCGGCCGATTTTTTTCAACGCGCCGCTGACCGCGCCGTTGGCGGCGTCGTGCAGCATGAAAATCAGCGGCACGCTCTTGCCTTCGTGGCCTTCGGGCTGGATGACGGACGAAATGCCGATTTTGGCCGCGCCGAAAATAGCGGCGATCCTGGCCAGCACACCCGGCTGGTCCACGACGTTGAGCCGGACGAAATATTGCGAGACGACTTCATCCATCGGCAGGACGGCGCCGGTGCATTCGTGCGGCACAAACGGCGGCACGCGTTGATGGCTGCCGAACTTCAGGTCGAGCGCCGCGTCGGCCAGGTCGCTCAACACCGCGCTGGCGGTGGCGTCCTTGCCGGCGCCGCGCCCGTAAAACAGCGTGTCGCCGACAATATCGCCCCGCACGAACACGGCGTTGAAAACCTGGTTGACACTGGCCAGAACGTGCGCATGGGGGACCAGGGTCGGATAAACCGAGACCTGCACCTGGCAGGAATTGCGGATTGCGGACTGCGGACTGCGGATTTTCTTGCCCTCGACCCTCGACTCTCGGCTCTCGATCTTCTTAATGATTCCCAGCAGCTTGATCGTATAGCCCAATTCACCGGCAAATTTAATGTCCAGGGCGCTGATGTGGCGGATGCCTTCGACGTAAATGTCTTTGGGGTTGACCCAGAAGCCGTGGGCGAGCGAGGCGAGGATGCCGATTTTATGGGCGGCGTCATGGCCGTCGATATCCAGGTCCGGCGGTGTTTCGGCGTAACCCTGCTTCTGGGCGTCGGCCAGTACGTCGGCGAAATCCGCTCCCTCCAGCTTCATCCGGGTGAGAATGTAATTGCAGGTGCCGTTGACGATGCCGTAGAGGTGGGTGATGCGATTGCCGACGAATCCTTCCCGGAGGGATTTGATGATGGGGATGCCGCCGCAGACGCTCGCTTCATAGTACAAATTCGTGCCGTGCTTTTTGGCGGCGGCAAACAATTCCTCGCCGTGCGCCGACAACAGCGCCTTGTTGGCGGTGATGACCGGTTTGCCGAGCTGGAGCGCGGCCAGGACCATGGCTTTGGCAATGCCGGTGCCGCCGACGAGCTCGGTGACGACCTGGACTTCCGGGTCATTGACGACGCTCTGCCAGTCGAGGGTCATGAGCGGGCGCGGAATGGGGTAGGGCCGCGGTTCGTCGAAGGCCTTGACGGCGACTTTGCGGACCTTGACCTGGACGCCGATGCGGGAGGCCATGAGGTCGTCGTTGAGCTGGAGCGCGTGGAAGACGCCGCTGCCGACGGTGCCGCCGCCAATCATGCCGAGGTTAACCTTCTGCATAGGAACAACGAGATTGCCGGGAAACCGGGCAGGGGACAATCCAATTTTGAACGCTTCAGGTTGATGATCCGGAAGCCGGGGAAGCGGTCCCTCGGAATTCGGGCACAACTTTCAGTCGCGGAACTTCAAGCGCCCGACGCCGGCCGGGAGTACCGCAACCACCTCAGGCCGAGGATGGGCAGCAGCCACCAGACGGCGCGCCCGTAATCCGGTTCCGGGGCCAGCGCGACCAGGCCGGAACAAGCCGGGGGGGCGCATCTCAATTTTTGTGGGGCAGACAATCCTGCCCCACGTGGCTGGCCACCGATGAACCGGAAAGGTATGGAAAATGAGATGCGCCCTAAGCCGGGTCACTGGTGTGCGTTCCGTACTGGAACACCACGTCGGAGAACATCGCCGTGTTCAACGTGGCCGGCAGGCCGGAGCCCGGCAGGGTGAAGACAATGGTGGACATTGATATCCTTCAGCCGGACATGGTTCCTGATTTAAGGGCATTCCGAAAAATGAGAACTCAGGGGCGGAGTCCCCCTCAGGAGTTGACGGCATTGGCCGGTGGCGGCCGGGTGGAAAGCCACCAGCCGTTTCCGCCAAACCAGCAAGTGGCATCCGGCGGAGTATTGCGGCGCAACGATTTCACATCCCAGACTCCGCCTTTTCGTTCCCAATTCAGCAGTCCGCCGGTTTTGAAGGCGTCGATGAGTTTTTGCGCCGTTTTTTCGTCCCGGGCGCCAATGCAATGGATGAAGGCTGCCTGGCAGATAAACCGGGCGGCAAAAATGTCGTTGCTGATGGTCCGGGTCACCAACAGCATGGCGCCGAATCCTTGGGCGGTCGTCAGCGGAAACAGCAGGCGACCGCCCGGCCGCAGGGCATTCAGCCAGACCTCCAGTGGCGCGGTGGTGCCGGCACTGGCATAGATGACATCGCTTTCCGGCAATGAACCTTCGACGCCGGAGCAGTTCCGTACCGTAACATTAGGATATGGCGACAGATTGGCCGTCGCTTTCTCCGCCAGTTCCTGGTCCACTTCGTAGGCCAGGACCGAGCCGTTCGGGCCGGTGAGGGTTTCCAGCAGGGCAGAGTAATAACCGGTTCCGGCTCCGACGTGGATGATTGTGTCTCCGGGCCTGATCTGCAATGCGGCCAGGCAACGGGCATGCAGCGACGGCTGGCCGTTATTGATATGCCGGTCAGGTTTCAGGGCGACCGCAAAATCCTGGTACAGGAAAGCCGGGTCATCGGTGGCGACATTCACATAGCCGGTTGCGGCGACGACCTGCCACGGAGCCGGTCCAATGAACCGTTCCCGGGGGACGGCAGCGAAGGCGGCAATGAGCCGGGTTTCGCCGGCCGGCAACCGGGCGATGGCGACGATCAATTGCGCATACGAGGCCCGGAACTTTTCCAGACGGTCCATGCGCCGGGTCAGGAATGTTCGTTTGAGGTTAACATCGGTTTGATTCGCAACACCAGCCCGGCGCCGAGGGCAAACAGGACGGCGCTGTAGCCGAAGGCCACGGGAATGCCCACGGCGGTCCACAACGCGCCGACGATGATGCTGGAGAGAAAATCTCCGATGCCGTTCACGGTGGCCAGCACGCCGAAGGCCATGCCGTGCTGGTCTTCGCCGACCAGTTCAGCGCAAAACGAGTCTTCCAGCGTTTCGGCGATCGCCACGTAAATGCCGCTAAGGACGAAAATGATCGCCAGCAGCCAGAAGGTCATCGGCGCGGTTACAATCAACAACGCCATCGCGGCTGCCAGCGCATAGCCGGTGGCGAGCACGTATGGTTTTTTGAGACGGTCGGCGAGCCCGCCGGCGAGCCCGGCAAAGCCCGCGTAAAAAACATTCCGCACCACGTAAAAACCGGCGGCAACGCTGGCCGCCCGGGCGGCGCCCATTTGCGGCGCCAGCTTCTGGGTGGCCAGCAGGATCAGCAGCGTGGGCGCAAAATCGCTGGCGCCGAAAATGCCGACCGCCACGAGGAATTTCCGGTAAGGCCGCGGCAGCGAACGCAGTCGTTGGCCGAAGGAGACGTGCGATACCGGTTTGCGTTCCTTTTCCCGGACCAGGAAGGCAATCACGCCGGCGGCGACGATTCCGGGAATCAGCGTCAGCAGCAGGACGTGGCGATAGTTGTGATTCAACGCGGCGAGCAGGACAAACGCCGTAAGGGGACCGGCGATGGCGCCGACGGTGTCCATCATCCGTTCGAAACCGAACGCGCGTCCGTAGGTATCCCGGGTGACGGCGGCGGCCAGCAGGGCTTTGCGGACGGGCGTGCGCACGCCGCGTCCGAGCCAGGCGAACGACCGCGAGAGCAGGACATGCCACGCGGCCGTGGCGACGCCGAAAGAGGCCGTGCCGAGGGCGGTCATGAGATAACCGGCCACGGCAATGGGTTTGCGGCGTGGCAATTTATCGGTGTAAAAACCGGAAGCCGTTTTGGCGAAGCTGGACAGGCCGTCGGCGACGCCTTCGATGACGCCCAGCCAGACGGCGGCGGCGCCCAGGGAGGCGAGAAACGCCGGCAGGATGGTGGTGGCGGTTTCGTGCGACCAATCGCTGAACAGCGACGCCAGGCCCACGCCCAGCACGGTGCGGTTGAGCCAGCGTCGCGGTGACTTTTCCGTCGCCGGAGTGTTCACGCTCTCCATTTACGATTTACGATATACGATTGACGCGATCAATGCGACGGGGAAGGATTCGCCAGTCGCAGATCAAATATCGTAAGTTCATCGGAGCCTCCTCGCGTCGTCTCCTACTTTTGAAATGTCCGGGCGAAGGAATGGAAAAACTCCGGGCCGAAGGTGAATTGCCAGGCGATGTAGCACTGGAAATCCGTGGGGCCGTCGATCGAACGGCCGGCGGAGAAGAGCAGGTGTTGATGTTCGGAGAAATCGATCACGGTGCCGATGTTGAAGGCGGTGCCGTTGTTGGGGAAGTCAACCTGGGCGGCCGTTTGATGATACACTTCGGCGCCGATCAGGACATTGTGCGTGACCTGTTTTTGCAACACACCGCCGACAAAGCCCCAGTTGTTTTCCCCGTTGAAATTGACGCCGTAGCCGCCGCCGCCGTAGGCCGTCCAATCGCCCCAGCTTTTTTGCAACCATACGGGCAGGAAAACCTCCCAAAAGCTGTTGCCGAGATTGTCGCCGGCGCTGCCGGTGGGCGCTTCCACGAGCGGGAAAATGCCCGCTTCGGGCAGGTAATCGGTTTCCTGGAAGAATCGGAATTTCACGCCCAGCTCGGTATCGCCATAGCCATAGTGAGCGCTTCCAGCCGGCGGCACATCGTAAGCCAGCGGCGCAATGAGATGAAGCTGCACATTGGTGATGACGCCGTAGTTCAACTCGAAATGCGGCGCCGTACCGGACCAGTCGCCGCCGACCTTGGCATCCACCGACGCGATGTAAAACTCCCAGTGCTGGTAATCCACCGGTTCGGGATCGTCGGTGATGAAGGGCGGGCCGGCGTGGACGACGGAGGCCCAAAGCAACGACAGCGCGATTCCGGCGGCGGCTCGCGGGAGCAGGCGGAGTGGCATCGTTGGATTCAATGGACGATCCGGTGAAGCGAACGGATTTTACGCGGAAGTTTCCTGGCCGTCGCGGTAATGGAGCACCTTGACTTTTTCCAGCGTGACGAGGCCGCCGCCGATCATGCTTTCCAGCGCGGGCAGGAAGGCGTTGATTTTTTCCTCGCTGTCGACGATTTCAATGACCAGCGGCAGGTCCATGGAAAGCCGGAGGATTTTGGCGGTATGCAGGCGGCTGGCCTTGCCAAAGCCCATGGGACCGCGCAACACGGTGGCGCCGGCCAGGTGCATTTCGCGCGCCTTCAGTACGATCGCCTCGTAAAGCGGCTTGTGCTCGTGCTTGTCACTTTCGCCGATGAATATCCGCAACAACATCGCATCATTTGGAATTTGCATACATTCTCCGGTTTCAGCTTCCTTTCATGGCATTAAACAGGGAACCGAGCATCCAGCCGAGCCAGACGGCGGCGAGGCAAAGCACGACGGACAATGCCATGTTGCCGCCGGCGTAGAGCCATTGCCGGTCCTGAAGCTCCTGCAGGGTTTGCCAGCTGAATGATGAAAAAGTCGTATAACCGCCGCAAATGCCATACATGATAAACTGCGCGGCAAACGAGCGGGACGGGGGATTCAACCGTCCTTCCGGCGCGGCCAATGTGCCGATGAAACCAATGAGGAACGAGCCGGTGACGTTGACCACGAGCGTGCCCCACGGAAAGCTTTGTCCAAATTTGGCCGAGATGAAACCGCCGACACCGTAGCGCGCCACACTGCCGAGCGCGCCGCCGATTGCCACCCATAGATATGCCATCATAAAACTCCCGCCTGATTTTCAGGGACGGCAACGCACCGCCCCTTCCAGGTAGGAGTCATCAGCGCTGAAACCGTCAGGCGGTTGTCCCGTAATGGGAAGGCAGACTCCATTGCCGGGCAAATTGATAGTAAACCGGCGGCGGACTGGCAATGGCAAAGCGGAACGTGTCCGGTTCGTGGGGCAACATTCCGGTCTGCCGGTTTCCCGGGCTTTCCAGCCCGGAAAAGAGCCAGGCGACTGGAAAGTCGCCAGCACCGGCCGGCAGAAATGCCTGCCCCACACTTTGTGCGGAGCCGCGCGCATCACCGGACGCGCTCAACCGGTTGGCGGCGCGATGGGCATCGGCGGCAGGCCCGGCGCGGGCGGTGGCGGGGGCGGAACCGGCGGCGGTGGCGGCGGCGGGAAGACATCGTATTCCGGACCGAACTGCGCGAGGAAATAAAGCGCATACGCCCGTTTGAACATCAATACCGGCAGCAGGAGAACCGTGCCCAGATACGGCAGCGCCAGCAGGCAACCGGCGATACAGCAAGTCAGCAATATTACCATGACAACAACCGCCCCGATTGCCATGGCCAGAACGATCTGGAACAGGATATACAGGACGAACAGTCCGGCGTGAGCGGCCAGCAGACGGCAAAATTCGTTCCAGGCCTCCAGGCATTTGTTTCGGCGCAGATACATGACCGGCACGACAAAATCCACCATGAATTTCTTGATGATGGCAAAAAGGATGATGATCAGGAAGGAAATCAGCCCCAGGCCGACGGCCAGCAGGATGTTGCCGGGATTCGGTCCGCCGCGGTAAAACATTTTAAAAACCGTCATGCCCATGATGATGAGCAGCGGCAGCGTCACAACCATTCCGGTCAGTCCCAGGATGACCCGGAACACGAACAGGCTGTTGGCCTCGGGTGCGAATTGATTCCAGGGTTCCGAGACTTCCGCCCGGTTCAGCGCGACGCAATGGAGGAACATGAACTTGCCCCGGCTGCTGAGCCACAGAAAGAGCAGCCACAGGCCGAGCATCAGGACGATCACAAATGCCGCCAGGGGGACGACCCAAGCCAGGTTGTTCGTCAGCCAATCGCGGGCCTGGTCGACCGCTTGGTGAAAATCGGAAATGTGAGTCTGCTGATGGTTTCCGAAGTTATAGCTGCCTCGGGAACCGCCGCCGGCCTCGCCCAGGTACGCGAGCCACGCGCAAAACCCGATGGTGAACCATTTGCCCAGGTCGAACGGTTGGAACAACACGCGCTTGACGTGTTCGAAAGCCAGCCCCACCGGTTCGGTCACGCTGATTTCCCGGCGCGCTGACAGTGGTCGAATTGGTTGGTTCGGGTCCACGTGTGTCGAACTTTATTCGTCTCTTGCCGGCCGGGAAAGTATATTCTGGAGCGGAAATTGTAAGCCTGTAATTCTTTGATCCGGCGCAGATAAAATGGTTCCGGCAGGATGACGGCTTGGGGCGCATCTCATTTTCTGCACCACATCGGTGGCCCGCCACGTGGAGCAGGCTTTCCCGCCTGCCGGTTTGGGTGACTTTCCAGTCGCCCGGACTTTTCCCGGGCTGAAAAGCCCGGGAACCGGCAGAATAGGAATGTCTGCCCCACAAAAATTGAGATGCGCCCGACGGCTTGTTCATGGCTCCTTTCCGCTTGTTCATTCCGTGGTGAAACGGATATAATACCTGAAATCAGAAAAAATTGCCGGTATCTGAAGCAGGAGGAATCCATGAAAATCCAGCGATTGCTTTCATTGGTTTTGGGGGGCACGGCGGTGGCGGTTGTTTGGTTGCTTCGGCCCGTTCCCGTATTCGGCGCGGTTCCCGGCGACGAACATTGGGATGTGCAATTTGGTGCGCCGGGCGTGACCAACACCATCTATGCCGTGGCGATGAACAACGGGCTGGTTTACGCCGCCGGAGCTACGCCGGTGGGCGCCAACACCAACACGCCATTATATGTATGGGACGGCAAACAATGGACCGTCTCCGCCGTATTCAATGGGCCTGCAATTAACGGGCCCAGTTTAATGCAGGTCAACGACCTCGCCTTTGCGGGCGATCTGCTTTACGCGGCGGGCAGTTTTACCAATGTCAACGGAGTGGCTGCGAACGGCCTGGCGAAATGGGACGGCACGAGTTGGAGCGGCCTCGGGTTTTCCGGTCTTGCTTATGCGTTGGCGGTGGACGGGAACAATTTGTACGTGAGCGGTTTCTACACCAATGCGGGCGGTGTCACCATGACCAACATCGGTTATTGGGATGGCAGCGCCTGGCATGCGCTCGGTGGCGGCCTGGGTCTGCCCGGCACCTTGAGCTACGTGCGTGCCCTGGCTGCAAAAAACGGGACGGTGTACGCCGGCGGCAGTTTCACCAATTCCGGTTCGCAGTTCGTCACCAATCTGGCGGTCTGGAACGGCACCACCTGGTCGGCGGTGGCCGGCGGCGGGGTCAACGGCCAGGTGAATGCGCTGGCATTCAATAACAACGATCTCTACGCCGGTGGAGCGTTCACCCAGGCGGGGGCCACGCCGGCAAACAACATTGCCAAATGGGATGGCGCGAATTGGTCGGCCCTGGGCAGCGGCCTTACCGGTGGCAGCAGCGCTGCCGCCAGTATCGCCATTTTCAATGGCGTGGCTTGCGTGGTGGGCAGCTTTACCAATGCCGGCGGCATTCGCGCCAGCAACATTGCGATCTGGAACGGCTTGTCCTGGTCCGGAGCCGCCGGGGCTCTGAGTTCCACGGGCTACCGCGCCGTGGCCGGCGTCACGAACCTTTATGTCGGTGGCAGTTTTACCGTGGCCGGCAATGTGTGGGTGGGTGGAATCGCTTCGTGGGATGGGTCCCAATGGAGTCCTCTCGGAACCGCCGGCCGGCTGAACGGTATTTTAAATTCCGCAACGCTTTTATCCAGCATAACGGCATTGGCGAATGACGGCACCAATCTATACGCGGCCGGCAATTTCAATTATGCCGGGACCACCAATGCGGGTTTCATCGCCCGTTTTGACGGACGGCATTGGCAGCCGGTCGGGGCCGGACTGAACAATCAGGTGGTCGCCATGGCCATCACCAACAACAAGGTTTACGCGGGCGGCTATTTTACCGGCACGGCCGACGGGAGTGTTTCGTTGCACTACATCGGATGTTGGGACGGGACCAATTGGAATTCGTTGGGTGATGCCGGCGGCGCCGTGTTTGCGCTGGCCCTCAGTACCAACGGACTCTATGCGGCCGGATCCTTCTACAACGGCGTTGAGTTCGACTCGCCGTTTTTCAGCCGTTGGGACGGGACCAACTGGTCCAATGCGCTTCAATTCACCAATAACACCTTTTTTACCTGGCCGCTCAACTATCATGATCCGACTGGCTATGTTGCCATCGCCATCCAGAGCACCAATATCTATCTGGGCGGCAATATCCGGGGTTTCTCGCAGTTCGACCCCAATGCCGTCCCCATCAACCCGACGAATTGCCTGAATATCATCCGGTTTGATCCCAATTTCGGCTGGATCATGGGTACCGGCCTCAATGTTTATCCGGTGGCGCTGGCGGCGCTGGGCACCAATCTTTTTGCCGCCGGGAGATTTACCAGTGCCGATGGCGTCGCGGTCAACCAGATTGCGCGATGGGACGGCGCCCATTGGTTCGACGTCGGCGGCGGAGTCATCGGCAGCGGGACCGTTCTGTCGTTGACGACGGCGGGTAACGCGTTGTACGCCGGCGGTACGTTCACCAACATTGGCGGGGTGAGCGCCAACCGGATTGCGAAGTGGGATGGCACCAATTGGTCGGCCTTCGGCGGCGGCGTGTCGTCGTCGGTCTATGGCCTGACGACGATCGGCCCGGACCTGTATGCGGCGGGGTTCATGCGTCGGGCGGGAGACAAGGCGTCCGTTGGCGTCGCGCATTGGAACGGCCAAATGAATTTCAACAGTCCGCAACTCGCCAATCCCGCCCTGCTGGCGAACCGGCAGTTCCAGGTCCGGCTGGTGGGCATCAGCGGCCTGACCAACATCATCCAGGCCACCACCAATTTGACCGCCTGGACGCCGGTTCTGACCAACAGCACCGGGGTTTATGATTTCACCGACCCCGCGGCTTCAAATTATCCGAACCGGTTTTATCGCGCGTTGCTCGGGCCTTGATTTTTTGCCGTCAGGGATTTTTGAATTCGGCCGACAGATCCACAAAACCGCTCTTCCGGTCGCTCTGTTCCCACAGTTTGTTCAAGGCGGCAATGCGTTCGGCGGCGGGCGGGTGGCTGCGGAACATTTCCGGCAGCAACGAGACATTCTCGCTTTCGCTCAGCGACTGGAAGAAATCGGCCATGCCGCGCGGATCGATGTTGGCGGCCACCAGGTAGTGCCAGCCGGCCGCGTCCGCCTCGCGTTCCACATCGCGGGAATAATACTGGTTGACCAGCAGCTGGGAACCGGCGCTGACGGTGGAGAGCACCTGCTGGTCGTCGCTGATGAACAATCGCAGGACATAATACGGCCCGCCGGCGGCGATGAGTTTGCGCAGGCCATGGCGGTGGGTGACGTGCGCCATTTCATGAGCCAGCACGCCGGCCAGCTGTTCCGGTGTCCGGACCCGGTCCAGCAGCCCGGTAAACACAAAAATTCTTCCGCCCGGAAGCGCAAACGCATTGACCACGTCGCGGTCCAGCACGACGGCCCGGAACGGGTATCGTTGGTCCGCCGCCGGCAGGGCACTGGCAATCCGCGCCACCAACTGCGTGACCATCGTAAGACGCACGTCGTTGGAATCGACCACGAAGATTTTGGGATGCTCGGCGATGACGTTGTCCGTCAATTTTTCCTCCCAGGCCAGGGGCGCGTGGTCGACCAGGGCGTTGGTGGCGGCCCGGACCAGCAGCCAGCCGGTGAAGAAGATGGCGGCGAAGACAACCAGAAAATACAGCGCGAATTTGAAGCTGCGATGGCCCTCCTGCCGGGCGCGCCATTCGCGGACCCGGGCGCGCAAATGCATGTGCCGCAGCATGAACACATCGTCCAAAATTTTCAGATCCGGGGTTTCAACCCGCCAGCCGGTGTCGGCATCGAGGAACAGGACCTGGCCGTCGGGGCCGGATTCGAGGACGAGCCGGGACAGCGGCAGTTCCAGCGTGCCGCCGGCGTGTTCGAACAGCAGGCTGGCCAGGGTGAACCGGAATCGGCCCGGAATGGCCGGCGATTCCTCACCGTCGCGCCAGGCGAATCCATCGTAAATGACCAGCAGCGCACTCACCCAAGGCCGTCTAACAAAGGCGCCGGGGCTTGTCAAAAGAATTGACCGCCGCCCGGCGCGGCCTTAATCCTGTTCGGCAATCAAACGCCGGAATTCAACCCTCAGAATTTATGGTGCGATTGCGTCTCGAAGGAAGTCCGCACGGCTTGCAGGAGATCCTGCTCAAACCGGGGTTGAACACGCTCGGGCGGTCCGAGGACAATGATTTTCAAATCAACGATGATTCCCTTTCCAGCCATCACTGCCAGATTGAATTGAAGGACGGCGTCATCGCCGTGTGGGACCTCAATTCCACCAACGGCACCTTCCTCGACGGCCAGCCGGTTCAATCGGCTGTCGTTCTTCCCGGCCAGGTCCTGTGCCTGGGAACCGTGCCCCTGGCGGTCTGCCAGGATGAACCGGCCGGTGAGCCGGAGCCGGTTCCGGCCAACCCGCCTCCGGCTGCCCGGGCCGTTCCTCCGGCGGCCAGTTCCGCCATTATGCCGGTCGCCGTCAATACCGAGGTCTGCGACCAGCATCCCGAGACTGTGGCCAAATGGTGTTGTCTCAAATGCAGCACCGCGCTGTGCGCTGCTTGCGTCAAAACCACCCGCGTGGGCGGTGAATTTTTCCGGGCCTGTCCCAGGTGCGGCGGCAGTTGCATCAGCCTCACCGAATTCAAACGCCTGATGACGCCGCCGCCCACGAATTTCTTCGCCGTCTGGCTCGGGGCATTTTCCTATCCGTTCAAAAAAGACGGTTCGATTCTGCTGGGTTGCGGGACGGTGGTGTTCAGCTTTCTGTCCGGAGCGCGCTGGGTTCTGGGCACCGGAGTCAAGTCGATGGGGTTTCTGGGTGCTTCGTTCTGGGCGACGTTCTTTCTGTGCATCGTGATGAGCGTCGGTTACCTGTTTGCCTTCATGCAAAACATCATCCAGTCATCGGCCCGCGGTGACCCGGCCATGCCGGATTGGCCGGAAATTTCGGCTTTCTGGGACGACCTGGTGGTTCCTTTTTTTCAATTCACCCTGATCTGGCTGCTCTGCCTTGGGCCGGGCATTGCCGTCATGTGGTTTGTCCTGCCCTGGGCCGGCCTGCCGCTGTTGTTTCTCGGCCTGTTCTGTCTGCCCATGGCGATCCTGACCGTTTCCATGGCGGATACCATCGCCGGCATGAATCCGTTCACGATTTTTTCCGGCATCGCCAAGGTGCCGCTGCCGTATCTGGCCACGTGCGGAATCTTCCTGGTCGTCATCGCGCTCATGCATGGCTGCCGGTTGTTGCTGGAGTGGACCGGCGTTCCCATTGTGCCGACGGTGTTGAGCACCCTCATCAGCCTTTACGGCGTCACCGTGGAAATGCGCCTGCTGGGGCTGCTCTACTATACCAACCAGGCCAGGCTCGCCTGGTTTGAGTGAGATTAGAAAAGTGGAGCACCGATCTCCCGATCGGCGTGAGCGGGCAGTTTTCAGCGAATTCGCCGAGCCAGATTTCGGCGCTCCCGGGCAGGGTCACGATGCAATTTGGGGAAACGGTAGGGATAGCGTACTGCTCTGTCCGGACGCCGCAGCGCGGCGTCCCTACCCCAAATGAGCCACTACCGGGGCGCCTCTCATTTTCTGTACCTCATCGGTGGCCCGCCACGCGGGGCAGGCTTTCCCGCCCCGCCTGCCGGTTGGGGTGACTTTCCAGTCGCCCGGGCTTTGCCGGGCTGAAAAGCCCGGGAACCGGCAGACAGGAATGTTGCCCCACAAAGGTGCGTTCCGCCGGAATCCGGCACGCCCAAATCGAGTCATCCCTTTCTTGACTCGCCGCACGCGGCTTTTATCATACCCGCTTTGGATTTTGAAGTCGGACAATTTAAAAACAAATTATGAGCAAAATCGTTGATATCCAGGCGCGCGAAATTCTTGATTCGCGCGGTAACCCCACGGTAGAGGCGGACGTGAAACTGTGCTGCGGCACGGTCGGCCGCGCGGCGGTGCCCAGCGGCGCCAGCACCGGCGAGCATGAAGCCATCGAACTGCGCGACGGCGACAAAAAACGGTTCCTGGGCAAAGGCGTCCAGAAAGCCGTGGCCAACGTGAACGGCCAGATCAAGGAAGCGCTGGTCGGTCATTGCGCCTGCGACCAGGTGGGGATTGACCGGATCATGCTCAAACTCGACGGGACCGAAACCAAATCCAAACTCGGCGCCAACGCGATCCTCGCCGTTTCGCTGGCCACGGCCAAGGCTGCCGCGGCGGCTGCCGGTGCGCCGTTGTATCGCTACCTCGGCGGCACCAACGCCAAGGTGCTGCCCGTGCCCATGGCCAACGTCATCAACGGCGGCGCCCATTCCGACGCGCCGATCGATTTCCAGGAATTCATGATCATGCCGCTGGGCCTGCCGACGTTCCGCGAAGGCCTGCGCGCCATCACCGAAACCTTTCATGCGCTCAAAGCCGTCCTGAAGAAAAAGGGGCTGAATACGGCCGTCGGCGATGAAGGCGGGTTCGCGCCCAATCTCAAGAGTGTTGAAGACGCGTTGGAAACCATCATCCAGGCCATCAAGGACGCAGGCTACCAGCCCGGGAAGGATATTTACCTGACGCTGGATCCGGCGGCGTCCGAGTTTTACGATGGTAACTCGAAATACACCTTCAAAAAGAGCACCGGCAAAACCGTCAACGGCGATGACCTGGTCGGCTTTTACGCCAAGCTCGTCAACAAATATCCCATCGTCAGCATCGAAGACGGCTGTGGTGAGAGCGATTGGGCCACATGGAAGAAACTCACCGACAAGATCGGCGACAAGGTGCAGTTGGTCGGCGACGACCTGTTTGTGACCAATGTGAAGTTCCTGCAAAAGGGCATCGACACCGGCACGGCCAATTCAATCCTGGTGAAGGTAAACCAGATCGGTTCGCTCACCGAGACGCTCGACGCTGTGTCGCTGGCGCAGACAAACAAGTACACCGCCGTGCTCAGCCATCGCTCCGGCGAGACCGAAGACGCGACCATCGCTGACATCGCCGTGGCGACGAACTGCGGCCAGATCAAGACCGGCAGCCTGAGCCGCACGGATCGTCTGGCCAAATACAACCAGCTCCTGCGCATTGAGGAAATGCTGGGCAAAGACGCGGTTTACGCCGGCACCAGCGCCCTGCCGAAAGGACGGTAAAGACGGTAGGGACAGCGCGCTGCGCTGTCCGGACGCCGCAGCGCGGCGTCCCTACCCAAATCGCGACGCGCACCGAGCGCCGCTACAAATTCAGAAACCGGGAGCCGGTCGTCGGCTTCCGGTTTTTAGTTTTATCCAACGGCTGCAGCGTCGGCGCTGCGCGCCGATTTCGAGCCGGAGGCCCGACGCTACAGGATTTATTTCACCTTCACCACCGCGAAGCTTTCCGGCGGCAGGACGACACGCCAGCCGGCGGCCTCCTGACGGAACGCGGAGGCATCGCCGGCAAGCGGCTGGATTCCGCCAGGCTCAAAATTCCGCGGCAATGCTGTCTCGCAAGGTTTGGCGGACGGGTTGAGGGCGATAAAAATGTTTTCACCGTCTTTGGCCCGGCGATAGACGAACGGCCAGCCCCCTTCCGGTGCGATTACGGCTTCAAATTCACCTCCGGCGCTCAGCGCCGGGTGTGCCTGGCGCAACGCAATCAGCGCGCGGACGGCATTGAGACTGGAAGCCGGATCGGCCAGCTCGGCGGCGACCGTCGGGCGGCCGGCGGCAGGATCGATCGGCAGATAAAGTTTATCCGCCGGGGCGGTGGAAAAACCGGCGTTGGTGGCGCCGTCCCATTGCATCGGCGTCCGGCAGCCGGTGCGATTGTATCCGCCTTCTTTCGACGGCAAACCGTCGAGCGACTGCATCCCGATTTCGTCCCCGTAATAAATGAACGGCACGGCGGGCATGGTCAGCAGAAATGCCATGGCCACGGTGACGCCTCGCGCATCGCGGCCGTTGCCCAGTCGCGGCACGGTATCATGATTGCCGCTCGGAATGGCCATGAAGCCTTTGCCCCGGGTGGCTTTCAGGAGCGGTTCGAATTCGTCGAGAAAAACGCGGATGCTGGTTTCACCGCTGGTGTCAAAGATGGGCCGCTCCTTGCCGTCCGCGCGAAAGAGCGCCCGGTAACCGGGCTTGGCAAACGGCAGCAGAAAATCCATGTGAAACGCACCAGGAATGGCGATCTGCGGCTGCGACCATTCCGAGACCAGGGCACAATCGGGATAGTCCCGGTCCATCCATTGCCGCACCTCCTGCCAGAGCGCCGCGTTGGCCCGGCCGTCGGGGTCGTTCTTGACCAGCGCGCCGGCCATATCCACGCGGAAGCCGCTGGCGCCGAGATCGAACCAGAAGCGCATGATCTTCTTGAGCTCCGCGCGGACGGCGAGCGGCCCGGGCGCATTCGTCGGTTGTTCCCAGTGCAACTGGGGATCGGGCCGGGCATAACCGTAGTTGAGCGCCGGTTGAAAATGGAAGAAGTTGGCGATGTAATTGCCGTCACGCTCGGCGCCGCCGGCGACCACCTGCTGACCCGGCACGAACCAGGTCCAGACGCTGTCGGTCCAGATGTACCAGTCGGTGTACCGGTTGCGCTGGCTCCGTTGCGATTCCTTGAACCACGGATGCTGGTCGGAGGTGTGGCCGGCCACGAGGTCGAGCATGACGCGGATGCCGAGCCGGCGCGCCTCGGCGAACAGCGCGCGAAGATCCTCGTTGGATCCGTAGCGCGGCGCGACTTTGTAAAAATCGGAGATGTCGTAGCCCGCATCCTGGAACGGCGATTCAAAGCACGGGTTGAGCCAGATCGCCGTGATCCCCAGCTCGTGGAGATACGGCAGCTTTTCCCGGATGCCGCGCAGATCGCCGATCCCGTCGCCGTTCGAGTCGTAGAACGACTGCGGATAAATCTGATAGAACACCGCGGATTCGAGCCAGGCCGGCATGTGGGTGGAAGATTCAGCCGCACCGGCCGGAACGGCAAGCGTGAAAAGCGTCCCGGCCAAAACGGCGGCCCAGCGGAATAGAACGTTGTGATAATTCATAAACCCGTCATCTCGGTTCATTCGACGTCATCGTGGCGAGAAGTATTCGGTAATGACAAGCGACAATTGAGGAGTGCCAGGCGGGGCGGGCATTCCTGCCTGCCGGTTCCGGGGATTTTCCAATCCCCGGATTTGTATGCCTGCCCTGCGAAACTCCTCAATAGCCCTGTCGGATGAGCCAGTGGACCACAATCAGCGTGAGGATGCAGATCAGTGACATGGGCAGGGCGGGCAGAAAACAGGATACAGTCATCATGACTGCGCCGCCAACGAACGGGATGCTCGCTCGCTGGCGCCAGCCATAGATGACGTAGCCGCTGGCAATCGCACCCCAGATGCAAGACGCCCACAGAAATTTTTCATTCAACAAATCCATTTCAGCTACAATAGGCTACGAATTGAGGATTTACGAGTCTCTCCACGTTCGATGGGTTGGCAGATGTTGGCGTAAATCGCAAATCTAAAATCGTAAATCATAAATTGTATTCGGCACGCTGCGTGCTAAATTGCCGCCCATGAGCCGGTTTTTTCAGCCCAATCTGAATCATCGCGGACGCCTGGCTCGGGGCGTCATCGGCGCGCTGTTTCTCGTGGCCGGCATCGTTATCGCCGGTGATTACTCCTTGTGGGGACTGATTTTTGTCGTGGCCGGCTTGTTCGCCATCTTTGAATCCATTCGCGGCTGGTGCCTGGTGCGTGCCTGTGGGATTAGAACCAAGGTCTGAGCGCAAAATTCATTTCCCTCCCGCCCGATTTCCCTATGCTGGGGCCGCATGAATTTATTGCCGTTCGGGAAATTAGCCGCCCATAGACCGCGAACCTTCGTTCCATCGGCCACCGGCCTCGGAGACTGGGCGCAGATTGCACCTCTGTTCGACCGGCTCGAGGCGCGGGCGCCCGGCTGCGGATCCGCCGCCCAACTCGAGCGCTGGGTGCTCGACTGGAGCGAATTGTCCGCCGCGCTGGACGAGGAAGCTTCCCGGCGTTACATCGCGATGACCTGTCATACGGACAATGTCGACGCGGAAAAGGCCTATCTCCATTTTATCGAAAACGTCGAACCGCACCTCAAGCCGCGCCAGTTCGCGCTCGAAAAAATCTACGTCGCCCATCCGCAACGAAAGGCCTTGCTGGAAATTCGGAGGGGCGAGTTACACGAGCCCCCGGATGAGGTCAGTTCCCGGGTTCGCGGAGCCCGCCCCTCCGAAGCCAGATATGCCGTCTTCGACCGGGATGTGAAAAATCACGTCGAATTGTTCCGTCCGGAGAACGTGCCGCTGGAAACCGAGGAAGCCCGGCTTTGCCAGCACTACCAGAAGTTGACCGGGGCGCTTACGGTCAACTTTCGCGGTGAGGAAAAAACGCTGGTGCAGATGAGCCGTTACCTGGAGGAACCGGACCGGCCGCTGCGTCAGGAGACCTGGGAGCTGGTGGCCAAACGCCGGCTGCAGGAAGCGGACCAATTCGAGGGCATTTTCGACCAGTTGGTCGGGTTGCGCGAACAGATCGCGCGGAACGCCGGTTTTCGGAATTACCTCGAATACGCGTTTCGCAAACTGGGCCGATTCGATTACACGCCGCAGGATTGCGTGCATTTCCACGATGCGGTTGCGCGGGAGATCATGCCCGTGGTGCGTGAACTCCAGGCGGCGCGCCGGCACGAGCTGCGCCTCGATCAATTGCACCCCGGCCATTTGCGGCCGTGGGACCTGGCGGTGGACACGCAAAACCGTCCGCCGCTGAAACCGTTTGGAATGGTGAACGAGATGGTGTCGCGCACGCAAAAAATTTTCGACCGGCTCGACGGCGCCCTGGCCGGCGGTTTCCGGCAGATGCAGGATCTGCGCCTGCTCGACCTGGACAATCGCAAAGGCAAAGCGCCGGGCGGTTACCAGCAGACGCTGTCCGAGGCGCGCGTTCCGTTCATTTTCATGAATGCCGTCGGCCAGCAGCGCGACGTGGAAACCCTGCTGCACGAAGCGGGCCATGCGTTCCATGCGCTGGCGGCGCAGGGCGAGGATTTGTACGCGTATCGCAGCGCGCCGATTGAGTTTTGCGAGGTGGCCTCCATGAGCATGGAATTGATCGGCAATGAATTTCTGGACGAATTTTATTCCGGCGGCGATATGCGCCGGGCGCGCCGCACTCATTTGGAAGGGATCATCGGATTTTTTCCCTGGATGGCAACGGTGGATGCGTTTCAGCACTGGGTGTACACGCATCCCGGTCACAGCCGCGCCGAGCGTGCCGCGGCCTGGCTGGAATTGATGGACCGGTTTGGCGGCGATGTGGACTGGACGGGGTACGAAACGGCGCGGGCGCATCTGTGGCATCGCCAGCTCCACATTTTTCTCCATCCCTTTTACTATGTCGAATACGGCATTGCGCAGCTGGGCGCGCTGCAGGTGTGGGCGAATTCCCGGCGCGACCGGACGAAGGCGCTGGCGGCTTACAAGCAATCGCTGGCGCTGGGCGGTTCGCAGCCATTGCCGGAATTGTTTGCCGCCGCCGGCTGCCCGTTCCGGTTCGACGCGGCCACGATCCGGCCGCTGATCCAACTGGCGCGGGAGGAACTGAAGAAGCTTTGAAACAAATTCTCCCGCCAAAGCGGTGCTGAAGCACCGCAGTCCAGACGCTTCGCGTGGTTTGGGGATGTCCGTCAGGCGCGAAGCGTTTGGACTGCGTGCGGTTCACCGCCGCTCTGCAGCAGGTTGCCAAACACTTCGATTTCCACTCAGCTTGTTATTTGCCACGAATCGAACGTCCGGGCGCTGCCGCAGCGGCGATTTGGAGAACGCCGCCGACCAAATACAATGGAATGCGGCGCTCGGCCGAGCGCCGCCAGGTGCTAGACCTCGATTCCGTAGGCCTTGATTTTGTTGTAGAGGGTCTGGCGGCCGATGCCGAGGCGCTTGGCGGTTTCCAGCTTGTTCCCGCCGGTTTCCTTGAGCGTCTGGATGATGGCGTTGCGTTCGACGCCTTCGAGCAGGGTGAAACTGGTGTCGGTGCCTTCGGCGGCGCCGCTCTTGACGTTGGTGACGGAGAGGACGGAGACGTCCACTTCGGTGCCTTCGTTGAGCAGGACGGCGCGCTGGACTTCATTTTGCAGTTGCCGGACGTTGCCCGGCCAGTCGAAGCCGGTCAGCCGTTCGATGGCGCCGGGGGTGAAACCGTTGATGACATGGTTGGCCTGGGCGGCGAACCGTTTCAAAAAGGCGGTGGCCAGGGGAATGATGTCTTCGCGGCGTTCGCGCAACGGCGGCAGATGGACGGAGATGGCGCTGATGCGGTAATACAAATCCTCGCGCAATTTGCCGTCGCGGATGGCGTCATCCGGCTTGCGATTGGTGGAAGCGATGACGCGGCAATTGGTTTTGTAACTGACCTTGCCGCCGACGGGGCGGACTTCCTGGTCCTGAAGCACGCGCAACAGCTTGCTTTGCGTGTCGATGGGCATTTCGGAAATTTCGTCGAGCAGCAGCGTGCCGCCTTCGGCCTGGCGGAACAGGCCTTCGCGGTCGCTGTGCGCCCCGGTGAAGGCGCCTTTGACGGAGCCGAACAGTTCGCTTTCGATCAATTCGCGGGGCAGGGCGGCGCAATTGATCTTGATGATCTTGTTCTTGCTGCGCGGGCTGAGGGCATGGATGAGGTCGGCGATGACTTCCTTGCCGGTGCCGCTTTCGCCGGTGATGAGGACGGTGACATCGCTGGGGGCGATGCGTTCGACGGTGCGGACGACGTCCTGCATGGCGCTGCTGCGGAAGATGGGCGAGGCGGTGCCGCTCATGGTTTCGAGCGCGCGCCGGAGAGTATTGTTCTCCTGGTTCTGTTCCTTGCGCTCGATGGCGCATTTCACATCGGCCAGCAGTTTTTCGTTTTCGAAGGGTTTGGCGAGAAAGTTATAGGCGCCGCCGCGGCCGGCTTCGACGGCCATGCTGATGGTGCCGTGGCCGGTGAGGACGATGACCTCGGTGTCCGGCCAGCGTTTTTTGACCTGGGGCAGCAGTTCGAGTCCGTCGGCGTCCGGCAATTTCACATCGAGCAACACCACGTCGGGCGCGGGCTGGGACAGGGCTTTTTGGAGGGCCGCGCCGTTATTGGCCTGAGCGACGTCGTAATGATCTTCGAGCACCGAGGTGAGCAGATTTCTCAAATCCGCCTCGTCATCCACGATGAGAATTTTGGCTTTCATGATTTGCGTCTCCGCCTGCACGCCTCCACAAACCGGCGAAAAATCGCCCGATGTTCGGCGTGTCGTTCGGTCAACCGCTCCGGATGAAATTGGACGCTCAACAAAAACGGCATCCGCCGCGCTGTTTCGGGTTTCAATTCCATCGCTTCAATTATTCCATCTCGCGTTCGTCCTACGGCCATTAACAGTTCCGCCGGTTCCAATACCGCCTGATGATGGGAACTGTTTACTCCCAAAATCCGCGTGCGCACTATCTTGGAGAGTAATGAACCGGTTGTCAACGGCACTTCATGCACTAATTCGCCCGCCTTGTCCATCCGCTGATGGTTCAAAGCGCCCGGCACCTGCCGCCGGATGTCGGCGACCAACCGGCCGCCGAGCGCAATGTTCAGCAACTGATGTCCCCGGCAGATGGCCAGCAACGGCTTGCGCTGGCGGAAGGTTTCATCGATCAATACCAGTTCGCGCCAGTCGCGCCGGCCTCCGTCGGGTGTGGTTTCCACGGTCCGGCGCACGGCCCGCGGCAGCCGCGGATCGTACAGGTCCGGATTGATATCGTCGCCGCCGGTCAACAGGACGCCGTCCGCGCGGCCGACGATCTCGGCCAGCATGTGGCGGTCGGTCGTGGCGGGCGGGGTAACCGGCAGGCCGCCGGCCTGGAGCACGGCATTTTCGTATTTGACGGAAAGACTGATGGACAGGTCGTGGAATTCGATTCCGCGTTTTTCAATGCTTGGCGATACCAGGATCAAAGGCGCAGTGGCCATCCGCCCGACATTAAAGCCACCGGAATCGTTTGTCAGCGAAAACTTTAAGCCCTGGGTTTCCGCAGGATTTCGGCTGGCCCGGTTCATGCTTGAAGGCGGGGTGTGAGACGAGATATGGGTAAAGTGAATCGTAGTGGCGTTTACTATCTGATCAACACGGTCACCCCTATCAATCACGGTTCGAAAGCCGAATTTGATATTCTAGGGTCGGTTGTTGTGATTGTCCTGTTAGCGGGAGTGGTGTTCCTGGTTCGACTCGTTTTGGGTTGGGGCTAGGCGCGCATCCAGGGAAAAACGGCCATCATCAGGAAACGGGAAACGGCTTGATTCCCGGCGCCTCAGATTTTTGCTTCCGGAAACTTTTCCCGGATTCGGCGGCGGACCCGCTCTTCATGTTCCGGCTGCAACCGGCGGCGGGTGATGAGACGTTGGACCGCATCCAGCAGTTCCAGCCAGTCTTCCAACGGCGGTTCCGGCACGGGCTGCCATTGGTCGAACCGTTTTTCGCGCTGAAAAAACAGCCACTCCCGGCTGACTCGCTGGGCGTATACCTGCAGCTTGACGCCGTCGGCGGTTACCCGTTTCCAACTGATTTCAGCTTTGGGCATGAAGCTTAATGGATGGGTGGATGGGTGGATGGTTGGATCATTGCCCGGAAGGCGATGGCTCGATATTCATTCGTCCCAAAATCCATTCATCCATCAATCCAGGTCAATACTCGCCACGGCCATGGCCGCGATGCCTTCTTCGCGCCCGACGAATCCCAAGTGTTCGTTCGTCGTCGCCTTGACGCCGATCTGCCGGGAATTGACGCCCAACGCTTCGGCGATGCGGATTTTCATTTCCCGGATATGGGGATAAATTTTCGGCGCCTGGGCGATGACGGTGGCGTCCACGTTCACGATCCGGCCCGGGCGCAGGCCGACCAGGCGGGCGGCTTCCTGCAAAAACACCCCGCTCGGCGCGCCCTTCCAGCGGGGATCGGTGTTCGGAAAAAAATGGCCGATGTCTTCCTCGCCCAGCGCGCCGAGCAGGGCGTCGCAGATCGCATGCATGAGCGCATCCGCATCCGAATGGCCGTCGAGCCCTTTGGTGTGCGGAATTTCCACGCCGCCGAGAACCAGTTTGCGCCCGGTGACCAGTTGATGAACGTCGTAGCCAATGCCAACGTGAATCATGACTGAACTATAAAACCGACGGGGGTGCCGACCAAGATTAATAGTTCATCTCCGGATTAGCCGGGGCTGATTAATTCTGTGCCGCCGGCAGGGTGAAGAAGAACGTGGCGCCTTTGCCGGGTTCGCTGGTCACCCACACCTTGCCGCCGTGGTTTTGGACGATATGCTTGACGATGGACAAACCCAGGCCGGTGCCGCCCTGTTCGCGCGACCGCGCCTTGTCCACGCGATAAAACCGCTCAAACACCCGGTCAAGCGCTTCGGGGGGAATGCCCGGGCCGTCGTCCCGCACAAACACCTCCAGCTTTTCTCCGTCCATCGCCTGTCCACCGACGGTGACGGTGCCCTGGGGTCGGCCGTATTTGATGGCATTGTCCACCAGGTTGGCGAGCACCTGTTCCAGTCGGTCGCCATCCACCGTCGCGGTCAGGTCAGGAAGATCGTTGACGAGTTTCATCTCTTTTTCGTCGGCGCGGGTTTTCAGATCGGTGAACACTTTTTCCGCCAGCGGCCGCAGGCCGACCGGATGCAGGTTCAACTGGCCGCGCCCGGATTCCAACGCGGAGATGGTGAGCAGGTCCTGGATGAGCAGGTCGAGCCGCTGGGCGTTGCGCTCGATGATTTTGAGGAACCGCTCGGCGACCTCGGGATTGGCGCGGGCGCCATCCAGCAGCGTTTCGACATATCCTTTGATGAGGGAAAGCGGCGTGCGCAATTCATGGCTGACATTGGCGACGAATTCCTCCCGGGTGCGCTCGAGCTGTTTAAGCCGCGTGAGATCGTGGAAGACGAGGATGGTGCCTTCGCGTTCGCCGGCGGAGTTGGAGATGGCGGCGGCGTTGACCTGCAGCCAGCGTTCGCTGAGCTCCGGCAGTTTCAATTCGTAGTCAAACACCTGGCCGTCGCTTTCGACGCGCTCGACCAGCGCCGCGAGTTCATGGACGCGCAGGGCCTCCATGACGGTTTTACCGCGCAATTCGGTTTTCAGGCCGAACAGGTTTTTGAAGGCGCGGTTGGCCAGGTAAATGCGACGGTTGCGGTCCAGCAGCAGCAATCCTTCGAGCATGCTGTTGAACAGGACCTGTTGCTGGGCCTTGGCCTCCACGGCCGTCTGCTGGTGACGCCGTTGAAAATCCTCCTGCTCGGCCTGCATCTCGCGTTGCCGGCGGAGGAATTTGCTCCGCCACCGGAGGTGAATGGCCACGGCGGCCGCAACCGCCAGGATGGTCAGGATGGGCCACATGGGACAGAGGTTTGAAATTCAAAACGGGAAAACATCCAACATTCAACATTCAACGCCCAACGTCGAATGGCTGGCGGGGGACGGTCATTGAATGTTGGGCGTTGGGCGTTCGGTGTTGAATGTTCCCAATTCTTGTTCACTCCACAAACCGGTACCCCACGCCGCGGACGGTGTCCAGATGCTTCGACGCCGGCCCGAGCTTTTCCCGGAGACGGCGCATGTGCGTGTCCACGGTGCGGGTATCGATCAGGCTGTCGTACTCCCAGACGTCGCGGAGCAGGTGATCGCGCGACTGGACGCGCCCGGACCGCTGGGCAAGCGTGGTCAGCAGCTTGAATTCCGTCGCCGTCAATTCAAACGGCTTGCCCTTCCAACTCGCCACGTGGCGCGGCACATCGATGACCAGGTCTCCGAAGCGCATCTGGTCGCGCGGTTTTTCGGCCGTCTCGCCCCGGGACAGGATCTTTTTGATCCGGAGCAGCAGTTCGCGCGGGCTGAACGGCTTGGTCAGGTAATCATCGGCGCCGAGTTCCAGCCCGAGCACGCGGTCGATTTCGGCGGCCTTGGCGGTGAGCATGATGATGGGGACCTTGGCGGTGGTCGGATCCAGGCGCAGCGTTTTGCAGATTTCGAATCCGTCCATTTCCGGCAGCATCACGTCGAGCACGACCAGGTCCGGAGTTTGCGACCGGGCCTTCTTCAGCGTTTCTGCGCCGTCGGCCGCGGTGGTGACCGAATAGCCGGCCTGACGAAGATTGAACTCCACCAGTTCGACCGCCTCGGGCTCGTCGTCGACTACCAATATTCGCGGCTTCACGCTTCGTTGCATATCACGCCCCCAATCGTCACACAATTTCGGCCCGGTGACAACCCTGTGACAATTGGGTGACGCTCCCGCCGGCATGTTCTTCGCCCGATTGATTAAAAATGTTGTTTCCAAGCTCCTGAAACCGCGGTATTTGCCGTTTTCCGCTCGCTCCAGGCTTGAAAATTCATTAGCTTCCCCCGCATGTCGATTCCGGTTATCAGCATCGCGCAAATGCGCGAATGGGAGCGCGCCACCTGGGAAACCGGCCAGACCGAGGCCGACGTCATCCGCCGGGTCGGCGAGAAAATCGCGCAACGCGCTTTGCAACTCACTCCGGCCGGCGGCGCCATCCTGATCCTGGCCGGCCGGGGCCACAACGGAGACGACGCCCGCGCCGCCCGGGAATTTCTGGCCCAACGCCCGGTCGAAGTGCTCGACATCATTGCTCCCGAAAAAGACCTGCCGGCGCTGGAACGGGCCCTGGCGCAAAGACCGGCGCTGGTTATTGACGGCCTGTTCGGCATCGGGCTCAACCGTCCGCTGGCGGATGATTGGAAGGCCGTCATTACCGCCGTCAACCGTGCCGGGCTCCCGGTCCTGGCGGTGGACGTGCCTTCGGGTTTGAATGCCGATACCAGCGAACCAGCCTCGCCGGGCACGGCCATCGAGGCGGCAGTGACGTTGACGGTCGGCGCGCCCAAAAGTGGTTTGCTGGCACCGGTAGCGTGGCCGTTTGTCGGGCGACTCGAAGTGGCGCGGGACGTCGGATTAATTCCGTGTCCGGCCACCGGCGAACTGAACTGGATCTTGCCGGAGGATTTTCGGGATTTTCCGCCGCGGCGATTTGCCGCCGGCCACAAAGGCACCTTTGGGCACCTGGCGATTATGGCGGGCAGTTTCGGTTTTCACGGCGCGGCAGTTCTGGCGGCCCGGGCGGCCCAACGCGCCCAGCCCGGCCTGGTGACGCTATTCACCCAGGAATCCGTTTATCACGTTGTGGCGTCGCAATTGCAGGCGGTGATGGTGGGATTGTGGACGCCGGACCTGCGGCTGCCGGAGACGGTCAGTTCCGTCCTGATCGGGCCGGGCCTGGCGGCGCCGGACCTGTTTGAGGTCATGTCCCATCCGCTGCGCCGGCTCTGGCGCGACTCGCTTCTGACGGTGGTGGCCGACGCCAGCGCGCTCGGCTGGCTGCCGATGGGGTTGACGGCCCGGAATGCCGTCCGGGTCCTCACGCCGCATCCCGGCGAGGCGGCGCGATTGCTGAATTCCACCCAGCAACAGGTGCAGGCCGACCGGCCGCAGGCAGTGCGGGAGATCTCGCGGCGTTATGGCAACTGCTGGGTGGTGTTGAAAGGACACCAGACGCTCATCGGCCGGAGTGAAGGCGAGATATTTGTCAATTCCTCCGGCAACCCGCATCTGGCGCAAGGCGGGAGCGGCGATGCGTTGGCGGGTTACCTGGCGGGATGGCTGGCGCAACGGCCGCCGCCGGCGGATGTCGGCAAATGGATCCGTTTTGCCGTCTGGCAGCACGGAGCGGCGGCGGACCAATTGCAATCGGCGCGGCCCAACTGGATGATGGAGGACCTGGTGGCGGAACTCGGCAATGCCCGCTGAATTTGCTTCCACGGCTTGCCCGCTTTTGTTAGAAAAATCTCATGCGCGGAATCCTTTTGGTCATTCTGGCTCTCTGGCTGGGCGGTCTCGCGGCTGCGGCCGGCGCGGACACCTATTTGTTGACGGACGGCACCGCCATGACCGGCGACGTCATTTCGTACAACGACAACGGCATTGTTTTCCGCACGGATGTGGACAAATATTCTCCGCGCATTCCGTGGACGAAATTTTCCCAGGACGCGCTCAAGCAGTTGTCCAAAAATCCCAAAATCAAACCGCTGGCCGATCCGTTTGTCGAAACCCCGCCGGTGGCCCGCGCCAAGAAGGCCGCGGTGCAGGTCCACGACGTGACGCGCCTGCAGTTGCCGTCGGCGAACCAGACCCTGATCGGCGCCCTGTTTAACTCGTCCGTGGGCCTGGTGGCGTTGATGTTGATCTATGCCGGCAACATCTATGCGGGTTATGAGATTGCCGTCTGCCGGTCGCGGCCCATTGCGCTGGTGATGGGATCCGCCGTGGTTTTCCCGCTCGTGGGGCCGATTGTTTTTCTGGCGATGCCGGTGCGGGAGGCCGCCCCGGAGCCGGCGGCTTTGCAAACCCAGGCGCCGGCGCAGACGTTTGCCGTGCCGGGTGCCGCCGCCCCCGCCCCGCCCGCCGCGGCCGGAATCCATATCGTCGAAGCCTCCTGGCAGGGCAAGTCGGCGTCGGCCCCGGCGGCCAATCCCAATGAGCCCCAGGTTTTCCAGCGCGGCCAGTTCACATTCAATCGCCGCTTTTTTGAAACCAAATTTTCCGGTTTCTTCGCCATGATCCGGCGGGAAGCGGACAAAAATCTCGTCTTCAGCGTGAAAACGGGCCGCGCCAACCTGGTGGTCGAACGCATCACCCGCATCGCCACCAATGAAATGCACGTGGAAGTCGTCCAGGGCGGGAGAAAACAGGAAGTCATGGTGCCGTTTGCCGAAATCGTGGAAGTCCAGATCAAATCCAAAGGCGCGTGAAGTACCGCAGCATTTTATTGTTCGGCGCACCCGGTTCGGGGAAAGGCACCCAGGGCAAAATCCTCGGCGCCGTCCCGCATTTCTTCCATTGCGCCTGCGGCGATGTTTTCCGCAACCTCCGGACCGACAGCGAGTTGGGCCGGATTTTCGTCAAATACTCCAGCCGGGGCCAGCTCGTGCCCGATGAAACCACCGTCACGCTCTGGCGCGATTCCATCACCCAAGCCATCGCCGCCGGCCGGTTTCATCCGGACGAGGATACCCTGGTGCTCGACGGCATTCCCCGCAACGTGCAGCAGGCGGAAATGCTCGGCGACACGCTCGACGTCGCCGGCGTCTATTACCTGCGCTCGGCCAATCCCGAAAGCCTCGTCGAACGCATCCAGCGCCGCGCCCTCAAGGAAAACCGTCTCGATGACGCCAACCTCGATGTCATCCGCCAGCGGCTCAAAACCTACGAAAAGGAAACCAAACCCGTCCTCAAATTCTACGGCAAATCCCTCGTCCACGAAATCAACGCCGACCAGACGCCGGCCAAGGTTCTGGCCGATGTCCTGCGGATCGCCGTGAAGGCCTGACTGTCGGGCAGACCTCCCTGGTCTGCCGGTTCCCGGGCTTTCCAGTCCGGATGACTTTTTCCTTTCGTCCGCGGGCGATTTCCCGTTGGCTGTCTGCATGACCACGTTGCGAATCCTGTTCATGGGCACGGCGGAATTGTCCTGCGCCAGCCTGGCGGCCCTGGCGGCTGGCGAACAATTCCGGGTGGCGGCTGTTGTCACCCGGCCCGACAAACCGAAGGGACGCGACCTCCAATTGCAGGCCTCACCGGTCAAGACGCTGGCCCTGAAACTGGGATTGCCGGTGCTCCAACCGGTGCGTGCCCGCGACGAACAGTTTGTCGCCGAAATTCGCGGGTTGAAACCCGACCTCATCGTCGTGGTCGCCTACGGCCAGATTCTGCCGCCTGCCATTCTGGACCTGCCGCCGCACGGCTGCCTGAACGTCCACACGTCGTTGCTGCCGAAATATCGCGGCGCGGCGCCGATTCAATGGGCCGTTGCCAATGGCGACCCGGAGACCGGCGTCAGCATCATGAAAATGGATGCGGGTCTCGACACCGGTCCCATCATCGCGCAAAGCCGCACGGCAATCCTGCCGGCGGACGATTCCGCCACGCTGCACGATCGCCTGGCACAGCTCGGCGCGGATCTGCTCGTCCGGACCATCCCCGATTATGTCAGCGGAACGGTTCAGCCGGTGCCGCAACCGTCCGAAGGCGCCAGTTACGCGGCGAAAATCAAGAAGGAGGACGGCCGGATTGATTGGCAGCTGCCGGCGCAAACCATCCTGAATCGCCTGCGCGCCTTCACCCCCTGGCCCGGCGCGTTCACATTCCTGGACGGCAAATTATTGAAGATCTGGAAGGCGCGTTTCGCGAAGGAAATCCTGCACCCGGAGGTCTCGTTGGTTGAACAGGGATTGAAACCGGGGACGATTTTGGCCGCGGATAAAACTGGGATCTTCGTCGCCTGCGGAAAAGATTTTGTGCGGGTCAGAGAACTGCAGCGCGAGGGCGGCAAACGTCTGACGGCGGAACAATTCCTGGCCGGCCACCCGCTGAACCCCGGCAGCCAATTATTGGGATAATCGAGCGGGTTCCACCGATCGGTTCACGCCGCCTTTTCGGCGGCTTTGCCGGCGGTGTGGCGGATGTCCTGGGCTTCGCAGAGATAAACCACTTCCTCGGCCACGTTCTTGGCGTGGTCGGCGATGCGTTCCAGGCTTTTGCAGGCGACCATCCAGTTCAGGCAGCGGCCGATGGCGTCGGGATTGGCCACCATGTGCTGGGCGAGGACCTCGTGGATCTGCTTGTTCAGGGCGTCCACTTCCTTGTCGCGCGGGATGATGGCGCGGGCCGCGGCGGAGTCGCGGTTGACGAACGCGTCGAGCGCCGCCTTGAGCATGTCGAGCGCCATCCGGGCCATGCGGGGCAGGTCGATGGCGATTTTCACCGGCGGTTCCTGGCTCAGGTCCCGGGCGCGTTTGGCGATCTTGGTGGCTTCGTCGCCGACGCGTTCGAGGTTCTGGGAAATTTTCATGGCCACGGTGACCAGGCGCAGGTTGGCCGCCAGCGGGGCCTTGGTGAGGAGCTGGATGACCAGGTCATCGATCTCCACTTCAAACTGGTCGATGATGCGGTCGTCCTCCTTCACGCGCAGGGCAAGGTCGGTGTCGCGCTGGGTCAGGGCACGCAGGGCATCGTTCACGGCCGTCTCGGCGTGGCTGGCCATGGTGAGCAGCTTTTGTTTCAAAACATCCAGCTCGATGTCGAAGTGTTCCATAAGATTGATTTCGTTCCGCCGTCAAACTTCAGCCGAACCGGCCGGTGACATAATCTTCGGTTTGTTTCCGGTCCGGGCTGGTGAAAATCTTCCGGGTGACGTCAAATTCCACCAGTTCGCCCATGTAGAAGAACGCGGTGAAATCCGAAATCCGCGCCGCCTGTTGCATGTTGTGGGTGACAATGACTATCGTGTAATCCTTTTTGAGTTCCAGAATCAAGTCTTCAATTTTGGAGGTGGCCAGCGGATCGAGCGCCGAGGCCGGCTCATCCATCAGCAGCACCTCCGGCTGGACGGCCAAGGCGCGGGCGATGCACAACCGCTGTTGCTGGCCGCCGGACAGGCTGATGGCCGGCGCGGCCAGGCGGTCCTTCACCTCGTCCCACAGCGCGGCCATTCGCAACGACTCCTCCGTGCGCCGGGCGAGCAGTTTTCGGTCGCGAATGCCATTCAGGCGCAGGCCTACCGTCACGTTGTCGGCAATGGACATGGTCGGGAAAGGATTGGATTTCTGGAAGACCATGCCCACCCGGCGGCGGACGACCACCGGCTCGACGCCGGATGCGTAAATATCGTCGCCAAACAGCCGGATTTGGCCCGTCATCCGCGCTTCGGGCACCAGTTCGTGCATGCGGTTGAGAGCGCGCAGAAAGGTGGATTTGCCGCAGCCGCTGGGGCCGATGATGGCGGTGACGGCGCGCGCCGTGACATTGAGCGAGACCTCCTTGAGCACGTGGTTGTTGCCGAAATAAACCGAGAGGTTCTGCACGGCCAGGGCCAGGGAACCGGCGGCGGCGGGCGGCGCCGGGGCGATGCGGGAAGTGGTTGCGTTTTCGGCCATGGGTAATCAGGTGTTGCGTTGGAACCGGTCGCGGGTGAGAACGCGCACGCTGATGTTGACCAGCAATACCAGCAACAGCAGCACCAGCGCGCCGGCCCAGGCCTGCCGATGCCAGTCGTCGTACGGTGAAATGGCGTAATTGAAAATCTGGAGCGGCATGGCGGCGATCGGTTCATTCAGCCGGTGGGTCCAGAAGCGGTTGCCGAAGGCGGTGAACAGCAGCGGCGCCGTTTCGCCCGCCACGCGCGCCAGCGCGAGCAGGACGCCGGTGACGATTCCCTTCAGCGCGGTGCGCATGACGATTTGCACAATGGTGCGCCACTTGGCGACGCCCAGCGCGAAGGCGGCTTCGCGGTAACCGTTCGGCACCAGTGCCAGCACCTCCTCGGTCGTGCGCATGACCAGGGGAATCATCATCATGCCGAGCACCACGCCGCCGGCCAGGGCGGAAAATCCGCGCATGGGGACGACCAGCAGCGCATAGACGACGATGCCCCAGGTGATGGACGGCACGCCGTTGAGAATGTCCGCCGCAAAACGAATCCACCAGTTGAGGCGGGTCGAGCCGTATTCGGAAAGATACACGCCGCCGAGGACGCCGACCGGTACGCCGAGCGCGGCGGCCTGGCCCAGCAACACGAACGTGCCGACGATGGCATTGGCCATGCCGCCGCCGGTTTCACCGACGGGTTTCGGGAGCTGGGTGAAAAAGGCGAAATTGATCGAACTGAAACCTTCCTTGAGCAAATGATAGAACACCAGCACCAGCGGCGTGACCACCAGGATGGCGCAGACGAAGGTGGCGGCCTGCATCAGGCCGTTCTTGAACTGGCGCCAGCGATGGTTGGGAGCGGTCATGGCCGGAAGGAATGGGGCGGTGGAGTGGTGGAGTGGTGGAGTGATGGAATGAGGGGGCAAACGTCGCCGTCCCCGCAATTCCCACCATCCATTAATCCAATATTCCAATAATCCATTTTCTTAGTGTTGCGGTTTGACGCCGGGGCCGGCGAAGGTTTTCAGGAGCAGTTGGGCCAGGGCGTTGACGAGGACCGTCACGCCCAGCAGCACCAGGCCGATCTCAAACAGCGCGCTCAAGTACATATCGGTGGTGGCCTCGGTGAACTCGTTGGCGATGACGCTGGCCAGGGTGTAGCCCGGGGCGAAGAGCGAGGCGACGATCTGCGGCGTATTGCCGATGACCATGGTGACGGCCATGGTTTCGCCGAGGGCGCGGCCGAGGCCGAGGATCACGGCGCCGAACAGCCCTTTTTTCGCATAGCTCAACACGGCGATGCGCGTGACTTCCCAGCGCGTGGCGCCGAGGGCGTAGGCGGCCTCGCGCTGCAGGTTCGGCACCGACCGCAGAATCTCGCGGGAAACCGAGGTGATGATGGGCACGATCATGATGGCGACGATGATGCCGCCGGCGAGCAGGCTCACGCCGTAGATGGCGCCTTTGAAAAACGGGAGGAAACCGAGAGTGCTTTGCAGCCAGGGGAACAAATGGCTGCGCAACCACGGGACCATGACAAAGATGCCCCACAGGCCGAGGATCACGCTGGGAACAGCGGCCAGCAGTTCGATGAACATCACCAGCGGCTGGCGCAGCCAGAGCGGGGCGAGCTCGGTCAGGTAGACGGCGGTGGCGATGCTGATGGGAACGGCGATGGCCAGGGCGATGAAGGACGAAACCAAGGTGCCGAAGATGAACGGCAGGGCGCCGAAGACTTCATTGACGGGATCCCAATCGCTGCCGGCCAGGAACCGCCAGCCGAATTTGTGAAGCGCCAGATGCGAGCCCTGGGCCAGCTCATAACCAATCAGCACGATGAGGGCGAAGACCGACACAGCCATGAGCAGCGTCAGCCACCGAAAGGCACGGTCGCCAAATCCGGAGCCGGCGGACTGCATGCGCGGCGGATTTAACAGGGTCGCGGCCTCGCTTACCATTCTTTGTCCTTTATTAACAAAATCAAACGGACGAAAAGCAGGAGGAACAATGCTCTTCGTCCGGCTCGCGCCCTAAAATATCCGGCGGCGGAGCAAAGTCAGTATTTAATTGTTTTGATCCGTTCCAGAACGCGCTGCTGTACGCTGTCCGGGAGCGGCGCGTAGTCCAGCGACGACGCAATGCTTTCACCATGGGTCATGGCCCAATTCAGGAACTCGACCAGCTTCCTGCCCTTGGTCGGGTCTTTTTGCTTCTCATAGACCAAGAGCCAGGTCGTGCCGGCGATCGGGTAGGCCTTCTCCCCCGGCGGATTCACCATGGAAAATCGGAAATCATCCGGAATTTTCGCCGTGGCCAGCGCCTCGGTGACCGATGCGATCGAGGGGGTGATGAAGTTGCCGGCGGCATTCTTCACGTCGGCGTAGGGCATTTCATTTTGTTTGGCATAGATCAGTTCCACGTAACCGATGGCTCCCGACAACTGCTTGACCTGGCCGGCCACGCCTTCATTGCCTTTGCCGCCGAGCCCGACAGGCCATTTGACCGACGTGCCTTTGCCGACGGAATTCGCCCACTCCGGGCTGATGCTGCTCAGGTAATCAACGAAAATGTAGGTGGTGCCGCTGCCGTCGGAACGGTGCACGACCACGATCGGCAGATCCGGCAGGGCCGCGCCCGGGTTGAGCGCGGCGATTTTGGCGTCGTTCCATTTGGTGATTTTGCCGAGAAAAATATTGGCAATGGCCTCGCCGTCCAATTTGAGTTTCGGGTTGCCCGGCAGGTTGTAGGTGATGACGTCGGCGCCGGCCACGGTCGGGATGTGCAGGATCTTGCCCGGCGCCTTGGCCAGGTTCTCGTCGCTCATCGGGCCGTCCGAGGCGCCAAAATCCACCGTCTCGGCGGTGATCTGTTTCTGGCCGCCGCCCGAACCAATGGACTGGTAGTTGAAACGGACCGAGGGATCCACTTTGGCGTATTCGTCGAACCACTTGGAATAGATCGGGTAGGGGAACGTGGCTCCGGCGCCGTTGATCAGCATTTGCGCCTGGGCAATGGTGTGCACGGCCAGCAGGCTGACGCCGGCGAGCAGGGTCAGAATCAATTTTTTCATGTTCATAAGGTTAGTCGGTTTGGGGTCAAACAATCACGTTACGTTTGGGTAAAATAATGGTGGTACGGTTTAGAACCTCCAGGTCAGGTCCATCTGCACCAGGTTGTAGTTCCGGATGGGATTGATACCGGGAATGTCCAGGTTGCTGCCGCCGGTGCCCAGCTTGCCGTCGATCTGGCTGGCATATCCATAGCGAATCGTGCCGATGATGGCGTCGGTGAAACTGTAGGCAAAGGACGAGTAAAAGCCCTGCAGATTGGCGCGTCCTTCAAAAAAGTCGGAATCGATCAGGTTCACGTCCAGAGCGTATTGTTCGATCCGTTGCCAGTAGCACCGGGCTTCCCAGGTGTTCTTTTTGGAGGTGGACCCATAAACCAGGCCCTGAGTCGGACCATAAACCGGTCCGGCACTGCCGATGCCGATGCCGACCTGGCAGGCGGTGTTTTGGTCGTTGGCCGCCGAGGTCAGGCCGGGAAATGCCGCCGGCGCGGCCGCAAAGGCGGCGCGGGCGCGGTCGTTGCCTTTGAAGTTGTAGGCCACATCACCGAACAGCCGGCCCTGAAGCGCACCGAGCGGCGTTTTGGGAAGCTTGAAGTCGAATTCGGCCGGGATTTCCACAATCAACAGGTCGTTGATGCCGGTCTGATTGTACGCACTGTTCAGGCCATTGGTGGAACCCTGGCCGACGAACGTGTTGTAAATATTGGGCGTGGTGCCGGTCGCGGGCGGGTTGCCGCGGCCGGTGTAGGTGTAGAGCACCGGGGCAACTTTGAACGACAGGTCCTGGTTGAATTTGACGTTGCCGCCGATCTGCCAGGTCAGGATGAACGTGTCGCTGGAGGGGACGCTCGTGGCCGCCGTGGGATCCTGATAATCGAATTGGCCAAAGTCGACAAACAAATCAACGTCATCGAAAGAATACTTGAACTTCTCAAACGCGCCTTCCGGATTGATGTCCGAGTCCCAGACCATCGGCGTGGTATAGAGCGGCATCGGCATTCGGCCGACCGTCATTTCGTACCAGTCCGCCGGATGCCACCCGAGATAGATCTGGCCGACGCTGATGCCGTCGCTGGCTTTGTCAGTGGGGGTGCCGGTGCCAGGGGCTCCGGGAGCAGTGGAACCGGTTTTGCCGGTGTCATCCGCAAACGTGACCCACGGCGACCGCGGATTGGCCGAAGTTTCCAGGCGGAGGCCGTAGTTGAAATTATCGGACAGGTCGCCCCGGATACCGACGCGCAGCGCGTAGCGGAACCTTTCCCGTTTGTAGGTGTCATCCGTAGCTCCGCTGGCTCCGGTGGTCGGAGTAGGATTGTCCACGCCGCGATATTCGTAACGGAGGCGAACATCGCCGAACAGATTGATGCTCTTGATGGAATCGGCTACTTTCCATTTGGAGGCCGGCAGCCGGTTGACCAGATTGGTGTCGGCCGCGGCCGATTCGACCCTTAACTCCTGGGCTTCATTGCTGGTGAGCACACCTTTTTGCTCCAGTTTATTCAGCAGCGCATCCACGGTGGATTGGGCCGGGGAAGTCAGCGCGATTAACGCGGCTGAACCGGCGAAGAATACAATTTTGGACGTTGATTTAGTGTTTTTGATGTTCATGGATTGTTGATTCAGGATTGCTGCGCCACCATGAAACCTCCAGGTGACAGAACAGCGTCGGAAACGTTACAATTGGGTGACAAGCGCCGGAGTTTGTAACATTGGGAAATTTCCAGCCCGGGCCGTGGCCGGAAACTGCAGGGATAAAGAAAGCCGTGCGCGGAAGGAGAGCGGGCCGGGGATCAGCCGGCGTTTTCGACCGGCTGGCTTGAAATTTCCAGCATCCGTTCGATCGGCAACCGCGCGCGCTTCAGGATTTCCGCCGGCAACTCAATGCGCGGGGCCAGTTTCTTCATGCAGTCGCGCACTTTTTCCAGCGTGTTCAACTTCATGTATTTGCACTCGCTGCACCGGCAATGATCGGAAGGCATCCGCATCACGTCGTACACCGGCGCGCACAGGAATTCCTTGCCCGGACATTCCTGCTGGAGCCGGTGGATGATGCCCGATTCGGTGACGATGATGAAGCGCCGGGCGGGATTGGTTTTGCAGAAGGAAATCATTTTTTCCGTCGAGCAGACCGCGTCCGCCAGGTCGCGCACTTCGCGGAGGCTTTCGGGATGGACCACGACCCTGGCGTCGGAAAACTGTTCGCGCAGTTTCCGGATGTTGGCGCCCTGGAATTCGACATGCGCGTAACAGTTGCCCTTCCACAACGTCATCGGCCGGCCGGTCTGTTCCATCACCCATTGGCCGAGGTTTTCGTCCGGAACGAACAGCAGATCGCGGTCCCGGGGCGCGGCCCGGACGATTTTTTCCGCGTTGCCGCTGGTGACAATGACGTCGCTCAGGGCTTTGACCGCCGCGCTGCAGTTGATATAGGCGATGGTCCAGAAATTCGGGTTGGTCTTCTGCAATGCCGCCAGTTGGTCCGCCGGACAGCTTTCCTCCAGCGAACAGCCGGCATCTTTGTCCGGCAACACGACGGTCTTGTCCGGATTCAAAATTTTGGCCGTCTCGGCCATGAAATGAACCCCGCAGAAAACGATCACGTCCGCGCGGGTCCGGGCCGCCTGTTGCGAGAGCCCGAGGGAATCGCCGACGTAGTCCGCCACGTCCTGGATTTCGGGCACCTGATAATTATGGGCGAGAATGACGGCGTTGAGCTGTTTTTTGAGCGCGAAAATTTCCTTCGCCAGCGGCTCAAACCGCATTTTCGCCATCGCTTCGCGCGGGTGGATTTCCGCAACATCAATCATCATCCAAGGTTACCGCCGGGAACGGCCAGCGTCAATGAAGGCGGAGAATCGGCAGTGTCTGAATTTGATGTCGGCTGAACGGTAGGGCGGCGCTGCTGCGCCGCCTGGCCGAGCGGCAGCTCGGCCCTACCAGCCAAATTAAGGCCCCACCGGAGAATCGGCAACGTCCTGATTTGGCTTGCGGTGTCGGGCCGGTGGCTCGAAATCAGCGCGCAGCGCCGATGCAACACCGGCAAGATAAGACGCAGTCAAAGAATCAACCACGGATACACACGGATGGACACGGATGCGTTGAAGAAATTGCGGAAAGCCGGAGCCGGCTTGATTCCGCTTTTCCACAAATATGCCAGCCCGGCCGGCCTTCCCAATCCGTGTTCATCGGTGTCCATCCGTGGTTGAAATCAGTCGGCAATCCTCTGCCGTCAACACGCGCCACCGGCCCGGCGGCAGGTCGCCGAGCCAAAAATTCCCGATGCGCACGCGGATCAATCGCAGCGTCGGATGGCCGATGGCGGCGGTCATGCGGCGGACCTGCCGGTTTTTGCCTTCGACCAGCTCCAGGCCGATCCAGCAGTCCGGCACGCTTTTGCGGAAACGGATGGGAGGGTTGCGCGGCGGGATTTGTAGCGCAGCGGCGTCTCGGCAGAGCGCCGCTGACTGTTTCATCGAAGGAATGGCGGCGCTC
>Ga0335078_10000388_pt1 | contig 69547 bp, 61 predicted proteins | sample Lox_Sample_32_FD_206711 | JGI IMG/M metagenome (GOLD analysis project Ga0335078, IMG submission 206711) | Soil microbial communities from Loxahatchee National Wildlife Refuge, Florida, United States - Lox_Sample_3.2 | ecosystem: Environmental > Terrestrial > Soil > Wetlands | place: USA...
CGGAAGCGGGGACGGCTGCGGTGCGGTGGAACTCGTGTCCGCGTACCACGTCGCCGGCCCGGGCCAGCACCGAATCGGCCGCGGCCACGGCGTGCCGGTAGCCGAGGGTCAGCTTCCGCGTCATCGTGGCCCGCACGTCGAGGACGCCGCACATGGGGCGTTCGTCCAGCGTCCGCGCCAGGTAGAGCAGCCCCGCGCACTCGGCGGCGACCGGCGCGCCGCGGGCGGCCAGCGCGGCCACCCGGTGGCGCAGCCGCTCGTTGGCGGACAGCGCGGCCGCGTGCACCTCGGGGAAGCCGCCGCCGAGGATCAGCCCGGCCGTGCCCTGGGGCAGGTCCTCGTCTCGCAGCGGGTCGAACGGGGCCACCCGCGCCCCGGCCGCCTCGAGCAGTTCGGCCTGCTCGGTGTAGCCGAACGTGAAGGCCGCTCCGGCGGCCACGGCGACCACCGGCGCGGGGCGAGCGGGATCAGGTTCCGCGGCCGGAGCCCACTGCGGTCCGGGCAGGCCGGGAGCGCGCCCGGCCAGGGCGAGCAGGGCGTCCAGGTCGCAGGACGCGGCGACCAGCTCGCCCGTCGCCCGCATGGCCTGGCGAGCGGTCGCGTCACGTTCGGCTGCGGGGATCAGGCCGAGGTGCCGGGACGGGGTGATGATCTCGCCGGTCCGCCTGATCGCGCCGTAGACCCTCGTCCCGGACGAGGCGAGGGCCTCCCGGAGCAGCCGTTCGTGCCGGTCGGACGCGACCCGGTTCAAGATGACGCCGTGCACCGGGGTGCGCGGGTCGAAGCCGGCGAAGCCGGCCGCCAGCGCGGCCACCGAACGCCCGGCCCGCGCCGCGTCCACCACCAGCACCACGGGGGCGCCGAGCAGCCGGGCCACGTGCGCGGTAGACCCGAAATCGGCGGCTAGGCCGAGCGCGGGATCGACGCCGTCGAACAGGCCCATCACGCCCTCGATGACGGCGACCTGCGCGCCGGCCGCGCCGTGCCGGAACAGCGGTGCGATCAGGTCCTCGCCGCACAGGAAGGGATCCAGGTTCCGCGGCGGCCTGCCGGTGGCCAGCGCGTGGTAGCCGGGGTCGATGTAGTCGGGGCCGACCTTGTGCCCGGAGACCGCCAGGCCCCGGGCGCGCAGCGCCGCCATCAGCCCGCAGGCCACGGTGGTCTTGCCGCAGCCGGAGGCGGGGGCGGCGATGACCAGGCGCGGGATGGCTACCATTCGATGCCCTTCTGCCCCTTCTGGCCCGCGTCCATCGGGTGCTTGACCTTGGTCATCTCGGTCACCAGGTCGGCGGCCGCGATCAGCCGGGGGTCCGCGTCCCGGCCGGTGATCACCACGTGCTGCTGGCCGGGCCGGGCGGCGAGCACGCTGACCACCTCCTCCGCGTCCACCCAGCCCCACTTCATCGGGTAGGTGAACTCGTCGAGCACGTACAGGCGGTAGGCCTGCGCGGCCAGGTCCCTGGTGATCTGGGCCCAGCCCTCGGCGGCGCGGGCGGCCTGATCCTCGCCGGGGTCGCGCTGGATCCAGGACCAGCCCTCCCCCATCTTGTGCCAGCTGACCGCGCCGCCCTGGCCGGTCTGGCCGAGCAGCCGGAGCGCCCGCTCCTCGCCGACCTTCCACTTGGCTGACTTGACGAACTGGAAGACCCCGACCGGCCAGCCCTGGTTCCAGGCGCGCAGGGCCAGGCCGAAGGCGGCGGTGGACTTCCCCTTGCCCGGCCCGGTGTGCACGATGAGCAGCGGCCGGTTCCGCCGCTGCCGGGTGGTCAGGCCGTCATCCGGGACGTGCCCGGGAGTTCCCTGCGGCATCAGGCGACCCTCCCCCGCGTCATCTGCCGGGCCATACCCGCCAGCCCCGGGCCGGCCTCGACTTCATCGAGGTGCAGCAGGCTCGCGCCGAGCTGGACCGCGAGCCGCTCGGCCAGGCCCAGCCGCACGATGGACGCCTCGCAGTCCACCACCACGCTGGCCACCCCGGTCAGCATGGCCGCGGCCCGGGTCAGGTCGGCGTCGCTGCCGCTGGTGGCCCGGCCGTCGGTGACCACCACGAGCAGGGCGCGGCGGCGGGGATCCCGCAGGCGTTCGGCGGCGAGGACGCGGGCCGCCCTGGCCAGGCCCGCCGCGAGCGGGGTCCGGCCGCCGGTGGCCAGGCTGGCCAGGCGGCGGGCGGCAGCCTCCACCGAGGAGGTCGGCGGCAGCGCGAGCTCGGCTCCGGTGCCGCGGAACGTGACCAGGCCCACCTTGTCGCGGCGCTGGTAGGCGTCGAGCAGGAGGGACAGGACCGCGCCCTTGACCGCGCGCATCCGCTGCCGGGCTGCCATCGACCCGCTGGCGTCCACGGCGAAGAGCACCAGGTTTCCCTCCCGGCCCTCCCGCACCGCCTCGCGCAGATCGGCGGGCGCCGGGCGGACGAGGGAGGTGGCACTGGAGGCGGCCGCGGATGCCGGGGCGGCGCGCGGTCCCCGGATGGCGGCAGCGCGGATGGTGGCGGGGAGGTGCAGGGCGAAGGGGCGACTGTGCGGGACGCGGGCGCCCACGGTGCGGCCGAACGGGCCGCGGGCCGCGGAGCGGCGGCCGGGCGCGCCCTCGCCGACGCCGGGCACGGTCAGCAGCCGGGCGCGGAACGGGGCGGCGGGCGGGACCGGCGCGCCCGGCGGGGCTTCAGCGGGCTGGCTGGGCGCCGGGGCCGATGAGGCCGATGAGGCTGCCGGGCGGGGATCGTCGTGCTGGCCCCCGCCGGGACCACTGGGGTCGGTAGGGTCCTCGGGGTCGTCGGGGTTCTCGGGGTTCTCGGGTTTCTCGGGGTCCTCAGGGCGGGAGGACTCGGGGCCGGGGGACTCGGGGCCGGGGCAGGGATCCTGGGAGCTTGCTTCCCGCAGGGCTTCGTCCAGGGCCTGCTCGTCCAGGCCGGGGGCGTCGAAGGGATCGCGGCGGCGGCGGTGCGGCAGCGCCAGCCGGGCCGCGACGCGGATGTCGTCCTCGGTCACCACGTCGCGGCCATGCCAGGCGGCCAGGGCGATCGCGGTCCGGGCCGCGACCAGGTCGGCGCGCATGCCATCCACGCCGAACGCGCCGCAGACGGCGCAGATCTGGCGCAGCGCGGCGTCGGGCAGGTCCACCCGCGGGAGCCGGGCCCGGGCCTCGGCCACCTGCCCGGCCAGTGCGGTGGTGTCGGCGGCGAAACGCCCGGCGAACGCGGCGGGGTCGGCCTCGAACGCGAGCCTGCGGCGGACCACCTCGGCCCGTTCGGCCGGATCGGCGCTCGCGGTCACCTGCACGGTGAGGCCGAACCGGTCCAGGAGCTGGGGGCGCAGCTCCCCCTCTTCCGGGTTCATGGTGCCGACCAGCAGGAACCGCGAGGCGTGCCGGACCGAGACGCCCTCGCGCTCCACGTAGTTCACGCCCAGCGCGGCGGCGTCGAGCAGCAGGTCAACCAGGTGGTCATGGAGCAGGTTGACCTCGTCGACGTAGAGGACCCCGCGGTGCGCCGCGGCGAGCAGGCCGGGCTGGAAGGCGGTGGTGCCCGCGGTCAGCACGCGCTCGATGTCGAGCGAGCCGGTCAGCCGGTCCTCGGTGGCGCCCACCGGAAGTTCGGCCAGCGTGACCGGGCGCAGCTCCGGGGAAACGTCGTCGTGGGGCCCGGCGGGGCAGAGGGGCTCTGGCGCGGCGGGATCGCAGGAGTAGGGGCAGCCGGGGACCACGGGCACCGGCGGCAGCAGCGCGGCCAGCCCGCGGACCATGGTCGACTTGGCGGTGCCCTTCTCGCCGCGGACCAGGACGCCGCCGATGGCCGGCGACACCGCGTTGAGCAGCAGCGCCAGCTTCAGGTCCGCCATCCCGACGATGCCGGCGAACGGATAGATGCCGTGCTCGTTCCCGGCCGTCGTCGTCATGAGAGCCACAGTCCTTCCCGGGTTTCCTCGCCCGAAGTCCGGAACAACCGGGCAGCCGGAGTCTCTGGCTCCCGGGCGGGACGGCGACCTCGCCGGTCACCCCCGGTCACAGTTGCGGGACAGCCCCGGATTCGCACCGGCGTTCCTCCGCGTTGCTACCTCAGCACAGCATGACATACCGCCCGGCGGGCGGGCGGGACGGTACCGGCCAAAATCGCCCGGGAGGCACCAGGGATGGTGCCGGCCAACACGCCCGGGAGGCACGAGGGATGGTGCCGGCCAACACGCCCGGGAGGCACGAGGGATGGTGCCGGCCAACACGCCCGGGAGGCACGAGGGATGGTGCCGGCCAACACGCCCGGGAGGCACGAGGGATGGTGCCGGCCAACACGCCCGGGAGGCGGGAGGGGCCGGTACCGGCCAGATCGCCGGGTACACTGACCCGGGTTTCCTCCGGGCTCGCGTTTGCCAGCCATTCGGCAGGAAACTCTCAGCTGGTCCGGGTAGCGTGTGCCGGACAGAAACCGGTAGAACCGGTTGGCGAATAAAACCGTCTGTGGGCAGGCGGACACATCGTGCCAAGGGCCTGGCGAAGTGGCATGTACCGACATGTGGCAGATATCTCTAGACGCTGAACGGAGCACGCATGGCGAATCGTTCCCGCGTCCTGGTGACCGGCGGCGCCGGGTTCATCGGGCGCAGGGTGGTCCGCGCTTTGCTGGCCGAAGGGCACGAGGTTACCGTGGCCGACCTGAGGGCGTTCCCCGGCACCGCGGTGCGTTCGGTCATCGGCGACCTGTGCGACCCGGACGTGCCCGCGCGGGCCGTCGGCCCGGAGACCGACGTGATCATCCACCTGGCCGCCATCACCTCGGTGCTGGCCTCGGTTCAGGACCCGGTCAGCACGCACCGGCTCAACGTGGACGCCACCGCCCGGCTGCTGGAACTGGCCCGGGAGAACGAGGTGGACACCTTCCTGCTCGCGTCGACGAACGCGGTCGTCGGCAGCGGCAGCGCCCCGGGTGAGGTCATCACGGAGCGGACCGTGCTCCGCCCGCTCACCCCGTACGGCGCGACCAAGGCGGCGGCCGAGATGCTGCTCGGCAGCTACGCCAACTGCTACGGCATCACCGGCGCGGCGCTGCGGTTCTCCAACGTCTACGGCCCCGGGATGGGCGAGAAGGACAGTTTCATCCCCCGGCTGATGCGCGCCGCCCGCGACGGCGAGGGCGTCCAGGTCCGCGGCGACGGCAGCATGCTCCGCGACGTGGTGCACGTGGACGACGTGGTCCAGGGGATCATCGCCGCCTGGCGGGGACGGCACAACGGCCCGCTGATCCTCGGCTCGGGCCAGTCGGTCTCGGTGAACGACATGGTGACGACGGCCCGCCTGGTGACCGGCGCGCCCATCCCGGCCGAGAACGTGCCGGTCGGCAACGGCGAGATGCCGGCCGTGGTGCTCGACATCTCCGCGGCGAAGGCTCTCGGCTACCAGCCCGCCTACGACCTGCGGGCAGGCATGGCCACCGTCTGGCCAGACTTCGACCCCAAGGAGGCGGAAGCGTGATCTACTCCAATCCGCAGGACCAGGTGGTCGACGACGCCGCCATCAAGGCATTCATCGACGCCTACGGCGAGCGCGCCACCAGCCTTCCCCCGGTCGCGATCGTGATCGCCGCCTACAACGAGGCGGGCGCCATCGGCCCGGTCATCGAGGCGCTGCCCGCCGAGGTGTGCGGGCTGGCCACGGCGGCCATCGTGGTCGCCGACGGCTGCGCCGACGACACCGCGGCCGAGGCCGCCGCGGCCGGCGCGATGGTCTGCGACGTGCCGGTCAACCGCGGCCAGGGCGCCGCGCTGCGGCTCGGCTACCGGCTGGCCCGCGAGGGCGGCGCCGGCTACATCGTGACGACCGACGCGGACGGCCAGTACAACCCGGCGGAGATGCAGACGGTGCTGGCGCCGGTGGTGGCCGGCGAGGCCGACTTCGTCACCGGCTCCCGGCGGCTCGGCAGCCAGGAGACCAAGGACATGATCCGCCGCAGCGGCGTCCGGTTCTTCGCCGGCACGATCAGCCTGCTGACCGGGCAGAAGATCAGCGACACGACGTTCGGGCTGCGGGCCATGCGGGCCGAGATCACCGGCGCCGTCCAGCTCTCCCAGCCGCAGTACCAGGCGTCAGAGCTGCTCATCGGCATCATCACCCACGGTTACAAGGTGGCCGAGGTGCCCGCTACCATCCACCGGCGGCGGGTGGGTGAGAGCAAGAAGGGCAAGAACCCGCTCTACCACATGCACATCCCGGGAGTGAACAACCTGTTCTACGGGATGCGCTTCGCGCGGGTGGCCTACGGCACCTGGTGGCGCGAGCGCCAGCGCATCAACCGGGAGCGGCGAACCGAGGATAAGGCGGATGAGTCGGGATCGGCGGGGTCTTCGTCATCCGGCAGCGCGCGCATCGGCCCGGTCGATTCCGCGGCGCGGGCGAACGGCTCGGGGCCGGGGTCGGTCGAGGCGAGCGCCTCCTCGGCGGCACCGGGCGGGTCGCTGACCACGGACGCGGCGAAGAGGACGTAGTGGAAGAACAGGAACCGCAGCAGGAACGTGCCCACGTTGGCCACGCCGTACACCGCGTCGACGAACAGCACGCGCTCGGCGCCGTGCAGGTCCAGCCAGCTCGCCGCGTGGTAGCCGAACTTGGTCGCCACGGTGAGGATGGCCACGACCATGGCGGAGACGATCCAGAACGGCAGGAGCTCCTTCAGCAGGCTCGGGCGGCCCTTCTGCTTCCACGCCCAGCGGATGAGCACGTAGCTCACCAGGGCGCCGGAGAACCAGCTGAGCAGGCTGGCCCAGGTGGCGGTCAGCTGCAGCGGCCCGGCGCAGATGGTGAGCACCACCTCGGTCGTGGCGAACGCCGCGATGGCCGCGATGGTGAAGCGGCCGAAGCGAATGCCGAGCTTGCTGCGCGCCTTGTGGACCAACGTGTCACTGAGCCGATTGGTTACCAGAGCCATTGATGTCCTAGGTTAGCTAGCTGACCATGTTAACAAGTGAAACTTGAGGCAAGGTGCAGGCATACAGCACGGAACCGCAGGCCGGAACTACCCCGGCGAAGCTGCATGATGCGACCTCGCGAGGAAGGTGTTACAGCATCCGCACTCAGAGCACGTTACCGTCCCGTGCGGCACCCCGCACAACGGCACGAAAAGTCACAGCAATCTGACAGACAACGGAGAGGGTAGGACCGAGCATGAAAATCCTGGTGTTGGGCGGGGACGGGTACCTGGGGTGGCCCACGGCACTGCACCTGTCGGAGGCCGGCCACGAGGTGGCGGTCGCCGACAACTTCGTCCGCAGGCACTACGACAACGAGCTCGGGGTCGAGTCCCTGGTGCCGATCGAGCCGCTGCGGACGCGCATCGCGGTGTGGCAGGAACTGACCGGCAAGAAGATCGGCATGTACGTCGGCGACCTGACCGACGCGATCTTCACGTACCACATCATCAGGGACTTCGAGCCCGAGGCCGTGGTGCACTTCGCCGAGCAGCGGGCCGCGCCGTACTCGATGATCGACCGGGCGCACGCCGTGTACACCCAGCAGAACAACGTGGTCGGGAACCTGAACCTGCTGTTCGCGATCGCCGAGACCAACCCGGACATCCACCTGGTCAAGCTCGGCACGATGGGCGAGTACGGCACGCCGAACATCGACATCGAGGAGGGCTGGCTGGACCTGGAGCACAACGGCCGTACCGACCGGGTGCTCTTCCCCAAGCGGCCGGGCTCGTTCTACCACCTGTCCAAGGTCCACGACAGCCACAACATCGAGTTCGCCTGCCGGATCTGGGACCTGCGGGCCACCGACCTGAACCAGGGCGTCGTCTACGGCCAGCAGACCGCCGAGACCGCGCGGGACGAGCGGCTGGCCACCCGGTTCGACTACGACGCGGTGTTCGGCACCGTGCTGAACAGGTTCGCCATCCAGGCGGTCATCGGCCACCCGCTCACCGTGTACGGCTCGGGCGGCCAGACCCGCGGCATGATCGACATCCGGGACACCGTCCGGTGCATCCAGCTGGCCTGCGAGAACCCGGCCAACCGCGGTGAGTTCCGGGTGTTCAACCAGATCACCGAGTGGATGTCGGTCAAGGACATCGCCGAGACGGGGGCGCGGGCCTACCCCGGCGACGTCACGGTCGATAACGTGGAGAACCCGCGGGTCGAGGCGCCCGAGCACTACTACAACGTCAAGCACACCGCGCTGATCGAGCTGGGCCTGGAGCCGCACCTGCTGTCCGACACGCTGATCGAGTCGCTGTTCGACGTCACCAAGCAGTACGCCCACCGCGTCCGCCTGGAGGCGCTGCGCCCGACCGTGAAGTGGCGTGAGCCCACCGCCGGTCAGGCCTAGGTCGGCACGGAGCTGACCGGGGAGTGAACCGCCGCCCGTTCGGTAAAATGATCTTTTAATACCGGACGGGCGGCGGTGAGCGTTATGCAAAACGGTTGCGAGTGCAGGCCTTCTGGGCCTGCGCGAGCGGCCGGTGCAGGCCGCGGGCAGCAGCCTCAGCGGGTTCTTGCATAACGCGAACTTTGCATAGGACACGGTGTTTGCCTTGGTGACCTGGGTCTGCGCTACTTGCGGCAACCATTTCCCCGATCCGCGCCCCGACGCGTGCGTGGTGTGCGCGGACGAGCGGCAGTGGCTGCCGCCGGGCGGCCAGCGGTGGACGACGCTGGCCGGACTGGCCGAGGCCGGGCACGTTTCGGACACCCGGGAGGTAGAGCCGGGCCTGACCGGGATCGGCGCGGACCCGCCGGTGGCCATCGGGCAGCGGTCGCTGCTGGTGTCCGCGCCCGCGGGCAACGTGCTGTGGGACCCGTCGGGGTTCATCGACGACGCGGCCGTGGCCGCGGTGCGCGAGGCGGGCGGGCTGAGCTTCGTGACCGCCAGCCACCCGCATTTCTACGGCGCCATCGCCGAGTGGGCCCGCGCGTTCGGTGCCGAGATCCTGGTGCCTGCCGACGACGCCTCGTGGCTGCGGGCGGGCCCCGATATCCGGGTCCGGACCTGGTCCGGGGTCCTGGACGTGCTGCCCGGGGTGAGGCTGGTCCAGTGCGGCGGGCACTTCCCGGGCAGCGCCGTGCTGCACTGGGCGTCCGGCGCGTCCGGGCGGGGCGTACTGCTGTCCGGGGACACGATCTTCGTGACGCCGGGCGAGGACCGGGTGACGTTCGTCTGGTCGGCGCCGAACCGGCTGCCGCTGTCCGAGGCGGCGGTGCGGGGCGTGGCCGAGGCCGTGCGGCCGCTGGCGTTCGACCGGATCTACGGCGGCTGGTGGGCTCCGGTGCTGCGCTCGGACGCGTGGGACATCGTGCAGCGGTCCGCCGCGCGGTACATCGAGCACCTGCGCGGCACGGCCGGCTAGGTTTCGGTAGGGTGCCGCAACCATGGAATTTCCGGCGCTGGTTTCAGGTGGGGGGACGCAGGGTCCAGGTGCCGGTGGCGGTCTCCCGGCGGAGTTCGAATACCCCAGGGGTCATGCCGGTCCCGGGGGCGGCTTCGACGCGCCAGAACTCCAGCTCGGGCTGGCCGGCCCCGGGACCGGAACCTCCGGGATCGCCAGGATCTCCGGGATCGCCGGGATCTCTGGGTTCCCCCGAATCGCCGGGGTCCCGCCACCATTCGCGGTTGATGACCCAGTGCTCCAGGATGGCGCGGACGGTGTACAGCCGGCTCCGCCACACGAACCTGAGCGGCCTGCCGTCACGCCTGGCCTGGACCTGGACAGGCTCGCCATACACCCTGCTCATGTCGTGTTACCCGCTTACCGGAGGAGTGGCGTCTACGGTGTGGGCCGGAGCGGGTCCCGGCGCCTTGTCGAATATTAGTTCAATCGAACAGGAATGTGAATAGTCGTTGCTAGCTGAGCTGGGATAATCCGGAAATGTCAGTGATCCTCGGCATAGTGGTGTGGTCCGGCCATTCCGAGGAGGCAAACGTGTGCTGGATGTGCGCCCATCCTGGTGCTACCGAACGTGATTACCAGGACCACATGCGGTCGCTGATCGCGATGTACGGCTGGGCCGTGCAAGGCGTGGAACGCGACGGCATCCACCCGCCGTGGGCCTACACGGTCGGGCTCACGCCGCACCGGCGGCCCGAGCTCGTCATCACCGGCATGGGCCTGGCCCGGGCCACCGAGGTGCTCAACGGCGTGGCCGCGCACCTGCTGCACGCGGAGGCGCCCGAGCCGGGCACGCAGGCGATGCTGCGCGACGGCCCGCTCGTCGAGGTGGTCAGGGTGGCCGCGCCGTGGGCGCACCTGAACATGGCTGTCGAGCTCTACGGCCGGCGGATACGCGGCCTGCAGCTGGTGCACGCCGACAAGCGCGGGCGCTGGCCGTGGGACGACGCGTACCAGGGCGTGCGCGGCGGGCAGCCCGTGCTCGGCCCGCGGGAGCCGCCGGAACGCCGCAGGCGGGTGGGGTAGGCCGCGGTCTTACCCGCGGGGATCCCAGCCGGGGGCGGGGAAGGACGCCAGCATCTCGCGGATCTCGGCGGCGATGCGGTCGAGGGTGGCCTCGTCGTCCTTGGTGGCGGCGGCGATGCCCTCGTCCATCCAGGCCGCGAGCGGCGCCATGTGCTCCTCGCGCAGGCCGCGGGTGGTGATCGCGGGCGTGCCGATCCTGATGCCCGAGGGGTCGAACGGCTTGCGCTGGTCGAACGGCACCGTGTTGTAGTTCGTCTCGATGCCCGCCCGGTCCAGCGCCTTGGCGGCCGGCTTGCCGCCGATGCCCTTGGAGGTGAGGTCTATCAGGATCAGGTGGTTGTCCGTGCCGCCGGAGATCAGGTCGTAACCGCGCGCCAGCAGCGCGTCGGCCAGCGCCTTCGCGTTCTTGACCACCTGGTGGGCGTAGTCCCGGAACTCGGGCTGCGCGGCCTCGCGCAGGGCCACCGCGATGGCGGCCGTGGTGTGGTTGTGCGGACCGCCCTGCAGGCCGGGGAACACGGCCCGGTCCACGGCGGAGGCGTGCTCGGCCTTGGACATGATCATGGCACCGCGCGGGCCGCGGAGCGTCTTGTGCGTGGTGGTGGTGATCACGTCGGCGTGCCCCACCGGCGAGGGGTGCGCGCCGCCCGCGATCAGCCCGGCGATGTGCGCGATGTCGGCCGCCAGGATGGCGCCCGCCTCGGCGGCGATGGCGGCGAAGGCCGGGAAGTCGATGATCCGCGGGATGGCGGTGCCGCCGCAGAAGATGATCTTGGGCTGCTCCTTGACCGCCAGGTCGCGCACCTCGTCCAGGTCGACCTGGCCGGTGTCGTGGCGCACCCCGTACTGGACGGGCCGGAACCACTTGCCGGTGGCCGAGACCGACCAGCCGTGGGTGAGGTGGCCGCCCATGGGCAGCGCCATGCCCATGACCGTGTCGCCCGGCTGGGCGAACGCCAGGTAGACGGCGAGGTTCGCGGGCGAGCCCGAGTACGGCTGCACGTTGGCGTGGTCGACGCCGAACAGCGCCTTGGCCCGCTCCCTGGCAATCGTCTCGATCGGGTCGATGAACTGCTGGCCCTCGTAGTAACGGCGGGTCGGGTAGCCCTCGGAGTACTTGTTCGTCAGCACGCTGCCCGACGCCTCGAGCACGGCCACCGATACGTAGTTCTCCGACGGGATGAGCCGGGCCTTCTCGTACTGCCTGCGGGCCTCATCCTGGATGAGCCCAGCGATCTCCGGGTCGGTGCCCTCGACACTGGGAATGGGCGGGATGTGCATGGACTGACCTCCTCCTCGGTGATGAGGCTACCGGTCCCGGCGCGCGCAGGTCACGGGGGCACGCGCTAAGGCCGTTCGGTACCTTCGTTCCTGGCACCATGAAAAAGCGAGGAAACGGACATGTCCACCAGAATCATCCTCGATTGCGACCCCGGGATCGACGACGCGCTGGCGATCGCGTTCGCGCACGGGCACCCCGGCCTCGAGCTGGTCGGCGTCACCACGGTGGCGGGCAACGTCGGGCTGGCCAGGACGACGGCGAACGCGCTGGCGGTGTGCGAGTTCATCGGGGCGGCCGGGACGCCGGTGACCGCGGGGTGCGCCGGGCCGCTGCTGCGCCCGGCGCTCGACGCGCGGCAGGTACATGGCTCAACCGGCCTCGGCGGGGCGGAGCTGCCGGCGCCGGCGGCCAGCCCGGCCGCCGGGCACGCCAGCGACTACATCATCGACACCGTGGCCGCCGCCCCCGGCCAGATCACGCTGGTGGCGACCGGCCCGCTGACCAACATCGCGCTGGCCGTGCGGCGGGAGCCGCGGCTGGCGGACTGGGTGCGCGGGTTCGTGATCATGGGCGGATCGGCGGGCCGGGGGAACGTCACGCCCGCCGCCGAGTACAACATCTGGGCTGACCCGGAGGCCGCGGCGGTGGTGTTCCGGGCGGGCTGGACCGTCACCATGCTGGGCCTTGACGTGACCCTGCGGACCGGGGCCAGCGCGGCGGTGCTGCAGCGGATGAGCGAGCTCGGGCCGCTCGGCACCACGTTGCTGCTGCCCGCCCTCGAGCAGTACCGGTCGGTGCGCGAGCCCGCCTCGCGGGGGGGCCAGGGGGAACGGGGGGCGGGAGCCCCCCGTGCGGGAGAACTGCCAGGGGGGTCCGGGGGGATGGATTCCCCCCGAGGGAAAGCAGGGTCGTCCCCCCTGGGGGCAGGCCCGCCGGTGCACGACGTCTGCGCGGTGGCGTGGGTGGCGCAGCCGGATCTGTTCGGCCTGGTTCCGGCGCGGGTTCAGGTAGAGCTGGCCGGGCAGCTCACGGCCGGCATGACGGTGACCGATTTCGACGCCCCCAGCGAAGTGGACAGCGGCAACGCGCTGGTCGCGATGAGCATCGACGTGGACAGGTTCTGGGAGGTCACGCTCGGCACCTACGCCCGGGTGGCCGACGCCATGCGGGCCTAGGCTCAGGCCTCGGCGGCGACCAGGTCCTCGCTGAGCCCGAGTTCCTCGTACCGCCGCACCGTCTGCTCGGCGGCCTCGACGAGGTCGGCGTAGTCCCACCGCTCCCGGGTGCCCTCCGGGGTGGTCAGCGACACCACGCCGGACCGGCACCACACGGTCAGGCCGCGGCAGACGGAAAGCACCGACATGTCGCAGGCCGGCTGGTCCGCGCGCTCCAGGCACCCGCCGAACCCCCGCTCGGCCAGCATCACCTCGAGTTCCCTGGCGGCCTGGCGCGCGCTGAGGCGCTCGCTGGCCCGGGTGGCCGTGACGTCGGCCGAGAGCGTGTAGGCACGCAGCCCGGTGACGTCCACCAGCCGGGCATGCGCCAGCGGCGCGGGCACCGCGAACCAGACCACCTTCCCGCTCAGGCCCCAGCCGCCCAGCCTGGCCCGGGTGAGATGGTGCCCCCAGCGGCCGGCGGACAGCTCGTGCACGATCTGCAGGCCGCGCCCGGCGACGGCGTGGACCCCTTGGGCCGACACCCGGGCCGCGGTCGGCGGCGCGCCGTGCCGCCAGCCGCGGTAGCAGTCGAAGACCTTGCAGACCAGCTCGCGGCGGATGCCGAGGCCGCGCAGGTAGAGCCATAGCTCGGGGCAGCCCGACCCCACTACATCGAGCGGCCCCGCTGCGTTTAGCGGGGCCGGGCCGGCGGAAGCAACCGGCTCGCCTCCCATGTCCGGGGCGACGGACACGAGCCGATCCCCCCCTCCGCCGGTCCCGGCCACCGCGCGCGCGTGCAGGGTGTTGGCCGCTAGCTCGCTGGCCATGAGAACACAGTCGTCGAGGAGACCCGGCTCAAGGCCGACCTCCGAGACCGCGTCCCGGAACACCCGCCGCGCAACAGTGGCACACGTCGCATCGGCCGGAAGCGGCCACGCGTGACATGAGCCCGCGTGCACGCTTCGCAGACCACTGATGCTCTGCTGCCTCATACCTGGCGCCTCCGGCGATCACCTGACATAAGGCCGTCGGCAGGAGGGGTGCCGTCGGCAGCAATCTCGTATTAAACATACGCGGTTTTGGACTCTTAATCTGTGAAACACAGATTACGACTCAGCTGGCCCACTTCGCAATATCGGTAGCATTGTCATTTCGCCACAGTTCAGCGCAGGCGTAACACATTGGGCATACCGGTTCTCTCGGACATAACGCACTAAGCGGCGAACCCTGATGTGTATACGGTTAACACGACGGCCAGTGGGGCCTGTGTTAACTGTGATGCATATGATGTTCATGTGCTTCTCGCCTAGCTAAGATTATGGTGGTTTGTCGGCTTATAGGCAATTTAGCCGTTCTTAGCTAGCAATTAATTCGGCCTGCCGTGTACAGTCACGGGTGTTGGCAACGGAACAGGATGGTTGCCCGCCAGGCCTCGAGACAGGGCCGGGATCGAGAAGGCCCCCCGTGGCTGCATCCACAGGGGGGCCTTTCCGTGTGTCGCTACGGCTACGTCATGTCATAACGGCCGTCCTTGACGTCCGCCAGGAACGCGGCGAAGGCGTCCCGGCCGACGACGTGCGCGCCGCCCTCGGGGCGCTTGCTGTCCCGGACGGCGGTCACTCCGTCCAGGTTGGCCGCGATCTCCACGCAGCCTCCATTGTGGGCACTCCGGCGGGCCTTCCGCCAGATGGCCTGAGACAGGTCGGTCATGCCTACTCCCCTACTCCATTCGCTTCGCGAGACGTTCGAGGTAGCCCGTGGTGTCCGCAGGCTCGAGCGCGGCATCGCAGGCACGCTCGAAGGATTCGATGTACCCGTGCACTGAATCCGGCTTGCTCACCTCCTCCACGGAATAGTCGGTCTCCACGAAGACCAGGCTCGGCTCGTCGTCGCGGAAGCCGAAGATGTTGACCATCGACACGATGCCGATCGGGGGGCCGTCTTCGAACCGCTGGACATGCAACTGCACATTGCGGCGCTTGCTCAGGTGGACCAGATGCTCGATCTGCTCCCGGCGGTCTTCCCGCAGGCCCCACCGGTACAGCAGGGAGGCTTCGGTGATCACGGCGCTGAACATGGGGGCGGAGCCGTCCGTGCGATCGAGGACTTCCTGCCGGCGCAGCCGGGACTCCAGCGCCCGGCGGCGGTACGCGGGCGGCCGAGGCCCGGCCCGCATCAGCGCTTCGGTATAGGCGGGGATCTGCAACAGCCCGGGCAGCACCAGCGGCATGAAGACGCGAATGGTGGTGGCGTCGTTCTCGTAACCAGGGAATTCGCTGTCGAAGATCTCCGGGTACTCGCGCCACCAGGGCCGCGCCCTGGCGCGGATGGCCAGCTCCTCGATCTCGTCCTTCTCGTCGCCCTCGATGCCGTATATGCGGATGAGGTCCCTGATGTCGCTCATCTCGGGGCGTTTCCACTGGTTGGCCTCGAACCGGCCGACCTTGCCGCGGCCCCAGTTCAGGATGTCGCAGGCGTGGTTCGCGGTATAGCCCGTCCTGAGCCGCGCCGCGGTGAGGTGGCGGGCGAGCCGGCGCTTGGCGATGGTGGCACCGTAGGCGTCATCGCTCATAACGGCTTCCCCTCCTTGACAGGAGCCCTGTCATGCTTTACACGGTATCCAAGTTGTGATTCGCAAATCAAGGTGCTGGTATACATCGGATCTGGGGGTGTGTCGTCAGGGGGTGTGTCGTCAGGGCTGGGTCGTCGGGGTGGGTCGTCAGGACTGGGCGCCGGGACGTGTCGTCAGGAGCCGGCAGCGTCGTCGAACTCGCCGTTGCGGGCGCCATCCAGGAAACACTCCCACTCGTGCCGGTCGAATACCAGCACCCGCCGCCCGGGATCGCCCGCCACGCGCATCAGGACCCACTCCACGCGATCCGTCCCGGGACCGCCAGGCACGAAGGCGACCTCGATGGAGCCGTCGCCGCGGCCGGAACGTTGCCAGACCTGCGCGGCGAGGTCGATGCCTAGCTCGGAGACCGTGGGCTTGGCGGTCACGGGTTCCTGGCGACCCCGCAGTAGAGCCAGCGCGAGCCGTCGCTGTCTGCCAGCTTGACGTCCTCGGCGCCCCACAGGCCGGTGAAGGTGACACCGGGCTCCGCCCCCTCGTACGGCGGGACCAGTTCCAGCCCGTTGAAGAACCGCTCGACCTTCGCCCTGGAGCGGAAGTACATGTGCTCGGTGGCCGTGTCGAACACGGCGCGGAAGCCCTCGGCCGCGAGCGGCGGCTTGTAGTCGTCGGTGAGGTGCGACAGCGCCAGGTAGCTGCCCGGCGCGAGCGCGTCCACGTAGCGCGACACCAGGGACCAGGGGTCGGCGAGATCGGAGACGAACATCATCACGCCGGTCATCAGCAGGCCCACCGGCTCGCTGAAGTCGATCAGCTTGCGCAGCTGGGAGTGATCCAGGATCGTATCCGGCTCGCGCAGGTCGGCGCAGATCACGCTGATCGTGCCGCCGCTGTCCAGGAGGGCGCGGCTGTGCAGTTCCACCATCGGATCGTTGTCGACGTACACCACGTGCGCGGCGGGAACGACCTTCTGGACCACCTCGTGGGTATTGCCGACGGTGGGCAGCCCGGAGCCGATGTCGACGAACTGCCGCACGCCATGCTGGCCGATCCAGGTGGCCGCGCGCTGGTGGAAGCCCCGGTTGGACCAGGCCGCGTCCCTGATCTCCGGCGCGGCGGCCAGGATCTGCTCGGCGGCCATCCGGTCAGCCTCGAAGTAGTTGCTGCCCTGCAGCATGTAGTCGTAGATCCGGGCCGGCGTGGGCCTCGCGGTGTCGACGCCGGCCGGAAGGTCAGGAGCCTCGTTCATAGGTCGCCCTCCACGAGAACAGATAGTTCACAGTCTGGCACGGTGCGTGCGAATCACGAACGCCGACGTCCAGATTCCGCTTTCGTGCCGAAGGGCTCATCCGCGGGACTCCAGGTCGCCTTCCATGTCCAGGAAGACCTGGCGGAGCTGGTCGAGGGTCTTGGCGTCGGGGGATTCCCAGAGCCCGCGGGAGGCGGCTTCCAGCAGGCGCTCGGTGATGCCGCGCAAGGCCCAGGGGTTGGCGCGCTGCATGAAGTGCCGGGTCTGTTCGTCGAAGACGTAGGAGGCGGCCAGCTGCTCGTACATCCAGTCCGGGACCACGCCCGCGGTGGCATCGTAGCCGAACAGGTAGTCCACGGTCGCGGCGAGCTCGAACGCGCCCTTGTAGCCGTGGCGGCGCATGGCCGCGATCCACCGCGGGTTCACCACGCGGGACCGGAACACCCGCCGGGTCTCCTCGGCCAGCGTGCGCGTCTTCGGCGCGTCGGGCACGGCCGAGTCGCCGATGTAGGCGGCGGGGTTGCGGCCGGTCAGGGAGCGGACCATGGCGACCATGCCGCCGTGGTACTGGAAGTAGTCGTCGGAGTCGGCGATGTCGTGCTCGCGGGTGTCGACGTTCTTGGCCGCCACGGCGATCCGGCCGAACGCGGCCTCCATATCCGGCCGGGCGTGCGCGCCGTCGAGGTCGCGGCCGTAGGCGTAGCCGCCCCAGACCGCGTACACCTCGGCCAGGTCGGCGTCGTCCCGCCAGTTCCGCGCGTCGATCAGCGGCAGCAGGCCGGCCCCGTACGCGCCGGGCTTGGAGCCGAAGATCCGGGTCGTCGCGCGGCGCCAGTCGCCGTGCCTGGCCTGGTCGGCCAGGGCGTGAGCGCGCAGGTAATTGGATTCGGGCGGCTCGTCCAGGCCGGCCACCGCGCCGATAGCGTCGTCGAGCAGCGCGATCACGTGCGGGAACGCGTCACGGAAGAAGCCGGAGATGCGCAGCGTGACGTCGATCCTCGGCCGGCCGAGTTCGGTCAGCGGGAGAATCTCGAAGCCGGTGACCCGGCGCGACGCGTCGTCCCAGCGCGGACGGCAGCCGATGAGCGCGAGCACCTCGGCGATGTCGTCGCCCTGCGTGCGCATGGCGGAGGTGCCCCACACGGTCAGGCCCACGCAGTGCGGGTACTCCCCCTCGTCCGCGAGGTGCCGGGCGATGAGCGAGTCCGCGAGGGCCAGGCCGGTCTGGAAGGACGTGCGCGACGGGATGGCCTTCGGGTCCACCGAGTAGAAATTGCGGCCGGTCGGGAGGACATTGACGAGCCCTCTGGTCGGCGAGCCCGATGGGCCGGCGGGCAGGTAGCCGCCGTCCAGCGCGTGCAGCACGGCGTCGATCTCGCCCGTGGTCGCGCGCAGCCGCGGCACAACTTCCAGGCATGCGAACTCCAGAACCCGAGTGACGACAGGGATGGAAGAGGAGGGTGGGACGGCTTGCTGGACTGAGTTTGGGGATTTGTTTGCAGTTTGAGGGGTTATAGCACCCGAAACTGCAGACAAATCAGGGTCGGCAGACCGCGATGCGGAGGCGAGGATGCTGGAGACCACTTCTGGTGCGCGAGTGGTCTCCCAGTTGGCTGCGGCCATGGCTTCGACGAGCTCGCGCGCGATGCGTTCGTAGTGATCGGTTTCCACGCGTGTGGATGGGGTGGGAGGTGTGGATGGGACGGATGGTGTCGATGAGGCGGGGAACATGAGCGAAGCGGGGAGCGTGGGCGAAGCGGAGGGCTGGGGCAGGGCGGAGTGCGGGGGCAAGGCGGAAGGGGCGGGCGGGGTGCCTTCGGCGAAGCCGAGGGCGGCGCGCAGGCCCGGGAGGGCGCCCCAGCGGGCGCTCCAGAGCTGGGGCGCGCGCAGGATGACCAGGACCAGGTTGACCAGGGCCTCGCCCGCGGGGGCGGCGCCGAGGATGTGCAGGCCGTCGCGGATGGCGGCGTCCTTGACCTCGCACAGGTAGCCGTCGATGTGCAGCACGAACTCGTCGAATTCGGCCGAGCCGGGCTGGGCCTCGACGCCGAGGTCGTGATGCAGGTGGGCGGCCTGGATCAGGGACCAGATCTGGGCGCGAAGCGCGGGGAGTTTGTCCGGGTCGAGCGCGGCCACGGTGGCGTACTCGTCGAGAAGCTGCTCGAGCTTGGCCAGCTCGCCGTAGGTGTCGGCCCGGGCCATCGGCGGCACCAGGTGGTCGACGATCACCGCGTGCCCGCGCCGCTTGGCCTGGGTCCCCTCCCCCGGGTCGTTGACGATGAACGGGTACACAAGCGGAAGGTCGCCGAGCACCGCGTCCGGCGCGCACTCCGCCGACAGGCCGAGCCCCTTGCCCGGCAGCCATTCCAGCGTGCCGTGCTTGCCCAGGTGCACGATCGCGTCGGCGCCGAAGTCCTGCGCCAGCCACCGGTACGCGGCCAGGTAATGGTGCGAGGGCGGCAGGTCGGGGTCGTGGTAGATGGCGACCGGGTTCTCGCCGAACCCGCGCGGCGGCTGGATCATCAGCACCACGTGGCCGAACCGCAGGCAGGCGAGCGCGATGTCCCCGGAGCTCTCGTCGGTGTACAGGCTCCCCGGCGGGGCGCCCCAGTGTGCGGTGATGCGGGAGGCCAGCTCGTTAGGGATATTCGAAAAGAAGCGGCGGTATGAGGCGAGCGGGACCCGGGCCGGTGCGGCGCGGAGCTGCTCGTCGGTGAGCCACTCGGTGTCGTGGCCGCCGGCCGCGATGAGCGCGTGGATGAGTTCGTCGCCGTCCTCGGGGAAGCCGTCGCCGAGGTCGTAGCCGGCCTCGCGCATGGCCCGCAGCAGCGCGACGGCCGAGGCCGGGGTGTCCAGGCCGACCGCGTTGCCGACGCGGGAGTGCTTGGTGGGATAGGAGGAGAGCATGATGGCCACGCGCTTGGCGGCGTTCGGAATGCTGGCCAGGCGCGCGTGCCGGACGGCGATCCCGGCCAGCCGGGCGGCGCGCTCGGGGTCGGCGGCGTAGCGGGGGATGCCGTCCGGGCCTTCCTCCTTGAACGAGAACGGCACGGTGATCAGGCGGCCGTCGAACTCGGGGATCGCGACCTGCATCGCCGCGTCGATCGGGGCCAGCGCGGCGGTTGAGGCCGCCCACTGGGCGCGCGAGCTGGTCAGGCACAGGCCCTGCAGCACCGGCACGTCCAGGCCGGCCAGCACGCCCGCGTCCCAGTCGCTCTCTGTGCTGGCGTCGGCCGCTGAGGAGCCGCCGGCCGCCAGCACGGTGGTGATCACCGCTTGCGCAGGCTCGAGGAGTTCGAGGAGGCCGGCGTCGGCCGAGCGGAGCGAGGAGCAGAAGACGGGTAGCGGGGTGGCGCCTTGTCCGGCCAGAGCCTCGCAGAGGGTGTCCACGAAAGCGGTGTTGCCTGCCAATTCGTGCGCCCGGTAGAAAACCACAGCCACCGTCGGAGGGGGGATTTCATGATCGTGGCCAGAAAGGGCCGCTATTTGGCCAAAACTGGCCACGATCATGGAATCGGGGGTGGGGGCTTGGGCGGGGGCGGGGGCTTGGGCGGGGGCGGGGGCTTGGGCGGGGGCGGGGGCGGGGAGGGGGTGCAGGCCGTGGGCGGGCATGGGGCGCGGGGGAGCGAAGCCCTCGCCGGTGAGGAAGACGGTGTCGGACAGGAAGCGGGCCAGCTCGCGCAGGTTCTCCGGGCCGCCCTCGCGCAGGTAGCCGAGGGCTTCGGTGGCCACGCCCGCGGGCACCGTGGACAGCGCCATCAGCTCGGCGTCCGGGGCCGCCTCGCCGCCCAGGGCGACCAGCGGCTTATGGGCCCGGGCCGTGGCGGCGAGCGCGGCCACCCCCTCTGGCCAGGCCTTACGGCCGCCCAGCAGCCTGAGCACCACGATGTCGGCCCGGGCCGCCAGGTCAGTCACGGCGCCGACCGCGGTTCTGGCGGGGTTGGCGGTCAGGTACCCCGCGCCGGAGGCGGCGGCCGCCAGCAGTTCGGTGTCGGCGGTGGAAACCAAGAGAACGGTGAGCACTCACCGATAGTGCCATGCCGCGCGACAGCAAACTCGCGGGGCACTCACAGGCGGCATTCAGGGTAGCCGTGGTGATGTCCAAGAACCCGGACCGACCCTTACCGCTATGAACAACATGTATGGGTCGCCGGCCGGGGGCTACCCGGCCGGTTCGCCCGATCCTTCCAGATCGGCCCGGAAAAAGAGGTGGTACCGCTGGGGCGCCGGAGCCGCTGTGCTCGGCTTCCTCGCGGGCGGCGGGATCACCCTGGCCGCGGTGTCCGGCGGTCCTGGAGGTTCTGGGGCCGGCATGGCGGCCAGTTCGGCCCTGTCCAATTCCGGCAGCGCCCAGGCGTCCGAACTGAACTCCGCGCTCAGCGCCGCGGCCAGTACCTCGGCCACCGTTCCTCCCGCCCGCGTCCGGTGGGCGCTCGGGCGGCTGCGCCGTCTCGGCGGCGTGGACGGGACGGTGACCTTCCATAACAAGACCGGTTTCCACACGCTCTCGTTCGAGCGGGGCACCATCCAGTCGGTGAGCGGCAGCGACGTCGTGATCAAGGCGCCGGACGGCACCACCTGGACCTGGCTCATCGTGAGCGACACCGTGGTCAGGAAGAGCGGCGGCAAGACCACGACGAGCGCGCTGTCAGCAGGTGAAACGGTGTTCGCCGCGGGACCGGTGACCAGCGGGGCGCGGGATGCCCGCTTGATCGTTATCAAGCCGGCGGCTCCTACTGGATCGCAATCCGCTCAGACATCGTTGAGCTAACCAGTTAAGAAGACACTGCAACGCATGCTGCGGCGCGCCCGGGCCAGGGCGCGCCGCGTCATGCTGCGAACTTCCATCCGGCACAATGCGGCACAATGAAATGTGAGAGGCCATGGCAGACGGTGACCGAATCCCCAAGGTGCTCGTCATAGACGATGAGCCGAACATCCGTGAGCTCGTCGAGGTCGCGCTCAAGTTCCACGGCTGCGCGGTCGCCGTCGGCGCCAGCGGCAAGGACGCGCTGCACCAGGTGCAGGCGTACGAGCCTGACCTGATGATCCTCGACGTCATGCTGCCGGACATGGACGGATTCGAGGTCTGCCGCACGCTGCGGAACGAGGGCAACGACGTCCCGGTCATCTTCCTGACCGCGCGGGACACCACCTCGGACACGATCCGCGGGCTCACGCTGGGCGGCGACGACTACGTGACCAAGCCGTTCTCGGTCGAGGCGCTGGTGGCCAGGGTCCGGGCGGTGCTGCGGCGGACCACGCGCGCGCCGGGGGGCGACGGCCCGGCGGACGACGCCGCCCTGCTGACCGTGGGCGACCTGGAGCTGGACGAGGAGCACTGGGTAGTGCGGCGCGGCGGGACCCAGGTAGAGCTCTCGCCGACGGAGTTCCGGCTGCTCGCGTACCTGATGCGTAACCAGGGCCGGATGCTGACCAGGCAGCAGCTGCTGGAGAACGTGTGGGGCTGGGAGTTCGCCGGCCAGTCCCAGGTCGTGGAGACCTATGTCAGCTATCTGCGCCGCAAGCTCGACCCGCTCGGCCCGCCGCTGATCCACACCCAGCGCGGCGTCGGCTACAGCCTGCGCCCGCCGCCGGAAACTGAACGTGCGAGCAGATGAACGTCACCCGGCGGCTCGGGCGCCTGGGATCTGGCCGCGGCAGGCTCTCGCTGCGGTCCCGGCTGCTGGCCGGGCTCATCACGGTGACCGCGCTGTTCCTCGTCATCATGGGCGTGGTCACCGCCGTGGTGCTGAGCAATTCCGAGCAGGACCAGTTCAACTCCGACCTCGCGCTGACCGTCCGGATCAAGCTGAGCGAGATCGGCAGCCTGCAGGGCGGCTACGCGGTGGCCTACTACAACACCACGACCCGCTCGGTGGGAGTGCTGACCGCTCCGTCGCCCACCTCCAGCGAGCTGACGGATTACCTCAACGGCCTGGTAGCCACCCGAGGATGGCAGGCCCTCCGGGTGCAGTACCCCGCGGGCACGCTGTTCCCCGTCGTGCTGTCACGCCAGCCTGCCCTGACGGCGATCTGGCGCCCGGTCACCCCGGCGGAGGCGATGCGCAGCAACGGGACGCTGCCGCCGGGCACGAGCATCCTGGTGGTCGCACGGCCGGACAGCGCGGTGGGCAGCGAGGTCCGCGGCCTGGTCGCCGCCGAGCTGATCACCGGCGCGATCCTGCTCGCGCTGCTCGCGGTGGGCGGCCGCTGGCTGATCAGACGCGGCCTGGCCCCGCTCGACCGGATGGCGAGCACCGCCGACATGATCACCAGCCGGGGCGACCTGACCGCGCGGATGCCCGACCCGGGCGACCATGCCGAGGCGGGGCGGCTGGCCGCGGCGATCAACACCATGCTGGACCGGATCCAGCAGGCGTTCGGGGCCCGCTGGGAGTCCGAGCAGAAGGTGCGGCAGTTCGCCGCCGACGCGTCGCACGAGCTGCGCACGCCGCTCACCACCATCCGCGGCTACGCCGAGCTCTACCGGCAGGGCGCGCTCGAGGAGGACCGGCTGCCCAACGCCATGCGCCGCATCGAGCAGGAGGCGGACCGGATGTCCAGCCTGGTCGCCGAGCTGCTCGAGCTGGCCAGGCTGGACCGCGATTCCTCCCTCGACCTGACCGAGACCGACCTGCCTGCGCTGGTCGCGGACGCAGTCGCCGACGCCCAGGCAGTGGAGCCGAACCGGCCGGTCAGCGCGAGGACGCCGCACAGTTTGGTGGTGGTGGCCGACGAGCCGCGGATCAGGCAGGTGCTGGCCAACCTGCTCGGCAACGTCCGCGAGCACACCGCCCCGGACACTCCGGTGGCGATCCGGCTCTCCCGGGCCGGGCAAGGCGCGCTGCTCGAGGTGACCGACTCCGGCCAGGGCATGGATCCTGAGGCGGCGGCCCGCGCGTTCGACCGCTTCTACCGGGGCGGGCACAACGGCAAGGACGGACACGGCAGCGGCCTCGGGCTGTCCATCGTGCAGGCGATCGCGGCCGCGCACGGCGGTCACGCCATGCTCAAGTCGGCGGCCGGGGTCGGCACCAGCGTGCAGGTCTGGATCCCGTTCCATCCCCCGGCCCAGAACGGCCCGCTGCTCTAACCGCAACCTGGGGATGGCCCGCGTCGGCCCGGGGACGTGACGGGCAGCCGATCTGATTCCTTATTATCTGTTGCGAAGAACTGGGTTACCCGCAGGCAACTCAAACCACGGTGTGCACATGGATGACAGCGAGTTGGTCGCGGCCATCGCGGCAGGCGACCCGGCCGGGCTGGCCGCGGCGTACGACAAGTACGCCGCGCCGCTGTACGGCTACTGCCGCTGGATGATGCGCGATCCCGGGTACGCCGCCGAGGCGCTGAGCGAGACCTTCGTCATCGCCGCCGCCAAGGCCGGCGGCCTGAAGGACGCCAGCCAGCTGCGCGCCAGGCTCTACGCCACCGCGCGGGCCGAGTGTTACGACCGGCTGGATACCGCCGAACCGAGCTTCGACGAAACCGCCGGCGGGGCCGACCCGCCGGCCAGCGCCGGGACGCAGGCCGGTAACGGGACGCAGGCCGGTAACGGGACGCAGGCCGGTAACGGGACGCCGGCCGGTAACGGGACGCCGGCCGGTAACGGGACGCCGGCCGGTAACGGGACGCAGGCCGGTAACGGGACGCAGGCCGGTAACGGGACGCAGGCCGGTAACGGGACGCAGGCCGCTGCCGGGGGGCGCAGCGCCGAGCACGCCGAGGTACGGCAGCTGATCCGCGAGACCCTCGCCGAACTGAAGCCGCTCAAGCACGAGGTCATCGAGCTGAATAGCCGGCACCACCTCGACGAGGCGGAACTGGCGATCGTTCTCGACGTCACGTGGAACCGGGCGCACCACCTGGTGTCACGGGCTCGCGAGCACCTGGAGAAGGCCCTCGGCGGGCTGCTCGTCGCCCGCACCGGGCGGCAGTTCTGCCCGGAGCTCAACGCCTTGCTGGCCAACTGGGACGGGCGGCTGACCGTGCAGGCGGGAAAGCTGACCGCCCGGCACATGGCGCACTGCGAGACGTGTTCGCATAGGCACGGCACGCTGCGGCCGGAGGTGCTGGCCCGCCTGATGCCGCTGGCCGCGCTGCCTCCCGGGTTGCGTGAGCCGATCCTGCAGCGCGCGGCAGCCAGCCCGGACGCGGATGAGACGTCCCGCCTCACGCTGATCCAGCGGGCCGAGGCGATGGGGTCCGCCGGTTTGCAGCGGGCCACGATGGTCTTCGGGTGGAGCACGATCAAGTCCAACCCCGGGGCCGCGACGGCTATCGCGGCCGTGACGGTCTGGGGCGTGGCGGCCATGAGCGCCACGCTGGTCACGGTCACGGGCATGCACACGGTCCGGGCTCTCGCGGCCCAGACCCACAGCCACGGCGCGCCCGCCAGCACCCCGGCGCCCAGTACCGCGCCGCCGGTCCCCGCCAGCCCGCGCAGATCACGGTCGCCGGAACCGATCGTCCGGTCCACGCCCGGCCTGGTGTCCACGTTCGTGCCATCGCCATCGCCATCACCGACGGCGTCCGCCAGGCCGTCGGCGCCGAAATCGGCTTCGCCGTCGGCGTCGGCTTCACCGTCACCGTCACCGTCGGCGTCGCCCTCGCCGTCGCCCACGCCGACGCATTCACGCACGCCGACGCCCACGCCCACACCCACGCCGACCGCCACGCCCACGCCCACGCCCACCTCGACATAGGCCCCGGGTTCGCCACCGCGGGGCTTTATTGGCCGACATACCGGCCATACGCTGGCAATTCAACTACGGTGTGGGCATGGACGACCGCGAGATCGTCGCGGCCATCGCGGCGGGCGACCCAGCCGGCCTCGCCGGCGCCTACGACAAGTACGCGGAGTCCCTGTACGGTTACTGCCATTGGATGCTGAGCGAGCCTGAAGACGCCGCCGACGCGGTCCAGGACACGTTCATCGTCGCCGACGGCAGGCTCGACGGCCTCGGTGACCCGCGCAAGCTGCGTCCCTGGCTCTACGCGGTGGCCCGCAACGAGTGTCACCGCCGGCTCCACGCCACCGAGGCAGGCCTCGGCGAGACAGCCGGCGAGACAGCCGGCCAGGCTGACCCGGCCGACCCGGCCGACCTGGCCGACCTGGCCGACCCGGCCGACCTGGCCGCGCCGCCGGCCGGCGTCAGTGCCGACCGGGCCGAACTGCGCAGGCTCGTGCGCGCCGCACTGGACGGGCTGAACCCGGGTGAGCGCGAGGTCATCGAGCTCGACCTCAGGCACGACCTGCACGGCGCCGACCTCGCGGCCGTGCTCGGGATGTCGCGGAACCAGGCGCACGCCCTGGCGTCGCACGCCCGCGGCCAGCTGGAGAAGGCGCTCGGCGCCCTGATCGTGGCCCGCACCGGACGGCGGGCCTGCCCGGCGCTCGACACGCTGCTCGAGGACTGGGACGGCCGGCTGACCACGCCGATGCGCAAGCAGGTCAGCCGCCACATCGACCAGTGCGACGTCTGCGCCGATCGCAGGTACGGCGCGATGCGGCCGGCGGCGCTGTACGGCATGGCCCCGCTGGCCACGCCCCCGGACGGGCTGCGCGGGGAGGTGCTGCGGCTGTGCGCCAGCTCCAGCCCGCAGGCGCAGGAGTACCGCGAGGATGTCCTGCTGGACGCCGGCCCGTTCCGGCCCAACGGCTTCCCGCAGGCGGTCCAGCCGCGGCGGCGCCGGCTGCCCGCGCTGTCCGGAGTCGCGGCGGCGGCGGGCGTCCTGATCGCGGTCGCGGCGACCGGGGTCATCACGGTGCTCGCGCTCAGCGGCTCGCACCCCCCGCGGCCGGCCGACGCCGCCCGGCCAGCCAGCCCGTCGGGGACCGGCAGCGGGCTGCCCGCGGCGGGCGCGAGCACCGGGCAGGCGGGCGGTGTGTCCCCCGGTGTGCTGCCGCCCAGCAGCGCCCCCGCCATCACCAGCGCGCCGGCCGCGGTGACGCCGCCTTCGTCCTCGCCCTCCCAGGCCAAGCCGTCGCCGTCGGCCACGCCCTCGGCACCGGGCTCCCCGACGCCGAGACCATCGCGACCGACATCCTCGGCCACCCCGACGTCCACGGCTACCACCACGGCGGCTCCCACGGCCGCCCCGACCGGTCCTCCGCTGCCGTTATAGCGTTCGTCACTCCTTTATTTCGTTCTCATTTCCGGTTATGTCGTTCTGACCAAGTTTTACGCGGGACCCAACTACGGTAGGCGCATGCCGGACCGTGCGGTGGTCGCCGCTATCGTCGCAGCTGACCCGGATGGGGTCGCCGCAGCGTACGACCAGTACGGCGCGTCGCTGTACGCCTACTGCCGCTCGATGCTGCCAGGACCGGAAGCCGCCGAGGCGGTGCGGGACACCTTCATGATCGCGGTTTCCCGGCTGGACGGGCTCCGCGATCCCGACCGGCTCGGCGACTGGCTGCATGCGGTGGCCCGGAACGAGTGCTTGCGCGTGCTCGGGCCCGCGGGCGCCGAGGCGGCCGCTTCGGTTTCCGGCCCAGCGGATCCGGATGACGAACTGCCCGCGGTCACGCTTCCGGTGGAACTCCGGGGCCAGGTGCTGACGGCCTGCGCCGACAACTCGCCGGCCGGGCGGGCGCAGCGGATGAGCGTGGCGCATCGCGCGGGCGCGTTCGGCCCGGCCGGTTTCCCCAAGGCGGCCGGCTTGTCCGGACCGCGATGGTGGCAGCGGGTCCGGCGCCATCCCCGCGCGACGGCGGCCGTGGCGGTGGCCGCGGTGCTGGCCCTGGTAGCCGGGATCACCGTGGTCATGACGGCGGGCGGTTCGCACCGGCCGCAGGCCGCCACCCTCGGGACCGGCGCAGGAGTGGCCGGGTCGGCGTCCAGCGCGGCCCCGGCCAGCCCGGGCCCCGCTTCGCCGACGCGCCAGGCCTCGCCCTCGGCCAGCCCGTCCACGCCGGCCGCGATGGTGTCCCAGGGCACACCCGGCCCTGGGCTGGCGACGCAGCCGCCCGGGCCCTCGGTTTCCCCGGCGTCCGCATCGCCGCCACCGCCGTCCCCGTCCCCTTCCCCGTCTGCCCCGCCGAGCCAGGGCTACCTGCTGCTGGCGCCGGGCAGGCTGCTGCTCACGTCGGCTCCCGGGAAGACGGCCAGCGGGTTCTTCGTGCTCACCACGGCCAGCGGCCCGGTCAACGTGTACACCGTCAAGGTCCCGGCCGGGGTGGCCGGCGCGGTCTCGGTCGCACCCTCGAAGGGGTCCCTCCAGGCCAACGGCTACGTCGAGGTGACCGTGACCGTGACCAGCAAGACCGCGCTGACGACCCACCTCGCCGTGGAACCGGGCGACCTCACCGTCACGGTGGTGTACAAGATCAAGTCCTAGCGCCCGAGGAACTGGTCGAGCTCGGCCCGGGTGGGTGAGGTGGCGGCGCCGGCCCGGGTGACGGTCAGGGCGGCGGCCGCGTTGGCCCGGCGAGCGGCCTCGGCCACGGTCAGCCCCGCGGCCAGGCCGGCCAGGAACACCCCGGAGTGGGCGTCGCCCGCGCCCGTGGTGTCGACCGCCGTGACGGCGGGCGCCGGGATGCGCTCGACCGCCGGGACGTGGCCGGCCGCCCCGGCGTGATCGGCTGCGGGGGCGGACGCCCGCGGGGCCACCACGCAGCCGTCCGGGCCGGCCCGGACGATGACGCCGGCCAGGCCGGTCCGGCGGACCAGGCGGCGGGCCGCCTCGGCCGGGTCGGTGCTGCCGGTGAGCAGGGCGGCTTCGCGCTGGTTGCAGCTCCACCAGTCGCACCGGGCCAGTACCGGGCCGAGTACCGCCGCGGGGATGTCCGCGACCAGCGGCCCGGGGTCGGCGAAGAGCAGGACCCCGGGGGGCAGGGCGGCCGCCCAGGCGCCGAGGACCTGGCCCGACTGGAGCGGGACCAGGCCGTAGCCGGACACGTAGACCGCGTCGCCGGGCTGGACCCGGACCAGGTCCCACGCGCCCGGCTCGCGCAGCGACTCGGCGCCCAGGCTGGTGACGAACGTCCGCTCGCCGCCGGCCTCGACCAGGGCGACGTCGAAGCCCGTATCCGCGTCCGGGTCGGGCGCGCGGAGCAGGCCGATGCCCTCTGCGGTGAGGGCCGCGCGGACCTTGTCGCCCCACGGCCCGGTGCCGTGGCCGCCCGCGTAGACGACGGGCAGGCCCTGCCTGACGGCGGCGGCCATGATGTTGAACCCGCCGCCCACCTCGACGGCGGCCGCATCGGCGAGCATGTCGCCGCCGCGTTCGGGCAGCGCGGGCACCCACATGAGCAGGTCAACGATCGCCTCGCCCGCGAAGACCAGGCGCTCGGGCGGCGGCCGGCTCACCGCGCCTCCCCCATCGGTCGCCCGCGCAGCGTAGGCCCGCGCAGCGTAGGCCCGCGCAGCGTAGGCCCGCGCAGCGTAGGCCTGCGCAGGGCGAGCAGGTCGTCGGCCAGCGCGGGGAGGTCCAGGCCGTGGGCGTCGATGACGGCGATGGCGCCGGACGGGAAGGCTTCGACGCCGTGGCAGGCGCCGGCCACCGCGCCAGCCATGGCCGCGATCGTGTCGCAGTCGCCGCCCAGCGAGGCGGCCAGCAGGCAGGCCCGCCACGGGTCGGCGGGCACCGCGGCCAGCGCCGCGAACGCGGCGGGCACCGACTCCTGGGTGGCCAGGCTGGTGCCGACCAGGGTGTAGATGAGCTCGGCGGCTTCGGCCTCGTCGCGGCCCGCGGCCAGGCCGGCGGCCCACTCGATGCGGGCGGCGACGTCCGCGCCCGCCACCCAGTGGCCGCGGCCGGCCGCGATCCGCGCGGCCTCGATGGCGAGCGCGGTGGCCTCGGCGACCCCGGCGCCGGAGACGCCCGCGCTCACCGCGGCGGCCACGGCCGCGGCGCCGGCCAGCGCGATCCCTGTGTTGTGGGTGACGCGGCTGGCCGCCACTACATGGTCGACCAGGGTCGACAAGCTGACCGGAGCGAGGGCGGAGTGGCTGGCGGGGGCCTGGGAGGGGCGGATGGCGGGGAGTACTGGGGTAGCGGGATCTAGGGTTACGGTGATGCCCACGGGCGTTATGCGCATGGCGGCGCCGTTGGTGGTGCCGGTGGCGCCTGCTTCCTCCGGCGGGACGCCGGCCAGGATGGCGGCGACGGCGCGCTTGGTGGAGGGGCCGAGCAGGTCGAGGGAGCCGCGTCCGGCCATATCGCGCTCCCAGCTGACCAGGGCTGATGCGAGCTCGTTCGGATCTATGAGGCCCTGGCCCCTGATCAGGAGCCTGGCCAGCAGGACGGCCTGCTCGGTGTCGTCGGTGATCGCGCCGGCGGGCAGGCCCGCGGCGATGGGGTGGCCGGGCGGGGCGGGCTCGAAGCCGGTCAGCAGCTCGCCCCAGCGAGCGCGGATCTCCTGGCGGGACAGCATCTGCGTCGGCATCCCGAGCGCGTCGCCGATCGCCAGTCCGTACAACGCCCCCCGGGCGCGCAGGGCGTTTTTCATGATCCCGAAGGATCTGGTACGGCCTGCCGTACCAGATCCTTCACGATCATGGAACTCCTGGCGGCGAGAGGTGCGGCGGGGGTGGGGTACGTCGCTAGAGGACTTGCTGGCCGTACATTTCGCCCAGGGGGTCGGCGAGCAGTTCCAGGCGGGCGCCGTCGGGGTCGCGGAAGTACAGCGAGGTGCCGCTTTCCTCCAGGTAGGGGACGCCGGCCGCGACCAGGTTGACACGCAGCGCGGCCCACTTCTCCGGCGTCACCGAGATCGCGATGTGGTGCAGGCCGCCGAGGACTTCGGCGTACGGCCCGAGGTCGAGGCCGGGGAAGTCGAAGAAGGCCAGCAGGTTGCCGTGACCGACGTCGAAGAAGAAGTGGTTGGACCCCTGGTAGTCCCGGTTCTCGATGATCTCGGTCAGCGGGAACTCCAGCACGCCCTGGTAGAAGCGGATCGTCCGCTCCACGTCGGAGCTGAGCAGTGCGGTGTGGTGGATGCCGCGCGCGCTGCTCGGCGGCCGGTTGTCGCTGACGTACTGGGCGTGCAGCCGGGCCCGCTCGGCCTCGATCGCGGCGAGATCCATAGCCCTCCTCAGATCCGGAAGAACGAGTTCAGGAACCTGTCGGCCACCGCGCGATCACCCCGGATGGTGCCCGCGTTCACCCGCCCGAACGCGGTCAGCACCAGGCTCCCCGGATCGAACTCGATCACGGCGGGCATGCCGGACACGTCCTCCTGAGCGTAGCTCAGGCCCTCGGAGGTGATGTTCACCAGGTAGTCGACGGCGTTGCGGCCGGAAACCCTGACGCCGATGGCGAGCGCCTCGCTGTCGGCCAGGACCTCGGTGGTGGCCTGCCACAGGATGAACATGAGCGGCACCAGCATGTCCGCGGTGTCCCCGCCGAGCCCATGGGCCAGGCCGGTGCCCTGGCGGATGTCCCAGCCGTGCACGCCGTAGTCCGCAAGCTGGAACCACGGGTAGAAGAACGCGGGCAGCGGCCCCATGTACTTGTGCCCGACCAGCTGCCCGCCCCACTCGTCCGGACCGAGCGACGCGCTGAGCTCCATCATCTTGTCGAAGTCGGCCCGCAGCCGCTGCACCGCGTCGGCCTGGTCCAGCTCGCGGTGGCACTTCGCGCCCTCGTCGAGGCGCTCCTGCATGACCTTCACGCCCAGCGGCGCCGCCGCCTCCGCGCCCGAGCGCGCCGCGTCGAAGCCGGTGAAATAGCTCTCGGTCACGTCGATCAGGTGGCCGACGATGTCGCGGACCTCCCACTTCGGGCAGGCGGTCGAGGAGGTCCACTCGTCACTGGATTCCGCCATCGCGAACAGCGCCTCGGCTTCCAGCCGGAGGATGCGCAGCAGATTGCCCTGGGCAGCGTAGTTCGTTGCGTCCCACTCGTTCATGCCTACCCTCCCCTGGGCATAGGTTCGCATTCCGAACGAAAATTCATACGGCGAACCTTAGAACGTTCAAGCGTCCGGGTCAACGGGCCGCAGCGAGCCGGTTACCACACGCACAGCCCCCTCACACGGAAGTCCGCAGGCGAGAGGTTACGGCACGGGGAGGCCGTCGCGGAAGGCCTGGAAGGTGACAGGGTGGTGACGGCTACGGTACCCGGAGCTCGACGCTGATGTTGCCGCGGGTCGCCCGCGAGTACGGGCACCGCTGATGGGCCGCCTCCGCGAGTTCCCGCGTCTTCTCCCTGTCCAGCCCCGGGATGCTGATGATCAGGGTGACCACCAGCCCGTACATGTCGCCTTCGGGCCCGACGCCCACCTCGGCGGTCACGGCCGACTCGCCCGGATCCACCTTGGCCCGGCGGGCCACGCCCCGCAGCGCGCTGTGAAAGCACGCCGAGTACCCGGCCGCGAACAGCTGCTCGGGATTGCTGCCGTCGCCGCTGCCGCCCAGTTCCACGGGCGGCGCGAGGTCGAGGTCGAGGCGATGGTCCGACGAAACGACGTGGCCGCTGCGGCCATCCCCCGTCGAGGTGGCCTTCGCGGTGTAAAGGACCTTGTCGGGCATGATCAAACCCTATCGATCGTGGTGCAGTGATGTGACAAGCGCGGGCAGGCCGGGCACCGGCCCGTCTTCGATCAGCCGGCTCAGCGCCGCGGTGTCGAGGTGCCCGGCCACCAGGTCGCCGAGCACGTCCAGGCGCGCCTCGCGCACCGCGGCGAACTCGGTGCCGGGCGCGGGCGTGAAGTCCCGGCCGGCCAGCGCCGCCACCTCGGCCAGGAACGCCCGCCTGAACTGGTCGTTCTCCAGCGCGCCGTGCCAGCTCGTCCCCCACACCGCGCCGCGGCGGCAGCCGTCGAGGAACGGTTCCGCGGACGGGTCGGTGACCTCGGCGACGCCGTGATGGATCTCGTACCCGGCCACCGGCGCGCCCAGCGCGCGGCCCCGCGGGCGGCCGAGGATCTTCCGCGCGCCGAACCGGACGCGCACCGGCAGCAGCCCGAGCCCGTCGACCGTGCCGCGGCGCGACTCCACCGGATCGTCGATCCGGCCGGCCAGCATCTGGTAGCCGCCGCAGATGCCGAGCACCGGGCGTCCGGCCCGGGCCCGTTCGGTCACCGCGGCGGCCAGGCCGCGCTCGGTGAGCCAGGCCAGGTCGGCGACGGTGGCCCGGGACCCGGGCAGCACCGCCAGGTCCGCGTCGGCCAGGTCGGCCGGGCTGGTCGCGAACCGCACCAGCACGCCGGGCTCGGCCGACAGGGCGTCCACGTCGGTGAAGTTGCTGATCCGCGGCAGCCTGACCACCGCCACCCGGAGAAAATCTTTCGGACCGAACGAGGACGGCGGCGTGCCCTGGTCATGTTCGTGCGTGTCCAGGGAGAGGGAATCCTCCGCGTCGAGCCACAGGCCCGCGACGCGGGGCAGGACGCCGTAGACGGGGCGGCCGGTGCGGCGGCGGAGCATGGCCAGGCCGCTGTCCAGGAGCTCGGGGGCACCGCGGAACTTGTTGATCACGAAACCGGAGATGAGGGCCTGGTCCTCGGGTGCCAGCAGGGCCAGCGTGCCGTACATGGCGGCGAACACCCCGCCGCGGTCGATGTCGCCGACCACGATGACAGGCAGGCCGGCCGCCCGGGCCAGGCCCAGGTTGGCCACGTCGGTGTCCCGCAGGTTGATCTCGGCGGGACTGCCGGCGCCCTCGCAGATGACCACGTCGTAGGCGTCCCGCAGCCGGGCCAGGCTGTCCAGCGCCACCTGGCGCAGCCGCGGCGCGTGCGCCCGGTAGCCCACCGCGTCGGCTTCGGTCTCGGGGTGGCCGAGCACGACGACCTGACTGCGCCGGTCGCTGCCCGGCTTGAGCAGCACCGGGTTCATGTCGGCGGCCGGCTCGATGCCCGCCGCGGCCGCCTGCATCGCCTGGGCGCGGCCGATCTCGGCGCCGTCCAGCGTCACGAAGGAGTTCAGTGACATGTTCTGCGCCTTGAACGGCGCCACCCGCACGCCCTGCCGGGCCAGCCACCGGCACAGCCCGGCCACCAGCACGCTCTTGCCCGCGTCCGACCCAGTCCCGGCGACCAGCAGCGTTCCCTTCACGGGTGCAGGCTACTGCGCGGCGAAGGGGCCATGTTTACCGGCTTACCAGCGGGTAGCTGTACCGGCGTCAAGCTCAGGAAGGAGGCTCTGGATGTTGCTCTTGATAATCGCCCTGGTCGTTATCCTTGCCCTTTTCGGCGCAGGGTTCGCCCTCCACGTGCTGTGGTGGGTCGCCATCGCGGCGCTTGTCATCGCGCTGATCGGCTTCCTCCTGCGCCGGTAAACCCCGCGAGCAGCACGGCCAGGGCGGTCGCCGACACGGTGACCGCCCTGGACAGCGCGACGGCGTGGCGGATGTCCTCCGGCTCCGGGGCGCGCCCCTCCCCCCATAGCTCCGGGCGCGCCTCGGCCACGCCGCCGTAGACGTTCGAGCCGCCGAGGCGCACGCCGAGCGCGGCGGCGAAGGCGGCTTCGCACCGGCCCGCGTTCGGGCTGGGATGACGGCCGCCGTCGCGGCGCACCGCGCGCAGGACCGTACCGGGGCCGGCCCTGGTCACCAGGGGGGCGCAGGCCGCAGTCAGCGCGGCGGTGGCGCGCGCCGGAACCCAGTTGGCCACGTCATCCAGCCGGGCCGAGGCCCAGCCGAACCTTTCGTACCGGGCCGAGCGATGGCCCACCATGGCGTCGAGCGTGTTCACCGCGCGGTAGGCCACCAGCCCGGGGATCCCGGCCACCGCGCCCCACAGCAGCGGCGCCACCACGGCGTCCGAGGTGTTCTCCGCGACCGACTCGATCACCGCGCGGGCGATCCCGGCGCCGTCCAGCCTTGACGGATCGCGGCCGCACAAGCTGGGCAGGACGTCCCGGGCTGAGGCAAGGTCGTGACGGTGCAGGGATAGCCGGGCCCGTTCGGCCTCATGATGGAGCGAACGGGCCCCGGTGACGGCCCACACCGCGAGCGCGGCCGCTGCCGCCTGCCACGGCGGCCGGCCCCGGGTGCGGCGGTGCAGGAGCGCGGCCGGGACGGCGACGGCCAGCACGCAGACGGCCGCGTGCACGGCGCCGCGCGGCCGGGAATCGGCGTAGTCGCGGGCCTCGAGCACGGTGGCGGCGCGGCCGAACGCGGCCACCGGGTGACCGCGGCGCGGGTCGCCGAGCAGCGCGTCGAGCGCCACGCCCGCCGCCAGCCCGGCGGCCAGCGGCCATCTGGATCGCTCGAGCTGCCGGCCCCTGCGGCCTAGGACCATCGGCTTACCCGGGGTGCGGCGCGCGGCCGATGCGGGCGGGCCGGGGCGCGGGCAGGCTTGGGTTCATGAGCAGAACATACGCGGAACTCCCCGGGCTGATGACGGTGATGACCGGGGACGAGAAGCACGGGCCGAGCGCGACATCCACGCTCGACGTGCTCTGGGTGCTGTACGACCAGGTGCTCCGGGTATCGCCGGAGACCGCCGGCGACCCCGGCCGCGACCGGTTCCTGCTGTCCAAGGGACACGGGCCGGCCGCCTACTACGCCGTCCTGGCGGCCAAGGGGTTCTTCCCCGAGTCGTGGCTGGCGGACTTCGGTTCGGCTTTGTCGCCACTGGGATACCACCCGGACCGTTCTTTGGTGCCTGGCGTCGAGATCGCCAGCGGGTCGCTGGGGCACGGGCTGCCGCTCGCGGTGGGCCTGGCGCACGGGCTGCTGGCCCAGGGGCTGACGGTACCGCGGGTGTACGTGCTGGTCGGCGACGCGGAGCTGGACGAGGGCAGCAACAGCGAGGCGGTCGTCTACGCGGGCGCGGTGAGCCTGCCCAACCTGACCGTGGTGGCGGTGGACAACCAGTCCTCGTCCTACGGCTGGGGACCGGGCGGGATCGAGGCGCACTTCGCGGTGGCCGGGTGGTCGGTGACGCGGGTGTCCGGGCGGGACCATGCCGCGCTGGCTTCGGCGTTCCGGGTCACGTCGGCTTCCGGTTTCGCGGGCCCGCAGCTCGTGGTGGCCACCGTCGAGGGGAAGGAGTGAGTGGCGATGCCTGATATGCGTACTGCCTTCGCGGAGACGGCGTCTGTTTTGCTGGACGAGGACCCGCTAGCCGCCGTGGTGCTGGCGGAGATCTCCGCCGACCTGTTCGCCAAGGCGGCGGCCCGGCATCCGGAGCGGGTGCTCAACGTGGGCATCAGGGAGCAGCTGATGGTCAGCGTCGGCGGCGGGCTGGCGCTGGCCGGGATGCGGCCGATGGTGCACACCTACGCGCCGTTCCTGGTCGAGCGGGCCTTCGAGCAGGTCAAGCTGGACCTCGCGCACCAGGATGCGCACGCCGTGCTGGTCAGCATCGGGGCGTCGTACGACGCGGCGCGGGCCGGGCGGACGCACCAGGCGCCGGAGGACGTGGCGCTTGTCGATGGGGTACCTGGGTTCTCCGTGGTCGTGCCGGGGCACCCGGCCGAGGTGCCGGCGCTGCTGCGCGGCGCGGTGGGCACGCTGGATGATGGCTCTACTTATATGCGGCTGTCCACGGAGGCCAACCGGGAGGCGCTGCCGGTGTGGCCGGGGCTGCAGGTGGTGCGTTCGGGGCGCCGGGCGGTAGTGGTCGCGGTGGGGCCTGTTTTGGATCCGGTGCTCGACGGCCTTGCGGACCTGGACGTGACGGTGGCGTACGCGACCACCGTGCGGCCGTTCGACGCCGAGGGGCTGCGTTCTTTGCAGGCTTCGTCGGGTGCCGTGGTGCTGGTGGAGCCGTACCTGGCCGGGACGTCCGCGTTCGCGGTGTCCTCGGCGCTGGCCTCGCGGCCGCACCGGCTGCTGAGCCTGGGTGTGTCGCGTGGCGAGCTGCGGCGGTACGGGACGCCTGCTGACCACGCGGTCTTCCATGGGCTCGACGCGGCCGGGATCCGGCGTTCGGTGACCAGGTTCCTCGACTTGGCTTAGCTACGACATGAACGGGACGAGGCTCACGTGTTACAGCGCGGCGGGCTTCCGTCCTGAGCTGGTCAGCTTGGCCGCAGCCGACCCGGTGGTGCAACTGGCCGGGCTCGGCAGGCTCTGCGGACGCCACGGCTGACAGCAGGTTCGGGTACGCTCTGGCAGTTGGGGAGCCCTCGGGCGCAATGGCTTGCCGTTACCCGAGGTGGCGCGGCTTCGCGGTGCGACACACTGCGACCTTCGTGTAGCCGTCGTGTGATCTTGGCCGTGCACAATTACGTTCGAGCGCCCGTAGCTCAGCCGGACAGAGCAGCTGCCTTCTAAGCAGCGGGTCGCGGGTTCGAATCCTGCCGGGCGCGCTTTTTGAAAAACCAGTTCAAGGGCCATGTAGCCCGGTCAACGGCAAACTTTCACGATTGGTCGCTGACCTCGCGTGCCACGTGCGTGCCAGATGATGCCGCTGTCTTGAGGAGTGCCGCCCGGGCGGCCTCGCCGACTGCATCGGCGAGTTTCTGCTGCCTTTCGTCGGATGAATGCTGGTAGATCAGCGCGGCGCGGGTGCTGCTGTGGCCCATGCGGTCCATCAGCTCGCGCAGGCTCGCGCCCGCATCGGTGCCGCGCCCACCAGCACCACGGCCAGACCGTCAGCATCGTGCTAAGTGCGCCAGTCGCCGGGAGAATGTGACAGCGACCGGGCCGGAACGATGCCGCGCATTGTCCGGGCCTGACGGCGAGGGCCAGGCCAGAGGCCAGGCCCGATCGGCGCGCGGCGAACGTCCGCGACACCAACCTGGCCACATTGCTACGCTTCGGTACATCGTCTCGGTGGGAGGTGGCAAGGGTGGCAGACCCGGGAGACGAGATGCTAACAGGCGCGGTGGGCCAGAACCGCCTGCGCGCGTCACACGCCGACCGCGAGCAGGTGATCGCCGCGCTCAAGGACGCGTTCGTACACGGACGGCTGGATAAAGACGAGTTTGACTTGCGAATCAGCAAAGCACTCACCAGCTACGCAGAACTGGACGCCCTTACCGCCGACATTCCCGCCGCGCTGACCGAAGCCCAGTCGGCGGAGCTTCACCGGCAATCACACAACAAGAAGGTGATTCAGCGCGGGACCGCCGCAGGCGTGGGCGTGAGCATGGCGTTCACCGCAACGTTGGTGACGGTTTACGGAAGTCCGAATGTCGCATACGTCGCCGTGCCTTTCGTCGGCCTCTTTATGGCCGTGCTGCTAGCCGGACTTCTGACGCTTCTTTCATGGGTCCTTGAGAAGGGTCCCAACAGGCAGGCCTCGCAGAGGCCGCCAACGAGCACAGCCGGCCAGGAATCTGGACGCCTGGCACCGCCCGACTCGGCCGACCGGCTTCGGCAGATTCGTCATCATCCAGGGCATACAGCCGAAGCTAGAGGGAGCCGCCTGCTGCACCCGCAATTGACCTGAAAGCAGTGCAGCACGAAAGTGCAGCAACCAGGCTGATATTCATCGATTCCAGATCGACGCCGCCGATCTCGCCACCTGTGCAAACGACCGTCATCGACCTCGTTGCCGATAGTCAATATGGCGTTACCGTCATGTCAGCGGACCAACTCGCCGGCCTGTGCCGCCAACATAGCAAGACTCCACTGGGGCTCGACGACTACCGGTCACTCTTTGTAAAGGGCGGGAGCCTCGAGATGCAGGCTGTTGACGAGCGAGCCGATGAGGTGAAGCGGATAATCACCCTCGCAGCGGCGATGTGTGAGGCTATCCGGGACCGCTCGACTGTATTCGGGCGACTGTCTGCCCGAGACCTTCCCCTCATCCTGTCAGACAAATCAGTCGCCGAGGGAACCACCGAGGAGGAACTCCAAGCACTGCTGGATACCCGTGGCCAGATTCCGCTAAGGCGCCGCCAGTACCTGGGCCAGCGCGCGCAGGGCGGGACGGAAGGCGTGGCTGGCTGGGGCGGAGTAGCCGATGATGACTGCCTGGGGACAGGGCTCGGGAAGGCTGTGCCGGTAGTATCCCAGCGTGTGGAGGACGACAGAGTGCCTGGACGCGCGGGCCAGGATCTGCTGTTCGGACGGGTCTTGGCCGGAGAGGTAGACGAGGGCGTGCAGCCCGGCGGAGATGCCCGATAGCCGCAGGTCCGGGCGGGTCGCGGCGAAGGCTTGCGCTAGCTCGCGCTGCGCGGTGAGTTCACCGACACGGTGATGATGCGAGACTACGATCGGTGCGCGTCGCTGTTCACACCCGACGGCGCGCTGCGGATGCCCAACGTTCCCGCCGACCTGGCCGGCCGGGAGGCGATCCGCGCGTGGGGCGAGCGAGTCCCGGCTTTCGTGGACTACCTGGTGCAAACCACCCACCCTGGCACCATCCAGATCGCCGCGCACATTATGGCCAGCACGGCGCTCACCACTGCCACCTACGACATCGACGGCGGCCTGCAGCCCGGTCCGGCGTGAACGGAAGGAGCGGCATGAATGACCTGCTGAAGCTGGGCCATCGAAGGGCCGCCGCCACCCGCAGATGGGGGTCTTTAAATCTGATATCAGAATGATAAGCTCATGATAGGTGGATACCTGAGGAGACGGACATGGGCGAACCAGCGATCGCAGTGACGGGGCTGCGCAAGAGTTTCGGTCCGAAGGAGGCGGTGGCGGGCATCGATCTGAAGATCGCGGCCGGGTCCCTGGCCGGGCTGGTCGGACCGAACGGGGCAGGGAAAACCACGTCCCTGTCGATGATGACCGCGCTGCTGCGGCCGGACGGCGGCCGGATCCTGATCAACGGGCTGGATGTGTGGGCCGATCCGCCCGCGGCCAAGGCGATCATCGGGGTGGTACCGGCCGAGGCCAGGCTGTTCGAGCGGCTGAGCGGCGAGGAGCTGCTCGAGTACGCCGGGCGGCTGCGCAGCATGCCCGCCGGCGAGGCCCGCTCGCGGGCGAAGCAGCTGCTTGACGTGCTCGACCTGGCTGAGGACGCCAAGCGGCTGGTCGCCGACTACTCCACCGGCATGCGCAAGAAGGCCATGCTCGGGTGCGCCCTGATCCACAACCCTTCGGTGCTGTTCCTGGACGAGCCGCTCGAGGGCGTCGATCCGGTCTCCGCGGACGTCATCCGCCGGCTGCTGACCCGTTTCGTCGTCTCGGGCTCGACCGTGCTGTTCTCCAGCCACGTGATGGAGCTCGTCGAGCAGGTCTGCGACCACGTCTCCATCATCGACAAGGGCCGGATCGTGGCCACCGGAACTATCGATGAGGTCCGGGGCGGCAAGACCCTGCAGCGGGCGTTCATCGACCTGGTGGGTTCCAGGGCCAGCGACGAGGAGGTGCTGTCATGGCTCGGCTCCTCGTCCAGCTGAAGCTGCGCCTGGTCGGCAACGCGCTGCGCGCGTCCACCGGGGCTCAGGTCGCGTTCATCCTCAGCACCTTGCTCGCGCTGGTGATCGCGGTCGGCGTGTTCTACTTGCTGGCCATCCTGCCCGGCGGCATCGCGGGGGCGGACCTGACCACGGTGATCTTCTGCATGTTCGGGCTCGCGTGGCTGGTCCTGCCGCTCATGGTCTTCGGCCTGGACAGCACCCTGGATCCTGCCACGCTGGCCCTGTACCCGCTGCGCACCCGCCCGCTCGCGGTGGGGCTGCTGGCCGCCTCGGCCACGGGCGCCTGGCCGGCGGCCACCCTGATCGGCCTGCTCGGGGTGACGTTCGGGCTGGCCCGCGGCGCGCTCGGCGTGCTCGTCGCGCTGCTCGCGGTGGTGCTGACGGTGCTGTTCTGCATCACGATGGCCCGGTTCGTGACCACGGCCCTGGCCGGGGTGCTGCGCTCGCGGCGCGGCAAGGACTTCGCCGCCCTGCTGTTCATCCCGATCTTCGTGGTGTACGAGGGCTTCTTCCAGATCGTGCCGAAGCTGGCCTCCGAGCACGCGCTGACCGCTTCGAGCTTCGGGGGCGTGGACACGTGGCTGCGGTGGACACCGCCGGGCCTGGCCGTGCACGCGATCTATGACGCCTCCGCGGGGCACCCCGGCACCGCGCTGCTGCGCCTGGCTTTGCTGGCCGGCATCATCGTCGTGCTCGGCTGGCTGTGGGTCCGCTCGCTGAGCCGCGCCCTGGTGACGACCGACACCTCCACGCAGTCGGCGGTCCGCGGCGCGGCGCTCCCGTTCGCCCGGTATGGCCTGCGCGGGACGGTGGCCGCGCGATTCTGGCTCTACCAGCGCCGCGAGCCCTACTCGCTGATCTACTGGGGAATCACCGCGGTCATCATGGCGGTCGTGGCGTTCAGGCTCGTCCTGACCCCGGACTGGTTTGGCGGCCTGCTCGCCAGCGGGGCCGCCGGGGGCGCGTTCGTCGGCGCCTTCCACGCCAACGCGATCGGGTGGTCCGGACCGGGGTTCGGCCTGGAGGCGATGGCGCTGAACGGCCGGCGCGCGCTGCGCGCCTACTTCTCCGGGCAGAACATCGCGCTCGGCGCGATCGCGGTGCCGCTGGTCACGGCGGTCTGCTTCGGCCTGGCGGTCGTGGCCAAGCACCCGATAGACGGGTTCGCGGGCATGGCGGTCGGCCTGGCCGGGATCGGCGCGGGCCTGGCCCTGGCCAACATCTTCACCGTCACGATGACCTACCCGGTGGAAAAGCGGGGCGGCGTCCCCATGCCCAGAGCGGCCAGCGGACACAATGGCGAGGCGGCCGGGTCGCAGCTCCTCACCCTGCTCGGCGTGGGAGTGGCGGTCACGCCGGTGATCCTCGCCGCCGTGTTCACCCAGTCCGTCCCCCCGACGATCCGGATGCCGGTGCTCGTGCTCGGCGCGGCCGCATACGGCCTGGCGCTGACCTGGGGCGGCGTGCGGGCCGCCGCCAGCCTCGCCGAGCCTAAGCTGCCCGAACTCACCCAGATCGCCATCCAGAGCAACCTGTAGGAACGACAAACGCCGAACGATCCGCCCGATATGACAGGGGCTACCGGGAGGAGAGCCTGATGGGGGCCAGAGTGACTGCACGGGCCTATCTGGCGGCCGCGTTGCTCATCGCGGTCGGTGTGCCGCTAGCGGCCTGCAGCAATGCCAGTACGCCGTCCGGGATCACCGTGAGCAATCCCGGGGCGGCAACCCCCGCCGGGTCATGGCCGTATCCGAACGGCGATCTTGAGAACACGCGGAATGCGGCGGGCGCCGCTATTTCGTCCGCCAACGTGGCCAGCCTGCAGCAGGCATGGACCTTCAAGCTGCCCTCGTCATTGGTAACGTCCGGGCCGGGCTTCGGCTCGCTGGCTGCGACGCCGATCGCGGCCAACGGCGTGGTCTACCTGCAGGACCTCGGTGGCAACGTGTATGCGCTGGCTCTGGCCACCGGGAAGCTGCAGTGGGAGTACCGGGTCAGCTCGACGATCGTCGAAGGGGGCCCGAACGGCGTCGCGCTGGCGGGCGGTGTCGTGTATGGCGACACGACGACCACGGTGTTCGCGCTCAGCGCCGCTACCGGCAAAACGATCTGGGTGGACCAGGACCTGCTCGGCAATGGCCGGGGCACATTCGGCATCCAGCCGCTGGTCGTGAACGGCCGCGTCTATTTGGCCAGTTCCATCGGAACCGTGCCCACCGGCGGGATCTTGCTGGCCCTGAACGCCTCCACCGGCAAGCTGATCTGGAAATTCAACACGGTCGTCCCCGCCAGCAATGGCGCGCAGACCCCTTACGGCTCAGGCGGCGCATGGGAGACCCCGCTGGTCGGCAGCGACGGTTCGGTGACCTTCGGCACTGGCAACCCCTATCAGTCGGCCGCCGAGGCGATCGCCCACCCTTCGGCATGGCTCTACACCGATAGCGAGGTGAACCTCGATGCCGCCACGGGCCAGCTGCGCTGGTACTACCAGGGCGTGACCAACGACTTCATGGACCATGACATGCAGACCTCGCCGATTGCCGCGACCATCAACAGACAGCCCGCGATCATCGGCTCGGGCAAGATGGGCGTGGTCTACGCGATGAACGCCAGCACCGGCAAGCTGATCTGGAAGACCCCGGTCGGCGAGCACAGCGAATCGGATAACTACCCGCTCGAAGCAATGGAGCATCAGCTCACCCTGACGGCCCCTTACACGATTCTTCCCGGCTCCCTGGGCGGCGTGCTGTCCAACCTGGCCCTGGCCGGCAACACCGTGTACGTGGCCACGGTCAACCAGCGGTTCATTCTGGGCAAGATGAGCGCCCCGCTGGGAGCCCAGGACGGCCACGGCTCCGGCGAGATCGTGGCCCTCAACCTGGCCACCGGCAAGGTCGAGTGGGACATCAACGTGCCGGCCTACCCGCTGGGTGCCGCGACAGTCTCCAACGACCTCGTCTTCACCACCTTGTACACGGGTGTCCTGATCGCGCTCGACCGCACCACCGGCGCCATCATCTACCAGCGCAAGCTGCCCACTTCCGCCAACGCGCCCATCGCCATCGCCGGAAACTCGATCCTCGTCCCCGCAGGCGGGCCTAACCTGTTCGGGCCAAAGGGCGGCTCGCCACAACTAGTGGTCTACACGGTGCCGTGACTCGGCCGGCGAAGCCTGTGCTGCCCGTGGCACACTCGCGGGGCTCAGGGCGACCGGGGCGCTGGGACGGCACCTGGTTCCCCGGCTGGTCGCGGTCGGCCACCAGGTCACCGCGACCACCAGGACGCACGGCAAGGCCGGGCAGCTGCGTGCGGCGGGGGCGGAGCCGGTGGTCCTGGACAGGCTGGATCGTGAGGCGGTGATCGCGGCGGTGCGGGCGACCTGGCACCGCGCGGGTCGCTCACGAAAGTCTCGCTCGTATGTCTCGTCGCCAGCGTGCCGGTGGCGTGCCGTAGCGGCGCTTGAACGCACGGCTGAATGCCGCCTCCGACATATAGCCGACGTTCGCCGCGATGAGCGTGACTGTAAGGGCGGTGTCGCGGAGCAGGTCGGTGGCGGCGTCGAGGCGTACATGCGCGAGATAAGCGGCTGGCGGCATTCCGACCCGAGCGACGAACCGCGCAGCGAACGCCGACCGGGAAAGGCAGCACGCGCGGGCCAGTTCCTCGACTTTCCAGTCGTGGCCGGGGTCTCGATGGACAGCGCTCAAGGCCAGGCCGATCTGGGGGTCGAGCGCACCGGCGAGCCAGTTCGGTTCGGCGTCCGGCCCAGCGGCCCAGGCGCGCAGAACCTGGATGAACAGCAGATCGAGGATGCGGGCGATCATCACCGCCGATCCTTGAGAGGGCGATTGCATCTCGAAGAGGAGCATCCTGCGGGCCACTTCGAGCCCTTCGAGCGCTGGGCCGCGGTCGCCGCGAAGGATGATCGCGGCGGGGAGGCTCGCGAGCAGGTGGCTCGCCTCCGGGTCGCCGATCGTGAAGGTTCCACAGAGCCAGCGCGCCGGCGGGGGTGCGTCAGCCTCGGATGCGCCGGCGCGCACCGTCGCGTGCGCCTGCTCGCCTGCATCGCTGATGTGGTGCGGATCGCCGCGCGGAAGCAGGATGACATCGCCGTGACTCGCGCGCTCGACGTGCGGGACGCCGTCGATCCGAAGCACGACCTCGCCCTCATCAACGATGTGCAGGGTGCCGATACCGGCGAAGCCGACCGAGAACGTCCGCAGCGGACCGTACGCAACGATCCGTTCTCCATTCAGGCGGACGCTCCGGAGCAACTCCGAGAGCAAGTCGCGCGGCTGACGATTCGCGTCGAGGCCGAGCGCCGCGTCCTCGAGCGCAGGATGATCGGCAAACTCTCGCGGCGGTCGGAGCAAACCGACTGGCGGCGTTGGACGATCGGCAAGGTTTTCCGGTGGAGCGGGCATAGTTGCCATCCATTCCTCCGACTACGCTCAATCAGCAGGTGAAGCGGCCAATCGTACGGGCTTGGGTCCACCTGGGACGCTGCGCAACCCGTCCTCTGGCGAGGCGGCTGTGTCGTCGGAAGTTCGCCGACATCGTCCAGGTCGAGGTCCGCTCACTTGCATCGACAGACAATAACCGCCAGGAGGTCATCCATGACTGAGCAGGACAAGCCGACGAAGATCAGCTTCGTCTATTCCAACCCCACCGACCCGGACGCTTTCGAGTCGGCCTACCCCGAGCAACTCGCGCTGGCGCGGAATCTCCCCGGCCTCACTCGGCTGCAGACGTCCAAGGTCTGGTCGAAAGAAGACGGCAGCCCGACGCCGGCGTATCGACTGCTGGACCTGTACTTTGCCGACTATGCGGCGGCCAGCGCTGCCGCCGCAGAGGCGGGCGCCCTTGTCGCTGCTACCCTCAAGCACGCCACCGGAGGCGTCGTGATCGCATTCGCGGAGATCCTCGAAGACGTCTAGGAGCGCCCTGGGGACTGTCCGGCTTCGGCTGGCCCGGCGCGCCTCCAGGGGTTCCATCGGTGCAGGTGAACAGGCATCTCCCAGCCCTCGCCGACAGCAGTTCCACCGTTCGCCGGACACTCTCCTAGCCCTCGCCGACAGCAGTTCCACCGTTCGCCGGACACTCTCGCTCCCCTGATTGGGCGGTTCGCGTTCGTCTCGAGGTCGCTGTTAGTGACCGCCGCGCGCCTGTTGGAGTCGGACGGTGCGCGAGCTCCGCCTGGCCGCCGTGGCCGCCAGGCGGAGCTGCCAGCCGATTCGGGCTACCTGGCGGCGCCCGCGACATACGCGGCGACGATGTAGACATCTGATGCGATTTAGCTGTCAAGTTTCTCAGGTGAAGTTTTGCTGTCAGGCTGCCGCGGGCAGCTTTGATGATCAGTGAGTCGTGGCTGCGAGTATGCGGGAAATGCTGGTGACGAAGCGGGGAAGCGCGTCCGGGTCGCGGCGCAGCGGGGTGTGAGGGAGGCGCTTGGCCGGGCCGGCGTGCTTACGTGCTGTCGCGGAGGGCGTCGGTGGCCTCGGCGAGCAGTCCGTGGAGCTGCTGGAGCTTGTCCGGGCCTAGCCGGCTGTTGAGTTCCTCGTTGAGGTGATCAAGGATGCGGGCGCAGGCGTCGGCCTCGTCCCATCCGCGTTCGGTGAAGCAGACCAGGGTGGCCCGCCTGTTCCTGGGGTCGGGGCGTCGTTCCACGTAGCCGTGTTCTTCGAGGTAGTCCACCAGGTAGCCGACCGACTGGTTGGTGAGCTTGGCCCGTTCGGCCAGCTCGCCGATCCGCGCTCCTTCGGGTCCCAGGTTCTGGAAGATGGCCATGTGGGCGGGGCGGATGTCGTCGAATCCCAGCTGCTCCAGGCGGGCTTGCACGTACTCCATGACCCGGTGGTAGCCGGTCCGCATCAGCATGCCCAGGTCGTCCCCGGCACGCAGCCGGGCGGTGTGGGCGGAGGTCTGGCCTCGTGATGTCATGCGACCATGGTGCCAGGCGCCTGGTTATCCAGGTCCCGTAGTCCCAGTCTCCTGGCTCAGGCGGACGGCGGGGAACCGGGGGTCACCGGGGTCCGCCAGGTCGCCTCGCTGACCGGTTTGACGCCGGGCAGCAGGCCGAGCTGGGCGAGCATGAGCAGGTCGTTCCGCGTCGCGGCGTGCCCGGTGATCTTGCCGTCCCGGACCTGGTGGATGTGGATCTGGTCGGCTTGGAAGGACCGGCCGGTGGGCGGCATGGCGCCCAGGATGCGGCCGGGTCCGATCCCAGGCGGGAACTGGCCCAGGTGGGTGCCCTGGGCCAGCACCCGGTGCACCACGGTGTCGCCGCTGGCGATTTCCTCCTGGATCTCGTAGTGAAGGTCGGGGAAGGCGGTGCGCCAGGCCGTGACGATGTGCCTTAGAGCGGCATGGCCGCCTTGCCGCCGGATGCCGAAGTTGGTGAAGTCGTCGTCTACCAGCTCGGTGATGGCCGACAGCTCTCCCTTGTTCCAGATCAGGTCCCAGAACCGGCGGACGACCGCGGCGTTGTCTTGCTCGGTGGCCATGGGTTCTCCTTTTCATGGGTTCCGGTGCCGGGCGCGCCGGGCGCTGAGCCAGCTGAGACGGCTGAGACGGCTGCCGGCTGGCCGTGCCCCGGATCGCCGGCGTGGCGGTTACCGGGTGCTTGCCGCCGCTGCCGCCTGCTCGGCGGCCGGGGCGGCCCTGGCGATGCTGCCGAAGATATCGTCGAGGGTTACCACCTGGGCGAAGACCTGCCCGAGGCTGGCGCAGGTGGCCCGCTGCAGGTCTTTGGCCGGCACGCCGCCCATCTCCATGGTCGCCGTCCCGTCGCTGACGAAGAAGACGCGGAAGTCGTGCTGTGACGCCTCCCTGGCGGTGGTCTCACAGCAGATGTTCGTGGCGATCCCGGTGATGATGACCGTGTCTATGCTCCGGGAGCGCAGGATCTGCTCCAGGTCAGTGCCGTGGAAGGCCCCGTAGCGGGGCTTTCCCAGGATGATGTCGGCGGGGTCGACCTGCAGCGCGTCGTGCAGCTCGGCGGTGCCAGATCCTTCGGCCAGCAAGTCGATGATGAAGGCGGGCACCAGCTCCGCCATCACCCCGGCGTCGGACCGGTCGGGCCTGATCGACACCCGGGTGTGCACCACCAGGGCGCCGGCCTGGCGGCAAGCGCGGGCCAGCCGGTTGACACGCTCGACCACTGCCAGCCCGTCGGGCGAGGCCAGCGGGCCGCCCTCCACGAAGCAGCGCTGCAGGTCGACGTTGATCAAGGCGGTCCGGGACGGAACCAGGGCGAAGCCAGCCATCGGGGCCTCCCTCCCGCGCCCGGCGCCGCCACCAACCAGGCTCGCCGTGCGCTAAGCCAGATTTCATGTACCCAGATGTCTGGGTAACAGAAGCCTGACATGTGGCCGGCCTGCCCGTCAAGGGGGCAGCAGGCCCCAGGGGCCGCCGGACCGTCCGGAACCCAGCCGTGCGTCCTGGCTGCCCGGGTAAACGCCACCAGCAGACGCCCGGCGCCGGCCCCTACCGCCCTGCAAGCGGGGCCCGCAGATTCCCCGGATGTGCACGACCACCGCAAGCACCGGCACGCCCGAAGTCACCCACCCAGATCGGCATCGGTTCACCTGTACATCTTCGTTGCGGGGTTTCACTCGCCGTGACCGCGGTCTGCTTCAGCGTCGGCCGGCGAGGCCGTACGGGACCCGGCGCGTGTGGTCGCCGGGCCCGGGGACAGGATGGCCGCATGGAGATACAGGGGGTCGCCGGCGGGCGGTTCGGCCCGGTGCGCCAGTGCTTCGCCGAGATCGTCGCCGCGCAGCCGGGCACCGGCGCGGCGTTCGCCGCGTGGTGCGAGGGCCGTCTGGTGGTGGACCTGTGGGGCGGGTACGCCGACGCCGGACGGCGCCGCCAGTGGGAGGCGGACAGCGTGGTCCAGCCGTATTCGGTCAGCAAGCCGTTCGCGGCGGTGTGCGCGCTGCGGCTGGTCGAGGCCGGGCGGCTGGACCTGGACGCGCCGGTGCAGCGGTACTGGCCTGGGTTCCGCACTCCGGCGACGGTGCGTCAGGTGCTGTCGCATCAGGCCGGGGTGGTGATGCTGGACCGGCCGGTGCCCACCGGGGCGTTCTATGACTGGGACCGGCTGTGCGCGCTGCTGGCGGCGCAGCAGCCAGCATGGGAGCCCGGGACCGCGCACGGCGAATCGGCTCTGTTCTACGGGCACCTGGCCGGGGAACTGGTCCGCCGAGTGGACGGGCGCAGCGTCGGCCGGTTCTTGGCCGAGGAGATCTGCGGGCCGGCCGGGCTGGATTTCGCCTTTGGGCTGGGTCCGGCCCGGCAGGCCCGGGCGGTGGACCTGACCGGCCTGGACGACGCGTTCCGGGCGGGCAACGCGGCCGGGCGCCCGGCCCTGTACCGGCTGGCCACGACTAATCCGCCTGGCGCGCAGGACGGTGCCGTGGTCAACAGCGCTGCCTGGCGGGCCGCGGAGATCCCCGCCGTCAACGGCCACGGAACCGCGGCCGCAGTGGCCGGCTTCTACCATGCCCTGGCCACAGGGCAGATACTGAGCCCGGGGATGCTCGCCGAGGCGGTCGCCCGGCAGTGCGCCGGGCCGGACCGGGTGCTCGGCGACGACAACGCGTGGGGGCTCGGCTTCGGGATCAGCGACGACGGCTACGGGATGGGCGGGCTGGGCGGAAGCTACGGCGGTACCAGCACGGCCGGCGGCTACACGGTCGGCTTCGTGACCGGCAGCGCCGGAAGCCATGACCGGGTCGACAAGCTGGAAAACACGCTGCGGGAATGCCTGGGACTGGGCCCCATCCCGGCCGCCGGCGACCCGCCTGCGGGCAGCTGATTGCCAGGTTCTGCGCACGCGGGGTCGCTGGGCAAAACCCCCATCGCGGAAGGGCCATGCCCGGAGCAGTGTCGTTATGACGGTGATGAGCCAGACGGCCCCGGCGCTACAGTAGGGCTAACATCGCCTGGTGAGTGATCTGCTGTTCGTCCCGGCGGATTTCGCGGTCCCTGGCGGGCTTACGGCTGCCGAATTCCGGCTGGAGCCGCTCGGGCCTGAGCACAACGCCGCGGACTACGCCGCGTGGACGTCGAGCATCGGTCACATCCGGGCGACGCCGGGATTCGCCGGGGCAGGCTGGCCGCACGAGATGAGCCTGGCGGAGAACCTGCGCGACCTCGAACGCCACGCGGACGACTTCGCCAGGCGCCGCGGATTCACCTACACCGTGCTCGGTATCCCCGGCGGCGAGGTCATCGGCTGTGTGTACATCTACCCGCCGCGCGGCCAGAGCCCGGGCCACCCCGGTGCGGGCGGACCGCATGCGGCCGTCAGGTCCTGGGTACGTGCGGACCGGGCGGCGCTCGACCCGGTGCTTTACCACGCGGTCCGCGCGTGGCTGGAACGCGACTGGCCATTCCGCTCGATCGAGTACGCGCCACGGGACTGACCTGGTGCTGCCTGCCATCTCCGGTGGAGGTCGGTCCGGGTGAGACATCGCTGGGCATGCCGGCAGGTACCGGTCCCTGGCGGGGCGGTCACAGGTCGAGGACCAGGTCGTCGCGTGGCTGGGAGCAGCAGATCAGTGCGCTGCCGTCGGCGGGGTCATCGACCGGGGCGGGGTCATAGCGGACTGTTCCGGACATGACGGCTGTCTCGCAGGTGTGGCACACTCCGGTGCGGCATGCCCAGCGCACCGGTACGTCGCAGGCTTCGGCGAACTCGAGCAGGCTGGCGTAGCCGGGATCCCAGCGCGCGTTCAGGTCGCTGCGCGCGAACGCGACCAGAGGGCCGCTGCCTGGCTGGCCGGCGGGCGGGTGCGGCCGGCGGGCGGCCGCGGGCGTGATACCGGGTGTCTGCGCGGGCCCGGCGCCGAAGACCTCGGTGCGGATGCGGGCCGCCTGGATACCGGCCACGGCCAGGGCGGCGGACACGTCGGCCATGAAGGCGGGGGGGCCGCACAGGTAGGCATCGGCGTCGCGGGGCAGGTCCAGGGCGGCAAGGACCGGGGCCGACAGGCGTCCCGCCGTGTCGTAGTCGCGGCCCTGGATGTCATCAGGGCCCGGGCTGCTGTAGCAGATGTGCCGGTGCGCACTGGGAAGCGCGGCCAGCAGGGCACGGGATTCTGCCGCGAACGGCTCATCGGCGCGGCGGCGCGCGCCGTGCAGCCACCAGATGTCCCGGCTGGACCGGGCAGCGGCCAGCGCGTGCAGCATGGCCAGCACCGGTGTCGCGCCGACACCCGCGCTGACCAGCAGAACCGGCGCCTGGCCCGGGCGCAGGGTGAAGGTGCCGCGCGGCGCGGCTGCCTCCAGCAGGTCACCCGCCCGCACCCGGGTGTGCAGGAACTGGCTGCCGGCACCGTGTTCCTCCCGCTTGACACTGATGCGGTAATCGCGGGCACCCGGGGGTCCCGACAGCGAGTAGCTGCGCAGCAGCGGCCGCCCGGCGGGGTCAGGGTGCAGGCGCAGGGTCAGGAACTGTCCGGGCAGGGCGGCAGGCACGCTGCCGCCCCCGGGATCGGCCAGTCGCACCGAGATCACCGTCTCGCTCTCCCGGCCGATTCCGGTCACGGCGAGCGGCCGGAACCCGGGCCAGGCCGGCGGCGGGCTCGCTTCGGTCAGGCCCGCGTTGCCGGCGGCCTGCCCCGGCTGGCCGAGCATCTCGGTGAACGAGGCTTTCCACCCGCCGCTGAGCGCCGGGATGCGCAGCGCGCGCAGCAGCTGCTGCCGGGGGTGCCCGGGCAGGTACAGCAGCGCGTCCGTCTCCGCGACCGTCATGCCTTCGGGGCCGGACGCGACCTTGATGATCTCGTCGTCGGCCTGAACCGTGCCCTCGGTCAGGACACGGAAATAGAACCCGGGCCGGTGATGGGAAACCAGCAGCGCGGGCATCCGGGGATCATCCATCCGGATGCCTACCCGGAAGCAGGTGACCCGCGGCTGGGTTACCTCGAAAACCGCGCCGCCGATCCGGTACCGGTCGCCGATGCACACCTGATCGTCGGCCAGCCCCTGCACGGTGAAGTTCTCCCCGAACTGCCCGTACCCGAAGTCATCCCGGCCCAGCTGCTCCTGCCAGTACCGGTAGGACTCGATCTGGTAGACGAACACCGCCCGCTGCTCGCCGCCGTGCCCGGCCAGGTCACCCTGCCCGTCACCATCGATATTGAGCCGCCGCACCATCCGCGGCCCGGTGACCGGCTTCTTCCACACCGCCGTGTGCACCGTCCTGCCGTGCCAGGTCACGTCCCGCGGCATCCCCACATTGACCGACAGCAAAGCGCCGGCCCGCTGCCCTGAAATCACCACCAGCTCACCTTCTCACGCAAGCGGCCAGCCAGACCGCACCGCGCCGGGTTCGGCCGCGGCGTGCTGCAGGCGGCCGGGATTTGCGGCCGGCGAGGATGACGGCTTGCCCGGGGCCGTCCCGTCGCGCCCGTGAACACCACTGGCCGCTACCCCGGCCCGGCCCAGATCCCGGCCTGTCAGGAGAGCAGCCAGTAGACCTCCGTCCACTGCTGAGCCGGATCGTCGTTGTGCGGTCCGTAGACTTCCCAGCGGGTGCCACCCGGCCGGTGCCCGTGTGCGGCGCACCAGCCGAGAACGGCGTCATGGGCCGCCCCCACGCCCCCGAAGGGGCCACGATGGACGGTCATGGCCGCGGTCCCGGCGGGCAGCGCGGATACCACCACGCGGCCGGTGAGCGGGCACGGCTGGTCGAGCAGGACGCCGACCTCCACGTTCGGCACGTTGTCCCGGTAAAGCATGATGTTGCGGCATCCCCGGTAGATCCCGCCCGCGTGCAGGCAGCCCCACACCTCACCAAGAAGCTGCCCCCACAGCGCGGGGAACTCCTGCCACGTCGTCGTGACGGCAACGACGGCGGTCCGGCGGGACTCGACATCAGCAAGGCTCACCTCGTAATCCATCCGGCCATCATCGTCCTGCGGTCAGCAGGACGCCAGTTCCAGGACGGGGCCGGGAGGCCCTGGCAGTACCCCGCGCCGGCCGGCGCGAGTCCGGCGCCAGCGCCCAGCGCAGCCGGGCTGCCACGGCGGGCCGGGGCTGACGGCGGTCCGTTCGGCCCCTGAACCGCGTGCGGGGCCCAGCTTTCTGCGATGACCTACGGAGCCCGGCCCGATCAGCTGTCCGGTCCTGGCCGTCGGCGCCCGCGCCTACCTCGACTTCTTCGGCGACCGGTCAGCCCGAGAGCCATTATCTGATCGGCTCCGCCGTCTGCGGCGGGCCGTGGACCGAGAGTTCGGGCGGCGTGGCGATGTAGGGTTCGATCTCGACCAGGGCGAGCTGGCCGGTGGTGCCCTGGGAGAGCGAGGAGCTGGGCCGGTCGGCGGTGAGCACGTTCGGGTTGCCGTGACGGCAGAAGGAGGGGTCGCCGGGGTCGGGGTCGTACCAGGCGCCGGTGGACAGCTGCACGACGCCGGGCCGGACGTCTTCGGTGAGCGTGACGGCGGCCAGGCAGCTGCCGCGGTCGTTGAACACGCGGACGCAGGAGCGGTCGGTGATGCCCCGTGCGGCCGCGTCGGCGGGGTGCATGGCGGCCGGCTCGCGCCCGTGGATTTTGCCTTCCTGGCTGTAGGCGCCGACGTCGAGCTGGCTGTGGAGCCGGCGGCGGGGCTGGTTGGCCACCAGCTGGAGCCGGTACCGGCCGGGGTGGCCGCCGAGCCATTCGGCCGGCTCGAGCCAGACCGGGTGCCCGGGGCAGTCGGGATAGCCGAAGCTGTCGATGGCCGCCGAGAAGATCTCGATCTTCCCGCTGGGGGTGCCGAGCGCGAACCGTGCGGGGTCGCGCCGGAAGGCGGACAGCAGCACCTGATGCGGGTCGGGGACCGGGATCTCCAGCGATTCGCTCGCCCAGAACTCCTCGAACGGCGGCATCTCGTGGCCCGCCGCCTTCAGGTCCGAGCGCCACTGCTCGTACAGGTGGCGCAGCCACTCCCCTGTGGTCCGGTCCTCGGTGAAAGCCTCCGCCACGCCCAGCCGGTCCGCCAGGGCCGCGAAGGTCGCGTAGTCATCGTGTGCCTGCGCGTGCGGTTCGGCCAGCTGCGGCATGGCGAACAGGGTGGAGTCGGCGCTGCCGACGCCCATATCGTCGCGTTCGACCGACATCGTCGCGGGCAGGACGATGTCCGCGTGCCGCGCGGTAGCGGTCCAGAACGGGTCATGCACCACCACGGTCTGCGGCCGGGCGAACGCCTCGCGCAGCCGGGCGAGGTCCTGGTGGTGATGGAACGGGTTCCCGCCGCACCAGTAGACGAGCTTGACATCCGGGTAGCGGCGGCGCTGCCCGTCGTAGTCGTATACGGCGCCGGGATGCAGCAGCATGTCCGCGATCCTGGCCACCGGGATCCAGGAGTCGATGCCGTTGGCGCCCTGGGGCAGACGCGGTGCGAACAGGCGGCGGGGATTTCCGGTGTCGCCGCTTGATCCGTACCCGTGCCCGAATCCGCCGCCCGGCAAGCCGATCTGGCCGAGCATCGCGGCCAGCACCAGGCCCAGCCAGACCGGCTGTTCCCCGTGCTGGGCGCGCTGCAGCGACCAGCTGACCGTGACCAGCGTGCGCGCGGCCGCCATCTGGCGGGCCAGCGCCCGGATCCGCTCAGCCGCGATGCCGGTCAGGGCGGCGGCCCACTCCGGGGTCTTCGGCACGCCGTCGGCATCACCGCGGACATAGGCCGCGAACCGCGGGTAGCCCACCGTGTACCGGGCCAGGAAGCGGCGGTCGGCGAGCCCCTCGGAGTCCAGGACGTGGCAAAGCGCGAGCATCAGCGCGGCGTCGGTGCCGGGCACTGGAGCGATCCATTCCGCGCCCAGGCTGGCGTCGGTGTCGCCGCGCAGCGGGCTGACCGAGACCAGCCGGCAGCCGCGCGCCACGGCGGACGCCAGGGCCGGGACCATGGTGTGCCGGCCGATGCCGCCCGAGGCCACGGCGGAGTTCTTCGGGGACAGCCCGCCGAACGCCACGAGCAGATCGGTGTGCTCCGCTATCACCGGCCACGCCGTGGCGCCCGCCATGATCAGGCTCACGTCGCCGACCACGTGCGGCAGCAGCACCTGTGACGTGCCGAAGCTGTAGGTGTTCACCGAGCGGACGTAGCCGCCCAGGCAGTTCAGGAACCGGTGCAGCTGGCTCTGGGCATGATGGAACCGGCCCGCGCTGGCCCAGCCGTAAGACCCCCCGAACACGGCATCCGCGCCAAAGGTGCCGTACACCCGGCGCAGCTCCCCCGCCAGCAGGTCAAGCGCCATCTCCCAGGACACGGGCACGAACACGTCGCTGCCGCGGGCCGCCGCGCCCGGGCCGTGCTCCAGCCAGCCGCTGCGGATGTGCGGCCGGCCGACCCGCGCCGGGTGATGATGCGCCGCGGCCAGGTTCTCCAGGATCCGGCTGGGGGCCGGGTCCTCCCGCCAGGGGCGCACCGACGTCAGCCGCCGCCCGTCGCTCTCGATCTCCGCCGCACCCCAATGCGTGAGGTGGACGTGCCTACGCTGCTGTCCGGCCATGATCACCATTCAAGCCGAAAGGCAGCTCGGCTCGGGAATCCGGACGAGCCCGGATCAACGTCACCCGGGCCATCAGGACCGCGATCTCGAGGATCCGCGACCGCGCCCCGGCCGCCGCCGCATAGCTCGACCAGGCCGTCCGGACCGGGGCCCGCTGCTGCTACTCCCCGCCGGGCCGGCCGGCTAGCTGAGGTCACGGCAGCCTGCCGGGCGGCCGGGTCAGGGCGGGCAGGACTCCCGGCAGCCGCCGGGCAGGGGAAGGCGGCCAGGTGCCTGCTGGACGGTGTCCATCGCCTTGGTGATCAGCTCGTCGAGCGCGGCGTCCCCGGCGGGCCCGCGGGCGAGGCCGCTGAGGATATTGCGGGCGAACAGGCGGGCGATCTCCTCGACCGGCTGCGACCCGTCCGGCTCGTACCAGGTCCAGGCGTAGTTGCACATGCCGAAGATCTGCAGCGCCGACATCTTCGGATCGGCGGTGCGGAACAGCCCCTCGTCCATCCCGTGGCGGAGGATGTCGCTGACGATGGCCGTGTAGCGCGCCCGCTGCTCGCGGACGTAGCCGGTGAGGTCGCCGTCGAAGTAGCGGACGATTTCCCTGAGGCAGGCCAGGCTCGCGGCACGGTCGTCCCGGTGCGCGGCGAGCAGCGCGTAGATCATCGCGGCCAGCCGGCTCACCGGGTCCTTCAGCTGCTCGTGGACGTAATCCGCCTCGGCGAAGCGACGGGTGAAGTAGGCGGCGTGCAGCTCTCTCAGCAGAGCTTCCTTGGTGCCGAAGTGGTGCACGATGGTGCCCTTGCTCAGGTCGAGCTCGGCGGCGATGTCACTGAGGCTGGTGTCCGCGTACCCGCGGTCGGCGACATGGCCGGCGAATACGCGCAGGATCGCATCGCGGGAACTGGCCCGCGGACTCCGTGCTCCCATGCGGCCACTATACTCTCTTGCTGACCGTACGTACGGTCAGTTATAGTCGGTGAGATCGCGGGCACGTATGCCATGACGTGATGACCCGAACCGCGGATTACGAGGAGCCGACATGAGCCCTGACGTTCCCCTTCTGCCGTCCTACGCTTCCGGCACGTCCGACATGCCCCTGCTCGGGGAGACGATCGGCGACAACTTCGACCGGACCGTCGCGGCGGATCCCGCGCGGGAGGCGCTGGTAGACGTCCCGACCGGGCGGCGGTGGACCTTCGCGCAGCTGCGGGCGGACGTCGACGCGCTGGCGCTGGGCCTGCTCGGGGCCGGCGTGGAGAAAGGCGACCGGGTGGGGATCTGGGCGCCGAACATGCCCGAATGGACGTTGCTGCAATACGCCACGGCCAAGATCGGCGCGATCCTGGTCAACATCAATCCCAGCTACCGCACGCACGAACTGGAGTACGTGCTCAAGCAGGCGGGAATCTCGCTGCTGGTGTCGGCCCGGGAGTTCAAGACCTCGGACTACGCGGCGATGATCGGCGAGGTCCGGGGCAACTGCCCGGAGCTGCGCTCGGTGGTGCTGATCGGGTCCGGCGAGTGGGACGGGCTGCTGGAGGCCGGCCGCCGGGGCGATCCGGCCGTGCTGGCGGGCCGGCAGGCCGCGCTGTCCCCGGACGACCCGATCAACATCCAGTACACGTCCGGAACCACCGGGTTCCCGAAGGGCGCGACGCTGTCCCATCACAACATCCTCAACAACGGCTACTTCGTGGGCCTGATCTGCGGCTACACGCCGGCCGACCGGGTATGCATCCCGGTGCCCTTCTACCACTGCTTCGGCATGGTGATGGGCAACCTCGCGTGCACGTCGAACGGCTGCACGATGGTCATCCCGGCGCCGGGGTTCGACCCGAAGGCCACCCTGGAGGCCGTGTCGCGGGAGCGGTGCACCTCGCTGTACGGGGTGCCGACGATGTTCATCGCCGAGCTCAACCACCCGGACTTCAGCTCCTACGACCTGTCCAGCCTGCGGACCGGGATCATGGCGGGCTCGCCGTGCCCGGTCGAGGTGATGAAGCAGGTCGTGTCGGGGATGGGCATGGAACAGGTCACGATCTGCTACGGCATGACCGAGACCAGCCCGGTGTCGACCCAGACCCGCGCGGACGACTCGCTGGAGCGGCGGGTCTCCACGGTCGGCCGGGTGCACCCGCACCTGGAGATCAAGATCGTCGCCCCGGCCACCGGGCTGACGGTGCCCCGCGGCCAGGCGGGCGAGCTGTGCACCCGCGGCTACTCGGTGATGCTCCGCTACTGGGAGGAGCCGGACAAGACCGCCGAGGCGATCGACAGCGCCCGCTGGATGCACACCGGCGACCTGGGGGTCATGGACGCCGACGGGTACCTCAACATCACCGGCCGGATCAAGGACATGGTCATCCGCGGCGGGGAGAACATCTACCCGCGCGAGATCGAGGAGTTCCTCTACACCCACCCCGACATCGTCGACGCGCAGGTCATCGGCGTGCCCGACCTGCGCTTCGGCGAGGAGCTGTGCGCCTGGATCAAGCTGCGCGACGGTGCGCCGGAGATGACCGCGGCGAGCTTGCGGGAGTTCGCCGCGGGCAAGCTCGCGCACTACAAGATCCCGCGCTACGTGCTCCTCGTCGAGGAGTTCCCCATGACCGTCACCGGCAAGGTCCGCAAGGTCGAGATGCGGGAGAAAACCGTGGAGATCCTCGACCTGGGCGAGGCCGCCGCGATCAGGAACGCCTGACCCGCCGTGCACTACGGTCACACCCCGCTGGAGGGCCTGCCCGGCCGGGTCACGATCTGCGAGGTCGGCCCGCGGGACGGGCTGCAGAACGAGCCGACGGTGCTGCCGGTCGAGGTGAAGGCGGAATTCGTCGCCCGCCTCGCCGACGCCGGCCATACGGTCATCGAGACGACCAGCTTCGTGCACCCGAAGTGGGTGCCCCAGCTGGCCGACGCCGAGGCCCTGCTGACCGCGATCACGCCCGCGGCGGGCGTGCGGTACCCGGTGCTGGTGCCGAACGAACGCGGCCTGGACCGGGCGCTCGACCTGGGCGTGCGTGACATCGCGGTATTCGGCAGCGCGACCGAGACGTTCGCCCGGCGCAACCTCAACCGCACCGTGGACGAGTCGCTGCAGATGTTCGCCCCGGTCGTCGCCCGGGCCCGGGAGGCGGGCCTGTCGGTCCGCGGCTACCTGTCGATGTGCTTCGGCGACCCGTGGGAGGGCGAGGTCCCGGTCGCCCGGGTCACCGACATCGCCGCCCGGATGATGGCGCTCGGATGCACCGAGCTGAGCCTCGGCGACACCATCGGAGTGGCCACGCCCGGCCGCGTCGTGGCGCTGCTCGGCGCCCTGTCCGCCGCCGGGGTCCCGGCCGGCCGGATCGCGGTGCACTTTCACGACACCTACGGGCAGGCCCTGGCCAACACCCTGACGGCCCTGCGCCGCGGCGTCACCACCGTCGACGCCAGCGCCGGCGGGCTGGGCGGCTGCCCGTACGCCCGCAGCGCGACCGGCAACCTGGCCACCGAGGACCTGCTCTGGCAGCTCGAGGGGCTCGGCATCGCCACCGGTGTCGACCTGCAGAAGATGGTCGAGGTCAGCGTCTGGATGGCCCGGCAGCTCGGCCGCCCCAGCCCGTCCCGCACCGTCACCGCGCTGGCCGGCTGACGCCCCGGCAGGAAGCCCTGGACAGGAAGGGAGACCGACGATGACGGTGACCGCGCCGGGCCGCCGGGCCGATCCGGGGGACGAGCAGGCCGCCCGCAACGCGGAGTCGCACCGCGCGCTGGTCGCGGACCTGAAGGCGAAGCTGGCCGCGGCGCGGCTGGGCGGGCCGGAACGGTCCCGGGCGCGGCACGTGGAGCGGGGCAAGCTGCTGCCGCGGGACCGGGTGGACTCGCTGGTGGACCCGTCGTCGCCGTTCCTGGAGCTGTCGCCGCTGGCCGCGCACGGCCTGTACGGCGGCGACGCGCCGGGCGCCGGCCTGATCACCGGCGTCGGCCGGATCTCCGGGCGCGAGTGCGTGATCGTCGCCAACGACGCGACGGTCAAGGGCGGCACGTACTACCCGATGACGGTCAAGAAGCACCTCCGCGCGCAGGAGGTGGCCCTGCACAACCGGCTGCCGTGCGTGTACCTGGTCGACTCGGGCGGCGCGTACCTGCCCGCCCAGGACGAGGTCTTCCCCGACCGCGAGCACTTCGGCCGCATCTTCTACAACCAGGCCACGATGTCCGGTCTCGGCATCCCGCAGATCGCCGCGGTCCTGGGCTCGTGCACCGCGGGCGGCGCGTACGTGCCCGCGATGAGCGACGAGGCGGTGATCGTCCGCAACCAGGGGACGATCTTCCTCGGCGGGCCGCCGCTGGTCAAGGCGGCGACCGGCGAGGTCGTCACCGCCGAGGAGCTCGGCGGCGGCGACCTGCACTCGCGGGTCTCCGGAGTCACCGACCACCTGGCCGCCGACGACGCGCACGCGCTGCGGATCGTCCGCGACATCGTCGCGACCCTCGGGCCGCGCGCCCCCCGCCCGTGGGAGGTCCGCCCCACCCAGGAGCCGCTCGCCGACCCGGACGAGCTCTACGACGCCGTCCCCACCGACTCCCGGATCCCCTACGACGTGCGCGAGGTGATCACCCGGATCGTCGACGGGTCGCGCCTGGGTGAGTTCAAGGCGGAGTACGGCACGACGCTGGTCACCGGGTTCGCCCGTATCCACGGCCACCCGGTCGGGATCATCGCGAACAACGGGATCCTGTTCTCCGAGTCCGCCCTCAAGGGCGCCCACTTCATCGAGCTATGCGACCAGCGCGGCGTGCCGCTGGTGTTCCTGCAGAACATCTCCGGTTTCATGGTCGGGCGCGAGTACGAGGCGGGCGGCATCGCCAAGAACGGCGCCAAGATGGTGACGGCGGTGGCCTCCACCCGCGTGCCGAAGCTGACCGTTATCATCGGCGGGTCGTTCGGCGCCGGGAACTACTCGATGTGCGGCCGGGCGTACTCACCGCGGTTCCTGTTCATGTGGCCGAACGCCCGGATCTCGGTGATGGGCGGGGAACAGGCGGCCACGGTGCTGGGCACGGTCGGCTCCGGCGCCGATCCCGGCGCGATCCGCGCGCAGTACGAGACCCAGGGGCATCCCTACTACTCCACCGCCCGGCTGTGGGACGACGGGGTGATCGACCCGAAGGACACCCGGACGGTCCTGGGTCTCGCGCTGTCCGCAGCGGCCAACGCCCCGCTGGGCGACCCGGCGTTCGGCGTCTTCCGGATGTGAGGTGAGGATGTTCGACACCGTGCTGGTCGCCAACCGCGGCGAGATCGCCTGCCGGGTGATCCGGACCCTGCGGCGGCTCGGCATCCGGTCCGTCGCCGTCTACACCGACCCGGACGCGGCCGCGCCGCACGTGACCCTGGCCGACGTGGCCGTGCGCCTGGGCCCGGCGCCGGCCTACCTGTCGGTGGACGCCGTCGTCGGCGCCGCCCGGCGGGCCGGCGCGCAGGCCGTCCATCCCGGTTACGGCTTCCTGTCGGAGAACACGGCGTTCGCCGCCGCCTGCGAGGCGGCCGGGATCGCGTTCGTCGGCCCGCCGTCGCCGGCCATCGAGGCGATGGGCGACAAGATCCGCGCCAAGCAGACCGTGGCCAAGGCGGGCGTGCCCGTCGTGCCCGGTTCCGACGAGCAGAGCTCCGACGGGGCCGGGCGGGACGACGAGGCGCTGACCCGGGCCGTGGCCGAGATCGGCTACCCGGTGCTGCTCAAGCCGAGCGCAGGCGGCGGCGGCAAGGGGATGCGCGAGGTGCACCGGGCCGCCGACCTGGCCGACGCGATCACCGCGGCCCGGCGCGAGGCCCATGGCAGCTTCGGAGACGACACGCTGCTGGTCGAGCGGCTGGTGACCAACCCCCGGCACATCGAGATCCAGGTCCTCGCCGACGCCCACGGGAACGCGATCCACCTCGGCGAGCGCGAGTGCTCGCTGCAGCGGCGCCACCAGAAGATCATCGAGGAGGCGCCGTCGCCGCTGCTGAATGGGGCACAGCGCAGCGCGATGGGTGCCGCCGCGGTCGAGGCGGCCCGCGCCGTCGGCTACGTCGGGGCCGGGACGGTGGAGTTCATCGTCGGCGGCGACCGGCCGGACGAGTTCTTCTTCATGGAGATGAACACCCGGCTCCAGGTGGAGCACCCGGTCACCGAGGAGATCTTCGGCCTGGACCTGGTGGAGCTGCAGCTGCGGGTGGCGGCCGGGGAGCGGGAGCCGTGGCCGGACCGGCGGCGAGCCCGCGGGCACGCGGTCGAGGCCCGGATCTACGCCGAGGACCCGGCGGCGGGCTTCCTGCCCACGGGCGGCCGTGTCCTCGCGCTGAGCTGGCCCGACGGCGTGCGGGTCGACGCCGGGATCGCCGAGGGCAGCATCGTGGGCAGCCACTACGACCCGATGCTGGCCAAGGTGATCGCGCACGGGGCCGACCGGGCCGAGGCGCTCGCCCGGCTGGACGCGGCCCTGGGCGAGGTGGTGGTGCTCGGCGTGGGCACCAACACCGGGTTCCTGCGCGCGCTGCTCGCCGATCCCGACGTGCGGGCCGGGAGGCTGGACACCGGGCTGGTCGGCCGCCGCCTGGATTCCTTGGTGGCGGCCGGGCCGCCGCCTGACGTGCTGCCCGCGGCGGCGGTGCTGGCGCTGGCCGCGCTGGAGCCGGCCGGGCAGATGGTCGACCCGTTCGACGTGCCGGGCGGGTGGCGGGTCGGCGAGCCGGCCTGGACGGCCTGGCGGATGACCGTCGACGGCACCAGTGTCAACAGCACAGGGCCGGTCGAGGTCCGGGCGCGCGGCCGGGCGGCCGATGCGCTCGTCGCGGCCGGCCAGGCGGATCCGGTGCACGCGCAGGCCATGGCGCGGTCCGACGGCCGGGTGCCGGTCACCGTGGACGGGGTGACCCGCGGCTATGCCGTCGCGCTGGACGGGGACACGCTGTGGCTCGGCCGCGACGGCCAGGCCTGGGCGGTGCGCGAGCAGGCCCCCCTGGACGCCGCCGCCGCGAAGACCGCCGGGTCGGGCGGGCCGGTCGTCGCGCCGATGCCGGGCACGGTGACGCTGGTCGAGGTGGCCGAGGGCCAGGCCGTCACCGCCGGCCAGCGCCTCGTCGTGGTCGAGGCGATGAAGATGGAGCACGTCCTGACCGCCCCGGTCGACGGTACCGTGCGCGACCTGCGCGCCAAGCCGGGCGCGACCGTGGCCAAGGACGCCGTGCTGCTGGTTGTCGAGCCCGCCGGGCGGGAGGAGCAGGAATGATGGACCTATGGATCTGAGGCTGTCCGAGGAGCACGAGGCGCTGCGCGCCTCCGTCGAGGAGTTCGCCCGCAAGGAGGTCGCCCCCGTCATCGGCGAGCTCTACGAGCGCGGCGAGTTCCCCTACGAGATCGTGGCCAAGATGGGCGTGATGGGCCTGTTCGGCCTGCCGATCCCCGAGGAGTACGGCGGCATGGGCGGGGACTACTTCGCCCTGTGCCTGGCGCTGGAGGAGCTGGCCCGGGTCGACTCCTCCGTCGCCATCACGCTGGAGGCCGGGGTCTCGCTCGGCGCGATGCCGATCTGCCGCTTCGGCACCGAGGAGCAGAAGCGGCGATGGCTGCCGGCGCTGGCCGCGGGCGAGCGGCTGGGCGCGTTCGGCCTGACCGAGCCCGGCGGCGGCTCCGACGCCGGCGCGACCCGCACCACGGCCCGCCTCGACGCCGGCCAGTGGGTGATCAACGGGTCGAAGGCGTTCATCACCAACTCCGGCACCGACATCACCGACCTCGTCACGGTCACGGCGCTGACCGGCGAGCGGGAGATCTCCGCCATCCTGGTCCCGGCCGGCACCCCCGGCTTCCGGGTCTCGCGGAAGTATTCCAAGGTCGGCTGGAGCTCCTCCGACACCCGCGAGCTGTTCTTCGACGACGTCCGGGTGCCCGCGGGGAACCTCATCGGCGAGCGCGGCCGCGGATACGCCCAGTTCCTGTCGATCCTCGACGAGGGCCGCGTCGCGATCGCCGCGCTGGCCACCGGGCTCGCCCAGGGCTGCGTCGACGAGTCGGTGCGCTACGCCCGCGAGCGCCATGCGTTCGGCCACCCGATCGGCAGCTACCAGGCCATCCAGTTCATCATCGCGGACATGGAGGCACGCGCGCACACCGCACGGCTGGCCTACTACGCGGCGGCGGCGAAAATGCTGCACGGCGAGCCGTTCAAGAAGGAGGCGGCCATCGCCAAGCTCGTGTCGTCGAACGCGGCGATGGACAACGCCCGCGCGGCCACGCAGGTCTTCGGCGGCTACGGCTTCATGAACGACCACGCGGTCGGGCGCTTCTACCGCGACGCGAAGATCCTCGAGATCGGCGAGGGCACCAGCGAGGTCCAGCGGATGCTCATCGCGCGCCAGCTGGGGCTCTAGAGCCCGGCCTGATGAGCGCTTCCACGGCTCAGCGCCGGACGAGGGCAGGAACACCCGGCCGTCGCCCTCATCAACGCCAGAGCACCATCTCCGGAACGGTGACGGCGCAAAGTCGCGGTTAACCTCGGCACCACGCTTACAACCACCGGCACCGCGCCAACCTGAAGTCCCGCGGCCAGGGGTGGCTGCGGGACTTAGAACAGCACTACATCGGCACCGCCAGTGCCGCCTCCATTGGCATCGTCAGTGACGCGCAACACCTGGGCGGTGCGGAGGCCGGGGGGAACCGGGCCATGGCCGACGCCGTCTCGCTGGCCGCCGTCCAGGGCGTGGCCGCCGTCCGGGGCGTGCCCGCCCAGTCCCGGCCGGAGCGGCAACTGCCTGCGGGAACGTCTCTGCTCGATGAAGGCGCCCACCCCGTACCCCACGATGAACAGCGCCGCGACTACGGCGGCACGGGCCACGAGAAAGCACACGGGAATCCAGGACTTATCGGCATAAAAATAAGGCCTGGAGCCGAACGGATTATCGAGGTGGCCGGCGACCCACACGGCAGCGAACGCGATGACCAGGCAGCCGCCCGACCCTGCGGCTGCCCTGGCCAGCGGCCGACGGCGTGCCTGGGCCGACGGGCTGGCCGGTCCGGCCTCGGCCTGGGTATCGGAGGTGAGTGCAGCCAGTGCCCGGCCCGCCCGCGCGCTGAGCTCGTCCCCGGTCAGCCGGCTTTGCAGAAGCGCGTCCTTCAGCGCCTCGATCACCTGCTCGCGGTCGGCGTGGCCCGCCATGAGCCGGTCACCACCCGCCGCGCCCGGGTCCTGCGGTCCTGTCATCACCGGCACCTCCCCCTAGGCCCTACCTAGGTAGAGCCTAGCGCGGCTGCTCTCCATCGGCCATCCCCAGCCGAGGCCGGTGCATGTATTTGACACTAGCGCCAGGGTCTGGCAATCCCCGCGGAAACGGCTCTGGGCGCTTTCCTCCGGGAGGAACCTTCGGTGGTCCGTGTTCTGGGACCAGCACCATGGCCCGTGGCGCGGCTCATCGCTGTGCGGGGGGCAGGCCGCCAGCCTGCGGGCGGACGCGCGGAGCCTACGGTCCGCCGGCGGGCCAGACGAGGCGCACAAGCGCTCGCCGGCCCGCCGGGGAACCGCGGTAACGCTCCTAGTGGTGCGGGTAGAGCGCCTGGACGCGGTTGATGAGGTTACCCAGGAGCGAGGCGGGGATCGGGTCGTTGATCCCGTTCACGTCATCGACCGTGTAGACGTTCGTGCCGGCCAGCACGACCGCTGTGTTCGCGTAGAAGTTCAACGCGGGCAGCGCGGAGAGGTCGACGTACTGGATGAGCTGGAACGCCTGGTGCTTGCGGATGGTGGTCTTGGACAGCGACTGGTTGGTTAGTTCCCACGTGATGCTGTGGTCGCCTGGGTCCGTCTCGGTGAAGGCCGAGCACTGCTTGTACCTCGTGTACGCCTGGTTGTAGAACGAGGCCGCCGCCTGAGCGGTCTTGAACTGGAGCACAGCCTGATCGCCGCCGAGGACGAGGCTGGGATAATCGGCGATGGCCGGATTCGGGTTGTCGACGCTGTCCATCGCGCCGCCCGTGTTGCCGAAGCCCCAGACGTAGATGTACGACTCGAAGTTCGCGCAGCTCAATTTCGACGGCTTGATCCAAGCCCGCGTCGACCGGAGCTTCTTACCGCTATTGAGCCGCTGCGTCACGGTGAAGCCGCTCCCGAAGGCCGAGGTCGGCAGGAGTGCGGACTGCAGTCGGACCCCCGTCACCTGCGGCGCGGGCGTGGCCTTGCCGCTGAACGGCGAGGCCATTGCCGAGCCCGCCATGCCCAGCGAGAGCGCCGCGGCGGTGGCGATGACTGCGATCGCCTTGAATTTCACATTGTCCTCCAGGACACGGTCCCCCCCGCCAGGCCCTCTGGCGAACAACCGCGTGGAGCGATGACAGTAGTGGAGGCGGAACGCGGCGCACCATAAATCGACGAAACCGTGATCTAAACCGTTAAACCGGAGGCTGGCCATGCGCGGCGGCCGCCCGGGAAATGTGGTTCTTCGTCGTTTTGAGCGTGGGCGGCGGGACATGGTGATTGGCGGGGTCCGCCTGGCCGGCCAGGATGGATGACATGACAGCGCTCGATACGGGAACCGAGGATCTGCGTGCCGAGATCGACGGCGGCGTCGCGGTGATCACCATGAACCGGCCGGATCGGCGGAACGCCTTCTCCCCGGCCATGGTGTCCGCCCTGGGGACGGTCCTGGCCCAGGTGGAGCTCGACGAAGCGGTGGGCTGCGTCGTGCTCACCGGGGCGGGCGGCGCCTTCTGCGCCGGCGGCGACGTCAAGAACATGGCCGCCCGGCCGGCGGACGGCGGGGACGGCGCCGGTCCCTCACCCGACGCCCTGATCCACCGTCAGCGACTGAACCAGCGGGCCACCAGCGGCCGCCTGTGGAGCATGCCCAAGCCGACCATCGCCGCCATCGGGGGGCCCGCGGCCGGGGCTGGCCTGTCCCTGGCGCTGGCCTGCGATCTGCGCTACGCGGTGCCGGGGGCGGTGCTGACCACCGCCTTCGCCAAGGTCGGGTTCGCCGGAGACTACGGCGGGACATGGTTTCTCACCCGGCTGGTGGGCAGCAGCAGAGCCAAGGAGCTCTATTACTTCTCCGAGCGGCTGAGCGCCGGGGACGCCCAGCGGCTCGGGATCGTCAACGCCATCTTCCCGCCGGAGGACTTCGGGCGGGAGGTCATGGAACGCGCCCGCCGGCTGGCGCGAGGGCCGTCGATCGCCTACCGCTACATGAAGGAGAACCTGAACCGGGCCGTCACCGGCGAGCTGGGTGACTGCATGGACCTGGAGGTGACCCACCACGTGCACACCGGGCTCACCGAGGATCATCGTGAAGCCACCCGGGCCTTCGTGGACAAGCGCGAACCGCGTTTCCGCGGCCGGTAGCCCGGCTCAGGAGAAGCGGAACACCGGTCCCCGCGCCGGGAAGGGGAGGACGGCTCCGGCCGGGATCAGGAACGCGTGCTCCCGTTTTATCCGGACCCGGTCGATCCAGGCGTCGGTGATGACGAGGATGGGGCCGTCCTTCGGGAAGTCCGGCGCGTCCTGCAGCAGGTCGATGCCGGGCTGCAGCACGGTGCCGCCGCGCCCGCGGACCCGCACCCGGCCGGCGATGTCGAGCGGGTGCATCCAGCCGTTGTCGTGCGACTCGGCGTCGCAGAAGACCACCCGCACGGCCTGCACGTCCCGGGTGACCGCGTAGGAGGCGATGGCGCCGAGGGCTTTCCCGAGGAGGCGCCGGTCCATCGAGCCGCTGGTGTCCAGGACGACGCCGAAGGTCCGGCTCTGCATGAGCTCCTCCGGCAGGTGCCAGCCGGGGCGGGGGATGTCCGGCGTCGCGGACTGGCGGCGGCTCGCCCGGGCGTAGGAGCGGCGGCGCTCCACCGGCGCGAAGTGATCATCGAACCAGCGCGCCAGTTCGACGTCCCAGGGCACCGGGGGCTCGGTCAGCGCGCGGATCTCCTCCACGAGCCCGGCGGGGAGCAGGCCGCGCCCCTGCCCGCGGTGGTAGCCGATGCCGTCGGCCAGGCAGCGCCGGTAGAACTCGTCGAGGTCCACTCCCCACGCCGGGTCATCGGGCCCGGCCAGCCGCCGGGGCAGGATGTCACAGGCCCCGGGGCCGCGCAAGGTCGCGAGCTTCCACGTGCGGCGCCGGCCGGCGGCGATCTCGTCGTAGACCTCCTCGGCGGACTTGCCGCGCAGCGACGGGTCGTACAGCGCGCTGTCCGGGAGGTCGCCCAGGGCCATCTCGGCCAGCCAGCCGTTGATCACGAAATCGCAGGCCACGTTCCACAGCCAGGGATCGCGGCCGCCGCCGCGGGTGTCGTGCCGCAGCCCGGCGTGCAGCAGTTCGTGCGCGATGACGAACCGCTGCTCGCCATCCTCGAGACCGCACTGCGGGTTGACGTACAGTTCGGCGGCCGCCGGGCTGATCGCCGCGACCCGGATGCCGTGCAGGCGGCACACCTCGGCGTCCTCGACCAGCTTGAACGCGGCGGCGAGGGCGCCGAGCAACGGGTAGGAGGAGATGAACCAGCCGAGCGCCTGCCGCCACCGCGTCTTGCGCCCGCCGGTGCCCGCCAGGTGATCGGCCACGCCACCCGCGACGTCCACGGCGGCGCCGACCGCGCTGGCCAGCCCGGCCGCGAGCAGGTCGGGCCATTTCACCGGCCCCGGCCAGGTCCCGCGCGAGGGGACGCCCTCCCAGCACAGGTCACCGCCCGGCCCCGCGGTCCCCGCCCCGCCCAGGTCGAGCGGGCTGCCCAGGGCACGCAGCCGCTCCGCGAAGGGACCCTCGCCGTCCGAGGCCCCGGCCAGGTGGTCGTAGCCGGTGGGCCCGCCGAGCCCCTCGGGCGGCCGCCCGATCTTCAGGTGGGCCAGGAAACGGTCGACCGTCACGCAGGCGGCGAGGTTCCACGCCACGTCGAAACGCGCCCCGGAAGCCCCGCCGGAGGGCAGGCCGGTGGCCGCGCGCCAGCCTGCCAGGCGGTGCTGGGCCAGGTGGCCGAACCCGAGGTGGAGCAGGCAATGCGCCGCGACCCACGCCCATTCCTCCGGCTCGCCGCGCCGCCGCGGGTGCAGGTAGATATGCCCGAGGCTGGTCACCACCGCCCATCCACCGGGCGGGCACCGGTCATCATCACCGCTGGCATGCCAGACGGCCGGGTACCCCAGCGGCGCGAACAGCGGGTGCTGCCGGATGAGGTCCAGGCCGCGCTTCCTGTTCTCGGCCGCCGGGTCCGTCCGTGCCCCTGGCCGCCGGGACTGGCGGCCCCTCGCCGGCACGGCTAGACCTTGGCCCCGTCACGCGCGGCGGCGAGCCGGGGCAGGTCGCGGACCACCTCGACCATGAACCAGGAGGGCAGCCGGGCGTCGCTGCCGTCCTCGGTCACCCCGTCCTGCGCGCCGGCGACGACCATCTGGGCGGCCTCGACGCTGATCTCGGCCAGCTCGGTGAGCAGGGCCTTCGCGCGGTGGGCGAGCTGCGCCGCGCCGCCGCCGAGCTGGGCCCGCGACACCGGGAGCTCCTTGGCCAGCCGGGCGCGCAGGCCCTGCGCCAGGAAGTAGCAGACATCGCGCTCGGCGGGATCGGCGGGCCAGTGCATCGTCCCCTTCAGCAGCGCGTCGAGCGACCAGGCGTGCCGGAGCTGGCGGACGTAACCGCGGAACTGCCCCGCGTGCGACGGCGACACGGTGCCCAGCGCGAGGATCCGCAGCAGCTCGTCCGGCATGCCCGGCCCGTCCGCCGCCCCGGCGCCGTAGGAGTGCAGCAGGTCGGAGAGGATGTGCCAGGCACGAGGGGTGGAGAACGGCTCCTCATGCCGGGGCGGCGCGGTCGCCAGGTGATCCGGCCGCTGGCTGATGTAGTCGACGACCCACGGGTGAACGCCGCTGCGCCGGGCCCAGGCCAGCCAGTCGCGGGGGCTGCTCACCAGGTGGACGTGCACCATCCGGTTGATCAGCGCCGACGACATCGGCCGCACGATGGCCGAGTCCTGGCTCCGGTTCCCCGCCCCGATCACCACGGACTCCGGGTGCAGCGTATAGCTGCCGAGCCGCCGGTCCAGGATCAGGCTGTAGAAGGCCTTCTGCACCTCGTGGCTGGACCCGTTCAGCTCGTCGAGGAAAAGCACGTAAGGCTCGTCCCGCGCGATGGCCTCAGGCGGGCAGAACCGGCTGCGGGCCCGGTCCCCCTCCCCGATGATCCGCGGCACGCCGATAAGATCCTCGGCCGCGAGCTGGGTGCCCAGCAAGGTGTGGCACTCCAGTCCGACCTGCGCGGCGAACTCCTCCACCAGGCTGGACTTGCCGATGCCTGGCTGCCCCCAGATGAAAACCGGCCGTACCACCGCGACGTGCAGGAGCAGTTCGGGCAACTGCGCAGGGGTGACCGTGACAGAAGCGTGCATGTACCGCCAGGGTACGTTCCGCCCCGCTGGCCGTCACCTGAATATCCGGCCCCGCGGCGGGGCGTGATGCCGGCCGGGAGGCAGTCACGCCGCCCGTTAGGTTAAAAAAAGATCAATCATCCCGAACGGGTGCGGTTCCTGCCCTGGTTCCGGTACCAGCCGCCGCCGCACCGGCGCGACCCGCCGCGCATTGTCGCGGGGGTGCGGGCGGCGGATACTGCGTAATGATGCAGGTAATGGCGAACCGTGGGGAGGGCTCATGAGCGCCCCTGTCGATGAGCAGGTAGCGGTAACCGTTCGCGGGGCCTGCCCGCATGATTGCCCGGACACCTGCGCCCTGCTGGTCTCGGTGCGCGACGGCCGCGCGGTGGAGGTGCGGGGGGATCCCGGGCACCCGTTCACCCGGGGCGGGTTGTGCGTGAAGGTGAACAACTACGTCGACAAGGTCTACAGCCCCGACCGGGTGCTCTACCCGTTGCGCCGCACCGGCCCCAAGGGCAGCGGCCGGTTCGGCCGGGTTTCCTGGGACGAGGCGCTGGACGAGATCGCCGGCCGGTTCCGGTCCTCGATCGCCGAAGGTGGCGCGGAGTCGATCATGCCGGTCAGCTACCTGGGCACCGAAGGCATCCTCAACGGCCTCAACGTGGGAGACCCGTTCTTCAACAAGCTCGGCGCCACGATCACCGAGCGCACCTACTGCGACTCCGGTGCCTGCACGGCCTACACCATGACGATCGGCGCGACCGCGGGCGTGGATCCGGAGAGCCTGGTGCACTCCCGCTACATCCTCATCTG
>Ga0335078_10000389_pt1 | contig 69511 bp, 57 predicted proteins | sample Lox_Sample_32_FD_206711 | JGI IMG/M metagenome (GOLD analysis project Ga0335078, IMG submission 206711) | Soil microbial communities from Loxahatchee National Wildlife Refuge, Florida, United States - Lox_Sample_3.2 | ecosystem: Environmental > Terrestrial > Soil > Wetlands | place: USA...
TTCTGCTGGTGCAGTTCTTCTCTCATTGCGCACCTCCTCGAATCGCCGATGATGATGTCACCCTGGAGTACGTGGCCGGCATGCTGAAACCGGCGTTGGGCGAAGTGCAGCTCCAGGTTCCAAATTGGATGAAGCCGATTGAGGAGCTTATCAAACAGGCAAAGCAGTGCGGCAATTTGAACGAAATACTGGGAAGCAAAGTGCTGGAAGAGGGGCGAAAGCTTAAGACCTCTTGCGGTGAAGAGTATTATGTGCCTGCTGTGATGGTCGCATTTACCAGGTTCAGTTTTTTGATGCGCCGCGTATTCTTTTGTCTGATGCACCAGGAGCTGAATGCAATTTTGGATGGCTTACGGCAATTGGAGCTGCGTGGAGTTACCACGCTGGACTGTCGAAGAGCGCAGTTTTCGGCGGAAGAACCGATCGCTCGGTTGCGAATGATTTGCCAATCATGGAAGGTGATCTTTCACGCCGAGTACTCGGCCGGCCAGCCTTTGCGCATGTTGGTGGATTTGAAAGCAGCAGTGGATTCTGCGCTGGCAGACTCACCCCCTGCCGAGTCCAAACCTGCCGAGCGGACCAAGGCGGCAGCAGCCGGAGCAGAAGTTGCCGAGTTTGAAGTCTCCACGGGTACGCCCGATTGGAACAGCGACACAAATAACTGGCAGTAACAACGCGCCACAAAACCAACTGACTACGATCCGATGCAAACACATTCGCAAGCCCACTTATCCGAAAAGCAGGTTGTGCTAATCGTTTCTGACGGCGCGGAATTCTCCCGGGCGGTAACATCACGCTGGCAATCGGAGCGTGTCTTACCCTCGTTCACTTTGATGGGCGGCGAACTCTGCCGCGAACTTGATCCACAGAGCTTCGATGTAGCTCTGGTCGGGCCGGTCCGCAAAAACGTTTTGCCCGGAGCGCTGAAAGCACTGGAGCAAACGGGCAAACCTGTCATCTGCGTCTGCGCGGAAGAACATGTTGCGCACACCGTCTGTAACGCCCAGCCTGGTGTTGTGGTTCTTCGGCAGCATGAAGGCTGGCTTGACGCAGTTATTCAGGTCACAGCAGAGACTCTGAGGCGTTGTGCCGCAACGCAAAGGGCGCAGCGTGCCGAAGCGAGCCTTGAGACGCTACAACGTCAGGCCACGCTTGGCCGCTACATGCTCGATATGCGGCACACGTTGAATAACACGCTTACTTCGGTCCTGGGCAATGCTGAACTTCTATTACTTGAGCCGGAATCACTTTCCATCCCGGCTCGTTCTCAGGTCGAAACCATTCGCAACATGGCGCTGCGCATGCACGAAATCCTGCAACGTTTTTCTTCGCTGGAGAAAGAACTGAGCGTGATGGACCGGCAGGACAACGGGAAAGAAGCCGGCTCGACACAAGCCGCGGCAGCCGCGAGCGCCTAAAGAGTTCCTACGCGAACAAGAACTCCTTTGTCCTCAATTCCTTGATCGTGTCCCTCAGCTTCGCGGCCTTCTCGAACTCAAAGCGCTTTGCCGATTCGCGCATTTCGGTTTCGAGTTTCGCAATGTAGGAGTCCAGGTCTTCCTGCGACTTGAACTCGGGAATGCCGTCGGCTTCAGCAAAAGCTAAATCGGTATAGTCGGCCTCGACAATGCTGGCCAGCGACATCTCCAGCGGCCGCACAATAGATTCCGGCGTTATACCGTTCGCCTGATTGTAGGCCTCCTGGATGGCGCGCCGGCGGCTGGTTTCATCCATGGCTTTTTTCATAGAATCAGTCATGCGGTCGGCATAAAGAATCGCCCGGCCATTAAGATTGCGGGCACAGCGGCCGATGGTCTGAATGAGCGAACCGCTGGAGCGTAGAAATCCTTCCTTGTCGGCATCGAGCACCGCGACCAGAGAAACTTCCGGAAGATCAAGGCCTTCGCGCAGTAAATTAATGCCAATCAGCACGTCAAACTCGCCCCGGCGCAGATCACGCAGGATCTTCACCCTTTCCAGCGTCTCGATTTCGGAGTGCATGTAGCGACACTTCACGGCCACTTCGCTGTAATACTCGGCCAGGTCTTCGGCCATGCGCTTAGTGAGGGTCGTCACCAGGACGCGTTCGCCGCGCGCCACGCGATCGCGAATCTCGTGCAGCAGATCATCGATTTGCCCTTTCACTGGACGTACTTCCACCGGAGGATCGATTAATCCCGTCGGCCGAATGATCTGTTCGACCACCACGCCCGCCGCTTTGGTCAGCTCATATGGGCCGGGAGTGGCAGAGACGTAGATCATCTGGTTCATGCGGTGCTCGAACTCTTCAAACGTCAGGGGACGATTATCGAGCGCGGAGGGCAGCCGAAAGCCATATTCAACCAATGTCTCTTTGCGCGAGCGGTCGCCGTGATACATGCCGTGGAGCTGGGGCACCGTCTGGTGCGATTCGTCAATGAACATGACGTAGTCGCGAGGGAAGTAATCGAGCAGCGTTGGCGGCGGTTCACCCGGCATGCGGCCGGTGAAATGCCGGGAGTAATTTTCGATTCCGTGGCAGTAGCCGACGGATTTAATCATCTCGAGGTCGTACATGGTGCGCTGATGGACGCGCTGGGCTTCGACCATGCGGCCTTGTTTTTCAAGCTCGGCTTCCCACCACGCCAGTTCTTCTTTGATGGTGCGAACGGCGTTGCTCCGCGTTTCCTCTTTCATCACGTAGTGAGTTTTGGGATAGATCGGAAGGCGGACGTATTTCTGCTTCACCGTGCCGAATAGCGGATCGATTTGCGAGAGCGAATCCACCTCATCTCCGAAAAGCTCGATGCGATAGGCCATGTCATCATACGTCGGGAAAATCTCTATGACATCGCCGCGGACGCGGAAAGTTCCCCGCCGAAAGTCGCCGTCGGTCCGCTCGTAGAGAATTTCGACCAGTTTGCGGGTGATGTCTTCGCGCTTGATCTTCTGTCCTTTTTCCAAGAACAGCAACATGCCGTAATAAGCCTCGGGCGATCCCAAACCGTAGATGCAACTGACGGAAGCGACGATCAGGCAATCACGACGCTCAAATAACGAGCGGGTGGCGGAAAGCCGCAGTTTATCGAGTTCGTCGTTGATGGTGGCTTCTTTTTCGATGTAGAGGTCCGCGGCGGGAACATACGCTTCGGGCTGATAGTAATCGTAATAAGAAACGAAATATTCGACCGCGTTGTGCGGGAAAAAACTTTTGAACTCGTGATAGAGCTGCGCAGCCAGCGTTTTGTTGTGCGCCATGACCAAAGCAGGGCGGTTGAGCCGCTCGATGACCTTTGCCATGGTGTAGGTCTTGCCCGACCCGGTCACGCCAAGAAGCACCTGGTGCTGCTCGCGATCGAACACACCACGGGTTAACGCATCAATAGCCTGCGCCTGATCGCCTTTGGGCTGGTAGCTGCTGACAAGCTTAAAATCCATTGGGAGATCTTTAGTTTACAGTCACGATGCCTTGATTCTTGCCGTACGGGCAGGCATCAGCTTTCTTTTAGATGTTCTCAAAAGCTAATCGCCTCCCATCTGCCGCAGAAAATCGCGGACGACCAGCTTAACATCCCGGTGCTGGCCGTCGACGGCGTAGTTGAGGCGGCGCATTTCGTCATCGCTGATCCTCCCCGAAAGTCGCTGCAGCACATTCGACAATTCAGGATGAGCATCGAGCGCCTGTTGACGAACGACCGGAACCGCCTCATAGGGCGGGAAGTAATGCTTGTCATCATCAAGAACGAATAGATCGAGCGCGGGAATCAGGCCGTCCGTCATATTGCCAGCGATCAGGTCGACCTGATGGGCAACTAAGGCGCGGTCGAGGAGGCCCAGGTCCATGATTCGCGGCGGGGCTGCGAAATGGAGGCCATACTTTGCCACCCAACCTTTGTATCCGTCAGGACGCTCCATGAACTCGTACCCAAAACCAGCATGCCAATGCGAGGTGTAAGGAGCGGCTTGAGAAATGTTTTTGATCCCGAGTTTGCGGGCATCTTCACCGCGGATTTCGATTGCGAACGTGTCGTTAAAACCAAAGGCCGGGCCAACTATCAGGTTAAAGCGCTTCGCGTATTCAGATTTGACCTGCTCGTAGGCCTGTTCTCGCCCGCTCTCGGACTTCTCTTTAAGGACAGCCATCAGCGCGGTACCGGTGTACTCAGGATAAATGTCAATGCGTCCTCCAAGGATGGCCTGCTGGCAAATGTAAGTACCGGCCAGGTAAAAGCGCCGCTCAACTTTGAGATTGGTTTTGGTTTCGATCTGCTGGGCGATGATCTCGGCAAGAAGTAGATTTTCAGTAAAGTTTTTTGAGCCGACAATGATTCGCTGCCGGTGCGCACAGCCAAACGTGCCTACGAGACAAACAGCAAGCAGGAATACTGTCGGGCGACGCATCATGCGAGGCGGTTCACAGAATATAGCTGAATGGCACATCGTTGACGATTACCATGCCCTCAAACTCTTTTCGATCCATCCGAGGCCAAGGTCGGCAATAAGTGCCATTAGCGCAGCTGGAATCGCGCCAGCCAGAATCACTGAGTTGTTGACCATGGCCAGACCGCGAAAGATATATTCGCCAAGCCCGCCGGCGCCAATCGCAGCGGCGATGGTAGCGAGACCTACCGAGATCACGGTTGCCACGCGCACTCCGGCAATGATGACATTAAGCGACAGCGGAAGCTCTACCTTGAACAGAAGCTCGCGATCGGTAAGTCCCATGCCGCGGCCCGCCTCGATGATCGCAGGATCGATGTTTTTGATCCCGGTGTAGGTGTTGCGTATCAGCGGCAGAAGGGCATACAGCGTCAGCGCCAATATGGCAAGACGATCGGCGCGAGCCCCAATCCAGGGAGCGGGAAGCAGAAACCCGAAAAGCGCGAGACTAGGGATGGTCTGAATGACGTTGGCGGTGCCGAGCACCGGCCTGTTGAGTGACGGCACGCGAGTGATCACAATTCCGAGCGGCACCCCGACAAAGATGGCCAGAAGCATTGACGCACCCACCAGCCAAAGATGTTCCAGCGTAAGCTGCGCAACCTCTGAGTGGTTCTCAATAATAAACTGCCATAGACTCATAATCATCCTCGCCCGGGGTGCGTTGCAGGAAGCCCATTGAGCGCCTCAACGTATTGTCTGACCAGCGGTTCATCGGAATTCAGGAACTCCTGCGTCGTCAACAATGCAACAATCCGGCCAGATTCCATAAGGGCAATCCGCGTGCCCAAAGTCAGCGCGGCCCGAATGTCGTGGGTCACGAATACAACGGTCTTACGGAGACGCTGCTGGAGAAAAAGGAACTCGCGTTGCAATTCTGCGCGGGTAAGCAAGTCGAGAGCGCCAAAGGGTTCGTCCATCAGAAGAATCGGCGGATCAGCTGCCAGAGCCCGCGCAACCCCTACGCGCTGCCTTTGCCCGCCCGAAAGCTCACGAGGGTAACGAGCCAGCATCGGTGGCTCCAGCCCAACCATTTCCAACAGCTCCCCAATGCGTTCGCGCGTGCGCTCCGCCGGCCAGTTCTCGAGAGCAGGGACAAGGCCGATATTCTTGTCGATCGTGAGATGGGGAAATAATCCGATTTCTTGAATTACGTAACCCATGGTGCGGCGCAGCCGGACTACGTCCCAAGTGTTCAACGTTCGACCGTTGACCAAGATCACTCCGGAGGTCGGCTTTAGCAATGCGTTGATCAGCTTAAGCGTGGTGGTTTTGCCGGAGCCGCTGCGTCCTAGCAGAACAAGTGTCTCGCCGCGCTTTATCTGCAGATTGATACCACGGAGGAGTTCGCACCCATTCGGCAGCGTGTAGGAGACGTTGCGGAATTCGATTGCAGTATTCTCTTCAGGCCTATGCATTTGACGCTGATTTCGCATTTAACCACAGAGGGTACGGAAGTACACAGAGGAAACTTCTTCGAAGATTATGGCAGCTTGTAGGCGGCTTCGGGCAAGCCTGTGATGCGAATTCCGGAATGGCCTTTATGACGAATGTTGAGGCCGATCAGCATGGCCGTGATTTGCTCGACTATCCGCGCATTTTCCAATTTGCCGCCATCAATAGAGCGCATGCCGGGAATCTTCTCGGCGAGGCTGCGAACTTCACGGGTCGCTTCGGGATCATCACTGCACACGATCACATCACACTCAATCTCGCGGTCGGAGTTGAGCACCTCGGCAGAGGTGTTCTGAAAAGCAGCCACGACACGAATTCCGTTGGGAAGTAATTCAGCGGTTTCCTGCGCCGCCGAGCCTTGCCAAACTCCGAGGGTCCGCGACGCACGGCCACCAACGCTGGCAGCGAGTGGAACAGTGGCATCGACGACAATGCTGCCCGATCGAATGGAAGACCTAATTTGCTTGAGAATGGACGCATGGCCTTCGAAAGGAATTGCAAGCACCACGATGTCTGCTTTGGCGCAAGCGGAAACGTTATCTACTCCAGAAACGTTTGCGCTTTCGCCAACTGATTGTTTTATTTTCTCAGCTGCCAGAACAGCACGTGCGGCATCGCGCGAACCAATGACAATGGTCTCTCCGGCTCGTGCCCAGCGAAGCGCCAGGCCAAACCCTTCTGGCCCGGTGCCGCCAACAACGGCGATCACCCCGCTCATGCAAACTCCGGTTGAGGCGAATGTTCCGCGGTGAGCTCACTCAGTGGCGCTTTGATTGAAAGCTTTGAATACGTCGTATTTCGCTCGGCAGGAATTCTTCCTGCTTCGAGGATCAACGTCTGAAAATCCTCCGGGCTTGTGTACTGGCCTGCTGTAGCTCCGGCCTCGCGGGAAATGTTTTCCTCCATCAGCGTGCCACCGTAGTCGTTGGCTCCCGCTTCGAGGCAAAGCTGCGAAAGCTTGCGACTGAGCTTTACCCAGGAGACCTGAATGTTATTTATGCTTCCGGCGAGCATGAGGCGGGCGAGGGCGTGAATTTTAAGGTGCTCACCCAAGGTGGGTCCAGAGCGCGCCAGCCCCTGCTGGAAGAGCAAAGTGTTCTGGTGCACGAAGCCGAGCGGCACGAATTCAGTAAAGCCATGAGTCTGCTGCTGGATCTCACGAATCATCAGCAGCTGATTGATCCAATGCTCCGGCGTCTCGACATGACCGTACATCAGTGTCGATGTGCTTCGGATTCCGCAGCGGTGCGCCGTGGAAATAACACGCTTCCAGTCTGCCGTGGAGAGCTTGTTGCGCGAAAGCACGAAACGTACATCATCGTCGAGGATCTCGGCCGCGGTTCCGGGCAGCGTTCCGAGACCGTTGTCACGCAGCATGGAAAGATAATCGGCAAGCGGCATGCTGGTGAGTTCAACGCCGTAGACAATCTCCATGGGAGAGAAGGCGTGAATGTGCATAGAAGGTGCAGCTCTCTTCACGGCGCGCAGAATGTCGCGATAGTAAAAAGGCGACAAATCCCGGGGTAGACCTCCCTGAATGCAAACCTCGCTAGCGCCAAACGACCAGGCTTCAGCCGCTTTTTCGCCAACCTCTTCGGGTTGCAGGAAGTATGTGTCTGACTCGCGCGGTCCGCGGCTGAACGCACAGAATTTGCAACCAATGAAACATATATTGGTGAAGTTGATGTTTCGATTTACGACATACGTGACAATGTTGCCGACCAACTCGCGCCGCAGCGTGTTCGCGGCAACCAATAACCCGATCAGGTCATCGCCTTCAGCGTTGGCAAGCAGAACGCATTCCTGACGAGTGAGCGACGTACCGTCCAGCGTCTTCAGAACTTTTTCTATCGCGGATCGAGCGTCGGGACTCACACGGGGTGCGATATCCGGCCATTCAAGATTGTTAAAGGTTTCCAGATCGGATTGAGTTGAAAATGCTTGCATGTCTTTCTCCGTTTCAACTAGCGAAACAGGTCGGTTGCAGCGGGGCGAATCAGTTCGCGAGCACTTCCCTTTCCCGGCCGATATTCGAAACCGCGCACAATGCACGCCGGAGTGCCAGTCAGCTTGCCACAAACCAGGCCCGCCGCACAGGCAAGCTCGTCCGCCACTGCTTCGATGCTGACTCGCAAAGGGTAACCGTGCGGATCGCGGCAGCCACGATAATCGTGCAAGGCTTTCATGCCCGCCACTCCGATCGCAACCTCAGTCAGACCTTCGCGCCAGGGCCGGCCGAAGCTATCCGTAATAATAACGGGAATAGAGAGCCGAAGTTTCCTTTTCAGGTATTGGTGAAGGCGAAGGGCAGAGCGATCTGGATTTTCGGGCAGCAGAAGAGCATGCTTGCCACCGTCTACGTTTGATACGTCTATGCCGCTGTTAGCACAAACAAAACCATGTTGCGTCTCGGTGATGAGCACGCCCCGGCGGCGGCGGACGATCCGGCGGCTCTGGGAAAGCGCCAATTCGGTTACACGGGCATCAAGTTTGAAACGCTTTGCCCAGGCGCGCGAAGCCGGCGAAGGGTTAATCGAGTCGAGTTCGACCGATTGCCGTTCGGCCTTTGAAACAATCTTATGTTTGACAATCAGGATGTCGCCGCGCTTCATATCGAAGTTATGCTTTGTGATTGCGTCGAGGAGCCTGGCTGCAAGCTTGTCTCCGGGCGAAATCTCGCCTGCGAGCGGAATGGCAACGATCTGCAGCGCTTTCGAGCTGACGCGCCTTGGCATTTATGCATTCACTGCGACTGGAATGTCCGAGAATCCCCAACTGCGAATCAACCGCTGAGAATGAGTGCTGCCCGGGACGGCCACAAGTTGGGCCAAATCGGAGGGGGAGTCGATATCTAAACCGATGCCCGGAAGCGATAAGACCACATACGGATTCCGGGTAGCTTTCGCGGCGGTTAAGTGAGGTTTGAAGCTATCGCTACCGAAACGCAAGGGAAACAATCCAGCGGGACGACGAAACACTGCATTGCTGCCTCGCCCATCGCTCGATGGTACCAAGACTGAGCCCTGGTCGGGAGCAGAGCTCATAATTGCCTCGAGCTCCGAGCGCTGAATCAGGGGGATGTCTCCGGGAATGACCAGCGTGCTGTCGACCCCCGCTGTCTCGCAGATTCGTGTTGCCATCTGAATGGCATCTGTTTCGCTGCGGTTCAAATTATCGGGGATAGTGTGGAAATTGAACTGGCGCGCAAGCTCAGTGGCATAATCATCGCTCGTTACGACGCTCACTTCGGGACGATTACTCCAGGTATGCAATGCCTGCAGCACGTCGAACAGCATCGCTTGCGCAAGTTTTGTGCGTGCTGGCTGGTCAAGCACCGAGGCGAGCCGCTGTTTTGCATGAGCAAGGTTCTTCACCGGGACGAGAATCATGCCCGCTCCACCGCTGTGGTTGAGCGCGGGCGTGAAACGAAGGAGACGACCGCCTCCGCCAGCCGCTGCTTCTCGGTTTGGGTTTTCATGATGATCGAAGTGCAATGCACTTGCATTCCCGATCCTCTCAGCTCGTCTGCACCCTGCATATCACGAGTATCGACGATCAGAGCGTCGAGAAAATCGCGATAATACAGCGCTATTCCTTTGATCGAGACGGGAAATCCCTGCGCAGCCATGAGAATACCAGCCGGGCCAGAAACCGCCGACGTACCGATAATTGGACTTACCGCTGCCACCTGTGCAGGCGTGCGGACGAGTGCTTCGCGAATACCCGGCACAGCAAGAATCGGGCCAATGCTTGTAACCGGATTGCTGGGAGCGATAAGAACTACATCCGCCGAAAGAATTGCGTCGATTACGCCCGGCGCGGGCTGCGCCTCTTCGGCGCCCGCAAAGCGAACGGAGTTCACCGGGTCCTGATACCAGCGCTGCACGAAATACTCCTGGAAGGTGAGATCACCGGCCGCAGTATCAACCCGCGTTTCAATGGGTGAGTCGCTCATGGGCAGAACGCGGGATTGCACTCCAAGGCGCGAGGTAATCTCCGATGTGGCCTGAGACAGCGTTTCACCCGATGCAAGCAACTGCGAACGCGTAAGGTGAAGCGCGAGATCGCGATCGCCCACGTGAAACCAGATCGGCTCGCGCAGTTCGCCCATGGCTTGCAAACAGAAAAACGTATCGCCGCTCACTCCCCACCCGCGTTCTTTGCTGAGCAGGCCGGCGAGAGCATATGTGATGGAGTCGAGATCCGGTGATACGTGCAACCCCCACCACTTCAGGTCATCGCCAGTGTTGACGATAATCGTCAGTTCCGCGGGCGGAACAACGAGCCGAAGACCATCTACGAACTTCGCACCTCCAGTACCCCCCGTCAGCACGGTGATCATGCGGCGCTCCAGTGAGGACGGTTTTCATCTATTTCGGCTTTGAGTTTCTCGCTCAATAAGCCGCCGCGCGAAATGACGGATTCAGCGAATTCGGAATAGACGGGCAGGCGCTGCCGCAGAGAGAAGCCATGCGCTTCAGTCCGACGCCGGAGGTCTTCGAGCTGCGGCCACGGCTTTTCGGGGTTGATGTAATCAGGTGTCAACGGCGAAATGCCACCCCAATCATTGATTCCGGCATTGAGCAGTTCATCGTAGTAAGGTGCGGAAAGATTGGGCGGTGCCTGAATGTTGACTTCAGGCAGAAGCAATCGTGCAACAGCGATGGTGCGGAGCATATCGCCCTGGCTCGGCTCGGGCGACGCGTGCATCGGGATCTCCGGTTTAGCTCGGAAGTTTTGAATGATCACTTCCTGAATATGGGCGTAGCGCTGGTGCAGTTCGTAAATTGCGAGCAGCGCATCGACACGGTCCTCAGGAGATTCGCCGATTCCGATCAAGATGCCGGTGGTGAATGGTACATTTTGTTTCCCTGCTTGTTCGATCGTTTGTAACCGCTTTGCCGGGACTTTATCCGGGGCATTGTCGTGCGCGGCACCTGGGGCAAGCAGCGCATGGTTGGTAGTCTCCAGCATGAGGCCCATGCTGGGCGAAAACTCGGCGAGGCGCTCGATCCACTCCGAACTTAGCAACCCAGGATTTGGGTGTGGAAAGAGACTTGTCTCTTCCAGCACAAGCCGGCACATCGCTTCGAGGTAATGTAGTGTGGATTTGTATCCCAGGCGGCGCAGGGTTTCGCGCATCTCAGGAAAAATCAGCTCCGGCTTGTCGCCGAGACTGAATAAAGCCTCCTTGCAGCCGAGCTTCTCGCCCTCCCGCGCCACCTGCAAAACTTCTTCAGGGGTCATTGTGTGGGCCCCCAGCTCGCCTGGATTGCGTCGAAAGGTGCAATAGCCGCAGTAATCGCGACAAAGGTTGGTAAGCGGAATGAAAACTTTTCGGGAATAGGTGATGATATCCGGTTTAAAGCGCCGCTTTGCTTCAAGAGCCGCGCTGAGCAACAAGGGGAGTTCAGCGTCGTTGCAGCGAATCAGTGCGTAAGCTTGTTCGCGGGCAAGATGTTTGTGAGGGTTGAACCCATCGAGAATTGCCCTGACCCTATCGCGGCCGGTTAGTGCAATGCCTGCATTCATTTCTGTATGAACTTTGGGAAAACTCAAAGTTTGCCGCCGCGCGTGGATTGGATGCCGAACTCCCCAGAATGATACATAACTGACTGCCTTGGGCGCATAGCTGGCTATACAAATTGTCCGCTGCTAGCTGCACTTGATCAGTAAACAAGTTACGTCGTCATGCTGAGGGGTGCTGCCGACGAAGAGATCCAGATCACCCATGATGCGGCGCAATAGTTGGTCCGGAGCGGAATCGAATCCGAGTTGGATAAGGTCCATGAGGCGCAGCTCGCCATACTGTTGTTGCCGGGCATTCTCGGCTTCGACTAAACCGTCAGTGAAGATGACCAGCCAGTCACCCGGGCTGAGAGTCGCGATTGCCGATTCATATCCGCGATCAGCTTGAATTCCCAACGGCAACCCGCCGACCGTGAGGTGTTCGATGGTTCCTGCCAAGCGGCGAAGCACGGGCGCATTATGGCCCGCATTGATGTATGTAAGCTTAAGGTTTGCAGGATCAAACTCGGCCATAAATGCGGTGGTGAAGCGTTGTCCGTCCTGGCTGTTTGTGCAAGCATAATGGTTCATGCTGGTCACAAGTTGATTGAGAGGGCACGAGGTTTCCGAAAGAGTTCTCAGGCTAGCCTGAAATGTTGCCATCAGCAGGGCAGCGGGAATACTCTTGCCTGCAACATCGGCGACCGCGATCAGAAATCGCGGCGGGACGCTCCCCGGCCGTGCAAACACGTCGTAAAAATCGCCCGCGACAGTATTTGCGGGAAGAGTGGCAAATGCGATCGCCAGCCCCGGAACCTGCGGAGGGGCTGCCGGCAGAAGCCACTTCTGAATGTCGCGCGCGATCTCCAGATCGCGTTTCATCACAACGCGATCGGCGACTTCGAGCATAAGCACAACAAAAATCAGCAGGCCGCCGTAGAAGTGAAAATCCAACTCTGCGACTTCCACCTGCCCGGAGCGACCGTGATAGGTGAAACCACCGGTGGGGAAAATGAGCAGGAGCACGCCAGCCAGCAGGAGTACACGGCGCGCAGGTGTCAACTTTTCGAGAATCGCCCACACCAGTTCGAGCGCAGTATGCAGGAAATCGTGGCGGCGTGCCTCGCGCGGGACCCGTGCATCGAAGTCTCGCCGATAGAGGCGATAGCTCGCGACCGCGTCGGCGCGAAATTGGTTCCAGAGTTGGTTTAAGGCGAGGCCTTCCGTTACTCTCTGCCAAAATCTTTCTAACTGCGCCATCATGCCCGAGCGCCGCGCGTTGGGCGGAGGTACCGACGAAGCATGCGGTGTAGAGGACATCTGCGGTTGCGAGAGCAGACATTATAGCCGCTCAGGGTGCGCCCGGAGCACGACGAGGGTCATGTCATCGTGCTGCTTGGCGCCGGCAACAAAAGCATCAGCGGCCTGCATGATGCGGGTGATCATTTCAGAGGGACACAGCGCCGCGCAGTGTTCAACTGTTTCAATGAGTTGAGCTTCGCCCCATTCTTCATCGGCGCTGTTCATCGCCTCGCTGATGCCATCCGTAAAAGCAATGAAAACGTCCCCGGGGGCAAGCAGAATGGAATCCTGCTGGTAGGGGAAGTTTTCAAGCAAACCTACGACAGTGCCACCGGTTTCAAGCCGCGAAACTCGCCGGCACTTACTTTCTTTATGAAACAGCATCGGCGGGTTGTGGCCGGCGTTGACATAGGTCAGCGCTCGATTCGCCGGATTATATTGTCCGTAGAAAAATGTCGCGTAGCGATTCGCAGAAGACGCCTCATAGACCAACCGATTAACATTGCTCACCAAAGCAGCAAGATTTTCCGGCGCACGAGTGGCCTCGCCGCGCAGTGATGCTTGTAGGCTCGCCATCATCAGCGCGGCGGCGATGCCTTTGCCCGAAACATCCCCGATTGCGATTCCCAGCTGCCCGCCGGGAAGAGCGAGAAAATCATAGTAATCTCCTCCCACACCTAATGCCGGACGGCACGCGCCTGCGTAGTCTATGCCTGCGATCGGCGGAAGCTTCTGTGGGAAAAGTCTCTCCTGCACCTCTCTGGCGATTTCAACTTCGCGGTTCAATCGCTCCCGTTGCGCAACTTCGTCCGCAATCGCTGACATGAGTCGCGCGTTTTCCAGTGCCAATCCGGTTTGCGCAGCGACAGACTTGAGCAAGCGGACGTCTGTCCCTGAGTAAGGCTCATCCGAACGCTTGCGGCCAAGGCTGATGAATCCCAGAAGCTTGTCCCGCGCGTTGAGGGGAAGTAACAATTCGCTGTCGAGTTGCGCCAATTTTGTGCGCTCCTCTTCTGCCACGTTCGGCTCGCGATAAATCCACGACTCAGGATCGTCGAAATAAACGCGCTCCGGCTCTTTCGCCTCCTGCAAGAGCCTGACGGTGCCGGCGGTGGGCGGAAAGGAAACATCGGGGACGGTTGCGAATCCCAGCGCATAAGCGGGACGGTACGATGCACCCGTGCCCAGCAGCACAGCAATTCGTGGGATGTGAAGAGTATCAGAAATTCTTTCGGCGACGGTCTGAATGAGCGGCCGAGTCTCTACGATGCTGCGAACGTGGTCGCCAAGATCGCTGAGCACTTGCTCGATGTCGTATGCTTCACGAAAAAAATGCCGGTCCGTCCAGGAGCGCAACTTTTCTGCTCCCCTTCGGATGGTAAAAATCGCCGTCACGCCGAGTGAGATCGCGACGAGCTTTTCTGCCTGGCCACGATTCGGCTCGGTTGCCAGCATGAACGCACCGATCACAACCAGGCCCGTCACGATAAACTGCATACCGCGAATGCCGTTTTTGGCCAAGGCGTATTGCAGGCCCTGGCGGAGCACAACTCGCACATCCATCGCCCGCTGGACCACGATCACATAGGCCAAAGTGAGAGGAAAAAGCAGCAGAAGGAAAAATGCCGGATAGGTGATCCACTTTGGCAAAAGCTCAAGTGACGTTCTCATGACCGCGGCTGCGATAACCAGCAGAAGGGTCGGCGTCATGGCTCCGGTTGCTCCCCAATAGAGCAGGCGAAGCCGACGGCGCGCGTCCTGCGGCAAAGGCGAATTCTTCGCCGACTTCATGGAGATGAATATGAAGAAGCAACTGACCGCGGCATAAGCAAAGGCCTGGATCACGTGATCGAAAGGATCTGCAATAAAGCGCAGAGGGCCGGCCACGGCATAGTTAGTGGCCTGAGCTGCAACAAAAACTCCATCGCTCAGCGCCGCGAATGTCAATGGCACAAGCAAAACCCACGCCGCTGGTTTGGCCCACTTGTAAATCCTGGTGCCTTCGGGGAACGGTTCAGGAAAATAAAAGCCGAAGGCAAACATGAAAACAGGAAACATGCCGGCAAGTCCAATGTGATAAACAAGTGCCAGTTCACGCAGGATGGGATGCCAGGCTTCGATCGTCACCGATCCGAATAGTTGCGCGAAACTAAGCAACATTCCCAGCAGCAGCCACGCCAACTTGTCATAGGGACGGACCAATACCACCCAGCAGCCAAGCAGAATGCAGATAATCGGAGCAGCGACCAGGAGGAGGACCGCCACGGCCGTGTCCGACGTGTTGATCGGTGTGCGAGTCACCGGGAGTTCTACATTGCGCTCGCGGCCATCAGGCGTGCGAAAGACCAATGCTATGGATTGGCCAGGCACCGCTTTGACTTCTTCCTGGGCCAAGACCGCCGTGCCGGTATAAGAGCGGCCGTTGACCGAAAGCAGCGTGTCACCTTTGCGCACGCCGGCCTCGGCGGCCGAGGCCCGTACCCCCTCGACTTCTGCCGTGCCAACGTGCAGCGCGAAGTACGGGACCTCCACTCGTATGCCATGCAGCACGTCCCCTGTCACTCCGGTCTGGTATGCGGTGGAAATCACGAAGACGGCAGCCAGGAAAACATAGGCTGCTGCTCTGCGGTGCTGCGGACGAGGCTTGACCGGTACAGTCCCGCGGACAGCAGCTGTAGTCATGCGAACAATTCTACAAGTCGTGGCACGAAAACGGGCCCTCAGTACGAAGTTCGGATCAGAACAGGCTCATCTGCCCGATGTCATCGGTCGCAGTCGGATGGCTCTTCTTGCTGTAACGGTCGTACTTGCTCTGAATCCCGTATTTCTCCCGCAACCTCGCCATCAACTGCGACAGATGCTTGCCGTAAGAGGCAGGCAAGAAGGCGCGATCTTTGTAGCGCTGTTCGTAAATCTTGACGAGCTCGGGAAATTCTTTCTCCAGGAACGGCATGAACACGGCGGCTGAGCACGGTTTCAGAAACAGCGGATTGGCATAAATGTATTTCCCCCCAACTCCTGCAGTCGCCCGAACTAGCAATTCCAGGTTCTTCGGCAAATCCGTTATGGCAGGCAGAACCGGCGCGCAAATCACTCCCGCATCAATTCCTGCCTCATTCAATTTGCCCACTGCCTCCAGCCGCAAATCGGGCCGCGGTGCGCGCGGCTCAAGAATGCGGGCGAGATCAGCATTCAGTGTCGTGATTGTGATATTCACGAACAAGCGATTGCGCTCGCTCACTTCGCGCAGTAGGTCGATATCGCGCAGCACCAGGCTCGACTTGGTGACGATTCCCAGCTCGAGTCCACGATGGCGCGCCAGTTCCTCGAGGATCGCCCGTGTTATTTCGAACTTACGCTCAGCTGGTTGGTACGGATCGGTGGCCGTGCCGATCGCAATGTCCTCACCAGATTTGACCTGACGCAGTTCCTGCCGCAGTAGATCGGCGGCATGCTGCTTGACGAAGATCTTCTGCTCAAAGGCGACGCCTTCGCGCATTTCCATGAACTCATGGGTGTAGCGGGCGTAGCAGTACTTGCAGGCGAACTCGCAGCCGCGGTATGGGTTGACCGTCCACGTGAAAGGCATGCGAGTTCCGGTGCAACGGTTGAGCAAGGACCGAACCGGCAAAGTGAAATACTCGACGTCGTGTCCCTGGCGCAGAGATTCGCCGCTTGCCGCCAGGCGGGCGATGCCGATGAGAGCGGGTGAGGAGTTAGAGAACAGAGGGAGAGAAGCCATTATATTCGCCTTTTGTTCGCTAGCATATCATAACCGTGATGGCGTTTGTTTAGATGCAACGGCGAACGTCATCTCGGATCTCGGCACGCCAGGGGTGTCCGAGAGCGTTTACCTGCGCGGGAGTACAATCGTCTGCCGTGACTTCAACTGAAACTAAAGCCCTCTCGGGCAAACGCGTGCTCATAACCGGAGCTGCTGTGCGGCTTGGCAGGGCAAGCGCACTGACATTGGCATCGGCGGGTGCAGATGTAGCGATTACGTTCCTGCGGTCAAAGCGAGAAGCAGAGAGAACCGTGAGTGAGTTACGCAAACTGGGAGTTCGCGCGCTCGCGCTAAGCTGTGACGTAACGGATGAAAAGAATGTTCGGACCACGGTCAGAAAAGCGGCACACCAGCTGGGTGGACTGGATATCTTGATCAACAACGCGGGGAACTACGAAACAGCTGCCTTTGAAGCTCTAACAGTTAAGCAGTGGGATTCCATTTTCGCCTCGAATGCGCGCGGTCCGTTTCTGGTATCACGAGAAGCGGAAGGGCTTCTAAGCGAGCGGAGAGGAAAGATTATCAATATGGGTTCGCTCGGTGGAATCAGGCCGTGGCCCACACATGCGCATTACTGCTCCTCAAAGGCGGCGCTGCACATGCTCACCAAAGTGATGGCCAAGGCTTTCTCACCGAAGATTTCGGTCAACTGCGTGGCTCCAGGGATGATTGATCTGGGGGAACGATCAGCGGCTGCTTTCATGAAGAAGATGGCGAAGGTCACTCCGATGCGACGGAATGGCACAACTGAGGACATCGCTGCAGCGGTGCTATTTTTCGCCACAGCGCCGCATTTTATTACCGGCCAGATCTTGCTCGTCGATGGCGGGCTAGGGTTATGAGGCAGGGATCGATAGCCGTACTTTGCTTTATTTGGCTTTTGGCCCCTTTTACCGCGTCAGCGCAGGCCCGTCCGGAAGATGGCGGTCGTGAAATTCAGCTATGGAGCGGTGGTGGGCATTCAGTCCCGGGAGGAACATCCAATACCGGCGTCTGGAACCTCGGCGTGCGCTTCGGCTGGGTTCTTACACGTCCGCACGGGCCTGGGTTTCTCGAAGGACGCTTCGAATATGTAATTGATGCTGTGCCGGTATTCGTAGTTTTTCAACGCTACAACACGGCCTATGGTGCGGGATTCAACCCGCTCGGCCTGAAGTGGGATTTTGCCACACGCGGACGTATTGCGCCTTTTTTTGAGTTGAGCGGAGGCACTCTGTTTACGGATCGCGACGTCCCGACGGGCACAAATTCTGTGAACTTTACGTCTGCTGCAGCTCTGGGCACTCATATCCTCGGTGAGAAATATAACTGGAGCGTTGAAGCCCGATACATGCACATTTCGAATGCCGGCTTGGCGACACCAAATCCAGGAATTAATACGGTGCAGGTGCGGTTGGGGTTTGGGAGATTCTTTCCTCACTGATTGTCACGACGGAGATCATCACTACAGAAGGTGCAGAGAACACCGACGAGTGCTGGCTCGGTTGCGCCATCTGAAGCTGGCCAGCTATTCTTCACTGTTTATGTCAACCCTGATTGAATGTGTTCCGAATTTTTCTGAAGGCCGCGATAAGGCCAAAGTTGATGCGATCGTCGAAGCCATGAAGGTGGACGGTGTTTACCTGCTCGACCGCGAAATGGATGCCGACCACAATCGGTGTGTCATTACATTAGTTGGCGAGCGCGAACCCATCCAGGAGGCGGCGATTCGCGGCGTAGGCAAGGCGGCTGAGTTGATCGACTTGAATGTGCATCGGGGCGCCCACCCACGATTGGGAGCGGCCGACGTCGTTCCGTTCATTCCAATCGATGGAGTCACGATTGAAGACTGCGTGGCCATGGCGCGGCATGTGGGGGCGGAGATCTGGAGGCGGTATCAGATTCCGGTTTATCTCTACGAAGCGGCTGCGACTTCGCCCGAGAGACAGAACCTGGAAAATATTCGCCGCGGCCAGTTCGAAGTGATTCGTGAGGAGATCACCACGAATCCTTCGCGCAGGCCTGATTTCGGAGATCCACGCTGTCATCCTACCGCCGGCGCGACAGTCGTAGGCGCGAGAAAGTTTCTCGTTGCTTATAACGTCTTTCTGAATACGCCGGATGTTGAGATCGCGAAGAAAGTGGCGAAGGCAGTGCGTTTTTCGAGCGGCGGTTTGCGGTTCGTAAAGGGCGCGGGGTTCTTGGTACGAGGTCTGGCGCAGGTCTCAATGAACCTGACTGACTTTGAGCAAACCCCGATTCACCGAGTGTTTGAGTTCGTAGAACGCGAAGCCGCCCGATATGGCGTGATGCCGGTCAGCAGCGAGATTGTAGGACTGATCCCGAAAAAGGCCTTGGAATCCGCCGCAGAGTGGTTCTTGCAGGTTGAAAATTTCGATTCGTCGCTGATTCTCGAGAATCGCTTGAGCGGCGTCATGGCGGGAAAGATGGCCGTTGGGGGTTTGCGGGCCGGAGTGGAACCATTTATCGAGCAGCTTGCCGCGGCAACAGCTACGCCCGGAGGGGGAAGCGCGTCAGCAGCGAGCGCGGCAATGGCTGCCGGCTTGGCAAGTATGGTGGCCTCAATGTCACGCGGCAAGAAAGCGTACGTTCAATACGAAAACGAATTGAGCGCAGCCATCACCCGGCTCTCTCAGATTCGCGAAGATATGAAGTCTGGAATCGATGCTGATGCTGAGTCGTTCAATAAAGTAATGCAAGCCTACAAAGAAGCGAAAGGCGCACCGAATGGCGCTGCCGTCATTGAAACCGCACTGAAGGAAGCCACGAGAGTGCCGTTGCATGTGGCGGAGAGCGCGCAGAAGACGGTGGAAATCGCAGAGAAGTTGAAGCCAATCACCCATCCAAACATGAGATCGGATTTGACTACCGCGATCGCACTGGGGCGAGCGGCGATTCAGGGAGCGCTGGCCAATGTGGAAATCAATCTCGAATCCATCAACGACGAAGCCTTCAAGATTGAGACGAAAAACAAAACCAGTCGAATCCCGCGAACTTGAGATCGTGCACGTTTCCCACTGTGGAACAATTCATGAGAATTTAATAGCGTTTAGGGTATTTGTCTTATTGCCGCAATCCAGAACTGCCTGTAGGTTTGACGCACCCCCCAGAACTAAATTTCAAACAGCCCTGGAATAGCGGAATCGCACTTGCGCGTCGGTGTGCCTTAGCGCGCCCATGCACGCACTTCCGGGCAAGAGCGGGAGTGTGCGCCGTGAGATTTGCAAAGCTAATTGCTGCTGTTTCCGTCGTTAGTTTCGCCTTGGCTAGCTTCGAGAACCTTGCATCCGCCCAGACTGGTTTTGTTCCGCACTCCTCTCACATCTGGATCGTGGCCGAAGAAAATCACAGTTATGAAGATGTAATTGGCAACTCAGGAATGCCCTATCTCAACTCACTTGCGAATAAGTATGGCCTGGCGACGCAATACTACTCGACGCAACACAACTCGCTTTCGGCGCTGATGTGGATAGTGGCCGGGGAAGAGGTAACCTCCGACGACGACGCTGACACCTGCTTCAATGTGGATAACGTCGTCCGTCACCTCGTGGCTCAGGGTTCTACATGGAAAGCGTACGAAGAAGATTTGCCTTACGCGGGCTTCCAGGGACTGAGTTGGGACAATTATGTTCGCCGGCATAACCCTCTGATCGATTTCACCGATTCGTGCGGTTCGGACAGTTCTGTTCCGTTCACCCAGCTCACAACGGATATGGGAAACAATGCGACGCCCAACTATACGTACATCACGCCGAACCTGGACGATGATGCGCATAACGGCACGCTTGAACAAGCCGACCAGTGGCTCTCTGACCAGATCCCCGCGATCCTGGCGCGCCCGGAGTTTCAGCCGGGCGGAGACGGATTGATGTTTATCCAGTGGGATGAAGGCGATCTTGCCAGCGAAGGCGGATCGAGCGACGACGACCGGTGCGCGAAAAACATTCAGACTGGCTGCGGCGGCCGCGTGGCTACGCTGTTGATTGGCCCGCAGGTGAAGCCGGCATATCAATCGACAATGCTTTATTCACACGTGAATCTGCTAGCAACGGTTTGCGCTGCGATGGGATTCACCTCTTGCCCGGGCGCGGGCGCTTTCGCCGCCCCCATGTCTGACTTTTTCAACACCGTGAACATCAGTACACCCTTTAACAACGCAGCCGTCGCTTCTCCGGTGCAAATTACGGCCACAACCACCAATTCTAGCCGGGTAAATATCATGCAGATCTACGTCGACAATGCTCTTGCGTATCACGTGAGTGGGAATCAGGTGAACACAACCGTACCCATGAGTTCCGGTTCGCATTACGTGGTCGTGCAATCGTGGGACAGCGCGGGCGGAATCCATAAGAGCGGAATCGACGTGACAGTTCAGTCCGAAGCAGTTGTGGTTACAACACCTCAACCGAATGCAGTAGTCGCTTCGCCGGTGAAGATTGCCGCCACGGGTGGCGGTCACAGCACGGTTTATACCATGCAGATTTATGTGGACAACACCCTGGAATATCAAGTGAACGGCGCAAGTGTAAACACCAGCCTTTCGATGAGTCCGGGTCAGCATTACGTGGTTGTGCAGGCGTGGGATGATTCAGGCGGCATCACAAAAAACGGCTTTTATGTCACGGTTGCCACACCGACCATCACGATCAGTTCGCCTTCGCCGGACTATTCTGGGTATTCGCCGGTCTCCATGCTGGCAACCTCGGTTGATCCCAATCCTGTTTATGCCATGCAGATCTATGTGGACAATATATTGTCCTATCAATACACCGGACCGGGAGTTCAGGCCGACCTGAGCATGACTGCTGGCAAGCACACTCTAGTATTTCAGGCCTGGGACACGGCAGGCGGAATTTATAAGCAGAGCGCTACTGTGAATGTGACCCCGATCGTACCCGTCTTTACGACACCAACGGCAAACAGCACAGTAACGTCTCCGCTTACCGTGGAGGCGTCTGTGCCGAGCGATGCGCCCGTTGTCACAATGCAGCTATATGTGGACAACAATCTTGAGTACATGGTCAGCGGTCTCAGCCTGGATACGCAGGTCACTCTATCCCCGGGGCAGCATTATCTGGTGGCGCAGGCTTGGGACACGGGCGGCGGCACGTGGAAAACCGGCGAATACGTAACGGTTTCAAGCGTCGGTGGTGTGACGGTCACCGATCCGGTGAACGGATCGACAGTTACATCCCCTGTGCAATTTGTGGCCAGCGCTTCTGCCCCGAGTTGTTCAAAGGGCATTGCTTCCATGCGGATTTATCCGACGCCGGGATGGAATGATTACACAGTCGATGCCGCACAGATCAATACATCTCTCAGTCTGGCTTCAGGAACCTACAGCGATGTAGTGGTTCAGGCCTGGGACAACTGTGGCAACGTCTACAAGACGCCGATCAGTATCACAGTGAAATGACCGCTAGCTCCCGACGTAGCGAGCGTATAAGCTTCGAGCCACTGCGACATCGGTAGTCCCTTTGATAATGGCGCGGCCGTCCGGGAAAAGGGTCATCTCGTAGGGATCCCGCCAGAACTTCAGAACGAAATTGTTGCTCTTGACTGTCCCGTGGGGTTTGAGGCGTTCGCCCATTTGGGCCAGATCGACGGGGCGGTGGCTTTCATGAATCTGGACGGAATTTCTACCACAAAGAGTGATGTGGGGCCGGTTTTGCCCAGACAAATGTATGAACTCTCTCTTTGCGCAAGTCCGGCAGTTCGCTCGCGGCTTGTCCGCCGCGAGTTCAGCAAACTCGTTGGACCAAAGATCAAATGAAAGCAGGGTATGGCGCAACTGCGCGTTCGCCCCGACTAGAATCTTAATGGCCTCGGAGGCGCTGATTGAAGCAGCGAGGTTCGCGGCCGAATTCAGAATTCCTGCCGTATCGCAGGTTTCAAACGACCCTTTCGGCGGATCAGGAAAAATGCAGGAGAGGCAGGCAGTCAGACCGGGGACCACATTGAGCGATACCGCGTAACTACCCACTGCAGCAGTGTAGATCCAGGGAATGGCTTCCTTGACTGCGAAATCGTTAATGAGGTAGCGGGTCTCGAAGTTATCGGTGCCATCCAGAATTAGTTCTGCTCCTGTGAGCAGCTCGTCAATTGTGGCCGGTGTTACATCCGCGACCTCGGGAACAACCGAGATATCGGAGTTAAAGCGGGCGATTTTGTTTGCGGCGGCGATGGCCTTTGGCATGGACTCGGCGGCATCGCTTTCATCAAAAAGCGTTTGGCGCTGAAGATTACTGTTCTCGACGTAGTCGCGATCGATGATGCGAATTTTGCCCACGCCGGCGCGCGCCAGCAGCGACGCGATTGCCGAACCGGTGGCGCCGCAACCCACCAGTACGACTTGCGAGCTCGAAAGCTTGCGCTGGCCCTCCTCGCCAATGCCGCTGAATAGGAGCTGCCGCGAATATCGCTCTTCCAGTTCCAAAGAGATCACCAGTTTCAAGCTTGTAACGCTTTATTATAAGTTCGCCAGTTCACGCGAACTTGCGCCTGGTCTCGGGTTGACATTTGCCCGGTCAATGCAACACAGCAGAGACACGGGTTCATCGAACTGCGTAAGAGTTACACGCGTTGAGGAGATGGTTTGGGTTCAAAGGGAGTTTTGTTCAGGCTTCTGGTTTCCGTGCTGCTCTCATGCCCGCTTGCCGGATTTTCGCAGGAAATAGCGCCGGCAAGTGAAGCCATCTCCGGATATGAAGGGCTGCCAGTTGCGGATATTGGTTTGCCCCAGGTAGAGCCCGAGAGTGACCGGAAATGGCTGGTTGCGCTGATTACCCAGCATGTGGGTGAATCTCTGGACCGTGACCGGGTTCGCGACAGCATAAAGGCGCTATACGCGACTGGCCGGTTCGAGAACATAGAAGTCGAGGCCGAGAAGACGGCCGATGGCAAAGTTTCGCTAAGCTTCGTCACTTCGCCGAATTACTTCGTCGGCGATATTTACGTAATCGGCGCGCCGGGGCAGCCGACAGCAAACCAGATTGCGAATGCGTCAAAATTGCAACTTGGCGAGCGCCTAAGCAAAGAGCGATTGGATCGGGCGGAGGACAGCATTCGGCAGCTCCTTCAGCAAAACGGTTATTACCGGCCGGTGATCCGGCTTGACGAAAACAAAAACCGCAACACACAAGTCGCGACAATTTTCATTCACGTCAAGGCTCGCGCGCGAGCACACGTTGGGCAAATCGCTGTCTCAGGAAACACCGGGTACTCGGAAGCGCAGATTGTTGAGATCGCCGGGCTGCACCCCGGCGACCCTGTGTCCTTGGAGAAAATCAGCGATACTTTGGATCGCGTGCGAAAAAGATATGAAAAGAACAGGCGCCTACTGGCTCAAGTAGGAGTTGAAAAGCAGGAGTATCGCACTGCCTCCAACAGCGTTGACTACACTCTGAATCTTGACCAGGGGCCCAGGGTTGAGATCATTGCGGAAGGGTTCAAGATCTCTGGCGGAGTGCTGAAGCGAAATGTTCCCGTCTACGAAGAGAACTCCGTAGATGACGACCTGCTCAATGAAGGCCGGCGCAATCTGCTCAATTACATGCAAATGCGAGGTTACTTTGATGCGAGAATCACTTATGAAAAGACCGCCCAGCCAGACGATATTCGAATAGCTTATAACATTGTTCCGGGAGCGCTACACAAGCTCGTTGCCATAGAAATTTCCGGAAACCACTATTTCGCAAACGATCTGCTTCGCTCACGGATGCAGGTGCAGCCGGCGGGGCGTGTGTTTTCGCGCGGGCATTATAGCCAGAGTATTCTCGCTTCGGACATTCGCGCCATCCAGGATATGTATCGGGCCAACGGCTTTGAAGACGGGAAAATCAACTATCGAGTGGTGGATGACTTTAAAGGTCAGGAGAATGATGCCGCTATCCAAATTACGATCACGGAGGGTCAGCAGATTCTGGTCGGTGATTTCAAGATCATTGGCAATCACACCTTCACGGAGCAGCAACTTCAGCCTTATCTGAATACGGCAGACGGCGAGCCGTTCTCGCAATATTATGTTGCTCAGGACCGCGATAATATCTTGAACTATTACTACAATCACGGCTTTCCGCAGGCGAATTTCGATGCACAGGCAAAACCGATTGCCGGCCACCCAGATCGCATGGCGGTCACATACACGATTGAAGAAGGCGAGCGCGTCTATGTGGATCGAGTTTTGCTTTCGGGGATGCACTACACCCGCCCCTATGTAATCCGGCGGGAGTTGCAAGTAAAACCAGGCGACCCTTTGAGCGAAATTGCCATGCTCAATTCCCAGCAGCGGTTATATGACCTCGGTATTTTCAGTCTGGTTGATCTGGCCGTGCAGGATCCGGGCGGCCAGGAGCCTGAGAAAAATGTGCTGGTGCGAGTGGATGAGGCCCGGCGTTACACGTTCAACTATGGTTTTGGATTTGAATTCCAGACGGGACAGCCGTCGGTTGGAACGAACCAGCCTTTGGGGCACACAGGCGTGAGTCCACGCGCTTCGTTGGATATAACACGGCTGAACTTCCGTGGGCGGGACCACACGATTGCATTCAAAGCCGATGTGGGCGAACTGGAGCAGCGTGGCCTGATCAGTTATAACGCTCCGCGGTGGCTGGGGAGTCCTGACTGGCAGCTGAGTTTCACCGGCTTCTACGACAATACTTTGGATGTAACCACGTTCACCTCGCAGCGCCTTGAAGGCTCAGCTCAGGCTGAACAGATCATTAGCCGGGGAACCGTGATGGACTATCGCTTCACATATCGCCGGGTGAAAGCCAGCAATATCGAAATCAGCCCTAATGAAATTCCCCTGCTCTCGCTTCCCGTCCGTGTGGGCGAACCGGGGTTCAGCTTTATCCGTGATAAACGCGACAATGATTTGGAGAGCACCAAGGGCAGTTACACCACGGTGGATGCCGCAGTTGCTTCCAGCTATTTCGGATCGGAGGCCGATTTCAGCCGGATTCTGGCACAGAATTCGACGTATTATGCGTTCGGGAAGAATCGTCCTCGCGACAGGAAGTTCGTTATTGCACGCTCAACCCGCGTCGGCGTGGAAAACGCTTTTGGCAATACCGCCATCCTGCAGCCGGGGCAAGCCTGCCCTAATCCTTTGCAAACCACGTGCTCACCGACTACCGTTATTCCGCTGGCGGAACGCTTCTTCTCGGGTGGCGGCAACTCTGACCGCGGATTCGGGTTAAATCAGGCGGGACCTCGCGACCCAACCACCGGGTTTCCCTTGGGAGGAAGCGGTCTGTTTGTGAATAATCTTGAACTCCGCCTGCCTCCAACGACGCTGCCCTACGTTCAGGACAATGTGAGTTTCGCAATTTTCTGGGACGCGGGGAACGTCTTCGTCAGCGGCCGCAGCATGCTCGACAACTTGTTGCGCTGGCGACAAAAGGATCCGGAGTTGTGCCTGCAGGAAAGCACGCGCAATGAATGCAATTACAATTACATTTCACACGCGTTAGGACTTGGAATTCGCTACAAGACCCCGATCGGGCCGGTGCGGTTCGATTTCGGCTACAATCTGAATCCTCCAGCGTTTCCCAGTTTTCAGACGGTTACTAATAGCGCTGGCCAGGCGGTCAGCACTTTCGTACCACAACACGCACCGCATTTTAACGTTTACTTCAGTATTGGACAAAGTTTCTGAATGAAAACCAGGTTTGTTCTTCTTTTTTTTCTATTGATTTCGGCCGTTGCCCAGTTTTTCGCAGTTACGGGCGACGTAATTGATCGCCTGGTTGCGACCGTGAACGGCCACGTTATCCTACAAAGCGATTGGGAAGATGAAGTTCGTTATGAGGCATTCTGTAATGCTCGTCCTCTTGAGCAGATCTCGCCGGATGAACGGAAAGTCGCGCTGGATAGGCTGATCGACCAGGAGTTGCTGCGCGAGCAGATGACTTCTGCAGACAGCCAGCACCTGACCGACGATTCGATCAATAGCCGGGTGGCGGAAATCCGTAAAATGTGGCACGAGGCAAAAACGGAGGAGGACTGGCGTAACGCTCTTGGGAGCTACGGCCTCACGGAGAGCCAGCTAAAGATCCGGATCAGAGCCGAGCTTAACCTGATGGACTTCGTGGACGCCAAACTCGCGCCGTCAGTAAAAATTGATTCTGCAAGCGTCGAGAGCTACTACAATCAAGAACTCTTGCCCAGTATTCAAGAAACGGGCAGCGCCCCTCAGACCCTGGCTAACGCTTCGACCCAGATCAAGGAATTACTCACCCAAAAGCGCATGAATGAGCTTCTGGTCGCCTGGCTACAGAAACTACGCTCTGACAGCCGCGTACAAACTCAAACGGAAAGCGAGCCGCGATGACGCCGCCCGGCGCAATGCCGAGGCGGAAATGGGCAAAAAGGGTTTTTCTTATCGCGTTAGCTGTGTCGGTGCTTACTTTTGGAGCGACTGCCTGGTACCTCAGCACTGAAAGTTTCCAATCGATGGTTCGTCAGCGCGTGATCAGCGACATTCAGCGGATCACGGGAGGCATGGTCGAACTTGGCTCGATCCACACGCGCCCCTTTCGTTTGCAATTCGAAATTCGTGATGTCACGATTCGTGGCCAGGAAGGTGCCAACGAAACTCCATACGTTCACATTGACAAGGTCAATGCGACCGTAAAACTGTTAACTGCAGTTGGCGTGAAGCTAGGTTTCCGCTCCCTTGCGCTGGACCACCCCGTGATACATATTGTGTTCTATCCAGATGGAAGCACGAACCAGCCGAGGCCGACGCTGCGCCGGGCTTCGAGCGGCGTCGAAAGATTGTTCTCGCTCTCGGTCAACGACCTGGAAGTCCGTCACGGGGAACTTCTGTGGAATGATGAAAGAGTTCCCCTTGATTTCGAGGCCCACGATGTTTCTGCGGGGCTGACGTATTCTCACCTTCACGGCCGTTTCGACGGGGAATTGTTAGCGCGGAAAATCGACACCACTTTTCAAGATTACCGCCCACTTACCTGGATGGCGGAAGCACATTTCAGCTTGCGGAAGGAAACGCTTGACGTCCGATCACTAAGGCTATCGTCGGGGCGATCCCATCTCGAAGCAACGGGGCATATCGCAAAGTTTAGCAATCCCCAAGTGGACGGCAACTACATTGTTGCTCTGGATCTTGCGGAATTCGCGGCGATTACGCGCCATGCGGAATTGAAGCAGGGTCTTTTGCAGGCTGACGGGAGGGGCTCGTGGTCAAAGAAAGGGTTTTCGTCGAAAGGAACGGCTGCGCTGCGAGAGTTCGATTGGCGCGATCCATATTTGACTCTGAAAAATGCTGCAGCTCGCACGCAATTCACGATTGACGATAAACGAATCGCTTTGACGCAGATGCAGGGAATATTGCTGGGTGGCTCTGTTTCAGGCGACGGCGAGATCAAACTCATTCCGGCAGGCAACACTTCAACTTCAACTGATGGCGATGTTCGACTGCGGGTGAACGGCTTATCGGTTGCTGACGCTGCCAATGCCCTATCCTCCGTAGCGCGGCCATTCAGCCATTTAGGAGTTGTCGGCGCGGCGACGGGCAAAATCCAAGTTACCTGGCAACAATCTCCTCGCACTGCAGATGTGCGTTTTGATGTGGCGGTCGCAGGCCCATCCCATTTCGCAGAAGGACAACTTCCTGTGGATGGCCATTGCTCCGGAACCTATCGCGCCGCTTTGGACCAACTGCAAGTCTCTGATTTATCCGCCCACACTCGGGCAACGCAAGTGACCGGCTCCGGCACAATTTCCTCGCGCGCCCGGTTGCAGTTTTCAATGACAACAGCCGATCTTTCGGAGGTGCAGCGCATCCTTGGCGCCGCCGGATACGACGAACTTTCTACCGGAGCGTTGCAGGGTGATGCCTCTTTGAAAGGAACGGCAAGCGGAAAAATTTCGGCTATAACTTTCGCCGGCGAGTTACGTTCGCAAAACGGACGGTTACACATGCCGTCGGATGCGAGTCAAAAAAGCAGAGAGCTTGCCTGGGATTCGTTGACCACCTATATCCAGCTCTCTCCGGAAGGGGCATCTGCGCAGAACGGAATCTTGCACTGGGAGCAGTCCACAGTTTCGTTCGAGGGGCGTGTGAGTTTGCAGGGACGGAAGTTTACAAATACAAGCTCATTCGCAACACGAGTATCCGTACGGCACGGAGAAACTGCGAGCCTGCTTGCCTGGGTCGGCTACGATCTGCCTGTGAACGGAACGGTCGACATCTCGCTCCAGGCCTCCGGCACCAGGAGAGAACCTAAAGGACAAGCCGAAATTCAGCTCAGTCATGGCGCGATTTATGGCCACCCTCTCGATGAATTGAAGTCCAGTCTGAGCTTCGACGGCAGTCAAATTTCGGTTGACCGCGTGCAAGCGATCGAAGGCAGTGAGGAACTCTCAGGTGCCGGGAGTTTCAACCTTTCGACGCATGCCTACCTATTGAAGTTCAAGGGGACGAATTTCCACCTTGCGGAATTTTCTGAGCTCCGTGATCCGAGGCTGGGAATTGACGGGCGCATGGATTTCACCGCCCAAGGGCAAGGAACTTTAGCGGCACCGGCGATCAATGGCAGCCTGCGACTGACACAACTCAGTTTTCAGCATCAGCGCGTGGGGAATTTCGATCTTGATGCTTCTACTCAAGGAGCGGAACTGCACGTCACCGGGCATTCAGATTTCAAGAACGCAGATCTCGAACTGGTGGGAGATGTCCATCTGAGGGAAGACTGGCCGGCTTTAATCGGGCTTCACTTTAATCACTTGGATATTGACCCGCTACTTAAAGTATATCTCCACAAGGGCGTCACCGGCCCTTCGGCGGTTGCCGGAGACGTTCGTGTTCAGGGACCTCTTAAGAGAATGTCGGAACTGCAGATTACAAGCAGCTTCAGCGATATGTACCTCGATCTTGAGCACGTACAATTTCGCAACAACGGGCCGCTGAAGTTCGTCATGTCTCACAACATCGTCAGTATTCAGCAGTTCCGGTTGATTGGCCAGGACACCGACGTAGCCATCAGCGGCTCGCTCCAACTGCAAGGTGATCACGCTTTGAACCTGCAAGCCAAGGGAAACGCGGGATTGCGGCTTCTACAGAGTCTGAATCCGGAGTTCACGAGTTCCGGAACTCTTGCCATGGATGTCGCTATCTACGGCACCGTTTCGAAGCCTCGTCTGCAGGGACGGCTAGAGCTTACGCGGGGCGCTTTGGCCTATGCCGACCTACCCGGCTCTCTAACCGAGATGAACGGATCTCTTGTATTCACGGAAGACCGCCTGAAGATCGAAAGCTTAAATGCACGGCTCGGTGGGGGAACCGTTTCCCTTGAGGGATATTCGAACTTCTACAATCGGCAACTTAACTTCAACCTCGGGCTGCAAGCGCAAGAAGTGAGATTGCGTTACCCGCAGGGCATAAGCTCGATTGTCAACGCCAACGTGCGACTGGCGGGTACGCCCGCTGCTTCGACGCTCGGCGGAGATGTTGTTATCAACAAGCTCTCGGTGACCCCGGGGTTCGATTTTGGCGCTTATTTGCAACGCAGTTCGCAAAGCCTGGTCCTGCCCGAGACCGATCCGCTGCTGAACCGAATCCATCTTGATGCTCACATTACCACTGCGCCCCAGTTGCAGATGCAAACTGCCGTGCTACGGCTATCGGGCGACGCCGATATGCGCCTGCGCGGAACGGCGGCCAAACCGGTGCTGCTGGGGCGCGCGGATGTGATGGAGGGTCAGATTTATGTGAACGGGGCGAAGTATCGCATGGAGCGCGGCGACATCAGCTTCAATAATCCGGTCACGACGACCGCAGTTCTCGATCTGCAGGCAACTACTCGCGTGCGGGACTATGACATTACCGTCAATTTGAACGGTTCGCTCGACAAGCTGAATCTTAGCTACCACTCGGAACCGCCGCTCTCGACCGCTGACATCATCAACCTGCTGGCGTTAGGTCAAACGCAGTTGCAATCCGCACAGTTGCAGCAAACAGCCCAGGTACCGTTTACTCAGGAAGCGTCAAGCGCCATTCTGGCCGAGGCGCTAAATACTGCGGTCAGTAATCGGTCGCAGCGCCTGTTCGGGATGAGCCACATTAAAATCGATCCGCAGGGACTGAACACCGAGACCGCCCCGACACAAACTACGCCGGCCGTAACTATCGAGCAGCAGGTGCGCGACAACCTGACCCTCACCTACACGACCAACGTGTCACAGACGTCGCAGCAGATCATCCAGGGAGAGTACAACATCACTCGCGATCTATCGATACTGGGAATTCGCGACTACAACGGGGTGGTCAGCTTTGAGATAAGACTGAGGAGACGCAGAAGGTAGCACTATCGCCCTACTTCTTGGGGCCGGTGCTGGCGGCACGCTTGTCCCTGACCCAACCTTCCTTGATGATTTGCCGCGCCCGTCCGAGCGCCAGTGAATCTGCGGGGACATCCTCTGTTATGCAAGACGCGGCGGCAACATAAGCACCCTTTGCAATTTTGACCGGCGCAACCAGCGTCGTATCGCTGCCAATGAAAACACCACCTTCGATCACGGTTTTGTGTTTGTACACGCCGTCGTAGTTGCAAGTAATCGTCCCCGCACCAACATTCACGTCGTCGCCGATTTCGGCATCTCCCAGGTAGGTAAGATGATTGGCCTTGGAGTTCTTGCCGAGGACCATCTTCTTGGTTTCGACGAAATTCCCTACGTGCGCTCCCTCGTTGATGCGGCTCTCTGGCCTGAGGTGGGAGTAAGGACCGAGAACTGCCGACGCTCCAACCACCGCTCCATCAAGTACACATCCTGGGCGGATCAAAACGCCATCGCCGATCACCGAGTTGCTGATGACGCTGTAGGAACGAATGCGGCAATCCACGCCTATGCGCGTATTCCCAAGAATCTGGACAAACGGCTCGATGATTGTGTCGCTGCCGACCAGTACGTCACTGTCAATGAGGCAGGTCTCGGGATAAACAATTGTTACTCCGGACGCCATCAGCTCGTGGCACTTCGCCATCCGTAACTCGCGGTCAACTGCAGCAAGGTCGGCACGAGTATTGGCGCCGAGGATCTCGTGAGGATTATTTGTAGGCACGGATAGAACGCGCAGCTTAGCCTTACCCAAAACCGCAGCCATGTCGGTCAAATAAAACTCGGAATGAGGATTGTCGGTTTTGAGGTTGCCGATGTACTTGAAGAGTGCTTTAGAATTGAAGGCGTAAATCCCGGAGTTGATTTCCTGAATTTTTCTCTGAGCAGTATTCGCGGATTTTTCTTCGACAATTTCGCGAACTTCGCTGCTTCCCGCTTTCTTTCGAAGAATACGACCGTATCCGGTTGGATTCTGCAGACGGGCAGAGAGCAAGGTCATAGCAGCATGTTTTGAGCCATGAAAGGCGATGAGATAGCTAATTGTCTCTGGAGTGATCAGTGGGGCGTCGCCTGAGAGCACGACAGTCGTCGAATAATTTTCGAGCGCCTTCTGCGCGACCATGAGAGCATGGCCAGTGCCACGCTGTGGCTCCTGCAAAATGAAGTTGACACCAGTTGCGGCGACGGCCTTCCGCACGCGCTCAGCTTCATGTCCGACGATGATGTAAATGTCGTCGGGAGCGACCACCCTCATGGCTGCCCTGATTACGTGCTCCAGGAGAAGTCTTCCACCAACTTCGTGCAGCACCTTCGGGTGTCTGGATTTGAGGCGAGTGCCTTTGCCTGCCGCCATAATGACAACGGCAGTGCCTTGCCTTAATTGAGATGCGCCGCTCCCTGCGGGCTCCTGTTCCTTTGTCTTTCTCGGCTGCATTGCAGATGACTATATCAGTGGAGGCGTGACATCTCACTATTGCGCGCTGCCGACCTGCGTGGTCGCATTCTGGTCGCGGATACGCTTCGGGTCGAGTCTCAAGTTGATTATGTCGTGCGCCACGCGGTCGGTAGCATGCCGCGCTACATCGTACTCTTCCAGGTAATCTCCCAGGATCGGATCCACGCCGAGTTCCTGAACCGCGTCGAGATCCGCAACAATCTGAGTTGCACCTTCCGCCGCGTACCGCTCTGCCAGCTTGGGAGAAACCGGTGTGCGATTAATTAGCGCGTAGTCAAAAAGGTGACGACCTGCGTGATCGTCGAGTGCCCGCACGTGATCGGCAGCAGTACGCCCCAGACTCTCGTTTGCCTGCGTCATCAGGTTACAGATGTAAATTCTGGTGGCGTTACACTTCTCGATGGCTTCTGCCATCCCCCGAACCAGCAGGTTTGGAATTAAGCTAGTAAACAGTGAACCCGGCCCGATTGTCACGATGTCGGCCCGGGCAATCGCTTCGAAGGTTTCAGGAAGAGGATCCGGTTGCGAGGGCTGCAGAAACAATTCCTTGATGCGGTTCTTGCTCGCGGTGATCTCCGTCTCGCCGCGCACGCGGGAGCCATCTTCCATCAAAGCCTCCAACTGGACGTTGGCAGTAGTCGCAGGGTAAATGTGCCCCCGCGTAGCGAGAATTTCTGACGAAAGCCGAACCGCCTCGGCGAAGTCGCCTGTAATTGAGGTCAAGGCCGCGAGAAAAAGATTCCCAAAACTGTGCCCTTCGAGACCAGAGCCCTTTTCAAACCGATGCCGAAACAGCCGCGAAAGCAGGGTTTCGTCTTCGGAGAGCGCAACAATGCAGCTGCGAATATCTCCGGGCGGGAGCATATTGAATTCGCGTCTGAGCCGCCCGCTCGACCCGCCATTATCGCTTACTGTTACAACGGCGGACAGATCTGAAATAAGGTACTCAGAAGGCTGCTCCAGGAGCCCTACGGGAACTGGAGCAACATAGCGCTTCAAACCCTTCAGAATGGTCGAGAGGCCTGTCCCGCCGCCTATTGCGACTACTCGCAAAGCCTGGGATGGTCCTCTGCTCTCGGCCGACAGACCCTCCATGGCAATCGCTAGATCTCCTCGTCGGAAGTTTGCACGGACGACATTTCAGCCCCGGGGTCGGGATAGAGCAGTTCAGTAAACCGGGGATCTTCCGCCAAATTCTGGAAATCGGAATCGTTACGCGCCTGAAAACGAAGCCCAGGATTCAAGCCTATCGCCTGGTTCAGGCGACGCAATGAATCCTCGACGTGGCCGGTCAGGCAATCCAGCGCAGCCATGCCATAGAAGACATAGTCAGCCTTGGGCACCTGGTTGGAAAGCTTCTCAAGATGTTCGCGCGCGCCTACGTAATCGCCGATATTCATCAGTGAAACCGCGAAGTCGTAGTGTTCTTCAGGACTCTTGAACTGGGTCGTGCTCTTTTCCAGTTGCTGTGTGCAAGCGTTCAAGTGCACGTTGGCGCGATCGGCGAGCTCCCGGCTTGGACCGGAGATCACTTTTTGCAGAAACGATTTAGCTTTATCAAACTTGCGTTCCTGCATGGCCCGCAAGCCGGTTTCGTAGTTCTGAACCGCCTGCTCAAAATGCGGATCAGCTGCAACCATTTTCTTGGGTACACTCTTCTGTGCCATCTGCAACACTCGTCCCTTCGTAAATGCTCCTTGTGGTCTACAGATTAAGACGAAGGTAGCTGTTCTCTTTATAATCGTAGCTTTATCAGCAGGGGCAAGGGCGCTTTGTCTTGAATTGCCACTGACGGAATCAGCCGATTGCGCAACAGTGAAGGTTATTTGATGTTTGCTGCCGTCTGCAAGTCCACCTGCTTCCAGTCACCCGCGATAATGCCGCGCCTTATCTGAGCTGCAGTCCTGCCCTTCTTGTGCTGCATATACGCGTAGTACAGCTCCTTCAGGCAAACTCCACATTCAGCCCCATGAGTGCCTTCGTAGCAGCTGTGCAGGCTCTTATGTCCCATCCGATCACAATAGCAATAGCAAGGCTGCTGATAGAGCACGACGGGAATTTTGGCCGCTAATTCATAGGCATGGGTCTGGTAAGGATGTTCTGCATTTGTGCCCCAAAGCTGGTCCTTGGTCAGGATCGGCGCCAGTTCTTCGCCCTTGTGCGGCGGCCCCGGGTGGTATGCAGGAATCCCGCCCTCATCATCGGAGATCGCCCAGGGAGCCGAAAGCGCGAAGGTGGCAACGAAAAGCAGGCAAAGAGTCAACCAACGCTTATGCATTACTGGCCTCAATCCGGATATTGTAACCTAAGCGGCTGCATACGTTTTCGGCCTTAAGCACAAGGGAAGAGTTTCAGCAGCCGTCTGCCGCGAGCCGCCGGTTCGTATAAAATCAGATTTGAGCATGGCCCCGTTTCAAGAGCCACCCGCAACACCGGAATTGCTTGCACCCACCCCGGCCGTCCAACGCCGGGTGCTTACCATTTGGCTGCGCGATCTTGTCATTTCCCTGGCCATTTCATGTTTCATCATTGTCTTTCTGTATCAGCCGGTAAAGGTGGAAGGCACGAGCATGATGCCTTCGCTGGAGGACCAGGAGCGGATCTTCGTCAACAAGTTCGTGTACAGGATCGAGCCGATTCAACGGGGAGACATCGTTGTGTTCCGCTATCCGCGCGATCCCTCCAAGAGCTTCATCAAACGGGTGATCGGAGTAGCCGGCGATCGGGTTCGCATTGACTCCGGGCAGGTATTCGTCAACGGCAAGCCGATCAAAGAGGATTACGTGCCCAGCGAATATACCGATCACAGAACGTATTCCGAGATCGTGGTACCTACCAACAGCTACTTTGTTCTTGGAGATCACCGCATCCTGTCGAATGACAGCCGCGATTTTGGACCGGTGAATCAATCCTACATCTACGGCAAAGCCGTCTTCGGTTATTGGCCCGTGGATAAGATGGGCCGTGTGCACTAAGGCCGTCAGAGCAGATTACCGAAGCCAATCTTCCAGTTCGAGCCGGTTATTGGTCTTATCGTCGCGATACTTCACAATGACCGGCGTATAGAGCGACAGGTTCCATTCAGGGCGTTTCTTTACTTCTCTCGCTCCCGGGACTACAACTGCGTCCGCTGGGACCTCAAGCGGCTTGTCGTCAGTCGCGCGATACACTTCATCTCGGACAAGGTCATAAAGCGGGGTTGAGCGGGTAAGGATTGTTCCCGCTCCCAGCACAGCGCCTGCGTGCACCAGGGTTCCTTCGTAAACCCCGCAATTGCCGCCGACCAGAACGTCATCCTCAATAATTACAGGCGCTGCATTGATGGGCTCAAGCACTCCACCGATCTGGGCCGCGGCGCTGAGGTGAACGCGTTTGCCAATCTGCGCACACGATCCCACCAGTGCGTGCGAATCGACCATGGTCCCCTCGTCGACGTATGCACCTACATTGATGAACATGGGAGGCATGCAGATCACAGAGGGCGCAACGTAAGCGCCGAGTCTAATCGAAGATCCTCCGGGAACAACGCGCACCCGATCGGCCAATCTAAAGCGGCGCGCAGGAAAGGTATCTTTATCCACAAAGTAGAGGCCGGCGTCCATTTCGGCCAGTTCTCCCAAACGGAAGCCGAGCAAAATTCCCTGCTTCACCCAACCGTTTGTAGTCCAGACACCGTTAATCTTTTCCGCGGCGCGAATTTTGCCCGCCGTCAGGTGGTCGCGAAACTCCTCAAAGATCGCCTTGGCTTCCGGATTGCGCTCGACTTCTCCAGTCGAAGCAAGGCGCTCGATTGTAGATCGTAAGGAATACATGAGCAGGAAAGTATAAAGGAAGGGGCCGAGTTAGAAGGCAGAAGTCAGCAGACTCACGGAAGATTTTGTCGATTGCAGATTTCTGACGTCTTGCTCCCGACCTAAATCCGCTATCCGATGCACTTGCATTCGCTACGGATGAGAATTCCGGTCATATCGTGGGCGGTATTGCGGGCCTCGGTAAGAGTGCCAAATGGCCCATGCCAGCGCGCATGGTTCGCATCATGGCCGGAAGGACGACCCTTGCCCTGGTTGCATTGTCCGCAGGTGGAGCGATGCAGAACGATTTTGTGCGGCCCGGCAAGCCAGTTCTCGTAAATAAAGAAACCGGTAGCTTGTGCAGGCGACGCGCCCGGTTTGGCAACCAGGCCGACATCGGCGGCAATCTTCTGCAGCTTGGAGCGGGTCTCGCGACGCATGGGGAGCAATGGAAGACGGTAATTCTCTTCGATCTTTCCCATCATCGCGAGCGCGGCTTTGACCGGCAGCGGATTGGATTCGATGAAGTTCGCCTGCATCAAGGGCAAGTATTTGCGGTGGATGCGTCGGGCCGCAGGCCAATCGTTGGTGAGCGCGGCCCGGGTCATTTCGGCCATTTCATGCGGGATTTCATTCGAAGCCACCGAGATTATGCCGACACCTCCCAAAGCAATCACCGGAAGGGTAATGCTGTCGTCGCCCGAGAATACGAGAAACTGTTCGGGTACCAGGTTGCAAACCTCCGCGATTTGCGCGATGTTGCCGCTCGCTTCTTTAACTCCGATGATGGTAGGGACCTCTGCCAGGCGGGCCAAAGTCGCGGGCTCAATATTCGCTCCCGTTCGGCCGGGCACATTATAGAGAATGATCGGTTTTTCTATCGCTTCTGCAACCGCCCGAAAGTGACGGTATTGGCCTTCCTGGGTGGGTTTGTTGTAGTAGGGAGTCGCGGTAAGAATCGCGTCCACACCGGCCCGTGACGCAACTTCCTGGGCTTTGCATACGGCGTCCTGGGTCGAGTTGGAAGTTGCGCCCGCAACAATCGGCACTCGCCCGGCGGCTACCTCGACTGTAGTATCAATAACTCGAAGCCACTCATCATGGCTCAGCGTGGGCGTTTCACCAGTAGTACCGCAGGGAACGAGAAAATCGACTCCCGACTCAACCTGCCACGCGACGAAATTTCGCAACGCTGCTTCGTCAATGGAACCGTCCTGGTGAAACGGTGTAACGAGTGCGGTGCCGCATCCGCGCAATTGCATGCCATAAAGATAGCGCGAATGGGAGCTTGAGGAAAATGGGAGGCGGATCGAGGGGACGAGAGGTATGTGCGCCTTCTACAACTCCCGCCAGATATCTCTGAACTCGAAAAAGCCTTTCTTGCCCACCAGCCACTCGGCTGCGCGGACGGCGCCCTCGGCAAAGCCGCGACGGGATTTGGCGTCGTGGCAGAGATAGATGGTGTCGTTCGATGAATTCAAAACGACTTCATGCATGCCGACGACATCGCCCTCGCGGAACGAAGTGATCTCAAGCTGCTTTTCGGAGGTTTCCTGAATGAGTCTCTGCAAGACCAGTGCAGTGCCCGACGGAGCGTCTTTCTTCCGCGCGTGGTGGCGCTCGAAGATTTCTCCCGAATAGTGATGATGCAAAGCTGATGCTGCAACCCGTGCAGCGTCGAAGAAGACGTTAACTCCAATCGAAAAGTTGGAGCCATACAATACCCCAACGCCTGCCTGCTCGACCACCTTTCGCAATCGGGGAATCTCGTCATACCAGCCGGTTGTGCCGACTACGATGTTTCTTCCGTTTCGCACAGCAGCTTCAATATGTCGAGGCGCCGCCTCAGGGGTGGTGAAGTCTATGATCGTGGCGACATCGTGAAGCCGGTCTGGCGTGAGCGCGCTGGCATTCTCGTTGTCCTTCGATCCAAGCACTTGGACAACATGGCCATGTTCACGGGCGGCCTCTGCCACGAGGGCGCCCGTTTTCCCCCGACCTAGAACGAGAACCTTCATAGAATTAGGCAAAAATGTCGGGATCGAGCTTCTGAAAGAACGCCTTATGCAAGCGGCGGATCACCTCGGGCACTTCATCCTCCTCAATCACAAAGGTCAAATTTATTTCAGATGCGCCTTGCGAGATCATGCGTATTTTGATGTCGGCCAACTCGCCGAAGACCTGCGCCGGCACTCCTGGCATTTCACGCAAGTTCTCCCCCACCATGCAGATGATCGCCTTTCGACCTTCGTATTTTACGTCCGCGAGCTTCGCCAGGTCGGCCGCGAGCGCGGGAATGGATTCGTTGGAGTCGACCGTCAAAGACACGCTGACCTCCGACGTAGAAACGACGTCCACGGGAATTCTATGCCGATCAAAGGCTTCAAAGATCGCGCGCAGGAAGCCGTGAGCAAGCAACATGCGGGGTGCAGCCACATCCACAATTGTGATTCGCTTCTTAGCGGCAATTGCCTTGAAGAAATTGTTACAACGCGGAGCGCGCGCGGCGATGCGCGTCCCCTCGCATTGCGGGTTGCGTGAGTTCAGAACATACACAGGAATATTTTTCTGGATGGCCGGCAAGACGGTCGCGGGATGAAGCACTTTGGCTCCGAAATAGGCCAACTCAGCGGCTTCCTCAAAGCTGATGACCTTTATCCGGCGAGCATCGGGACAGATATTTGGATCGGTGGTCAACATGCCGTCGACATCCGTCCAGATTTCAATGCGTTCGGCATCGAGGCCCGCGCCGACAATGGCGGCGGAGAAGTCGGAGCCGCCACGCCCAATGGTCGTAGTAATTCCCTGCTTGGTTGCACCGATGAATCCGCCCATAACCGGAATGCGGCCGCAATTAACTAGTGGCAGAACTCGTGTCCGCAGTTGCCCATTCGTGTCTTCGAACAACGGAGCAGCTCGCGTATGAGTGTTGTCCGTAATAATGCATTTGCGAGAGTCAATGAGTGTGGAGGCCAGACCCCGCGATGCAAGCGCGGCAGTCACGATCTTGCTAGACAGCGCTTCGCCAAACGCCGCCACCTGATCTGTGGTGCGCGGGGTAAGCTCGCCCACGGCTGCAATGCCGCGAAGCAACTCATCCAGCGCCTCGAAATCAGTGCCGAGTTCGCCGTGGAACTCGGTAAAAAGAGCGGTGCCGAGCAGTTCGCCGGCGGTGTTGTAATGCCGCTCGCGAATGGAGCGGGAAAGGCTCAGCGCCGTTTTACGGTCACCATTCCCGGCGGCGCGAGCCATGGTAAGAAGTTGATCGGTAACCTTCGCCATCGCGCTGACCACTACGATCGGCTTGAGAGCAAGCCGGACCTTGACGATCTCGGCGAGCCGCGAGATGGCATCGGCATCCTGCACAGAGGTTCCACCAAACTTCATGACGATCATGGGGCAGAACCTCTTCGTGCAAACGCCGAGAACTCACGCCTGAACCGTGGCAAAAACTGAGCTGTATGCGGCGGGTACATCAATCCAGGTATCCCCGAGCTTTAAGCAATTCTGCATTCAGTAGGGCAGCTCCTGCCGCTCCGCGAATGGTGTTGTGGGAAAGCACGGTGAACTTCCAATCGAGCACGCCGCATGGGCGCAGGCGTCCGACCGTCGTCGTCATGCCCCCGCCGCAATCTGCGTCAAACCTTGGTTGTGGCCGGTCAGTCGCCACCAGGTAGCGCAGTGGCTCCGGAACCGCGCTAGGAAGATTCAAGTCCTGTGGTACGCTATGGAAGCTTTCCCAGCTGCGAATGATCTCTTCGGAAGTCGCCGATCGCCGGAGCTTCACGGAAACAGACTCGGTGTGTCCATCTTCTACCGGGACGCGATTGCAGTGCGAGCTCATGGCAAATTCCGCGGGAGCAATGCTCGCTCCGTTCAGCTTACCCAGCAGCTTGTGTGTCTCCTCCTCCATCTTCTCTTCTTCCTTGGGGATGTAGGGAATTACATTGCCCAAAATATCGAGTGAGGCAACGCCGGGATAGCCGGCCCCACTCACCGCCTGCATGGTCACGGCAAAGACGGTTTCGATACCGAACTGCTGATACAAGGGCGCAAGCGCCAGGACCAAACCGATGGCCGAGCAATTCGGATTGGTAACAACAAAGCCTCCCGATCTCTTCCGCCAGCTTTGACACTCGAGCAATTTGAGGTGGTCCGGATTAACTTCCGGAATCACCAATGGAACGTCCTTTCGCATGCGGAGTGCGCTTGAATTCGAGATGACCGCACAACCGGCTTCGGCAAATCGCGGTTCAAGTTCATCGGCCACGGCGGCGTCCAGTGCAGCGAAAATGATCTTGGGAGCTCCATCGGGGACCGCCGCAGAGACCCGCAATTGCGCCACCCTTCGCGGCAACGGAGTCTTCATGCGCCACCGAACGGCTTCAGCGTACAGACGGCCTTCGGAGCGGTCGGAGGCCGCAACCCAGGCGACTTCGAACCAAGGGTGATTGTCGAGTATTTGCACAAAACGCTGACCCACTATCCCGGTCGCACCCAGGATCCCTACAGAAATTTTGTTGGCCATTGATTCGGATTCTACAACAGAGAATTGGGACGAATGAGCGAATGTATAGCGCCCTCAGATTCGGATGCTTGCCATATACTGCACCAACGCGAGAAACTGATTTTCAGAACCCATTCAGGTCACGAATTGATGAGAGTGCTAGCGCGATTCCTGACTTCGGCGAGCCACCCCGGTCAGTTTCCGGCGTCTTCAATTCCTGAGATTGCGTTTCTCGGCCGTTCGAATGTTGGAAAATCGAGCGTCATCAATTCCCTTCTGGGCTCAAAGATCGCCAAGACGAGTTCAACACCTGGCCGCACGCGCAGCATCAATTTCTTCGAGGTACGCTGGCCAGGCAGGCCGAAACCGGAGCTGATTTTTGCCGATCTTCCCGGGTATGGTTACGCGAAGATTTCGCGAGAGGTTTCGAGTCAGTGGCCGCTATTCATCGAGCCATATCTCGTAGAGCGAGCAACACTCGCGCTGGCGCTGGCGCTGGTTGATCTGAACGTCCCACCTCAGGAGAGCGACAGACAGTTGCTGGAGTTCCTCGGCTCACATAGCCGGCGGTTCATCATCGTCGGCACCAAAAGTGACAAGCTGTCAGGGAATCAGCTTAATAATTCACTGCGCGCGCTCACGGCGGAAGTTCCTTCCGTGCCGATCATTCCTTTTTCGGCGCGTAGCGCCAGCGGCAGAGACGAATTGTGGAAGCAGATTCGGGTCGAAATCGAGGCTTTTCGCGGCGCAGTGCGATAACTCCACCCTTGCTATATTAAGAGCTTATGTCCACGTACCTTATCACAGGCATCGCCGGTTTCATTGGGTCAACCATCGCGCGAGCAGTTCTCGCCAAGGGTGAAAACGTTCGAGGACTTGACAATCTTTCGACCGGCAAGCGCGAGAACATCTCCGAAATTCTCGATGGCATTGATTTTCGTGAAGGTGACCTCGCTGATCTCCCTCTGCTGAGGGAAGCCTGCGAAGGAGTGGATTACCTTTTTCATCAAGCCGCCATACCTTCGGTTCCACGTTCGGTGCTCGATCCACTAGAGAGCAATCGCGCCAATATTGATGGCACTGTCAACGTTCTCGTAGCCGCCAGAGACGCAAAGGTGAAACGCGTGGTTTACGCGGCATCCTCATCGGCCTACGGTGACACGCCGACACTTCCCAAGAGCGAAGACATGATTCCCAGCCCCCTTTCGCCCTACGCCGTCGCCAAACTCGCCAGCGAGTACTACATGACCTCGTTCTGGCGCTGCTATCAGCTGCCAACCGTCTCCTTGCGCTATTTCAACATTTTCGGTCCCCGCCAGGATCCGACTTCGCCGTACTCCGGCGTGCTTGCGAAATTCATCACACAAATGCTCAAGGGAGAGCAGCCGACGATTTTTGGTGACGGCACTCAGAGTCGCGATTTCACCTTCGTCGAGAATGTGGTAAGCGCGAATCTGCTCGCCTGCAAAGCACCCGCCGACCGGGTTGCCGGAGGAGTCTTTAACGTCGCCACAGGCCAGAGAATAGATTTAAACGAGACCTTCCGTGTCATAAAGAAGCTGACCGGCTATCCTGGCGAGGTGAGGTACGGGCCGGAACGAGCCGGAGACGTGAAGCACTCTCTCGCCGACCTGACACGGTCTGAAAAACACCTCGGGTATAAGCCAATAGTCAATTTTGAAGAAGGACTGCGGCGAACCATCGACTGGTATCGCGGGCAGGAAAGCGCGGCAGGCGCCTAGCCAGACCGCACATTACCTTGGTGATCTGTGGAAATGTTACGTTGCCCACTACATTGGCGGCATGACACTTTCTTCCATGCTGGTTTCCAGCGACTGGCCCGAAGTCAGCGTACTGGAATGCATTCTCGGCGGTTTGCACATTGACGTTGATGTGGAGCCGGTACTGGAGCGCGCACGCCAGAAGCTGAGCCGTTCAAAGGTTGATGCGCTTATTGTGGACTGGGACGTGAGCGGCGTCAGCACCTTCCTGCGCAACATCGAAAACAAGCTGATGAAGAACTCCGTGCCTTTGGTGATCATCAGCAGCGCGAAAGACCGGATTAAAGCGGAAGAATCGCCGGCACACTTCGTTTTCCAGAAACCAATCTCAGTGGAACAAGCCGTGCGCACTCTGTCCGCGGCGCGAAATATGATCCTCGACGGCCGTTTGCGGTATCACCGGCTGCCGCTGGATGTGCCAGCTTCTTTGGATTGTGCCAACGGAAAGCGGATGGATGCGGAGGTTTTGAATCTTAGCCAGGGTGGCGCCAGAATCCGTCTCAAGACACCGGTTTCTCCGAAAGGCAAGGTTCAGATTAAGTTCAGCCTGCCCGGCAATGTAAAGCCTCTCATCTTTGCTGGAGAAATTGCATGGATGAACAAACAGTTTGAGGCGGGCTTCCGCTTCAACGAGGTCAATGACCGCGCCCAGCAATCCCTAAAGCTGTGGCTGGAGAAGCAGTGCCTTGTGCACTGATTTCCTTCCCTCGCAACCCTCGATTCGAGTCCAAGAACGAGACTAGTGACCCTTGCAACTTATACGCGTATTGGCATCAAACATGCCAAATATAGCGTGATCCAGGTCACATCAAAGGGCTAAGGTCCACTGTTAGTGTTTCGTCCAGCACAGAGCCATCGCACGAAAGATACTGGGAGGTGCTGGGTCTGTGGTAGGGAATGGGCTGCAGAACTGCGGACCGGAATGCAGCCCTATTTCGTTTTGCCGGAATCTACGCCGTCACAGGGAGGTTCTTCGCCGCGTAATGGGATTCAACGTAGTCGTCCAGAATTCTTCTGAACTCAGCCACGATCTGGTCACCTTTCAGTGTAGTGAATAAACGCCCATCCACGTAAACTGGGGCTTTTGGCTCTTCGAAGGTGCCCGGAAGTGAGATCCCTAAGTTGGCGTGCTTCGATTCACCCGGCCCGTTGACGACGCAGCCCATAACCGCGACCTTCATCTCTTCCACGCCCGTATAGCTGTCCTTCCAAAGAGGCATCTGCTGACGAAGGTAGGACTGGATCTGTTCCGCCATCTCCTGGAAAAAGGTACTGGTGGTGCGGCCGCAGCCCGGGCAAGCCGTGACCTGAGGGGTGAAGCTGCGGATGCCCATCGATTGCAAAATTTGCTGCGCGACACGAACCTCTTCGGTGCGATCGCCGCCGGGAGCAGGCGTCAAAGAGACCCGGATCGTATCTCCGATTCCCTCCTGCAACAAAACTCCCATAGCGGCGCTGGAAGCGACAATCCCCTTGGCGCCCATACCGGCCTCGGTCAAGCCGAGATGCAGCGGATAATCGCAGCGTGCCGCCAGTGCGCGATAGACATCGATCAGGTCCTGCACCCCGCTGACTTTAGCGCTCAGGATGATCTGATCACGGCGCAGACCATATTTCTCGGCCAATTCCGCCGAATTCAAAGCGCTGACGACCATGGCTTCCATCGTGACTTCTCGCGCATCTTTCGGTTCAGCGAGACGCGAGTTCTCGTCCATCATTCGGGTCAGAAGCGCCTGATCGAGCGATCCCCAGTTCACGCCGATTCGTACCGCCTTTTGGTTCTGAACCGCAACCTCGATCATGGTGCGGAAGTTAGAGTCATCTTTTCGGCCGATTCCTACGTTGCCAGGATTGATGCGATACTTCGACAATGCCCGGGCACAGTCAGGAAACTGCTTCAGCAAAATATGTCCGTTGTAATGGAAGTCGCCAACGATCGGGACATGAATGTCCTGCTTTTCGAGTTCCTCGACAATGGGAGCCACGGCACCCGCAGCTTCCTCGGTATTAACGGTAACTCGAACCAGCTCAGAGCCTGAGCGGGCCAGGGCCGCGACTTGCTGGACGGTTGAAGCAACATCGGCGGTATCTGTGTTGGTCATGGATTGCACCACAATTGGTGCATCACCCCCCACTCGTACGTTGCCGACGCTGCAAGTTACTGATTTTCTTCGACGAATTCCAGGCATTTGTCTTTCATAAGTTTAGCATGGTGATCTTAACCACCAGCGTTCGGCACGCCATGCCAAGGTTTCGCTTTTGCCAACACTCTTGGATAGAATGATGCACGAATGAACCGCCTCATCCAGTGGACGGTGCTTCCCAGCGGACTCTAATCCGCTTCTCGCTGTTCCATTTGCGAGTACAATTCTTTTTCCTCAACAGATCTTCAATCTAAAGGCGAAGAGCGGATGACAAAGTCTTATGACGTTGTTGTGATCGGCGGCGGCCATAATGGGCTGACGAACGCGGCCTATCTCGCTAAGGCCGGGAAGAAAGTTCTGGTCCTGGAGCGTCGTCATGTACTGGGCGGGGCGGCTGTGACTGAAGAGGTGTTTCCCGGCTTCAGGTTTTCAGTTTGTTCTTACGTCGTGTCGCTCCTTCGGCCGGAGATCATTCGCGACCTCGATCTTGCGCGGCACGGCCTCGAGATTCTGCCCCTCGACGGCACCTTCACTCCCATGCAGGATGGCGATTATTTGTGGCGAGTGAACGATCACGGCAAGACCCATCGCGAGATTGCGCGTCACTCCAAGCTCGATGCCGAAGCCTATGACGAATTTGGCAAAGCGATGCAAGCCATGTGCCGGTTCGTCAAGCCAATTCTGAGCATGGTTCCCCCTGATCCCGCCACGCTGAATCCGCGCGAACTGATGAAGCTGCTGTTTATCGGCCGGCGCTTTCAGGGCATGACCACCGAAGACAAATACAATCAAGTGCAACTCATGACCATGAGCGCCATTGATTTTCTCGATCAATGGTTCGAAACCGATGTGCTGAAGGCCACCATGTCAGCCTCGGGCATCATCGGTACTTTTCTGGGCGTGCGTTCTCCCGGCACGGCGTATGTGCTGCTGCACCACTACATGGGAGAAATCGACGGCGCGTTTCGGTCGTGGGGCTTTGCGCGCGGAGGAACAGGGGCCATCTCAAATGCCATTGCCGATGCGGCGCGTGAAGCCGGCGCGGAGATTCGCAAGGAATCGCCCATCGCAAGAATTATCGTCAAAGGCGGCAAGGCCAAAGGCGTGGTTCTCGCAAACGGAGACGAATTCTACGCCAATGTGATCTCATCGAGCGTCGATCCCCGGCTCACGTTTACAAGATTCATAGAGAGTTCGCAGCTACCGGGTGAATTTCTGGAAGAAGTCAATCGCTACAAGTTTCGCGGGTCGTCCGGCAAGGTGAATCTCGCCCTCGACGCCTTGCCGAATTTCAAATGCATGCCTGGTCCGGGCGCGCATCTGCGTGGAGCAATCTCCATTTCGCCGAGCGTGGAATATATGGAACGCGCCTACGATGATGCCAAGTACGGCAACTTTTCTCGCCGCCCATACATTGATATGGTGATTCCTACATTGACCGATCCTTCCGTCGCCCCGGCCGGAAAGCACATTCTTTCTTGTTTCGTTCAATACGCTCCGTACAAGTTGCGCCCCGGGCTGAACTGGGATGAGCAGAGAGAAGCTTTCGGCGATAACGTTATCAACACCATCGCTGAATATGCTCCCAATATCAAAGACATCATTCTGCACCGGCAGGTGCTAACGCCACTCGATCTGGAGCGCGAGTTCGGATTGAGCGAAGGCAATATTTTTCAAGGGGAGCTTTCGCTGGAACAGCTGTTCTTTTTGCGTCCGGTGCCCGGTTATGCGCAGTTCCGCACGCCGATCAAGAACCTCTACCTGTGTGGATCGGCGACGCATCCCGGCGGAGGAATCATGGGAGCTCCCGGACGCTTGGCTGCGCTTGAAATCCTTAAAGATCAGGGAGCGGCATGATGGCCAACACTCGCCAGGTGGTCATCATCGGCGGCGGGCACAATGGGCTGGTTGCCGCTTTTTACTTGGCCAAGGCTGGCTTCAAGCCGCTGGTTCTGGAGCGGCGCGAGCAAGTTGGCGGCGCTGCGATCACGAACGAATTTCATCCCGGTTTTCAATGCTCTACGCTGGCACACTCGGCAGGACCAATTCGTTCTGACATCTTTCGTGACATGCAACTTGAGAAGCATGGGCTGAAGCTCATCAAGCCGGAGGTTGCCGTCACTGCGCTTTCGCCTGAGGGGCGAGCACTCACCCTCTATCGCGATGTTCAGAAGTCCTCGGAGGAAATCGGAAGGTTCTCACAAAAAGACGCACCAAACTACATCAAATTCGCGAAGTCGCTAAGCAAGATGGGCAAAGTCATCGCCGAAGTGCTCGCCATGACGCCTCCGGACATCGATGAGCCGAGCAAAGCCGATCTCTGGGGAATGCTCCAGGCCGGCCGTTCGATCCGCAAGCTGGGCAAGAAGGATATGTATCGCCTGCTGCGCTGGGGCCCGATGGCTGTGGCCGACCTGGTTGCAGAGTATTTCGAAACCGACTTGCTTCGCGCGATGCTTGCGGCGCGCGGAATCTTCGGAACATTTCTCGGTCCCTGGTCTGCCGGAAGCAGTTTGATTCTGCTGATTCGTGCGGCCGGCGATCCGCATCCCGCAGGATGCAACTGGTTTGCTATTGGAGGAATTGGCGCAGTCACTCAGGCTATGGCTATCGCCGCTAAGCAAGCCGGGGTAGAGATTCGGACCCAGAGCGAAGTGATCGAAATTCGCGTGAGAGACGGAGCGGCAACAAGCGTCGTGCTCTCGACCGGAGAAGAAATTCAGGCCAAAGCCATCGTTTCGAATGCCGATCCCAAGCGAACGCTGCTGAAACTGCTTGATCCGATCCATCTGGCGCCGGATTTTGTCATGAAGCTACAGCACTACCGCATGCCAGGCACAATGGCGAAAGTTAATCTCGCGCTTTCTGGCCTGCCGAAGTTCGTGGCTCTCGGTGACAGCAACGGAGCCCTGAGTGGAAGAATTCACATTGGTCCCGAAATTGATTATCTGGAGCATGCTTTCGATGAATCAAAGTACGGCGATTTCTCGAAGCACCCGTATCTCGAAGTCGCGATTCCGTCGCTCACGGACCCGTCGCTTGCTCCTGCGGGCCAGCACGTCATGTCCATTTGCATGCAGTACGCGCCCTTCAAACTCAAGAGCGGCAATTGGGAGAGCCAGCGCGTTGCGCTCGGCGATACCGTGGTCAAAGCTTTGGCGCAATACGCTCCAAATTTACCTGAGTTGATTCTTCACCACCAGATCATCACGCCGCAGGACCTCGAAGAAATCTACGGGCTTACCGGCAGTCAAATCTTCCATGGGGAACTGGCGCTGGATCAGTTCTTCACCATGCGTCCTCTACTTGATTGGGCTCGCTACTGCACCCCCATCCAGAACCTCTACCTGTGCGGATCAGGAACTCACCCAGGAGCAGGCCTGACCGGGGGTTCTGGAGCCAATGCCGCACAGGAGATCGCAAAGCAAATCAAGCGATAAGCTTCCGACCTATCGAAAGCGTGGCAAATCCTGGTCCATGTTGTGACCGGAAGCTGCGGCCAGCTTTGCCAGGTGCTGTCCCGGGGTCATGCCGCTGAGGAAAGAGAAAATAAGCCAATAGGCGGCGACAAACGCGGCGGCTGCTCCCGCCACGAGTGCCAGTCCCAGCGGCCAGGTCGGAAGTGCGCTCATGGTGAGTAGAGAAGTGAACGTGAAAAGCAGGACTGCACAGGCGAGGATCAGTCCGTCTATCCATCTGGAAAACCGGTTCGCGGCTACTTCAAACGGCCACCATGAAAAGCGCAGCATCCCAAGTTCGCGCGACGCTCGGCTGATGCGTCTATTGGTCTCAAGTTTGATCGCAGGAAGGGCTTGCTGCGAGAACGACAATCCTTCAACTGTTTGGGTCAGGCCTGCACTGGAGAACATTGCCGACGAGCAATCCCGTTCCGCGGAAGCCAGCAACTGGGTGAAAATCCATTCTTTAAGAAGCCGACGGCTGGAAGGCGTCATTTCGCTAAATTGCACGCCTGCCAATCCCAGAGCATCCGTCCACATCACCCGGCCACGTGTTTCAATCCTCGCGCGTGGATTGAGCATTTCGAAGCGAAGCGAGATCGTCTGACCGATTTTCGGCGCAGCCAGCATCTGTATTGCTGCGCCGGCTTCGCTTACATTGCGCAGGATGCCACCGTTGGTCTGGGTGAGGCCGACGTAGACGATATTCCGAAGTTCCTGGCGATGGCAGCGAGGCCGGCGACCTAAACTCAAAGCTGTCGCACTCGCCTCACATGGCATTCCAAAATGTTAGTTGGAGTGGAAGGCCGCTCTCAGTAACCGGGCTGGTTCATGGAACCGGTCAGGACGCGTTACGTTCAGCTGCGGCAGCCGGTTTCTTTTCCGGTTGCGGAACGGTGGATTGGGCCACATCCCAGGAGATTAAGCGATCGATGTCGTAGCTGTAAGGGCCGTAAGCGCGAAACGAGGTTTCGTCAAAAAGGCGTTTAATGCCGCAACCTGTACACACCTGGTATGAATGGTCCCGGTAACGGATCGGCCAGCTCATGTGCCGGTGCCAGCAGCCACGGAACAGAACCACACCCATCCCTGCGACCCCGGTGGCCAATAGACCCCAGGGCCACCACCACCGTGACTTCTTTGTCACTTCGACAGCCTTCACGACCGGGGAGCTCTCACGTTCAGCGTATCTTCAAATCGCCCGCGATGCAAACGGCAGTTTTCATGACAGCAAGTTGACCTTTGCCGCAGCAGCAGCATCTCAGAGCCGTGCGAAATACCATCATTATCGCTTGTCTTCTCGCTCCGCTCGCGGCGTGTGCTCCACAACAACAACAAAACCCCGCACAGCTAAAACAGGAAACAGCCGATGCAACCGCCCGGTTCAAGAGCGACGCGAAAGCTGTGGCCGAAGGCGTGAAGGAAGGCTGGAACCGCAATAACCCACTCGATATCAATTCTGCGAGCAAAGACCAGTTGCTGCATCTGCCCGGAATCAACGATGAGCGCGCCGATAAGATTATGAGGGGGCGACCTTGGCACGGCAGCCACGAATTGGTGAGCCGCCACGTGCTGTCGCAAGAGGAGTACGAAAAGATCGAAGATCAGATAACGGCCAAGTAAATGGACAAAAAAGACATTAACTCACCCGGCTTGACGGCAAATTTTCTGGTTTGGATCGGTTTATTCGTGCTGGCGATGTTCGCCTTTATCGGCCACTTCATATGGAAGATCTTCTAAAAGGCCCCCCGTTCGCTATGGTGCGGTTATCACGCGGCGGACATTGATTTTCAATTTGCCCAGGACGTCCAAGACGAACTCACTCAGCTGGCGCGAAGCATCGGGCGAAGCCCTAGTCCCGTTTGGGCGGACGCATTGCAGGTCTCCACTGGTTTTCCCATCGTACTCGATCTGGGTACGTGTTCCGAAAGAAACGGACTTTGCGCAAAAGCCAGCCTGGATGCTGCTAACGTCCCCCACTTGTTGGAGCAAGTGCTCAAGAGTGTTGACGTCGATTGTCCCAGCTGGGAAGTTTTCTGTGAACGCCTGTCCATACTGCGCGCCTGCCCCTCCAGAGACTTCGGCTGTGGCACTCCCATCTTTTCGGATAATGACCTTGTAACCCCGAGTGTTCGTGGATCGCGATTGGATGATCGTGGCAAGATAGCCGCTTGCTTGATTGCCGGCCTCTGACTGGTTGGTTGGGGTCCCGGCACTACCTACAGCGCCGGTTTGAAGCAGGGCAAGGACCATAAAGCACGAGCCGATGAACATCATGATGTCTAAGTATAGAACTTGCGCCGAGGAGTTTCAGCACACTCCGGGAGCAACTCTGACCTCACTTTTGACAATTCTTTGAAATCGATTCCGGCACAACCCCGCTAAACTAGCATCCTACAGAGTTGAAGCAGGTGATTTGTTGCTTATGGGTGACGTCAACTCGAGACTTCGTGGAGCGCTGATTTTCTCGACGCTCATGGGAACTCTCGTTCTCCATGGTTATTCGGCCGACCTTCCCTCCAGTTCACCATCCCTCGATCATGGCTTCAATCTTCTTTACAAGCTTGAGTTCGATCAGGCACACGAGGTATTCAACTCATGGGAGACAGCGCATGCGGGAAATGCGCTGGGCGCCGCTTGCGATGCCGCGGGCACACTTTTCGCCGAATTTAATCGGCTGGGGGTCCTGGAGTCGCAGTTCTACGAAAACGATAGAACATTTGCCGATCGCAAGAAGCTCTCTCCTGATCCCGGGTTACGTGAGCGCTTCAATACGACAATCGCGCAAGCACAAGCTCTGGCCCGCGCCCGGCTGGCGCAAGACCCGAAAGATCGAGATGCGCTATTCGCAATGACGCTCGCCTCCGGTTTGGAGGCTGACTACGCTGCCCTGATTGAAAAACGGAACACCATGTCGCTTCGGTACACGAGAGCGGCCAACGATTGGGCGCAGCAACTCCTGCAGGTTGATCCTCAGGCCTATGACGCGTATCTCGCCACCGGATTCAGCAAATATATCGTCGGCAGCATGTCGGCACCGGTGCGCTGGCTCGTACGTTTGGGAGGGATTACCGGCGATAAGCGGGCAGGCATTTCAGAATTAAAGCTAACGGCTGACCATGGAAGGTATCTCGCGCCATTCGCCCGCATTCTGCTAGCGATCGCTTGTGTTCGCGACAAGAATAAAGCTGAAGCGAAGGCGATCCTGGTCTCTCTGCGGAAGGAGTTTCCGGAGAATCCGCTCTTCGAGCGGGAGATCGAGCGGCTGGACAATGGCAATTGAGTTCAGCTGACCTGCTTCTTTTCAACTTTTGCCCAGGTGTCCTTGAGCGGGACAGTTCGATTGAAGACTGGTTTACCCGGCTTTGAATCCGGATCAACACAGAAATAACCCAGCCGCTCAAACTGAAAGCGGCTTCCGGGCGCAGCTTGCGCCAAGGATGGCTCAAGCTTGGCATCCAGGATCACTTGCAGGGAATTGGGATTTAAGTTGGCCGTGAAATCCTGCCCTTCTTCGACCTGGTTGGGATCTTCCTTTGCGAAAAGGTTTTCGTAGAGCCTTACTTCCGTGCTGACAGCATGAGCAGCAGAAACCCAGTGAATAGTGGATTTTACTTTACGTCCATCGGGAGCGTTGCCGCCACGCGTAGCCGGATCGTACGTGCAATGCACTTCGAGCGGTGTACCGCTCTCGTCGTTGATCACCCTCCTGCAGGTGATGAAATAGCCGTAGCGCAAGCGAACTTCGCGTCCCGGCGAAAGCCGGTAATATTGCTTCGGCGGATCCTCCCGAAAATCATCCTGCTCAATGTAAAGCTCACGCGAAAACGGAACCTTGCGCGTGCCTGCCGCGGGGTCTTCTGGATTGTTGACGGCATCCATTTCTTCGGCCTGGTTCTCGGGATAGTTATCAATGACTACTTTAAGAGGCCGCAACACCGCCATGGCACGCGGAGCACGCTTGTTCAAATCTTCCCGAACGAAGTGCTCAAGCATGGCGAGCTCAATCACACCTGTCGTCTTGGACACCCCGATTGAGGCGCAGAAATTTCGGATCGCCTCCGGCGGGTATCCACGGCGGCGGATGCCTGAAAGCGTCGGCATGCGCGGATCATCCCAACCCCCAACTAGCCCCTGCTGTACGAGTTGCAGAAGTTTGCGCTTGCTGAGCAGCGTGTAAGTAAGATTGAGACGATCAAACTCAATTTGCTGAGAGGGGAAGATGCTCAACTCGCGAATAAACCAGTTGTAAAGCGGGCGATGATCCTCGAATTCCAGCGTGCACATCGAGTGGGTCACATGTTCGATGGAATCTGACTGCCCGTGCGCGTAATCGTACATGGGATAGATGCACCACTTGTCACCAGTGCGATGGTGCTCCGCATGCAAAATGCGATACATCACAGGATCGCGGAGGTTCAGGTTTGGCGACGTCATGTCGATCTTCGCCCGCAGAGTGCGCGACCCGTCAGGAAATTCACCGGCGCGCATGCGCTCGAACAAACTTAAGTTTTCTTCTGCACTGCGGGCTCTATAGGGGCTGTCTTTGCCCGGCTTGGTTAGTGTGCCCCGATATTGACGAATCTGGTCAGCGCTTAAATCATCGACATACGCTTTGCCCGCTTTGATCAGTTTGAGTGCCCACTGGTAAAGCTGATCGAAGTAGTCGGATGCATAGTACAGCCCATCCCAGTGAAAACCGAGCCACTCCACGTCTTCCATAATCGATTCGACGTATTCTGTCTCTTCCTTTTCGGGATTCGTGTCGTCGAAGCGGAGATTTGTTTTGCCGCCGAACTCGTCCGCCAGCCCGAAGTCAAGGCAGATTGCCTTCGCATGGCCGATATGCAGATAACCGTTCGGCTCGGGAGGGAAACGGGTCTGAACACTCCCCTGATATTTATCGGTTTTCAGATCGTCAACGATGATGTCACGTATGAAATTTGACGCGCTCGGCGCGGGCGCAGGTGCTGCGGCTTGGAGCGGCGGGTTCAATGGGTTCATGCTCCTAACATTCTACCGTTCCTGGGTGCCGCGTTTCAGACGTTGCTTTGAAAGCTGGACCGAAGAAGTGTTATCGTCCCGAACGAGCCTATGGCAGTAACCCAGTCTGAGTTTAAGGAAGCATTGGCAAGGTTTGCCACCGGCATAACCATTATCACCGTCGATTACGAAGGCGAAGTTCGCGGAATGACCGCGAACGCTTTTGCCTCGGTCTCGCTTAATCCCCTACTCGTCCTGGTCTGTGTGGACCACAAGGCGCGCACCCACACCTATTTGCATGCCCGCAAACGTTTCGGGATCAATATCCTTGCCGAGAGTCAGCGTGCTATCTCCGAGCACTATGCCCTTTCTGCCCAAATCCCTTCGGAGACGGAAAGGACCGGAGCGCGCTTTGACCGCACTCCCCTCGGGACACCAGTACTCCATGGTGCTTTGGCCTATCTCGAATGCCGCCTGCACAGTGCGCAGGATGCGGGTGACCATACAATTTTCATCGGTGCGGTCGAAGACCTGGTCGTTCGCGAGGGCAAACCGCTGCTCTACTTTAGAGGTGAGTACCGGCGCCTGGGTGAAAGGCAGAAATAGACACGCGTCCAACTGGCAGTTCGTCGGCAGCTTTGTTAAGCTTTGCAGGCTGTCTGTTCCGCGGCCGTAGTGCAAAATGTATCCTCGGGCGTTCCATTACCATCGCGCAAGCTCTCTCCAAGAAGCCTCACAAATGCTTTCTGACCTCGGTCAGGATGCGAAAGCCCTCGCGGGAGGGCAGAGCCTGATCCCGCTCATGAAGCTGCGGTTTTCGAATCCTGCTCACCTGGTGGATCTCAATTTCATATCAGGCACTTCATATATCACCGAATCACCCGCTGGACTCCGCATCGGGGCAATGACCCGCCACGCGGAAATCGAGCACTCTCCAGTCGCGGCGAAAATCCCAATCATTCACGACTGCGCCGCCGGCATTGCCGATGTGCAGATTCGTAACCGGGGCACGATTGGCGGCTCGCTCGCCGAAGCCGATCCCAGCGGAGACTGGGCAACTGTGCTGATGACAATGTCCACCGAAATTCACTGCGTAGGACCGAATGGAGAGCGCTCAGTTGTAATGCGAAATTTTATCGAAGACGCATACACCACCGCCCTTGGCCCGGACGAACTGATCAAAGAGATCGTAGTGAAACCACCGCCGAGGAATAGCGGCGGCGCCTATATTGCTTTCAAGCGATCGGCGCCTGTTTATCCGACCGCCAGCGCGGCCGTTCAGCTCACGATGGAAGACGACACCTGCAAAGAAATCGCGATCGCATTGGGCTGTGTTGGATTGATCGCGATCAAAGCCACTGAAGCCGAGTCGGCCTTGCGAGGAGAACCGGTCATCACAGGAAACGTGTCGAGAGCGATGGAAGCTGCCGCTTCGGCAGCCGATCCGCAGCCGGACATGCGGGGTTCAGCCGAATACAAGCGTGCACTGGTCGGCGCGCTGGTGAAGCGTGCACTTGAAATTGCTGTTCGCAGAGCTCGCGGTGAGCAGGTGGAGGTGAGTCATATCTACTCCTGAAATCGCGACGGTCACTCGTGCGGTCGAGAATGTCTCTATCACCCTGGCAGTGAATGGCAAACTCCATTCAGCTTCGGTTGAGCCGCGCATGCTGCTGGTGGAGTTCCTGCGGGAACGACTCGATTTGACGGGCACGCATGTCGGTTGCGATACGAGTTACTGCGGCGCATGCACGATACTATTGAATGGCGCCGCGGTAAAGTCTTGCACCATGTTTGCCGCGCAAGCCGATGGTGCAGAGATCCTGACGGTTGAGGGACTAGAGAAAAACGGGCAGCTTCATCCCATACAGGAAGCATTTGGGGAATGTTACGGCTTGCAGTGCGGATACTGCACGCCCGGTTTCATGTTATCGGCGCTCCAGCTGTTGTCGAACAACAGACAGCCGAGCGAAAAAGATATTCGAAAAGCAATTGCTGGAAACACCTGCCGCTGCACCGGGTATCAGAACATTTTTAAAGCAATTGATTCCGCAGCAAAAAAAATGAGGATGGCCGACGATGGCGATTAGCCTCGCAGGCCAGTTCGAGGTCAAGCGCACGCCTGAGGAGGTCTTTACCTTTCTCACCGACCCGAAACGATTTGCGCCGCTGCTGCCTGAATTTCAAAGCTTGTCTGTCCAGGACCCGACGCATTTCACTGTCAAGGTGAATGTTGGCATCTCGCACATCAAGGGAACTGCGGAGGTAAAGCTTGAACTAACGCAAGCTGAGCGTCCCACCCGCGCGCAATATAAGGGGCAAGGGAGCGTTGCGGGAGGCAATGTAACCCTGACGGCGAGTTTCGACTTATCTGCCGCTAGCGAATGCACGAAAGTTGTATGGAGCGGTGAAGCGCAGGTGTTTGGTCGTCTTGCGTCAGTTGCGGGCGGATTACTGCAACCGCTGGCGAAAAAAAACCTACAGAAGTTGATTGATGCGTTGCAGGCGGCATTGAACGCGAGTGTTCCTTTGGAGCAGCGCCCGTGAGCTCAGAAAACGGTAAAAAGAACTGGGTGGGGTACCCGCTTCCCCGCAAGGAGGAAAACCGTCTGCTGCGCGGACGGGGAAAGTTTGCCGACGACATCAAACTCCGGGAGATGCTTTATCTCCGTTTTGTGCGCTCGCCCTATGCTCACGCGAAGATTGCTAGCGTTGACGTAGCGGCAGCAGAATCACTACCCGGCGTGATCTGCACATTGACAGGCCCCGAGATCGCCCGAATTACCGACCCATTCATTGAGATTGGCCCTGAGCCATTCGCGAAAATCAAAGACTATCCGCTCGCGGTATCGAAGGTGCGCTATCAGGGGGAACCTGTCGCTGCCGTGGTCGCTGAATCGCCCGCCATCGCCGATGATGCGGCCGAATTAATACAGGTCGATTACGAGCCTCTCGATCCCGTGCTGGATGCCGAGGAGGCACTGAACAACACGAGCATCCTCCACGAGGAAGCCGGGACGAACCGGGTGTGGCATGGTGTTTTTGAATATGGCGATGTGAATGGCACGTTCGATCATGCAGCATTTGTCGTGAATATCGATCGCATGCACTTCCATCGTTTCTCGAGCACGCCGCTTGAAAACAATGTCATCATTGCCCAGTGGGATCCGAAAGACGAGCGAATCTATTATTCCTGCAACAACTCTTTTCCTTCGTTCGCGATCCAGTTCTTGGCGGCACACCTCCGAATTCATATCGACCGCATTCGGGTTGAAACCTCCGACATCGGCGGAAGCTTCGGGATAAAGATCACCAGTTATCCGCAAATGGCAGTTTGTGCCTTGGCTTCGAAGAAGGCTGCAGGTCGTCCAGTGAAGTGGGTTGAGACCCGCTCCGAACATATGACCTCAAGCGCGCATGGAAACGAACGCACGTTTCGGGATACGCGGGTTGCGCTCGACAAGGATGGCGTAATCACAGCGATTGCATCTCGTCATATTGACGACTGCGGAGCTTACCCGCGTTATGAACCGCTCGGGTGCGTAATCTGGTCGCAAGTCTTTCCCGGAGTGTATCGTTTCAAAAATGCGCGGATTGACTTCACGCAGGCCGTCACCAGCAAGTGCCCGGTCGGGCCAAACCGCGGATATTCGCGCATGCAACACTTATGGTTTTTGGAGCGCGTGGTCGACATCTGCGGGCACGAACTCGGCATCCCCGCGGATGAAATGCGCCTTCGCAACTACATCCGTCCGGAAGAATTTCCTTATACCACTCCAAACGGCTGCGTTTACGACTCCGGAAATTATCCCAAGATGCTGCACGTCGCTAAAGAGAAGATTGGCTGGGACCAGTGGAAGGCCAAACAATCGGCAGCCAGACAAGAAGGAAGACTAATAGGTATTGGCATCGGTACGACGCTCGATTCCGGCACAAATAATTTTGGCCAGTCGCAGATCGTGAACCCGGGCCTTCCCTACTCCGGCAATTCGCAGGGGGCGAACTGCAAGCTGGATATTTATGGCGAAGTCGTTGTCGCGGTCGGATCCTGCCCGCAGGGCCAGGGACATGAAACTACTGCTGCGCAAGTGGTTGCCGATGTGTTGAACATTCATCCCGATATGGTCACTGTGAGAACCGGGTTCGACACGGAGCGCAACGTTCACACCGGATTCTCCGGAACTTATGCCAGTCAATTCGCCGTGTCGGGCCTCTCTGCAGTTCACGGTGCCGCGCAAAGACTAAAATCCGAGATGAAGAAGCTGGCGGCCTTTGCGCTCAGCGCGAACGAAAACGACCTGGAATTCGGGACCGGCGCACAGGGGCCGGAAATCCGCGCCAGAGGCAGCGGGAAGACGATTAACTATTGGGGGCTGGCTAACCTGGTGAATGCCAACAGCGCGGCTCTTACCCCGGAGTTGTACGACCTGACGCTGAACTGCCGCTACGTTTGGCGCGCGCCGTTCAAGGTCCCCGACAAACAAAAAAAATATGGCAATCTCACAATGACGTACGCCTCCCAATTGCACATTGCGGTGGTTGAGATCCCGCGCGACACGTTCATTCCGCGCATTCTTGACTACGTCGCAGTGGATGACTGCGGCACGGTCATTAATCCTCCGATCGTAGAAGGACAAGTTTACGGCGCAACTGCGCATGGCATTGGCGCAGCCTTGATGGAAACTTGCGTGTACGATGCGGTGGGAAATATGCTCACCAGCACGTTTAGCGACTACACGCCAATTACCGCCGTCAATATGCCGGAGGTCAAGTACGGGCACATTGAGACGCCCTCGCCGCACAGCTACAGCGGCGCAAAAGGAATGGGTGAAGGCGGAGCAGCGCCGGTGCACACAATTTCCGCCGCGCTACAGGATGCGTTGTTCGGCAATGGCATCTTCATTAATGAGTCATTCAATAATGCAGATAGCTTGTTCCGCGGGATAAAACAGCATGAAATCGCCCAGGCTTCGCGGTTGCTCTCGGTCGAGCGGCGCAAATAGAGACCTCAATGAAGCGAGTGTGCATTATCGGATGCGGCTCAATCGGCAGCTTATACGCGGCTCATCTGGCGCGCGTTGCCGAAGTCTGGGCATTCGTCCGGCGACCGGAGCACGCAGATGCTTTGAACCAGGACGGTCTCCACGTCTCAGGCAAGCACGAGTTCCATGTTCGCCTGAGTGCGACCACTAACCCCAAAGCGCTGCCAGATTTTGATCTGGGAATTCTCGCGACAAAGGCCATTCAAGTCGAGGAATCGTTTGCGCCGATTGCCAAACATTTTGGGAACGGCGCCGTCGTTTCAGCACAAAACGGTTTAGGTTGCGAAGAGATCATTGCCCGGTACACCTCTGGCCAGGTAATCCGCGGCACCACTTTCATGAGCGGCACGCGCCACGGCGACACCCATGTTCAATACGAACTGGACACGGCCACATGGCTCGGCCCATTTGAGCCGCGAAACACACCTTATTCCCTGGTCAAAGACGCGGCTGATTTGCTTACAGCGAGCGGACTCAAAGCGGAAGCGTTGTTGGACGCCCGCCCGGCCCAGTGGTCAAAGCTGATCTTCAACGCATCCGTAAACGGCGTTTCTGCCTTGACTGGATTACCGCATTCTCCGCATTTTGCGGAGGAAGCTCGCTTCGAAGCGCTCGGCCATCTCTTGCGTGAACTAATTGATGAAGGAAAACGCGTGGCTTTTGCTGCGGGGATTACTCTTCACGAAGACCCTTGGCAGATGAACAAAATCGGTGCCATGACGAACCATCCGCCCTCTATGCTTTATGACGTGCGCCATCAATCGCCCACGGAAATAGAGTTTCTTAGCGGTGCGATCGCGCGTGAAGCTGAACAGCTCGGGGTGGCCGCGCCATTGCATACGGCGATTTACCGGCTAATCCAAGCCAAAGAAGCGTCATGGTCGTTTCAGGATGAAAATCGCGCAGTCGAGTTTCACCAGGCTGGGAGCAGCCACTGACCATGACCTGGCCTGTCGACGGCATAAAACTCAATCGCGTTCGCTCGCTGATGAAGGAACAGGATCTCACCGCATTAGTTGTTCGCGCGCCCGATAACGTTCTCTACCTGACGAACTATTGGTGTATGAAGGGGTACGATGCCGTGGTTTTCCCGGTCGAAGGTGAGCCAACGCTGATCGCGCTCGAGCCGCAACTTGCGGATGCGCAGCGTAACTCGTGGACGAAAGATATCTGCCTGTTCAAAGGCTACGATGAACATGATCCACGCCCGCCGCAGTACCGCGCGCTGGATCTCGCTGTTGAGGTTTTGAAAAAAAAGCACCTGACGGACAAAATCGCCATTGAGTTGAACATGGGAACGCAGTCGGCGGACCGGATGGTCGGCGAGCCAACCACTCCCACACAGAATTATTTTGATGCCTTCAAAAAAGTTAGCGGCGAAGTCGTTGACGCGACTCCTCTGCTCAACGATGCCCGGGCCATCAAAACGGCTCAAGAGGTTGAACGCATGCGCCTGGCGAACGAACTGGCTGCCTTAGCCATGGAGCACACACGCGAACATATGCACCCGGGAATGAAAGAGAGTGAGGTCGGCGGGATGTATGAGAGTTTTGTTCACGGCGTGGGCGTGGGTTTCAAGGGCAAAATCGAGATGGCGCGGGCATTCACGCTGGTGTGGTCCGGAAAAGGTATCGCTACCTTCACGGCGACCGGCGACCGGCCGATTCAAGAGAACGAACCAACGCTTTTTGAGATTTGGGTCTGTGTTGACGGCTATTGGACGGACTTGACGAAAAATGCATGCCCTGGAGAGCTTACTCCCGAATATCAGCGTCTGCTCGAATTGCTGTTGCGAGTCTTCAATGAAGCCGTTGCATTCACGCGCGATGGCGCCAGCTTCCCGGAGCTTGATCGGCTTGTTCGTGCGCGCATCGCTGAAGGCGGTTACGCGGGTCAGCCTTCACATCCTATTTGTCATGGCGTGGGCGCCCGCGCACACGAGTTTCCTTACGCGCACCAGGCGGGAAGCGGCACAATGAAAAAAGGCATGGTGCTCGCCATCGAGCCAGGAATTTACTGGCCCGGCGGCGGAGGCCTGCGCTTGGAGGATAATTTTCTGATCACTGACAATGGAACGCAAAAGCTCTGCAGTTATCCGGATGATTTCCGATCGGTGTGCTCCAAGGTGAGCGCGTGAAAGCTGCTGCAAGATCGCTGGCGGGAGTCAACCCGGAGATCGCGGAGCGCATAATCTCCGCGGTTGAAGAAGACGAGATCGTCGCGATGGCGCGTGACGTGATCAACATTCCCAGCCCCACCGGCGAAGAACTGCACATGGCGCAATACATGCAGAATGCGCTCGCGCAGCTTGGTCTCGCAGTCACTTGGCAGGAGGTCGAAGAAGGCCGCGCCAACGTTGTCGCCCGTTGGAGCGGGAGCGGCGGAGGAAAGACGCTCATGTTCAACGGCCACATGGACACGTCGAACACCGGTCGCGAGGACTTTCTCACCGGAATCGGGTACAAGCCGAATGCAGTCGTCAAGGATGGATTTCTTTACGGCCTCGGCATCTACAACATGAAAGGCGCTCTGGTCTGCTACACGCATGCGCTGAAAGCGTTGCAGCAGGCCGGCGTGAGGCTAAAAGGCGATCTCATACTTGCCTGCGTTGCTGGAGAAATTGAAAAAACTCAGTGGGGCGAGTTCAAAGGCAAAGAATACCGCGGCTACGGCTGCGGCACTCACTATCTCGTTAACCACGGCGTTCTTCCCGATATGTGCATTCTGGGCGAGCCAACTGATATGCACCTCGTGCTTGAACACTTCGGCTCGATGTGGGTAAGGATTTCATGCACCGGCAATTACGTGCACACCGCATTTTGCGAAGGCCGCGAAGAGTTGAACTCCATCCGCCGCATGCATGAAATCATGACAGCGGTGATGAAGTGGATCAGCACGTGGGAGAAAAATGCTGCTCATGGAGGGAAAAGAGCGATCGTGAATCTGGGGAGCATCCGCGGCGGTCATGCATGGCGAGCTAGCCGTACTCCCGAAAAAACCGATTTGTTTCTGGATGTGCGGGTGCCGCCGACGATACCAATGAGCGAAGCGCGCCGCAACATTCAGCAGATGTTTTTGGAGCTCCGCGACAAGCATCCTGATTGGGGGCTTGAGTTCGAAACCTATGTTTCCGTTCCGGGCGCGCGCATCAGCGCTGAACACGAAATGGTCAAAGCGATTGAGGCCAATCATGAGTACATCATGGGTAAGCCGCCTGAGCGCGAGACAGTTGTCTGGTGCTCCGATGCGAGTGTGCTCACCCGCTACGGTGTGGAAACGGTGAACTACGGCCCGTCCAGCGGTCCGCGCGACGCTGAGGGCGAGAAAGTAGAGATACAAACCTTGATCGATATCACGAAAATCTATGCCTTGGCGGCCGCTGAACTCTGCGGCGTGCAGGCCTGACCATCTTGCCGACTCAAAGCGAAATTGATCGCCGGTATAAGAACATACGCTCCGCGATGCAGCGCGCCGGACTTGACGCGCTCATCGTATGCGGCAACCAGTACGCCGGCTTCGAAGGGGCCGCCTTCTATATCTCAGGATTCGAAATCGTCCACCGCTACGTTTATGTCGTGTTGCCGCTCGAAGGCGAGCCGACGTTAGTCTTCCCCCGAGAAGCCCGCTGGATTGGCGACAAAACCAAACCGTGGATCAGAGATCAGGTCTGGCCCGATATTCCCGGGCAGTGGATCCGCGAGCGCGGTGCAGAACGGAACTGGAAGCGCGCTGGCGTTTACGGTATGAATTTCATTATGGCGGTTCGCGATTACCGCGAACTGGCGGATGCGCCTTTCGAACTGGTTCCGTTCGACTTTGAATTCGACATGGCGCGTGCAGTCAAGAGCGATGAGGAGCTGACAGAAGTTCGCGACGCAATGGACATCATCGCAGAAGGCTTTTGGGCGCTGGTCCACGCGTATGAACCAGGAAAGACTGAAGCCGAGATCATGGCGCCCGCGGTTGAACGTTTCTTTGCGCGTGGCGCGGGCCCGCGCATGATGAACATCCTGCTCTCCGGCGAGCATGGTGAAGCGGAGGCGGCCTTCAAAGTTCCGGGACATCGCATTGTCGCAACTGACGATCTTCTGCTCTATTCGCTGGAAATCACCGGCGCGGGCGGATATTGGGTCGAATTTTCACGTCCACTGATTCGGGGGAAGCTGAGCTCGCGAACTCAGGCTATGGCCGATGCTTACCCGCAGGCGATGGAAGCTGCGCGCAGGCTTTTGCGAGCGGGCGAACTGGCAAGCAGTGTTCACCGGGCGGTGGCCGAGACTTTTGCCCAACATGGATTTTCGCTCGGCCATCTGTCCGGCCACAGTATCGGCACGACAATGATCGAGCACCCGGCAATCGGAGCGAAAAGTGATGTGCAGCTCAAAGAAAACATGATTTTCTCGCTTCATCCGCAGGTCGTCGATAAAGACGGGAGAGTCTGCTTGTACACGCAGGACACCTACCGCGTGGGAAAGACCGACGGTGAGTGCCTCGCGGATATTCCATGGAAGTTCTACAACGGCGAAGAGCGAAACAGCACCGCAATCAAATGATTAAGATCTGCATCATCGGCTGCGGCGCTGTAGGCAGTCTTTTCGCCGCGCACCTGGCAAGGCAGGGCGAAGTCGAGGTCTGGGCCTACGATGTTTGGAAAGATCACATCGAGGCCATTCGTACTAACGGCCTTCGCCTTTCCGGCGCAGCAGACTTCACCGCGATGCTGAATGCGACCAGCAACCCACGGGAGGTGCCAAACTGCGACTACGGCATTGTGGCTACCAAAGCAACTCACACTGCCTCCGCGATCGCGCAGGTTGCGCATATTTTCGATGAGAACAGCGCGGTTTGCTCCGTGCAGAACGGTGTTGGAAACGAAGAGATCATTGCCGAGCACGTCAGATATGTCATTCGCGGGACGACGTTTCCAGCCGGCCATCCGATCGCGCCAGGGCACATCGGCTTCGACATCAAAGGCGACACCTGGATCGGACCGTTCGAGCCGACCCACACTCCGATGGCAAAGGTAGATGAGCTTGCAGGCCTCATGACCCGATCGGGTATGAATACCATTGCTCTCAAAGACGCACGCGGAGCGCAATGGACAAAGCTCATCTTTAACGCGGCGACGAATCCAGTGGGGGCGCTCACCGGCCTTCATCATGGCGCTGCAACCCGCTTTGAGCCGACGGGCCGATTGTTCAACGATCTCATCGTCGAGGGGGAAGCTGTCGCAAAGAAGCTTGGGATCAGCTTGCACGACGATCCGCGCGAACTCGTGCAAAAGGGCGCGAACGCTCCCGGGAAGCACCGCGCCAGCATGTTGCAGGATGTCCTTGCCAAACGCCAGACGGAAGTTGATTTTATGAATGGCGCGATTGTTCGCGCGGGAGAAAGCGTCGGTGTTCCAACTCCACTGAACAAAGCTGTGTGGGAGGTTATAAAAGCGCTGGAGCATTCGTGGAGTGATCCGGACTGAAAACATGGTTGCGAGAAACAAATAACGTGAGAGGCTGAATGTCGGTTCCCTTCAACATTGGTGTGCTTCAACTGAGCATGGAGCCGGTGCGAGAAACTGTTGCAACGGCGAAAGCCTGTGAAGATGCCGGTTTCGATGCATTCTGGATCGCGGAAGCTTATCCGTGGTGGCGCAAGCACGGCTTCGAAGCGCGGTCCTCGACGGCGATTCTCGCCGTCATCGCGGCTCACACCAAACGAATTCAGCTTGGCTGGGGAATCATCTCTCCGTACACCCGCCACCCGGTGCAGATCGCGATGGAAGCTCGTGTCATGCAGGACCTGGCGGGCAACCGTTTTCTGCTCGGTCTCGGCGCGTCGAAGATCTTCATGAAAGAGATTGGCGAGGGAGAAAAGATTGGCCCGGCTACCGTGATGCGCGAAAGCATCGAAATTGTCCGCGGCGTGCTTAAGGGCGAGGCTTTCGAGTACAAAGGGAGGGTATTTAATGCCAGCGTTCCTGGGTTGAAGCCCGACGCCTACACACCTGGTGGCATTCCTCCCGTTTATGTTGCAGCGACCGGCCCGGTTCTGCAAAAGATGTCCGGCTCGGTGGGTGACGGTCTGCTGACGGCGAGCATCACCACGCCTGCCTTTGTGCGCTACTCGAAGAAAAACATGGAAGAGGGCGCGCGCCAGGCCGGCAAAGGTTCATCCAACCTGGTTCTCGGCTCGGTGATCGTCGGCAGCATCGATCGCGACTCGAACAAAGGTAAAGAGGGCGCACGCGAGCAAGCCGCAATGTATCTTGCAAACAAGGTCCAGAACATCAAGGGGTCGGCCGACGTGCTGCTGGAATGCGCCGGCTTGAGCTTCGATGAGTTGCATCCCATCGCCGAAGCCATGGAACATGGCGGGCGGAAAGCAGCCGCGAAGATGGTTACGGATGAAATCTTGAATAAAGTCTGCCCTATTGCAGGCACGCCCGAAGAATGCGTCGCACGGATCAAGGAGTACCGCCAGGCCGGTTGCACTCATATCATGTTGGAAATCTGGGGCGATGACCGAACCGGGCAAGCGAAATTGTTCGGCGAGACGGTGCTGCCGCACTTCAGATGATCCAGTTGATCCTTTTCCATGGAACCGGGCACTTTCGGCCAGCGTATTACTTCTAAACCGGATCGCGGGGCAAACGATGCGATATCATTCCGCTTATTCGATGAAAGGAAGTTCAATGATTCCCAAGTTGCCTGTGCGTGGAACGGCTCTGTGGAGGTCGTTGATAGCTTTGTCGGTTGTGATTTCTTGCTGGCCGGCACAACTCATGGCGGAAGAAATCCACGCCACACCCCTCTCCATCCCCAACACAGTCTCCGCAATTAACTCCTCCGTTCCAATGTCCCAGCGCGTCGTGGCCTACAACATCGACGCGAAGTATGACCCCAAGACTCATTCGCTCGATGCCGATGAAGTGCTCACATATCACAACCTCGCGGGACAACCGCTCGATACTTTTCCGTTTCATCTATACCTGAACGGATTTCAGCCGAAGGCGACGTGGATCCGGGAGACCAAACGTGAGGGCACCCGGGATGTAAATTTCGAAAAGTGGGACAGCAAGGACTACGGTGCAGATGACATCAAGCGTTTTGAAGTAGTCGGTCAGGGCGATCTTACGTCACAGTTGCAATTCATCCAGCCTGATGATGGCAACAAAGACGATAAAAGCGTGGTCCAGGTGCACCTGGCACATCCTGTTCCTCCGGACGGCTACGTCCAGTTCAGGATCAAGTTTCACGATCAGTTTCCTGAAACGCTGGAGCGCACCGGGTGGAAGCGCGATTTTCTGCTGGCGGGGCAATGGTTTCCTAAAGTCGGTGTTTGGTGGCATGGCGCATGGAATTGCCACCAGTTTCACGGCTCAACCGAGTTCTTTGCGGATTTTGGCGTGTACGACGTAAAGGTCACCGTGCCACAGAATGAAGTCTTTGGCGCAAGCGGGATCGAGGTTAGCAGCGTCAACAACGGCGACGGCACCAAGACCGTTGCATATCACGGTGACGACATCCACGATTTCGCCTGGACGATCAGCCCGCGGTACAAAATTCTCAACGACACCTTTCAGGGCAGCATGGGGCCAGTCGCATTGAAGATCATGATGCAGCCCGGCCACTGGGACCAGGCCGAACGACACGCCCGCATTCTGAAAGAAACCCTCGATCGCTTTGAACGCTGGTATGGGCCCTATCCCTACAAAACGCTCACGATGGTTGATCCCGAACCAGGGTCAGCAGCTGAGGGCATGGAATATCCCACGTTCATCACTGGAGGCACCAACTGGTGGGTCCCAAATGGACTGCGCGAACCTGAACTCGTCGTGGAACACGAATTCGGACATCAGTACTGGTACGGAATGGTCGCAACCAACGAGTTCGAAGATGCGTGGATGGATGAAGGCATTAACAGCTACAGCGAAGTAAAGGTTCTCGATTCGATTTTCGGCCAGAAGGGATCTGTGCTGGACCAGTGGGGAATCACCATGGGCGAGCATGATATCCAGCGAAATGAATACATTTCTGTCGCAGACCTCGATCCCATGGCGCGCAACGGCTGGCAATATGCCAATTACAACTCGTACGGCGGAATCACGTATGGCAAAACAGCCATGGTTCTGGTAACGCTCGAGGGCGTTATTGGGCCTGACACCATGCAGAAAGCGATGCACACCTACTTCATGCGCTATCGCTTCACTCATCCAACGAAAGAAGATTTCCTGAAAACCATCGAAGAAGTTTCAGGCAAGGACCTGCGCTGGTACTTCAACCAGGCGGTGTACGGCACCCAGATTCTCGACTTCGACGTGATGAAAGCGGACTCGTGGCCATCGGATTGGTACAAAGAAAATTTCAAAGAAAAAAAGGGCGAGACCGAGTACGACACGGAGGTCCTGGTTCGCCGCAAAGGCGAGTTTATCTTTCCGGTTGACATCGATGTGAAATTCGATAACGGCGAAAAAGTTCGCGAGCACTGGGACGGGCAGGACCGCTGGGTGCGCTACATGTACCACAAAAAGGCGAAGGTCGAATCCGTGGAATTCGATCCTGACCACAAAATCTTCATCGACCGTAACAACTTCAATAACAGCTACACGGCGGAGGCGAATATGGCGCCCGCGCGAAAGCTAACGAATTACTGGACATTCATCAATCAGTTTTTCGCGCAGTTCCTGTCCTGGTGGATGGTATAGGAGAATTTCATGGCAAACCTCATAGCAAGTGCAACTCACATCGCCGGCCGCAACAAGCGTTACGTGGTCTGGTTTTATCTCATGAACCTCCTGCTCGCGCTGATCGGGAGCGTGGCGTTTAGCGCGAACGCGCATGGCATTCTCGACCACAGCCTTTATGCCGACCAACTGCTGCACGGCTTCAACCTTGGGGCTTTCATCGAATTGCTTGCCCGCCCTGAATTCGGCCCTTTGAGCACTTCGGCCATTCCTGCGGCGATGCTTGCGTTCGTGTTCTTTTTTTTGACGATGGTGTTCCTGCCGGGTGTGTTCCTGGGCTACGCTTCCGACCACAGGATTTCCCGCGATGAGTTCTACCGAACCTGCGGCCACAACGTGTGGCGATTTGTCCGGATTTTCTTTTTCTTCCTGCTGATCGCCGGACCAACTGCCGCAATCCTGTTCGGGATTCAAAAGGGGCTTCTGAAATTAGCCGATACCAGCACCTATGAGAAAGCTTACTTCTACACGCATGTTGCTTGCATGATAGTCATCTTCATCATATTAACGGCCATTCGTGCCTGGTTCGATCTTGCCGAATCGGATGTCGTCGTCAGCGACCGCTCGGCGGTGAGAAAGTCCATCGCTTCGGGATTCCGGACGACACGGCGTAACGGTGGTCGTCTTCTTGGAAGTTACGTGGTAATCGGTGTAGTTGCAGGAATTACCTTGTTCGTTGGCCTCGCACTCTGGGAAATGATTGTGCCGCCCGGTAGCGTTTTGGGAGCATTCATCGTAAGCCAGGCTATTCTGCTACTCCTGCTTGCCTCTCGCTTTTGGCAGCGTGCCGCCGCTGTCTCGTTGTATTTGCAACAACAGGCGGAAGTTCCCCTACTCGAGGCCACGCCTGTTCGCGCGCCAGTGACCGAGGTACCCGTTGCGCCGCAGGTCAGTGGAACCTAGATATCTGCTTTATGCTCGCATCCGTCCTACTGGTCTTCGCCCGGGCCAGCGGCCGTCAAACTACTTCCCCACGTAACTAACCCGCCAGATAGAGTTCGAGCCGTCGTCGGTTACGAGCAATGATCCATCTGGAGCCACGGCGATGCCCACCGGGCGACCCCAGACACTGTCGTTATTTACAACGAAGCCGGTGAGAAAGTCTTCGTACTCGCCACTTGCCTGACCGCTCTGGTGCAAGGGCACGCGGATGACTTCGTACCCAGCTCGCACGGACCGGTTCCACGATCCATGCTCGGAGGCGAATATGTCATCCTGGTATTCAGCGGGAAACTGCTTTCCTGTATAGAAAGTCATTTCGAGTGAAGCGTTGTGAGGCTGCAGCAAAACATCCGGAGTAATCACTTTGTTCTTCAGTTCTGGACGCCTCCCTTCATGGCGCGGGTCCTGGTTATCTCGCATATACCACCAGGGCCAGCCATAGAACCCACCCTCCTGCACGTGCGTGATGTAGTCGGGAACGAGGTTATCGCCGAGCCCGTCACGCTCATTTACCGAGCACCAAAGCTGGCCATCTTTGGGATTGATCGCAAGTCCCGCGCCGGGGTTACGAATTCCGTAAGCATAAATCTTCATGCCCGATCCATCGGGATTGAATTCAAGAATATCGGCACGGTTCTTCTCTTCAGGTGTTGTGTCGGGGTCGTCAACATTCGAAGCTGAACCGACAGCAACAAACATTTTCTTGCCATCCGGGCTGAATTGAATGTCGCGCGTCCAGTGTCCTCCGCCATGCGGCAAATCGGCGATGTGCTGCGGCGATCCGCTCGCCTTCAGATCCCCGTTTTTGTAGGGGAAACGTACCACCGAATCTGTGTTGCCGATGTATATCCATTTAGGATTTGGGCCGGGAGGATAAAAGTTGATACCGTACGGGCGGTTCAAGCCGGTGGCAAAAACTGAAGTCTGCTCGGGTTTTCCATCGCCGTTGATCCCTCGGAAGACGAGAATCTTGCCGGGACTGCTTTCAGCCACGAACATATCGCCGTTAGGTGCGGGGCGAATTTCGCGCGGATTCTGCAGCCCACTTGCGTAAAGCTCAACTTTGAAACCGGAGGGCGCTTGCGGCCACGCGCTCTCAGGACGTGGAACGACGTTTGGGCCATTGTCCGCAGAATGGGTGGCATATGGTTTCGGAAGATCCTGCACGGTAATTTTCCGCGCTATCCCCGGCTTCTCGTAACGATAATCGGTGAACGGCCCTAGCGGCGAATCGGCAGTGGCATTTGAGCTTTGATTCGCCGGTTCCGGAGCGGCAGCTATCATCTGCTGCAGCGAGGGAGAATGCGGCAGGGCTTTCAGGAAGCTGACAATTTCCCAACGCTCTGGTTCGGGCAGCTTCGCCCACGAAGGCATGCCATTCGCGACGCTGCCCCTAGTGATGAACCAAAATAGCTCGCCGTCACTTGCTGACTGTGTTGGACCGTGAAGTAGCCCCGGAACATTGCCGGTGCCCTGTGCGTTGCGACCATGGCAGGAGGCGCAATGCGCGGAGTAAAGCTTGGCGCCGGCTCCTTCCGCCGGTTGCTGGCCAGCATTGGGATTCTTCATCTCCTTCACCTCAGGCGGCGCGTGGTGGAAGGCAGGAGTAGTTTCCTGGGCCGTGGTCTCCTGGGAGATGACGCGCAGCAGACATAAGGCGGCGACCGGCGCGACCATTATCCGTTTCGACATCCTCCAACATACAGTTCCACATTTCCCCGCGTTTCGCATTGCGACTTTCTCCTGCTAGATCAGCTACGGTTTTGTAAAACATACTGGATGTGAATCAGTGATGTGAAGCAGCAAGAATTTCGGCGATTTGAGAATTCTCTACTGCAGTG
>Ga0335078_10000390_pt1 | contig 69442 bp, 52 predicted proteins | sample Lox_Sample_32_FD_206711 | JGI IMG/M metagenome (GOLD analysis project Ga0335078, IMG submission 206711) | Soil microbial communities from Loxahatchee National Wildlife Refuge, Florida, United States - Lox_Sample_3.2 | ecosystem: Environmental > Terrestrial > Soil > Wetlands | place: USA...
CTGCGGCGGGACGGCGGCGTCCTCCCAGCCGGGCCAGGCCGGGGCACCCGCCGGGGTGCGGCCGCTCAGGCCCGCGCCGTCCTCGCGGATGCGCCACAGGGCCCGGGCCGGCGCGCCGGTGACCACCAGCGCGTCGAGGCAGCCGGCGTCGGCGATGAGCCGCTCGGCCCCGGCGCGCGCCTCGGCCTCGGTGTCACCGGCGGTCTCCACGAACAGCCAGGACTCACCGCGCGGCAGATCCGGGACCGCCGCGGCGCCCCGGCGGGCCCGGAAGACGTCCACCAGCCGCGCGTCCATGCCCTCGGCCGCGACCGGGCGGTGCGGCAGCAGGCCGGGCACCGCGTCCGCGGCGGCCGGCATGCCGGGATAGCCGAGCACCGCCAGCGCCACCGCCTTGGGCGAGGGCACCAGCGCGACGGTCGCCCCGAGGATCATGCCGAGGGTGCCCTCGGTGCCGGCCAGGAACCGGGCGAGATCCGCGCCGTTCTCCGGCAGCAGGTGCTCCAGGGAGTAGCCGGACACCTGCCGGGTGAACCGGCCGAACTCGGTGCGGATCATGCCGAGGCGCGCCGCGACCAGGGCGTCGAGGGCGGTGCCGGCCGGCCCGGCGGCGGCCAGGCCGTCACTGCCCATCCGGCGGGCCGCCAGCCGCTCCCCCGAGGCGGTCAGCACGTCCAGGCTGACCACGTTGTCGGCCGTGCGTCCGTACCTCAGCGCCCGCGAGCCGCAGGCGTTGTTGCCGATGGAGCCGCCGATGCTCGCCCGCGCGTGGGTGGACGGATCGGGGCCGAACCGCAGCCCGTGCCCGGCCGCGGCCGCGGTGATGCCGTCCAGGATCGCGCCCGGCTCGACGACCGCGGTGCGTGCCTCGGGGTCGACCGAGAGCACCCGGTTCAGGTGCCGGGAGAAGTCCAGCACGACGCCGGAGCCGACCGAGTTGCCCGCTATGGAAGTACCGCCGCCCCGGCTGGTGACCGGCGCGCCGAGCCGCGTGGCCACGTCCAGCGCGGCGGCGGCCTCCTCCACGTGCCGGGGGAAGACCACCACGCTGGGCACGACCCGGTAGTTCGACGCGTCGGCGGAGTACTCGGCCCGGCGCCGGGCCGAGTCGTCAACCTCGCTGAGCCCGGCCCCGCGCAGCGCGGCGGTCAGGTCGCGAGGCAACACGGCGGCCGCCGTCGCGCCGCCTGTGCGTGCTGTGGTCATGCTCCCGGATGCTATCTCCCGGCGGTGGCCAGCGGCCGGGCCTGCCGGGCGGCGGGCCCGGCCCGCGGCCGTGGCGGCTGGTGCCGGGGCGGCTGGTGCCGGGGCAGCCGGATGCGGATGCCGAGGCTGTCCGGGGAGTAGCCGACGTCGGCCTCCGGCCAGTGCCCGGTGATCATGGCGAGCACCCGGCGGTTGGCGTGCAGCACGTCCATCGCCAGCGACGTCACGCCCCGCGCCTGCGCCTGGGCGACCAGCGCGCGCATCAGCGCCGAGCCGACGCCGCGGCCCTGCCAGGCGTCGGCGACCACCACGCCGATATCGGCCGTGCAGGTCTGGCCGGGGTCCCGCGGATCCCCCGCCTCGGCCTGGTCCGCGGCCATGGCGTGCCCGACGATGACGCCGCCGGCGACGGCCACCACGGCATGGACGTTGGCGGCCCGGGCGGACAGCAGGCCGAGCAGCGCGGGGGTGGGCGTGACCGGGCCGAAGAACCTCCGGTAACTGGTCTCGGCGGACAGCCCGGTGAAGAAGTCACGGAGCGCGGCCAGGTCCGCCTGGCACACCGGCCGGATCACGGCGGCGGCGCGGCCCCCGGCTCGCGTGAGCTGAGTTCCATCCATGAACCCAGAATGGCCGGTATTGCTGAGTCTGTCAACTAGACTTAGCATACGGTCATGGCACGGTCCTGGATTCTGGATTACGACTCGGCTAACTGCGCGATCGGCGCGGCCCTGGAGATTCTCGGGGAGCGGTCGACGTTCCTCGTGCTGCGCGAGGCCTTCAACGGCGTGCGCCGCTTCGACGACATGCAGCGCCGCACCGGCATGCCCCGGCAGGTACTCAGCCAGCGCCTGGCCCGCCTGGTCGCCGAAGGCCTGCTCCGCAAGGTCCCCTACCAGCAGGCCGGCCAGCGCAGCCGGGCCGAGTACCGGCTCACCGAGAAGGGCCTGGACCTCTACCCGGTGCTGGTGGCGCTGATGGAATGGGGCGACCGGTACGAGGTGGGCAGCGAAGGCCCGCAGGTCCAGCTGCGGCACCGTGACTGCGGCGAACCGGTGCGGCTGCAGCTGTCCTGCGAGGCGGGGCACGTGGTCGGGTCCGCCCGCGAGGTCACCCCTGTGCCGGGCCCGGGCGCCCGCAGGATCGCCTGACGGCCAGGCAGCTGACGGGCGTAGGGTGCTGCCATGCTGTTTCCCACCTCCCTCGTCGGGAGCTATCCGCAGCCGGACTGGCTGATCGACCGGGCCCGCCTCGCCGGGCGGTTCCCGCCCCGGGTCCGGGCCCGCGAGCTGTGGCGGGTCGACCCCGCATACCTGGAGCAGGCGCAGGACGACGCGACGGTGCTGGCCATCCGGGCCCAGGAGCAGGCCGGCCTGGACATCCTCACCGACGGGGAGATACGCCGGGAGAGCTACTCCAACCGGTTCGCGACCGCGCTGGAGGGCGTGGACATCGACAACCCCGGTACCGCGCTGGACCGCAGCGGTCACCCGAACCCGGTGCCCCGGGTCACCGGGCCGATCCGGCGGCGGCATCCGGTCGAGGTGGCGGACCTGAAGTTCCTGCGCGGGAACACCGGCCGGAGCCCCAAGACCATCAAGATCACGGTGCCCGGCCCGTTCACCATGGCGCAGCAGGCGCAGGACGACTACTACGGCAACGCCGAGTCGGTGGCCTTCGGGTACGCCGAGGCGGTCGGCGAGGAGGTCAGGGACCTGTTCGCGGCGGGCGCCGACATCGTCCAGCTGGACGAGCCCTACCTGCAGGCCCGCCCGGAGCCGGCCAAGCAGTACGGCGTGAAGGTCATCAACCGGGCCCTGGAGGAGGCGGCCGGGACCACCGCGGTCCACCTGTGCTTCGGCTACGCCGCCATCATTCACGACCGGCCCGAAGGCTATTCGTTCCTGCCCGAGCTGTCCGCCTGCCACTGCGACCAGATCTCGATCGAGACGGCGCAGTCCGGGCTCGATCCCTCCGTGCTGGCCACGCTGGACGGAAAGACCATCATCCTGGGCGTGCTGGACCTGAACGACATGACGGTCGAGTCGCCGGAGACGGTGACGGCCCGGGTCCGCCGGGCCCTGCCGTACGTGCCGCCCGGCCGCCTGGTGCTCGCCCCGGACTGCGGCATGAAGTACCTGCCGCGCGACGTCGCCTTCGGCAAGCTGACCGCGCTGACCGCGGCCGCGGCCCAACTCCGCAGCGAGCTGAGCCCCGCAGCGAGCTGAATGTAACTCGCGCTTCCCATGAGGCTGGCCGGAGAGCACAATGTTCCGGTGACCTATGGCCAGGCAGGGGCGGTGTGCCCGCAATGCGGCAGCGCCGCCGCGGTGCATTCGGTAGAGGAACTCGCGGCGATGGCCCGGAGCCGGCTGGGGCAGTCCGGACCGGGATACCAGGCGCCACCACCGGGATACCAGGCGCCGCCTGGATCTCCCCCGCCGCCACCCCCGTCGTCGGGCTTCCCGTCGGCACCGCTGACGCCCGAGTTTCCCGCGCCGCCGCCGCCTCCGCCGCCGCCGGACTATTCGGCCCCGACGCCGCCGCCGGGATACACCGGGCAGCGGCGTCCCGGCCGGTGGTCCGGCAGCAGGTCATCCGGCAGCGGGAGCAGCAGCGGCGACGACTCCATCGAGGACGCCGTGGCGGGCATGGTGATGGAGGCAGCCACGAAGTTCATCGGCCGGGCCATTGGCCGGCGCGCGCAGCGCGCCTACAACGAGCGGGTGGTGCCCGCCATGGCCGCCCGGCAGGAGGCCATGCTGCGCGAGCAGATCGCGATCGCCGAGCGGCACCCGGACCTGCGGGCCTGCCTGACCGACCAGGTGATCTTCCTGGCCGGCGGCAGCCGCGTGCTGCCGATGCCCAGCCTCGCCGGGGGGTTCACCCTCGAGCAGGCCGACGCCGTGGTGGCCCGGCTGCGGAACGGCTGACCGGGCCCGGATGCGGCCGGCCACTGCCGCGTGCGGCGGGGCCTCAGCTCGCACCCTTGCCCGTTCGGAAGAAATGTGTCTGCGGGCGCTCGAGCAGCTCGCCGCCGACGAAGGTGTCGACCTTCTCGTTGTAAAAGGCGATCATGCCGGTGATGGGCAGCAGCTGGCGGGTGGGGAAGTCGTACGCCCAGGCCAGGTCCTTGTGCACGGTGCCGCCGGCCTGGACCGACCAGTAGCCGCTGGTCGTTCCCTTGTAGGGGCACGAGGTCACGGTGCCGGTGGGGACCAGGTGCTCGAAGCGGACGTCGGTGCGGCTGAGGTAGTACCGCGTCGGCAGGCCAGTCTCGAACACCATCACCGGGGACTCCGAATCGGCCAGCACCACCCCGTCGAGCTCGACGCGCACGGGACGGTTCGAGCGCAGCGCGTCGACCCGCACGTACGGGCTGCGCGGGTGCACGAACACCTGCTCGTCCTCCTCGTACCAGGCATCCAGCGCGGCCCACTCGAAGCGGACGGTGCCGTGCAGCCCGTCGACCGCGGCCTCGGTGATCAGCCGGGCCGCGCGCGGCCGGTGCACGTCGCCGGATCCCGGAACCCGCAGCCCGTGCAGCTCGGCGACCCCGCGGCCGGTCCGCTGGGTATGTCCCTCCGGGACCAGCAGCTCGCGGTGGACGTCGGCCAGCGGAATGTAGTACTGCGGGTAGTTCGGCCATTCCCAGACGTACAAGGCCCGGGTGGTGTCGAGCACCTTGTGGCCTGCGAGGTAGGCCCGGATGCGGCGCGGCACCGGCTCGACATGGTTCACCGGGACGATCGCGGCGGGATAGTCGTTCACGGCGGCTCCTGGGCTCCTGGTGCGGTCAGGGCACGGCGGCGTCCGCCGCCGTGGTCAAGGTTCGCTTCCTGATCTCCTCGGCGACCACGCGTTCCGGCCGGTCAGCTCCGGGTTTGCCGGGCGCTTCGGCGATGGCCGCCGCGACCAGGTCGGTGTAGGCGTCCTGCCGGAGCCGGGTGATCAGGCCCTGCGCGGTGCTCTTCAGCCCGGCCTGGACCGTGGCCGCGGACAGGCCCGCCACGCCCAGCACGCCGAACAGAGCCTTGAGGAAGGCGTTACTCGACCCGTTGATGATCAGCGTGATGAGCGCGATCAGCAGGACCAGGCTAGCCGCCGCGGTGACGAGCGGGATCCACAGCGCCCGGACGGCCCGGAGCGGCGCATGCCAGTTCTGGAACACCGCGTACGGCCTGATCAGCGTGGACGGATCCTGTCCCAGGATCAGCAGCTCGTACCAGCGCCGGAGTTGCCGGTACAGGGGATCCTGGGCGTCGCGCCGCCACTCCGGGTCGCTGGCTACCGACAGCCACAGGCGCAGCGTGCCCGCCAGGGCGGGACAGCAGTACGGATTGAAATAGCCGGACAGGCGGCCGGCCAGCCTGGTCAGCTCGCTGCAGCGCTGCGGGCCGAGCAAGAACACCCAGCAGTCCGGGGTGAGCGGATCGCACTCGGCGGATGGGTCGAGCGCCCAGTAGACCTCGGCGAGCCCGCGGCCGAGCTGGTAGGCCGCGGATTGAGTGCCCGACTCGGCGGCCAGGACATCCTGGATGTGCGCGTCGAACTGGTAGATGCTCAGCGCCAGGGCCCGCCAGGCGTCCGGCACGGCCGGGGGCTCCGCATCGGCCAGGGCCGTGGCCTGCTGGTCGATGCAGTCCGTCAGACTGCGCTCCTGGCCGTCGGCCGTAAAGATGTCGACTTCCAGATCGGCCGCCAGCTTGCGCACCACGGACTGGGCCTCGATCCGCAGTTCCTCCGGGGTCCGCTCAGTGCGGAGCGGCAGCACGTAGCCTGCCCGGTTCAGCAGGCTCCCGGCCGGGGGAACCGGGCCGCCCGGCCGGTTGCGGCCGCGTACCTCGGCCATGTACCAGCCCAGGCGCAGCGCGCTGAGGACATCAGCCGCGTCCTCCGGTGCCGCCATTTCCCCTCCTGACTGAGGGGCATCCTATACGTCCAGCACGAAGCGGGCGGCCGGGCTCAGCCGGGCCAGTGTTTCGGAGCGGATGTACTTCTTCTGATCCAGTTGCTGCCCGTTGGCGCGGCGGGTGAAGTAGGAGTGCAGCGCGCGGCGCGGCTGGTCGCTGCGGTTGAGGGTGCCGCCGTGCCACAGGTGGCTGTTGAAGACGACGACGGTGCCGGCCGGCGCGATGAGCCGGACCTCGTCCGGGTGGTCGGCGGACGGGTCGGCCAGCGCCTCGCGCGCCCGCTGGGCGAACCGGTGGGAGCCGGGCACCACCCGGGTGGCGCCGTTGTCGGCGGTGAAGTCATCGAGCAGCCAGATCGAGTTGCAGACCTGGTACTCGCCGGGCGGGACCGGCCCGCCGTAGTCGGCGTGCAGCGGCTGGCGGCCGTGGCCGGGCAGCGCGGCCCGGAAGTTGAGCGAGGAGAGCTTGAAGTCGCCCAGCACGCGGGCGATGCAGGCCAGCACCCGTGGGTCGGTGAAGCAGGGATCGAAGATCGCGCCCTTGTTGACGAGATCGGCGAGCCGGTCAGCCCCGGCCTCCTGGTGCACCTCGAGGCCGGCCTGGTCGCCCTCGGCGGCGAGAAGTTCGGCCAGCCGGGCCCGGATCGCCGTCAGCTGCGCTCCGGAGAGCACGCCGGGCAGCGGCGCGTAGCCATCGCGGTCGAGCCGCTCCCTGGTCTCCGAATCAAGGCTGGCCTCGGTGGCGCCCAGCTCGGCCAGCGCGGTCGCCATGTCCATGCCTGCACCTTAGGCGATCACGCCGCCGGGGGCTTTCATCAGATGGGGTAGCGGGTGGGTTCGGTGGTGTACTGGCGGCCCGACGGGGTGGTCCACCGGAACGTGCTATCGGGAAGCTGGGCGACGTGCCATTTCGGGTGCTGCTTGACCCTATGGTCGCGGCGGCACTTCGGCCCGCCATTACACAGGCACGATCGTCCGCCCGCCTCGTAGGCGAGATTGTGCTCGAAGTCGCAGGTGGCGGCAGGTCGGCGGCAGATCGGACTGGTGCAGGTAGCGTGCCTTACCTGGGACAGGTGCCGCAGCTTGACCCCAGGGTCGTGACCCTTGGCCTCGAAGCGGTGATCGCAATTGTCGGTGGTGATGGGATCCAGGGCGACCATGAGGTCCGGCCCGGCTCCCCCGGTCCGCAGCCGCCAGACCCCGTATCCGCCCGGTGGGCCGGGCTGGCCGGTGGCCGTGAAGGCGAACCCCGGTCCGTCCCTAGCCCTGCTCGGTGGTCCTGGCTTGCCCCGTTTCCTGTGGTTCTTGGGCTCAGGCCGGGCGCAGCCGTGCCCGATGGCGTGCCCGTGCTGGTCGGTGACCGTCACGCACCAAGTGGTCGCGGGGTTACGGGCGGCGGCATTCGCCAGGTCCCGGGCCAGCCACGGGTCGACCGGGCCGATCCCGGCCAGCTCGCCGGGCCGGTCCGCCAGGCCGAGTTGCGTGGCCAGCGGGATGGTCAAGGTGATCCGGCCCGCGAACCCGGCCGGGATCACGCCAGGCCGCAGGCCAGGGGCTAGCGAGGGTCCCGGTGTATCCGGGTCGCTGCCGCCGCCATCCGGGGCACCGCTGTCCGAGCCGTCAGCGGCACCGCTGTCCGCGGCGGGCGGGGCCGGGCGGGAATCCTTATCCAGCAGCAGGTCCAGGTAGGCGCGGGCGCGCAGTTCGTCCATCGATCCGTCCAGCCCTGCCTGCCGCAGCTCATGCGCCCACGCGGTGATCCGCTGATCGGCGGCCAGCACCTCAGCCGGGGGAAGCTCGCGGCCCATCAGCGCCGCGTTACCGGAGTCCTCGGCCCACCGCTGTACCCGGGCATCGTCGGCAGCCTGCTCGCGACGCTTGCGCGCCTTGTCCGGGGCGACTTCCATCACCGCGCGGGCGATCGCGGCCCGCAGCCCGCCAGGGGTGAGCCGGCCGGCCCGGTCCAGTACCTTGGCCTCGGCGGCGCGGGCCTCGGCCGCATCCAGCGCCCGGGTGGCACCCGCGATCATCCATACCTTGGACTCGCGTAGCGTCCCGTCCAGGAACGCCGCCATGGTGCCAGGCAGCTTGACCGCCAGGTCACGGGCCAGGTCCAGCAGGTTCTCGGCCGCGCCGCGGGACTCGGCCAGCAGGCTGGCCAGCTCGGCCGCGGTGAACTCCTCCCGGTCCCTAGGCATCTGGGCCGGGCCTTCCAGTTCGCAGCCGGGCTCGGGACGCCGCCGGATGAACTCGGCGATCGCGGCGTGCTTGCGCGCGCAGGCGTGCGCCTCGAGGCGGTCCCAGGCGCTGATCGCCCCGGCCACCTCATCATCGGACGCGCCCTCGTACCGGTCATCCTCCCCGGCGGCCTCGGCGGCGAACCCGGCCAGCGCGTTACAGGCTGGCATGGTGTCCAGCAGCATCCCGGCGGCGAACCCGGCCGCCCGGCTGAGGTATTCGCCGGGCTCGCGGCGGGCCGAGCCGGGCTGGCCGGGGCCGCGCCGACCGGGGCTGATGTACTGCCCGCCGGGCAGGCCCAGCCGCGCGGCGCGGGCGGCCAGCGCGGCTTCCTCAGCGGTGACCTGGCGGCACTCGGCCACAAGCCGGGCGACGTCGTACTCCCACGGCCCGGGCAGGCCATCGGGGTCGGGCTCCTCCTCATCGGGGTCACCCGGCGGCTCATCCTGGGCGGCCGTGGCGTCACACCAGGCCAGCCACTCCTCCTCGCTCATCGGGTCCGGAGTGGGCACCGGCTCGCGCGGCTGCCCGGCGGGATCCACGTCCCAACCGGGGTCCGCAGGGGCCGGTCCATGAGGCATGCACACCACCCGTTCGGAAGAATGATTGCCTATAGAATATGATAACGAAATATGGTTCTCAGCACAACGTTATCGGCGTGTCGCGATGTTGACGGTCCGGAGGTCGGGGCGATCGAGCCGGACGGTCACTTCGTGGGGATTTGGTGTGAGAGCAGGTCCGCGGGGACGGGGACGAGGCGGGAGCGCAGGTACTCGCCCAGGCCCTTGGCCTGGGCGTCGGGGCGGGTGGTCGCGGAGACGCCGGGGGCGAGCAGGCCGTGCACGACGAAGTTGAGGGCCAGGAGGTTCGGCAGCTCGAAGCGGTCGACCTGGAGGCGGGCGGCCTCGGTGAGCAGCTCTTGGAGGCGGCTCGCGGTCAGGTACCCGCGGAGCCAGGCGTAGGCGCGGGGGCTGGTGGCCCACAGGCCCACGTTGGCGTCGCCGCCCTTGTCGCCCGAACGCGCGCCGCACACCCGCCCGAGCGGGACGTTTTCCGTCGGGCCGGCCGGGGCGGCGACGTCGGTCGGGGCAGGAGGGGCCGCGGGACCGGCCGGGGCGGAGGGGCCGGGGAGCTGGCCGCCGGGGACGGGCCCGGCCTGGTGCCCGGCCGGGGGTCGTCGCGGGTATTCATGATGCCGAACGATCTGGGTGCTTCCGTCGGGACAATGCACCTCCTGGGTGACCAGGGCGGCGGGGATCACCGCGGGCCAGTAGACGCCGAACGCGCTCGCCGCGCCGGGCGGCGCGGTGGTGTGGAATCCCGCGTAACCGGCCAGCGCGAGCTCGGTGGCGGCGTTGGAGAACGCCCGGCCCGCCTTGCGTTCGTCGGAATCCTTGACGGTGATCCGCAGGTGCGCGGTGGCCTGCTCGTTGGACGGCGCGTCCGGGTGGTCGAAGCGCAGCAGGCGGACGTCGAACTCGTCGAACTCCTCCGTGCCGCCGAGCACCTCGGTGAGCAGGGCGATGGCGTGCCCGGCCTTGTCCTCTATGTCCAGGCCGGTCAGCACCATGGTGGTGGTGTTGCGGTAGCCGCCGAGCATGTTGACCGCGACCTTGAGGGTGTCCGGCGGCGGGCTGCCCCGGGTGCCGGCCAGCGCGACCCGGTCCGGGCCTTGCTGGGTGAGCCGGATCGTGTCGAAGTGCGCGACCACGTCGGGATTGAGGTAGGCGGGATCGCCGATCTCGTAGAGCAGCTGGGCGGTGACGGTACCGACGGAGACCAGGCCGCCGGTGCCGTCGTGCTTGGTGATCACGCTGCTCCCGTCGGCGGCGACCTCGGCGATGGGGAATCCGGGGTAGCGGCGGTCGGTGATCTCCGCCAGGAAGCTGTAGTTGCCGCCGGTGGCCTGGGGCCCGCACTCGATGACGTGACCGGCGGCGACCGCGCCGGCCAGCGCGTCCCAGTCCTCGCGGCGCCAGCCGTGCCACCAGGCGGCGGGCCCGGTGACCAGGCTCGCGTCGGTGACCCGCGGGCAGATGACGACGTCCGCGCCGGCCTGCAGCGCCGCCGTGATGCCCCACCCGCCGAGGTAGGCGTTGGCGGTGACCACCGGCAGGTCCGCCTTGGCCAGCGGCAGCCCGGTGTCGGTGTTGGCGAGCTCGTGGCCCGCGGCCTGCAGGTCGCCGATGACCGGGGCCAGGTCATCACCGGTGATCCAGGCGACGCGGGCGTTCAGGCCGAGCCGCTGGGCCAGTTCGGTAATCTTGGCGGCCAGGCCCGCGGGGTTGAGGCCGCCGGCGTTGGCGACGACCTTGACGCCGCGCTCCAGGCAGGTGCCGAGCACGTCCTCCATCTGCCTCAGGAACGTGGTCGCGTAGCCGAGGCCGGGGTCCTTGCGGCGGGCCTTCCACAGGATCAGCATGGTGAGCTCGGCCAGGTAGTCGCCGGTCAGCACGTCGATCGGGCCGGAACCCTGATCTAGCATCTCCCGGGCGGCGGCGAGGCGGTCACCGTAGAACCCGGAGCAGTTCGCGATGCGGACGGGCCTAGGCACCGGCCGGCCCCCTTCCGGTGCCCGCCGCGCCGGCGAAGGCCTGGGCGATCGCCATCCACTCGGCCGCGGCCGGGCCGTCGATGACCAGCGCGAGGTCGTCGCGGTGCCTGCGCTGGGTCACCAGCAGGCAGAAGTCCAGCGCCGGGCCGGTCACGCGGTCCTCGGCGTCCTCGGGGCCCCAGATCCAGGCGGGGCCGGTCCCGGACGGCGGGGTGAGCTCGACCCGGACCGGGGCCTGCGGCGGGGTCTGGCCGTGAACGGCGTAGCTGAAGGCCCGGGCGCCGACGCCGATGTGGGCGACGTGGCGCAGCCGCTCCGTCGGCTCGCGGGTGACGCCGAGGGCGTCGGCGATGTCCTGGGTGTGCGCCCAGGTCTCCATGATCCGGGCGGTCAGCGACGACGCGGCGCTCATGGCCGGGCCGAACCACGGCAGCCGGAGCCTGGGGTCGAGCCCGGCGAACGTGCCGATCAGGTCGGCGCGGGCGGTGTCGAACCACTGGAGCAGCTGCGCGCCGCTGCGGTCGCGGAACCGGGCGGCGATGGCGTCCGGGTCGACGCCTTCGGCTGCCGCAGCGAGCTGCGCCTCGAATTCCTCCGGGCGCACCGCGGACTGGACGGTGACCTCGTCGAAGTAGGCGAGGTGGCTGACCTGGTCGGCGATGTCCCAGCCGGCCGCCGGGGTGGGCGTGTGCCAGCCGGCCTCGTCCAGGCCGGCCACCAGGGCGCGGGTGACGGCCGACTCGGCGGCGAGATCAGCGGCCAGCGCGGTCATGTCTACGGGCATGTCGTCACCCTTCCAGGACAGCCAGGATCTGGCCGGTGCTGACCTGCTCCCCCGCCTTGGCGCGCAGTTCGGCGACCACGCCGCCGGCGGGCGCGCTGACGGTCTGCTCCATCTTCATCGCCTCCAGGACCAGGAGCGGCTGACCCGCGGTGACGACCGCGCCGACTTCGGTCATGACCCGCAGCACGAGGCCGGGCATCGGGGCGAGCAGCGACCCGGTGGGCGCGGCCCGCCGCGGATCGCCGAACCGCGGCACCTCAGACAGCGCGCTCGAGCCGTCGCCGGCGTCGACGTAGGTGTCCGGGCCGACCTGGTGGACGCGGTACACGCGGCGCGTGCCGTCGATCTCCAGATCGACGCGGTCGGGGGTGGCCGCGCGGACGAGGGCCTGCACGGCGACGCCGTCGACGTCGGCGTCGACCCTGGTGCCGGCGCCGGCGTCGGCACTGGCGCCGGCACTGGCGCCGACACTGGCGCCGCGGATGCGATAGGCGACCTCGCGGGGCTGTCCGGCCGCGGTATAGGTGACGCGCTGCGGGGCGGAGAAGACGTTGCGCCAGCCGGAGGGCAGCGTGCCGAGGACCGGCGCCTCGGCCCGGTGCCGCGCCTGCCGGGCCAGCGCCGCGGCCAGCGCATGCGCCCGGGCCGTGGTGGCGCCGGGGGCCGCGGACGCGGCCAGGGCCGCGGGATCGTGCCGGATGAGGTAGCCCGTATCCGTGCCGCCGGCCAGGAACTCCGGCTCGCGCAGGATCCCCGCCAGCAGGTCTCGGTTGGTGGTCACGCCGTGGATCTCGGCCTGGGCGAGCGCGCGGGCCAGCCGCCGTGCCGCGTCGGCCCGGGTGCGGCCGTGCGCAATCACCTTGGCCAGCATCGCGTCGTAGTGCGGGCTGACCGCCGAGCCGTCGCGGAAGCCGGTGTCCACCCTGATCCCCGGGAGCTGCGGGATCGCGAAGCGGTGCAGCGTGCCGGTGGCGGGGACGAACCCGGCGGGGACATCCTCGGCGTACAGGCGGACCTCGATGGCGTGGCCGCTGATGCTCGCCTCGCGTGCCTCGCGGGGCAGCGGCTCGCCCTCGGCGATGCGCAGCTGCAGTTCCACCAGGTCCAGGCCGGTGACCTCCTCGGTGACCGGGTGCTCGACCTGCAGCCGGGTGTTCATCTCCAGGAACCAGAACGACCCGTCGCGGTCGAGCACGAGCTCCACGGTGCCCGCGCCGGTGTAGCCGACGGCCTGGCCCGCGGTGACGGCCGCGGCGGCCAGCGCGGCCCGCAGGTCCTCATCCACGGCCGGTGACGGGCACTCCTCCACGATCTTCTGGTAGCGGCGCTGGATGGAGCACTCGCGCTCGAACAGGTGGATCACGGTGCCCGCGGTGTCGCCGAGGATCTGCACCTCGACGTGCCGGGGGCCGGCGACGAAGCGCTCGGCGAACACGGTGCCGTCGCCGAACGCCGAGGCGGCCTCGCTCCGCGCGCTGGCGACCGCCCCGGCCAGTTCCGAGGCATCGGCGACCAGCCGCATGCCCCGGCCGCCGCCGCCGAACGCCGCCTTGACCAGCAGCGGGAAGCCCACCTCGCGGGCCGCTTCGGCCAGGTCGGTGTCGTCGGTGATGGTCAGGCCCGGGAGGGTGGGCACGCCGGCCTCGGCCATCATGGCCTTGGCCGTGACCTTGTCGCCCATCGCGGCGATGGTCCCGGGCGCCGGGCCGACGAAGACCAGCCCGGCGTCGGCGCAGGCCCGCGCGAACGCCGCGTTCTCCGACAGGAAGCCGTAGCCGGGGTGGACGGCGTCCGCTCCGGTCGCCGCGGCCGCCGCGATGATCAGGTCACCGCGCAGGTAGGTGTCCGCGGGCGCCGCGCCGGGCAGCCGGACCGCCTCGTCGGCTAGCGTGACGTAGGGGGCGCCGGCGTCCGGGTCGGAGTAGACGGCGACGGTGGCGATGCCGAGCGCGTGCGCGGACCGTACGATCCTGGCCGCGATCTCGCCGCGGTTGGCGATCAGGAGCCTGGTCATGGTCATCGTGGTCACATCCGGAAGACGCCGAAGCCGCGGCGGCCGGCCACGGGGCCGTTGTGCACGGCCGACAGGGCCAGGCCCAGGACGGTCCGGGTGTCACGCGGGTCGATGATGCCGTCGTCGTACAGCCGGGCGGTGACGAAGAAGGAGTGCGACTCGGCTTCGATCTGGGCCTCGATCGCGGCCGTGCGGGCCCGGTCCGCCTCCTCGTCGAACGGGCGCCCGGTGGCCGCGGCCGACGCCCGGCCGACGATGGACAGCACCCCGGCGAGCTGGGCCGCGCCCATCACGGCGAGCTTGGCGCCCGGCCAGGCGAACATGAAGCGGGGGTCGTAGGCCCGCCCGGACATGCCGTAGTTGCCCGCCCCGAACGAGGACGCCATGTTGACGGTCAGGTGCGGCACGGCCGAGTTGGTCACCGCGTTGATCATCTTCGCGCCGTCCTTGATGATGCCGCCCTGCTCGTAGCTGGCGCCGACCATGTACCCGGTCGTGTTCTGCAGGAAGATCAGCGGCGTGTCGGTCTGGTTGGCCAGCAGGATGAACTCGCTGGCCTTCTTGGCTTCCTCGCTGAACAGCACGCCCCGGTGGTTGGCCAGCACGCCGACCGGGTACCCGTGCAGCCGGGCCCAGCCGGTCACCAGCGAGGTGCCGTACAGCGGCTTGTACTCGTCGAAGCCGGACCCGTCCACCACGCGGGCCAGGATCTCGCGCGGGTCGAACGGCACCTTCACGTCGGCGGAGACGATGCCGAGGATCTCGTCCGGGTCGTATTCCGGCGGTACGGCCGGTCCCGGCGGCGGGCCTTGCTTGCGCCAGTTGATCCTGGCCATGATGTCGCGGCCGATGCGGATGGCGTCGTGCTCGTCGACGGCGAAGTAGTCCGATAGCCCGGAGACCCGCGAGTGCATCTCGGCGCCGCCCAGCGACTCGTCGCCGGATTCCTCGCCGGTGGCCATCTTGACCAGCGGCGGCCCGCCCAGGAACACCTTGGCCTGCCCGGCCACCAGGACCGAGTAGTCGCACATGCCGGGCACGTAGGCACCGCCCGCGGTCGAGTTGCCGAACACCAGCGCCACGGTCGGTATCGCCAGCCCGGACAGCTCGGTGAGCTCGTGGAAGATCCTCCCCGCCGGCACGAACAGATCCGCCTGCGTGGGCAGGTCGGCGCCGCCCGACTCCACCAGGTTCATCACCGGCAGCCGGCTGACCCGGGCGATCTCCAGCGCGCGCAGGGTCTTGCGCAGCGAGTACGGGTTCATCGCGCCGCCGCGGACGGTCGGGTCGTGCGCGATGAGCACGCACTCGACGCCGGAGATCACGCCGATGCCGGTCACCACGGTGGCCCCGACGGTGAACCCGGTGCCCCAGGCGGCGAGGGCCGACAGCTCCAGGAACGGGCTGTCCGGATCCAGCAGGAGCTCGATGCGCTCCCTTACGCCGAGCCTGCCGCGGTCGCGGTGCCGCCGCTGGTACCGCTCGCCGCCGCCGGCGATGGCCAGCTCGATCTGCTTGTCCAGTTCTTCCAGCAGGGCCAGCTGGGCGGCGCGGTTGGCGCGGTAGGTCTCGCCCTTCAGGTCGACGTGGGAGATAAGGACCGGCACCGGGGTCAGCCCTCCTTAATACGAGCGGGGCAGGCCCAGGCTGTGCTGGGCGACGTAGTTCAGGATCATCTCCCGGTTGACCGGGGCGATGCGCAGCAGCCGGGCCAGGCCCCAGTACGGCATCAGGCCGTACCCGCTGGACAGGCCGTTCCCGCCGTGCACCTGGATGGCCGCGTCCACGGCGGCGATGGCGGCCTCGGCGGCGGCGTACTTGGCCATGTTGGAGGACTCCCCGGCGGGCTGGCCGTGGTCGTGCTGCCAGGCGGCCTGCCTGGTCATCAGGGCCGCGAGCTCGGTCTCGATCTTCGCCTTGGCCAGCGGGTGCGAGACGCCCTGGTGGGCGCCGATGGGCTCGGACCAGACCTTACGCTCGGTGGCGTACCTGGCCGCGGTGCCCAGGGCATGACGCGCGACGCCGACACCGAGAGCGGCTCCGGTGATCCGTTCGGGATTGAGGCCGTGGAAGACCTGCCGGAACCCCTCCCCTTCCTCGCCCACCAGCGCGCCCGGGCCGGCCCGGACCCCGTCGAAGTGCAGGGTGAACTGGCGCTCCGGCAGCAGCAGGTCGACCGGGAGCAGGCGCCTTTCCAGGCCGGGCGCGTCGGACGGCACGATGAACAGGGACAGCCGGCCGCCGCGCTCGTCCTGGCCGGTCCGCGCGACCACCAGCAGGGCCTGCGCCTCGTCGACCCCGGAGATGTAGTGCTTGGTGCCGTTCAGCACCCAGTCTTTACCGTCTTTCGCGGCGGTCGTGGAGATCCGCAGCGTGTTGGAGCCGGCGTCGGGTTCGGTGATGGCGAACACGACCTTGACCGCGCCGCTGGCCAGGCCGGGCAGCCAGGTCCTGCGCTGCTCCGCGGTGCCGAAGCCGGAGATCATCTCGGCCGAGATCGCCGCGGAGACCAGCAGGAGCAGCAGCGGCGTCCCGGCCGCGGCGATCTCCTCGCAGACCAGGGTGAGCTCGGTGAGCCCTCCCCCGCCGCCGCCGTACTCCTCACCGATGTTCACGCCGATAAACCCGGCCTGGCCCAGGGCGGTCCACAGCTCGTCGCACGGGCGGCGTTCGGCGGCGCGCTCGGCGTAGTAACGGGGCCCGAAGCTGCCGGCGATCTCGGAGACGGCGACCCGGAGCGCGCGGTGCTCCTCGGATTCGGCAAAGTCCACGCCAGGTCTCCCCGGTTGTGACTGGTCATTCACTAGCGACCTTAGCGCCTCCATGGGGACCCTGGCTAGGGCTACTACCGGCACCTGGAACGCGACCGCCTCGGCACCGCCTGCCCCCGTAAGTGAACCCGCCCTCACTAGGCTCGGCCATTCCGCGTGAACCACCGAGAGGTTGAAGGTACCCCGGCAGAGACGGGCTGACCGGGCAGGCCGTGGCAGATCGCCGAGGCCGATCTGGAATAAGGACCGTCAATCTACGGCAGCGGCAGATCGCAGAGTTACCCAGCTCGACAGCCTGCCCTGCGCATAACAGCGGAGGTCGTTTCATTACAAGCAGTCGTTTCCCGGACCTGGCGATGAAGTTACCAAATTCGATATAGTCGATGCTCCGGGCGGCAAAGACGGGATGGCGGCGAAGGAGATCGAGAAGCCCGGTAACGAGGTGACCCGGCGTTTGATAATTGCTGGCCGACAGGTGCAAGGAGGTTATAAAAAGGTAGCTGATTCCGTTTTGGTTCGGGCCAGAGTGATAAAGAACGAGAGGTATGAGTTGCTGTCCGAAGAGAACAGCAAGATACTGACTCAGACCAGCGCGGGGACGCCGATGGGCGAGTTGCTCCGCCGGTACTGGCACCCCGTGGCTCCGTCGCTCGAGCTGCGGGAGCGCCGGGTGATGCCGGTACGGATCCTCGGCGAGGATCTGGTGCTCTTCCTCACCGCGCACGGGGTCCCGCGGCTCGTCTCCCGCCGGTGCCCGCATCGGGGGTCGGATCTGTCGTACGGATGGGTCGACCAGGACTGGATACGGTGTTCGTACCACGGCTGGGCCTTCGACGGCACGGGCCGGTGCCGCCAGATGCCGTTCGAGGAGGCCGCCGGGCGTGAGCCGAGCCCGCTGCGGGAGAAAGCAGGGCTGCGAGCGTACGCCGCGGCGATGCAGGGCGGCCTGGTCTGGGCGTATCTGGGGCCAGAGCCGGCGCCGCTAGTGCCCGCCTTCGAGCCATTCGGCTGGAAACGCGGTTTCACAGAGGTCATCTTCAGCATTCTGCCGTGCAACTGGTTCCAGTGCCATGAGAACGGCGTCGACCCAGTCCACTTTGAGTGGCTGCACTCCAACTGGACCGCGGTACTGAACCGTCAAGACTCGGCGGTCTTCGCGCCGCGTCACATCGAGATCAGCTTTGAGGAATTCGAGTTCGGATACATTTGCGGCCGGCAAGTGGAGGATGGCCCGGCCGATGCTGACGGTCCGATATTCCGCTCGAGCAGGACAGCCGACGGCGGCGTTCTATGTATATGGCCCAATGCCCTGATGACCGGGCCAACCTTCGAATGGCGCGTCCCGGTCGACGACAGGACGACATTGAACGTCACCTGGCAGTACCTGATACTGCCGCAGGACGTTCCCCCGGCACAGCAAGCGGACATCCCCTACTGGTACGCCCCTGTCACCGACGGTGGCCGCATGATCTCCTCGCACGTCCTCAATCAGGACTTCACGGCCTGGGTAGGGCAAGGCCCGATAGCGGATCGCTCCAGCGAACTCCTGGGGCGAACCGACGCGGGGATCACCAGGCTGCGGCACCGGTACATCCGGGAGGCCGAGCGGGTCGCCCGGGGCGAGGATCCACCGGGCCTGGTGCGCGACCCGGCGGCGAACGTGAACATCCAGCTTCCCGTCCGCCGCAAGGAACGCTACGTTGACGGCCTCCCACGCGAAGCACTCGAACAGGAAATCGCCGTCCAGAAGCGGCTGGGATACGCCGCAGACGGGCCCCCGTCCGTCCTGGCGGGCCGGCCGCGCCATGTACGGCGGCTGTATGAAGCCGCGATAAGCATGCCCGGGACGGCCGTGCCCACGGAATGCCGAGACTGGCAAGAAGCCCAGGCGGCCTCGGCGGCAGCTCAGGAGAGCCATGAGTAACAGGCCCATGTTGTTGTGCGAACCGTCATACCAGTCTGAGCAGAATCTGCGCGCCCGGCAGGAACTTGCCGGCTTCTGGCAGGACAGCCCGGGTACCACGGCCGCCAAACTACAGAACTTCCCCAAGTACGTATGCCGCGAAGACATTACCAAGTTCGTCGCGCGGAACGAGCTGTTCAAGCGCCAGCTGCAGGTGCAGGGAAGCATCGTCGATCTGGGGGTGGCGCGCGGCGCCAGCCTGTTCACGTGGTTCCACCTGAGCAGTGTCTACGAGCCGGTGAACTACACCCGCAAGATCATCGGTTTCGACACCTTCACGGGCATACCGCAGTTGCACGACCAGGACCACGGCGAGCAAGCCAGCGGCGACGTCCGCGCGGGCGGCTTCGCGGTAGAGCCCCAGATGAGCAAGGACATCAAGAGAGCGGCCGAGCTCCACGATCTGACCCGGTACCTGTCGCACATCGGGAAACTGGAGCTCGTAGAGGGCGATATCGAGCAAACCCTGCCGCGGTACGTACAGGATAATCCGCACCTTATGGTGTCAATGCTCAATATCGACGCAGATGTGTACGGCCCCGCCAGGACCGCCCTCGAAATTCTCAGACCGCGGATGCCGAAGGGCGCGGTGATCATCTTCGATGAGCTTGCCAGCCCGCTGTTTCCTGGGGAAACCGCAGCCGTAGCCGAGATCCTCGGCCTGGGCAACTGCAGGATCCAGCGTTTCGAATTCGCTCCTGCCCTGTCATACCTGGTGCTGGACTGAGTGCTGGTGCCGGCGTGGTCGCGGCTGAGCGCAGGCCCCCGGGCCTGACCGGTTCACGCGAGAAACCCGCTGACCAGCTTCCAAAGCCCGTCAGCGGTGATGCCCGCATTCGACTGCACCACCGAGAACCCGCCGGGCGCGTCTGGGGCGAAGCTCCGGGCCGGATCCCAGCGAGGCAAGTCGGCCTCCTCCCAGACGCAATTGCCATAGAACGCGGCAGGGCCACCGTCGAGGTGGTACCGGTCGAAGAGCCCCATGGCATCCAGGAACGTGCCGTACAGCGCATGCTCGGTCCAGGGCTGATGCCGGATCAGGTACCGGCGCCAGGCGCCTTCCCGGCGCCGGGCGCCAGACCACGGGGACCTCCTGGCGAGATACTCCTGCATGCGAAGCATCCCTTCGGTGCTTACCAGCGCGGGACACACCCCGTGGAAGCGCTTCGGGACCGGCAGCCCGAGGACGTGGCCCGCGTCCTGGTACCACCGGTGGACGGCATCTGCTGCCGCGCTCTTCTCGTCGAGCACCGTCGCCAGTGCGCGATCGCCGATGATCAGATCACCGGCTCGCACCGGCCGGGTGCACAGTACATCCGCGGCCAGCGTCAGGTAGAAATCGCCCTGAACGCGGGCAGCGATGCCGATCTTCGCCAGCTGCGGGATCATCCATCCGCGCAGATAAGGTTTCCCGGACTTCGCCGCCCCGAACTTACCGGATCCGAGTTCCGGCACCAGCTCGGAGTCGGGCAGGACCTGAAGCGACGTACCGGTGCCGGACAGCGCTTCACGTACCTGCCCCAGCTCCTGATCCGGGGCCATCACCCAGCACGTACCCAGGCCCTGGAAGAAGCGCCCGAGCGAACGCAGCAGGATTCGCGCCCGGGGCGCGTCACTGATGGTGACCGGAAGGACGGCATCGATCGTCAACATGACCGGCCGCTGTCATGCCGAGGCGGCCGGCAGCCGGCCAGTAAGCCCGTAGAACCGTATGGCGTTCTCGCCCAGTATCTGCTCCTGCTCATTGGCGGGTACGCCCTCGAACGTGCTAGAGACCATATTCCTGGAGCGCGGCCAGAACGTTCCGAAGTGCGGGTAATCGGTCGACCACATCATATTATCGACACCTATGACGTCCCGGGCCGCCACCCCGATCCTATCGTTGAGGAACGAAGCGGCCATGTTGGAATACCAGTACTCGGAAGGCTTTCTCTCGAGCGGGATGTTTCGCCAGTACCTGTTCTTCTCCCAGAGATCGTCCACCGCCTCCAGGGCCCGCGGGATCCAGCCGACCCAGGTTTCAATCAGCCCGATTTTGAGATTCGGACACGCATCAAAGATGCCTGACAGGACAAGATCGCTGAACACCGCCGCCGCTTTACCTAGCGCTACACCGAAATTCGGTGTCCGGTGATGATACTCGAGCGGCTGGGGCGTCATGCCGGCGCTCTTGCGCTGATGGGACACGGTCGCCATCTCGACGTCAGAATCCATCACTTTCTGCATGCTCAGTTCGCGCCACAGCAGGCGCTCCTCGCGCGATCGCAGTGATACGTGCATGCAGACCGGGATCCCAAGGTCTTCTGCTGTCCTGAAGAAGGCGAGGTCAGCGTGCCCTAGATGGTCGCTGCCCGTAGGCCAGCAAGGCAGGACCACCGCCACGAACCGCTGATCCGCGGCCCATTTCAGCGTGTCAATACAGTCTTCTACGCCCGTCGTCGGCAGCTGGGCGACAGGAAACAGCCGGTCTGGTGCGGCGGCGCAGAACTCTTCGCGCACGAAACGGTTGTACGCTGCTACGCCGGCCAGAACCAGCTGGCGATCCGGATCGTCAAGGAAGTGGCCCATGGGCCTTGACGTAGGGAAGATGACCTCTGCCGACACGCCATCCTGGTCCTGGTCATCGCACCTGATCACGCCGTCGAACGTTCCTTTGCGGATATCGTCGTACCTGACGCCATCGGGTCGCAGGTCATCCGCGGCCCGGCCGGGCAGCCCGGCCAGGCCGATCGTCTCTGGCTTCCTGGCGCCCGCGTACAGCCAGCCTTGTCCGCCGTTTCCGTCCTCGATGAGCTTCGGCGCACGGTCGCGGTACGCGGCGGGCAGCCATCGCTGCCACATGCCGGGAGGATCCAGGAAATGAGAATCCGCAGAGACAAGAATAGGCATCTCAGAGCCTTGATTGGACACCATCAGATCCCCTCGTAAAGGAGAGTTCGGCCAGAAACGATAGACTGTGATATTTGCGCGGCGGAATGACGCATGATCTCAGAAGATATCACCAGGGGAGGGAGCAGAACGAGGGCTGAGGTCTTAGGGAAGGGAACCACGATTTTTTTGTGGAGAAGATCGGCGGCGACAAACAATGCCAGCATGTCATCAGCGAGCTCGATCTCGAAGGCCATGCCGCAGCGCCGGAGCCTTGGCAGCCAGCCGGATATCTGGCCGAAGGCGGCCGTCAGCTCGCCTTCGAGCTTCCTCCCGGCGCTCTCGAACTGGCCGCTCGCTGCCATGCTGGTCAGCTCGGCCAGCGCAGCCTTGCCGACTTCCATGCCCAGGTGGCTTCCGCCGAACGAGGACCTGGCGTCGTGCCGGTAACCGCGCAGGGCCGCGCACCGCTCGTCTGCCCGGACCCCGACCGCTGTCACCGGGTAGATTCCGCCCGACAACGCCTTGCCCGCGACCAGGATGTCAGGCGTCACTCCCGCGCGATGGTGAGCCCAGATGAGCCCGCATCGGCCTAGCCCGCACTTGACCTCATCGAACACGAGCAGCGCGCCAACCTCGTCGCAGCGCCGCCTGACCGCGCGCAGGTAGTCGGCCCCGAGCGGCCGGACGCCATCGGTGAGCTGGACCGGCTCCAGGATGACGGCGGCAGCCCGGTGGTCGATCTCGCCCGCGAGCGCCGCGGTATCACCGGCGTGAATACGTACGACCTCGGCCGCGAGACTCGGATGTTCCCCGCCGAGGAAGCGCGCGTCCGTCATTGCCGCAGTTAGTCCGGTATGGCCGTGATATCCACCGTGCAGTCCCGCCAGGCGATTTCTCCTTGTCGAAAGCAGTGCGGTCCTCAGCGCGAAGTCATTGCCTTCGCTCCCGCTCGTGAAAAACCGCCACTGCCACGAGCCCTCGAGCATGGTCGAGGTGAGCGCCCGGGCCAGCTCGGTACGCAGCGGGCACGGGAGCTGCCAGTCCCCGATATCGACTTCGGCCAGAGCGGCGGTAAGTACCTCGATAATGAAAGCCGGCCGATGTCCGAAGGGGAATACACCGCCGCCGGACCTGAGGTCCGTATAATCCTGGCCGGCAATATCACGCAGGAAATCATCGTTTGCGCCCGCCATGGAAATAGGCGTGCCAAGCTCCAGCAACGGCCGCGAATGCTCGTCGGCAACGTTCCGGGCATAATCGGCCACGCTGCGGTGATTTTCCGGCGAGTACGCTTCGGTCTTGCCGTCCGACCACCATGCTTCCGCAGTGTTACTCACAGGTGTTTCTCCCTGTAGTTCAGCAGTGGCCGCAGACGGGCTGCGGGGTGAGCGATGTCAGCATGGCGAAGATACGCGATGACGCTCTCCAGGTTGGCGACATCAGACCAGAAACGACGATAGTTGAATGACGTGTTCGAAGCCATCTTGCCGGCCCAGCAGAGTATCACGTTCGGGTCTATTCCATAATCCGGATCGTCCCATATGTGAGGTGTTATCTCCTCGACATCCCTCACCGGGGCGCCGTGACAGCATAGGTCGTCTGCCATCGAGCTGTTCGCTCCCGTGCTGCACAGATATCCCAAGGTATGCTCGCCGCCGGTGATGAAAACCAGCCTTTCCTTGTGCAGCGGCTGCAGGCCGCGTCGTGACCTTACACCCTCTCCGACCATCTCGAAGGCAACGTGATCGACATGACGGAGCTGCTTTCCATCCGACACCACCGCAGCACTGAATCGCTGGCGGAGTATCCGGACAACCCGGTCCGCCACGAGCTGGCGATTCACGTATCCAAAATTCCGGGCGCCCATCGCGGCCCCCACGAATGCCTTTCCATCAGCGGTGGAAATATCTACTGGGAACAGCCCGTCAGCCGCGTCGTCTATCGACGCGATCCCTGAGCCGATGGAGTTCTCGGCGAGCCTGGCGTAGAAGCCAGTGCTGTTCAGATGGTCTCGGATCGGGGCCGATCCCACGTGCACGACGGCTAGAACTGCCCCTGGCTCGAGGTTGTGCGGCGGAAAATTATCCACCACGACGTAGCAGGCGACGAAGTGACCGGCCGCACTGCCCAGGCTGTTCTGGAAGGAAGCGTCCCCCTTGCCGCCTCCGAGGGCATCCAGGCTCGCTTCCCAGCTGTTGCCTTCCTCGGCTGGGCACGTGTCGGCCGAGAACTCGGCGGGACCGTCGATCGCCTTCAGCCCGTGCCTCAGGATCTCGCCGACCGGCTGCGACAAGATCTTGCGGGCGGGCGAGTGCAGGCCGACCGCGTCGATCATCTCGTCCAGGACGGACGTCAAGGCATCCGTCTTCGCGGCCTCCGGATCCAGTCGGATGCCGGTGTCGATGACGAGGTAGCCGCAGCCCATGTCCGGTGCGGCCATCGGATAGAGCCAGCCAGGCTGCGTCCTGATCACTATCCCCGCGGGAAACCCGAAGGGCTTCGGGCTCGCGTCGGCATACAGGAAGACGGGGCCGTCCAGGTAGGGCAGCCGCGCGACCCGCGTCACCCGCTGGACCATCTCCGACTCCAGCAGCGACCCGAGGAGCAGGGGGCTGACGAGGAACCGGACACCGCGGTCCGGACGATCGGCGAAACTGCCCTGGAAGCAGTCGAAGGACCTCTCGGTCATCGTCAGCACTCCAAACTCAGGGACTTCAGGACGGCTGTCATGTCCGGGACGCTGTCGCGCGGGCGGAAGAGAGCCAGCCAGGCGCCGGCCTGGAGCCGGCCGCTGAAGCCGAGCGAGATCCACCGCGCGAGCTCGTCGCTCGTCTGCCACTTCGCGCGCCAGCGTCCCATCGGGAAGAGGAGGATCAGCGACGGGAACTGGGAAAGTAGTTTGTCTGTAATTGACCGGTCATGCAATTGCTGCTCCACATCGGGCACGACGACCAAGACGACATGAAGCGAATCACTGGCCAGCTGGCTATCGACATCCTCGGCGCTGAGGGCGAATTCGATGGCGGGACCTGATGCCACTCTGGATTCGGCCTCCTGCCGATGCCCCGGTTCCAGGTGCACCTTCCCCAGCGTTCCGTCGACGGTAATCATCTGATCTTCGCGAAGGGTGCTCTCCGCGTGCTGGATGCCGATGACGCAGGGTTTGGCAAGCTCTCGCGCCACGATAGCGATATGGCACAGAATTCCGCCGTCGGAGCTGACGATCGCGGCGGCGCGGACGACCGAAGGCATCAGCTCGGGCCGTGCGGCCCCGCAGACCAGGACGCGGTCCGGCTCGCCGGATCGCCCTAGGATCGACGCCGGATCCGACACCGCTCCGCGGCACGTGCCTGGTGCGCCCGGCTCCCCGGTGAGTACCGCCGTCCCCAGGTCGGCCGGGCGGGCCGAGCCAGCGCTTTCATCCTGGTTTATCTCGGGCGGAGGCGCGGTGACCGGCCTCAACTGGACCACCCAGACCCTGCCGTGAACATCCTCCACCCACTCCACGTCCATCCCGGTGCTGTAGCCCGGGACCGGAATCGACGCGATGCGTTCCAGTTCTGCCGTCAGAGCGCCGTCCAGGCACGTGGACCGGGCGAGATCATGGGGCACCCGGACGTAGGCAAGGCCGCTTTCCTCGTCCACGAATACGACCTTCGACGCCGCGGGCTTCCGTGTGCCGTTGCCGGAAAAATCGACGGCGGAGAAGTCTCCGGGAGACGCATGCCCGAGCGGATCTACCGGATAGATCGCCAGCGGCTTGTCGCCGGTGGTGACCGCCGCGTCAGCGGGCGGCCGGCGCTCGTACCTGTCGCCGACCGTGATGCCCTGCACCAGATCGATGCCCAGGCCCCAGCTAGCCTGGATCCGCGTCTGCGGGGCCGGGGCAGGGCCCCAGCTGAACATGATCCCGCTGCGGACGGGAAAGACGGTGGCCTGGATTACCACCGCCATCCCGGCCTGGCCGCGCGGGATGCCTGCCGCCTCCTCATAAGCCAGCCGTTCCGCCGAGCCGACGCTTTCAAGGACCTCCGTGATCGCGGCCCGTATCCGTCCGGCGCCGACCGGCGCAAAGGCCGAGCGGAACATCCCCGCGTAGCTGTGCGAGGCCTGATCTTCCACCACCGCCGATGATCTGACCACGAGGTGGACGGCGCCGGCGCTATCCGCCCATCGCACGACGTGTTCCGCGACAGCCTGGAGCCACCGGGCCGGAGGAGGGCCACCATCGGGCGCCGCGGGCCGGGCCAGCACCGTGGTCGGCGGTACCCGGAGCCCGAGGGACCGGGCCAGCGCGAGGCCAGAAGCCTTCCCGCCGAAGAGAGCCGGGTCGGTTGCGTTCTCGAGTTCAGTTAGCATTCAGCCAGTCCCAGGATGTGCCGTGCGGCGCGAGCAGCCCCTGTGTTCCGGCCACGCCGTCGGGCCGATGGCATTCGAGTGGAATGAGCTCGTCCAGGTCGATGGAGAACTCGCTGGCCAGCAGCCGGATATTGCGGAGCGCCCTGCTCTGCCAGCGTCTGCGCTGCTCCTCTTCCTCCGCGGCCAGCCGGCACATGGCGACCACCGCGGCCGCTTCGGCCAGGGCCGCGGCGGAGCCGTCGGTAGCCAGGTAGAGTTCCGAGACCTTCCGGGCCAGAGCCCGCTGGGCGGCAAGCCGCGCGGCGGCCATGCGGGAGAGCTGTTCGATCTCCCCGTCCGCGAGTGATGCCAGGTAGGCCTCGAGGACCTGCCCGTCCTCGAAGGGCCGCTCCGCTAGCCCCGGTGCTTGCAGATGCCCGATCGCGTCCGCCAGCGCGTGAGACCGCTCATCATCCCAGGTTCCCCGCCCCATCTCCGCCGAGGCGGAGGTCACCAGCTCGAAGAAGTCAGTCAGGTGCGCGGACGTGAGAGGCACGAGCATGGCCATCAGCCACTCGCGGCCCCGGTCCGGGGATCCCAGAACGTCACCGAGGTATTTCCCCAGGGCATCGAATGGCACCGACCAGTTAAGAACATGAAATGCCATCAGGTCGGCCAGCAGATCTACGATGTGCCGCAGCACCACGAGCGCATTATCGGGACCCGCGATTTTACTGAGATCACTCTCTGCCGGGCGGTTAGCTAGTTCGAGCCGGGCCCGCAGGTCCATGAACTTCGATGTGAGGCTGCGGACGTACACCAGGTCCCGCACCTGGCAGGCGAACAGGTCCAGGGCGCGCTCATATTCACTTTCCCTGATTTCCAGGATCCCGGGCCGTCGGTGAACGCCCCAGGACTGGGGCTCCCCGAGGAGCACGTGAGTAAACCGCGCGGCGCCCAGGCTGTAGAGAGCCAGCTCGAGCTGAGAATTCTGCGGGAAATCAAGTTCATAATCCAGAATAATGAGCTCGCGCCATCGTGTCTCCAAAACGCCCTCCGTGCGCTCACCGTCCGGCCCAGCGAAGCAGCCCGCTGTCCCAGTTCGGCGGGATATCATACCGGGGGTACTTCTTTGTTTCCCGGAAAGCGGACCCGAAGTCATGCGCGATCTTCACTTTAGCCCTGAACCGTGCATCGTTAATCAGGTACAGGCTACGGCCGACGGACACCGGGTCAGTACCGAAATCATCCCTGTAGAGCCAGGCATCCATTGCCCTCTTGACATCCCATAGCCGATCGTTAGCCAGGTACAGGCGGCAGAAGTCCTCACTTCCGAAGATATCCGGCAGCCCGTTTCCTATCCAGACCTCGCGGAGGGCGCTGGCCATATCAGCGCTGATGGAGTTGGTCCGGGCGGCAATCAGCTGGGCAATCGCGATGCGGTCAGCGAAAGCGTCGAGGGAGCTGCTCGTCTCGATCAAGTCGGTACCATGCTGGGCGGCGGCCATCTCGCTCGCCCGCCGGCGCATCTCAGCGCGGCGTTCATTTATCTCATGCGCGGCCCTTATGATAAAGGGCAGCTCGTCGTCGAATTTCTGGAGGCGTTCGATCTCCCGGAACCTGTTCTCCGCGTCCCAGATCATTCTATTAAGCTCGCGCAGCTGTTCGTACTCGGCGAGCTTAACCATGGGGACTATGCCCGCATTATCCCACGAGCAGATCAGGGAATGGCGCTCGGCCCGGCAGATCTCTATATCACCGGCATCGGACGAGCCGGCGATCTTGAGCTCGAGAATCGTTACCCGATCGAGGATATCACCGGGCGCACGGAAATCCGGCAGCGTCGCAATCTTATTCACGAGATGCCGATATCATTCGGACGCGGGGTCCGGGGCCTCTTCCTGGTCTGATGCAGGTGGCACCGGATCCACGGCGCTGCTCTGCTTGGCCCCCCTCAGCTTCTGGATGAGCCGGGCTATCGCGATGTCGCTGGCAAGGCTCTCGGCCATTGCTGTACTCCTCGGGGTGATATCTGCCGTATGCCGATTATTATTTTGCCTTAAGTAGAGACTACTGCCTTTCCCGCGCTGTCTCCTAGACCGTGAACCGTCAGCCCTGTGCTGCCGGACTCTTTCCATCTCCAGGCCGGGCCCGACATCGCGGGCACGGCTGCGGCGGGAGCGTTGAGCGCTATCCCGTCGCGGAAATACGGCACCAGGTGCTGGTCGAACATTGAAAGAGCCGAGGCCACCGCCATGTGCATGTCGAGGTACTGGTAAGTACCGAGACGGCCTCCGAAAAGCACGCCCCGCTCCGCCCGGGCCAGGCCACGGTAGGCGGCAAGGAGAGATCGGTCTTCCGGGGTATTAACCGGGTAGAACGGCTCGTGATCGTGATCCGCATAACGCGAGTACTCACGCGCTATGACCGTCTTGTCTGCCCGGTAACTCCGCTCGGAGTGAAAATGCCTGAATTCATGCACCCGCGTGTACGGCACATCTTCGTCCGCGTAGTTCATGACGGCAGTCCCCTGGTAGTCTCCCACCGGGACGGTTTCCCATTCGAGCTCGTGGCTGCGCCAGGTGAGCGACCCGAGCTCATAGTTGAAATATCTGTCAAGTGGGCCCGTATAGACTACGGGAGTGTCTGGGCTGATACATTCGCGCATGTCGAAGTACTCGACGCCGAGCTCTATCTTGATATTAGGATGACCAGCCATACGGGCGAACCACGGCGAATAACCATCAACGGGCAGGCCCTCATAGGTGTCGTTGAAGAACCGGTTGTTATACGTATATCTGACAGGCAGGCGGGTAATTACGCTCGCGGGCAGATTACGCGGATCGGTTTGCCATTGCTTTTTCGTATAACCCCGGATGAAGGCCTCATATAGAGACCTGCCCACCAGGGATATCGCCTTGTCTTCCAGATTATCACACTTAAGCTCGCCGCAGCCGCCATCATCGCTGATAAGAGCGCGCGCTTCCGCAGGGGTCATCACCCGTCCGAAAAACGAGCAGATGGTGGCCATGTTAATCGGAAGCGAGAATACTCTTCCCGCATGTACCGTCCATACAGCGTGCTGATAGTTGGTGAAGTCGCTGAACTGCCCTACATAATCCCATACGCGCCGGTTAGACGTATGAAAAAGGTGAGCTCCGTGCCGGTGCACCTCTATGCCGGTTTCAGGATCGAGCTCCGAATAGGCAGTGCCGCCGAGATGACCCCTGCGGTCGAGGAGCAGGACCCGCCGGTCCAGTTGAGAGGCAGTGCGCTCGGCAACCGTGAGCCCGAACAGGCCTGCCCCCACCACTACCAGGTCAAATTGCCGTCTGCGACTCATACGCGATCGACACCGCCGGGCTCGGTCATGCGCGGATCGCGGTCACGCGAAGGTCCCCCTCGCGGGCGGCGAAGGTCGGCCCGTGCCGACGGGACCCGCGCTACTCTAACTGTCCATGCTTGCATTCGTAGGATCAGTCTCTTTCGGAAGAATTTTCAGGTGACGGGACCGCGCGTCCTTCGCGGCGGGCGCCGATGGGCTCGGGCGGGGTATATCTATGATGCTCTCGTCGTAATCCGGAACCGACTCGTACACGTTTATGAATTTCTGCAGATCCTGATGATAATGCTGAAGGCCAGTATCAAGAAGTGCCTGGTAGTCACGCGCCGTCTTGTCGAAAACGTCCTTGCGATGGGCACAGAATGCGCGGGTTTCCGTACTGACGAGCCTGGCGACCCGGTCTACGGAAGTGTTCTCGACAGCTATGCCGGCAAGTGATTCGAGAAACTCGATCTGGAGTCTCTTATACCGATCCGTGATCGTGCCGAATATGGCAAGGCGATCGGCATCAAGGTCGCCGCGCTGACGGATATTGTTCTCGATGTAAGGCTGGTAATAAACGTCCTTTGTCGTCTGGTGAAGGAACTCCATCACCTGCCGGATCACCTCCATCCGCGGGTCGGAGCACCTGTAGGAGTAGGTGTAAAGATCCGGGTTCACTCCCGTGACTATGCCTTCACCGAGCGCGATTTTCTCGTACCTGGTATTTCGCTGGACCCGCATCGTCTTGAAGGTAGTGGCTATGTTCCTGAGCAGGCCCTGTTCCCGTACCCCTCGTACCTGCAACTGGAACTGCGCCGGACTGTAGAGCGGATCAAGCATAATAAACCCGACAGCCACGAAGATTCCCAGTGACTGAATGTAATCGATAATCTCCTTGCCTGGGTATCCCTTCTTGTATAGCCTTCGCTGCTCGGGTACAAAGCTCTCGATGCCCGCATATATGGCCCTGAGGCCGGCCGCGTGCAGTTCGGGAAGCCGGTGCCGGATCCGACGTGCGGTCCCGAGGCGCATATCACAGCGGAAAGTGAATTTGAGCCCCCGGAGTCTTACCTTCCGCAGGAATTCATCCACGTTATCTTTGGTCTCGAAGGCAGAGTAATCTGCGAAGCTCACATCGGTCACGCCGAACTTATGCTGCAGGTACTCGATCTCGTCCAAAAGATCATCGACTGGCCGCGGAAACCATGTCGTCGGCGTGTCCTCGGTGGACAGGATGCAAAATGCGCATTTCAGCGCGCAGCCACGGCTCGCCTCGACCCAGACGGTCCCGCCCGAGGCCACGCAGCGAGCGGTCGAGTAATGGGCTGGCATCGAGAACCGCCGCGCGGACCGGTCGAGGAGGGTACGAACCGAATTCATCGTCGCCAGTTCTGGCGCCTTCGACATCAGTGCCTTGAGCATCAGGGGAAACCCCGTCTCGGCATCACCGGGACACACTATGGCACCGGGAAAACGCGCACGAAGGTCACTTCCTGCTTCGAGAGCAGTCGGTCCGCCCATGACGATCAGCGGCTTGGACCCGCCGCGCGCCGCTCGCTCCGCCAGCGCTTTCTCGAGCGCATCGATCAGATATGCCGAAGTAGGCCGCATGGACAACAGCAAGGCGTCGAGCCGTGGAGTGGTCACGATCTCCCGGAATGCCTTGTCCCGGCGGTCGAAGGCCAGGTCACGGTGGAAACTCAGGCGCAATCCCGACTCCTCGACGAGCCCGTGGAGGAGATCGAGGGCGATCGCTCTCTCGGTCAGGCCCGTCGATTCCATGCCGAGAAGGCCAACATGGGGGATCTCATTACCCGACTGAAGATAAGCGCTCATTCAATATCGTCCGCTACCTTTGACCGAATGACCCGTCACGTGATCCATCCTCCCAGTGTCGGCGGGACCACCTGTTCACGCAAGATACGCGGGCACCAGGAGCTGCTTTTCTCACCGAAACCGCAGCCTATCCGTAAATGGGCACCGCTGAACTGGACCGGACGGATGCGCGCTTGTCCCGCCGGCGGGACACTTCCCTTCGGCTTGGCCTGGCTTATGCCTGGATCCGTGCGCGGTACGCGCTCACCCGCCGTCGCGTTCCGCAAGGGCAGCCCATACGGCACGTGATAGCCCGTCGACACTCGGTTCGCCCAAGAATGCTCGCGACGGGAACGGCACGCCAAACTCGCTCTGGACCATGGATGCCAGGCTGACCGCCTGACGTGAATCTCCCCCGGCTTCCCAGTAATCGTCGTAGTCTCGGACGCTCTTGCCGATCACCTCGGCCATCAGTTCTCTGACCCTGCTCTTGACCGCATCGATATCGACCGATTGTCCTAGGCTCTCAGGAACGGACACCGATCACTCCATTCGCACCCGCAAGCGCGCCGACATCGCCGTGAAAATTCCTAGTCACCGGCCCTATCAAGGAACTCAGCTATCGTAATACGGGTGTCCAACCCGGCGCATCCCGGCCGTGGTCACTCAGATCTCGTCTTCCAGCCACGCGCAAGCCCGCTCGGCGAGCATAACGGTGGGCAGGTTCGTGTTGGCCGAGGGGATCTCGGGCATGACCGAGGCATCGGCAACCCACAGACGGTCCACCAGATGCACGCGACACCGCGCGTCGACGACCGCGCCCGCACCCGGATCCAGGCCCATGGAACAGGTACCGACCTGATGGTACGCGGACCGTACCTCCTCCCGCACCGCCGCACGCAACGCGGCGGGCTCGTCCCGGGTGCGCATTCCAAGCAGATCGCGTCCCCGCAGCAGGCCCCGCAACGGCGGGACGGCGCAGATTCGCCGGGCGGTCTCGAGGCCGTCAAGCAGCCGGTCCAGATCACCGGCCTCACGTAGCAGGCCGAGCTCGATGCGCGGTGGCTCGTCCGGCTTCGCCGAGAGGAGACTGACCCGGCCGCGGGATAGCGGCTTCATGAGGGAGGCGCACAGCCAGAAGACCGGCCCGCCGCCGGCCGGGTTGCTCGGTTGCTGCGCGTACCCGGCGAAGTGCTGGAAACCGAACCCGGAGCCGGCGTCACCGCTCCCCGCGCTCGTGATGAGCACCTGGTACTGATGCCCGCCCGCTGAGGCCGGGTCGACCGGCCATTCGGAGCTGATCCGGGGATGGTCGGTGAGGTTCATGCCGACTCCGGGCACGGGCGCGACGACGGGCACGCAGTGGCGGCGAAGCTCGCCGGGCTCCCCTATCCCGCTGCGCAGCAGGATGGCCGGGCTCCCGAATACGCCCGCGGCGAGAATCACCGCCCCGGCGAGGATCTCCTCGCCGTCCGCCAGGCGTATGCCGCACGCACGGCCCCGTCGCACCACGACCGCCTCGACGAGGGTTTCGGGCATCACCGTGAGGTTCGGGCGTGACCTGGCGCTCTGCAGGTAGGTAATCGCGGTGCTCTGCCGCTCATCTCCGATGCGGTTGAGGGGCACTGTCCCGGCGCCCACCGCGCCGAAGAGGTTGTGATCCGGCACGTATTGGTGGCCAGCATGCACGGCCGCTTCCAGGGCCGCGGCGTTGAGGGCCGTCAGGTCCGGAACCGGGGTCCTCCGGATGGCAATCGGGCCATCTGCTCCGTGGTGCGTGGCGGACGGGAAGTCCGCGTCGGCTTCCAGCGCCCTGAAGAAGGGCAGGACCTCGGCAGCCGACCAGCCGGGGTTGCCTCCGTCCGCCCAGGCGTCGTAATCGCCAGCCTGACCGCGCAGCGCGACGGCCGCGTTGGTAGCCGAGCAGCCGCCCGTCACGCGTCCGCGCGGCTGGCCGATTCGCCGGCCCAGAACGGTCTCCTCGGCGTGGTAGCCCCAGTCGTGACTGTAGGTGGGCAGCCTAGCGTCCCGCAGATCGGCGGGGAGGGTGCCCGGATCGGCATAGTCGGGCCCTGCCTCGACCAGGAGGACGCGGCGTGCCTGGCCGGCGCTCAGCCGCCCGGCCAGCACGCATCCCGCCGACCCGGCGCCGACCACGACAGCGTCATAGGGCTGCCTCACTCCGCCACGCCAATTCGCCGCGTATCAAGGTAAACCGGAATCACCGATCTTCCGCAGCCCTTTCGCTATGCCTGGTAATTTATCCCGGCCTCGGAAACAGGCCAGAGCTTCATTCCGTATCGAAGTCTATCGATTCCGGCACCGCCGCCGGCAAGAGCTGAAACCGCCGGGTAGGTCCTCATTACCCGCACGGCCCGCCACCGCGGCAGACCGCTATCGGCCATCGCCGGCCCGGGGCAGCGGCGTCTCCAGGCAGGCGCGATTGCCGCTTGCCGCTCGAGAGCGGCACCCCGGGCCGTACGGTAGCCTTGACCCGTTACGGCGCCCGGTATAGCCGGTGCAAGCTGGTCTGATCACGGAGCGGACTGGTCTGCCAGGAAGCATGAGGACGCGTAAGGAGAACTTCGATGAGTGACAAGCAGTCTGAGCAAGGGCAGCCCTCTGACGAACTCCCGTCCCTTGTCCACCTGCCGGAGCCCTGGTCTGCGGTTCCGATCGCGGTGGTCGTGCCCACGTACAACGAGGCGGGCAACCTGCCCAAGCTGGCGAGCAGGATCTTTGCCCTCGGACTGACGAATCTCCGCCTCATAGTGGTTGATGACAATTCCCCTGACGGGACGGGGCAGGTCGCCGACGAACTCGCCGCGGCACATAACTCGGTTCGCGCCGATTCTATGGTCGTTATTCACCGGCCGGCGAAAGGCGGAATCGGCCTAGCTCACCTGACCGGCATGAAGGAAGCGATCGCCCGGGATGACCAATTTATCGTTCAGATGGATGCCGATCTGAGCCACCAGCCGGAAGCTATCCCTGGAATGGTCGGGACGCTGCTCTCCACAAATGCGGACCTGGTCATCGGCAGCCGATATATCGCGAGCGGTTCCTTGTCCAAGAACTGGCGCCTGTACCGGCGCCTGCTGAGCCGGGGCGGAAGCTTGTATGTCAACGCCATCACGCACATGCGAATCGCGGATACGACAGGCGGCTTCAAGGTATGGCGCGCCGGGACGTTGAAGTCGATTGACCTCGCCGAGGTCCGCAGGATGGGATTCAGCTTCCAGATCGAGATGAATTACCGTGCCCTCGAGTCAGGGGCGAAGATCGTCGAGGTTCCGATCCACTTCAGTGACCGCTATACCGGGTCGAGCAAGATAACTCTCGGCATTCAGGTCGAAGGCCTCTGGGTTCCGTTCGAGCTCAGGCTCGCCTCCCGGAAGAACCGCCGGCATTAAGCTAGTGCCGCCCGGCTCGCGGCGCTCAGGTATTTCGTTCAGATCCTGGTAGATCGCGTGGACGAGCCGTCGCTTACGGGTCCAGTCGGCCGTCCGGGCCAGCAGTCCGCTAGCGGCGAACGCCACGGTAACGCCGGCGTCCAGGTCCGAGAACACCAGCGAAGAATGCGCGCCGGTGTGGCCGACGACGGCCGTGCCGTTTGGCAGCCCGAACGGCAGGGGGTCCACGCAGCAACCGAGGCTCCAGTGGATGTTGACTCCCTGATAGACGGGGTCTGCGAGCTCGGTCCTGAGCGGCATGATCATATGCTTGCGCAGGTGGCCGGGGATCAGCGCGGGATTCCGCCACCCCGCGATGCACTCCAGCACGCGCGCGAGTTCGTGCATCGGTCCCCACGTGCCGAGACCCGGCCAGCGGCGGTCGCGGTACACGGGGCTGTCGAGCGCACCACGTCGCGCGGCATCGCCCTCGCTGACCACCCACGACTCCGCGAGCTCTGGTGAGGTTGCCGTGTCCAGGCGCAGGTACGTGCTGCTCATGCCCAGTGGTTCCATGACCCGGTCACGGACGATCTCCTCGTATGCGCGCCCGGTGAGGCGCTGCATCATCTCGGCAAGAATCAGCCAGTTCGCCAGAGCCGTGTATGCCACACTTTCCCCGGGGCGGCCGTCCAGCGGCTGGCCGCAGACCATGGCCACCGCGTCGCCCCAATCGGCCACCAGCATGCGGTTGTCGGTCTCGGGGTCATGCATCCCGTCAGCTTTCCAGCGCAGGCCAACTCCGCGGTAGGGCACGGTGTGCGTGAGGAGGTCCGCGATGGTGACCGAGGACTTCCCGCCCGCCGCGTACTCGGGGATCGTGTCGGCGACACGGCCGGACTCATTCAGCCGCGCATCGGTAAGTTCCTGAAGGAAGGCGACGAGCACGAGCGGCTTCGCGCAGCAGACCCATCGCTGGAGGGTCTGCGTGGTCATCGCGCTGGTACGGTTGCGCGCCCCAACTGCCACGTCGAGCAGTATTTCGCCATGCCGTGACACGTATACCTGGCTGCCGGTCCGGTCTCCCACGAAATCCTGGCTGGCCAGCACGGTCATGGTCGCCTGGAAGTCACTCATCGCGTCTCCACCATCCGGCATGCTCCTTATCTGGCGTCGCCGTGACCGCGCCTGACCGCACGGCCGAGGAGATCACCGCCCGGAGAGCCGCCTCCGCAGGGCTGTCACCCAGGCCGGCACCCCATCGAACCGCATCCGCCGACATACCCTGGACCAGGCAGAAATGCCGCGAGCCCGCCGGAGAGCGGCTCTCCTGCAGGTGGCAGGCGAGCACTTTGACCTCGGCCCCGTGCCCGAGCAGGAGTTCGGCCGCGGCCGCGGCGAGGTCCGGCCCGCCTCCGGTGAGCCAGGCTGGCGGCCCGTCCAGGGTCAGCTCGGCGGATATCTCGCATTGGCCGGCACGGCACTCCTCCCGGACCCCGGTGACGCCCACGCGGTCGCTGACCATGTACTCTCGCGTGAACAGATTCCACAGCTCGTCGCCGCTGAGCTCTTTCCCGCTGGCGTCGGAGGCTGTCTGCACCGTGGCGGCGAAGTCGATCTGGACTGCCCGGGGCAGCCGAACGCCGCGCTGGCTTTCGAGCAGGTAGGCGATACCGCCCTTGCCCGACTGGCTGTTGACGCGGACCACGGCGTCATAGGTACGGCCGACGTCGCCGGGATCGATCGGCAGGTAAGGGACATCCCACTGCTCCGCCCCTGACCCGCCGGCGGTGGCGCGGGAAAGTCCTTTGCGGATGGCGTCCTGATGGGTGCCCGAGAAAGCGGTGTAAACCAGGTCACCGACGTACGGATGCCGCGGGTGTACCGGCAGCCGCGTGCAGTACTCGACCGTCCGCCGCACGTCGTCAATGGCTGATACGTCGATCATCGGATCGACGCCCTGGGAAAAAGCATTGAGGGCGAGCGTGATGAGATCGACGTTGCCGGTCCGCTCTCCGTTGCCGAACAGGCATCCCTCGACGCGCTGCGCTCCGGCTAGCATCGCCAGTTCGGCGGCCGCGACGCCGGTGCCCCTGTCGTTGTGCGGGTGGACGGACAAGATGACCCGGTCGCGCCTGGCCAGGTTCTGGTGCATGTACTCGATCTGGTCGGCATAGACGTTCGGCGTCGCGATCTCCACCGTGGCAGGCAGGTTGTGCACGACCGGGCGGTCGCGGCTCGCGTCCCACCGTTCTGTCAGGGTGTTGCACACCTCCAGCACGTAGTCGGGCTCGGTCAGGTTGAACACCTCGGGAGAGAACTCGAAACGCAGGCTCGACGAGGGCGCGGCGTCCGCGCGCCGCATCATCTGGTCCGCGGCACGCACGATCATGCCGAGCACCCCGCCCCGGCTGGCCCCGAGGACCACCGACCGCCAGGTGGGCGCGGTGGGCGCGCATAGGTGGATAAGGGCTTTCCTGGCGCCTGTCATCGCCTCGAACGTACGGTCGATGAGCTCGGGGCGGGCCGGGGTGAAGACGCTGATCGTGACATCATCGGGAAAGGCAGGATCAAGGCACAGCCGCCTGGCGAAATCGAAGTCCGCCTGGCTGGCCGACGGATAACCGATCTCGATCTCCTTGAACCCCATCTCGACCAGCAGGGTGAAGAGCACGAATTTGCGATCGGGATCCATCGGCTCGGCTAGCGCCTGGTTGCCGTCGCGCAGGTCCACGGAAACCCACAATGGCGCGGCCTCGAGCCGGCGATCGGGCCAGGTCCGCCCGACGCGCGGGATGTCCACCCGGTCGAAGACCGGCCTGTACCTGTGACATGGCATGGGGCTCGGACGCTGCGGATTCCACCACGGCTGCACGGCATCCGCGGGGTTACGGTCGGCAGGCCGGGCGTTCATGGGATCACCTCTCTCGTGGGCAGTATGTCTCCGGGTGCTGCCCGAGGACTGCCGGCCAGCGCGCTGATAAGTTCGAGCTGCTCGATCTTCGCCCGGTGTGACGGCGCGGCCAGTCCGACTATCACGGTGTCGACACCTGCCTCCCGGTAATCGGACAGCCTCTGGCGCACGCGTGCGGGCGGGCCGCAGGCAGCCATCGCATCGACCAGGCCGTCATCGACCGCCGCCACCGCCCCGCCGACGTCTCCGGCGAGGTAGGAATCCTGCACCTGGGCCGCGGCGCGCCCGAAGCCGAGGCGGACGGCGAGACGGTTGTAGAAGTTGGCGGTGCGTGAACCCATACCGCCGAGGTAGACAGCCAGCATGGGGCGGACGAGGTCGCGGGCAAGATCCTCGTCGTCGTCCACGCAGCACAGGACCATCACGCTGGTGCTGAACGCCGCAAGGGAGCGGCGCGCCCTGTCCGCGCCCTCCTCGAGCCACGAACGGGCCAGCGCCATGTACTCCGGCGGGCAGTGGATCGCGATCCAGCCGTCGGCCAGTTCGCCGGCCAGCGCAACGGACTTGGGGCCGAGTCCGGCCAGATGCACCGGCAGCTGGTTCGGCGGGGTGGGGAAGGCCAGCGGTTCCACGTGATGCCTGCCAGCGGGCGCCGGAAGCGCGATGTACTGGCCCGTGTAGCGGATGGGCTCACCCGCGAGCGCCATGCGGACAATCGCGAGATACTCCCGCATGACGGACAGCGGCCGCTGGTAGGAATACCCGTGCCAGCCCTCGACGACCTGTGGTCCCGATACGCCGAGGCCGAGGCTGAACCGGCCGCGGGACAGGCCGTCCAGCGTGACGGCAGCGGCTGCCATGGCTACCGCACTTCGTGCGGTGATCTGAGCTACCGCGCAGCCGAGCCCTATGCTGGCGGTATGGCTGCCGATCCAGCCCAGCTCGGCAAACGGGTCCGTGACGTGAATCTCCGGCACCCATATCGCCTCGTAACCACATCGTTCCGCGGCCTGGGCCAGCTCGATGCGCTCCCTGGGTGCCGGGTTGGCCGCATTAACCGCTCCGATCGCGAACGCCAGCCGCATCCTGGTCATCTCTTCTCGGGGCCGGCCGGGCCTGATGCCTGGGACAGCTCGTCGACGCGCGCGGCTACTCCCGCCACGGTGGGATCTACGAAAAAGCGCCGCATCGGAAGCCGGATACCGAATCGCTTGCGCAAGAACGCGATGAGCTGCACGGCGACGAGCGAGTTACCGCCGATATCGAAGAAATCTTCATCCGGACCGACCGCGGGCCTGCCGAGCAGTTCGCCGAAGATCTCCGCGACCGCTTTCTCCCGCTCCGAGCCCGGCGCTGCGCCATTGCCTGACGGCGCTTCGGCGGGCTGGGCCGGGGCGGGCGGCGCGAGGTCTTCCGCCACCGCCCGGTAGTCGACGTGGCGGCTATCCGCGATCAGCTCAGTAAGCGGTTTGGCCGACACCACCACCTGGGGTGCGATGCCCTCCTGGAGCAGCCGCCGGAAAGCGTCCGCTCCTGCCGATGGGCTGATCGTGCCGTCCTCGTCCGCGGGGGACGACGGCGCGGGCGGGACGTTCGTGACCGCCTCGGTCACCGCCGCGCGATCGACCTTCCGCACGGCAAAGTCATCGACGCTCAGCAGTTCGCGGCCGACCTCGTCGTACAGCGTCAGGTCGACCGCGGCCATCTCCCCGGTTCCCGGATCCCGGTAGCGAAGATGACTCCACACGGTCCCCGGTAGCCCCTGCAGCACCACCACGGCGCCGTATCCGAAGGGCAGGTACCCGTCTCTGGTGCCTGACCAGGCCGCCATCACCGCCTGATCCATCATGGCGGGCTGGATCGTCCACGGATGCGGGTCGGGGCCGGGGTCTTTCCTCGCCATCAGCAGCGCGAGTTCCTCCCCCTGGCCTTGATGGACACGAACCAGGTTCCCCCAGTGAGCGCCGACGGTGACCAGCCCGGATCCGGATGACGAGAGACGATCACCCGAGACCACGCCAAGCGAGCAGCGTTCGCGGATCGCGGCCAGGTCGGCGATTTGATCCGCAGGCGCGGGTACCCAGGCGCCAACGCCTCGCGCGTTGACGCGGGTGATACCGTCCGCCACGCTGAGGACTTCGAGCTCCATGCCGTCGGCCGTGGGCGTCACGCTGACCCGCAGCTCGGCGGAGGTTCCGTCCGGCACCGCCAGCGGCTGGGCGATGACCAGGTCGCTGATGCGGACGGCGTGCCCCGGGCCTGGAGACGGGCAGCATGCCTCGAAGGCGCACCGGGCGACCTCGAGGTAGGCCGTCCCGGGCAGGACAGGGACCCCGGCGACGCGGTGCTCCGCGAGAAGCCAGTGCGTGGCGGGTGACACGATCCCCGAGCACCAGGCCGGCTCGCCCTCCTCGGTCAGGTGAAGCTCGGTGAGCAGGCCGTGCCTGATCGGGATGATGCGCTGCCCCCGCTGAAGGGCGCGGAACGCCGCGGGCGCCGCCACCTCAGCGGCCATGCCGACCTTGCTCCAGGCGCTCCAGTTCACCGACACGACCCTGGCGTTCCAGCCGTGGTCGCTGGCGGCGTGCGCGTCGAGGAAGGCGTTGGCCGCGCAGTAGTCCACCTGCCCGAAGCCGCCCGCGATGGCCGCTACCGAAGAGCACAGGACGACGAAGTCGAGAACATCACCGGCGAAGGCGTCGCGCAGCGCGAGGGTTCCTGAGATCTTCGGCCGGAGCACGTCCCGCGCGGCAGCCTGGTCCTTGATCTCGGCCATTCCGCCGCCCGGGACTCCAGCCGCGTGGATGATGCCGTCGAGCCGGCCGCAGCGAGCAAGCGCCTCGTCGCGCAGGGCGCGGGCAGCCGCGGGGTCTGTGACGTCCGCTGGGATGACGTGCACTCGCGCACCGGCGTCCTCCATCCGGCGGATCGCCTCGATCGCCCGTCTCGCCCTGGCCGAGGCCACCGCAGCAGCCGGATCGTCCCAGTGCTGGCGCGACGGCAGTCCTGCACGCGACGTCAGGACCAGCGTCGCCTTGAACCTTGTGGCCAGATACTCGGCGATGCTGATCCCGATGCCGCCGAGCCCGCCCGTGATCAGGTAGGCACCGTGCTCGCGGAGGGCCGGCATGTCATCTGCCAGATCCGGACCGGCAAGCTCCTCGAACTGCCGGCGCCAGCGGCGGCCGTTGCGCAATGCCACCAGGGGCTCGTCCGAGGGACGCAGTTCCGCCTCCGGCACGCAGATCTCATCCAGGAGAACCGCCATCAGCGTCCGGCGACCGGTCCGGCAGGCCCGCACCAGGAAATCGGGATCCACATCGATGTGCCGCGAGCTCAGCCACGGGAACTCCTGCGGGAGGACTTTTACCGCGCCGGCCAGGCTGGCATGCTCCGGCCGGGCCAGATCGCCGCCAACCACCTCGTAGCTGCCTGCGGTGATCACATCAAGCCGCACGCTGCTGTCGGGCACCGTTTGCGCCATCGCCTGCACCAGGGACAGGACGCTGAAGAACCCGTTCTCCTGGGCGAGCCATACTTCCCCGGCGGTGCCAGCCGGGCGGTCCGGCACGGTCCAGCAATGGACGATCAGCTCAGGAGCGAAGCCACGCGCGGCCAGGTCGGCGAGCAGGGCCGCGTAGTCTTCGCGGCTCGCCGGGCGGACGCGGTAGCACGACCCGCCCGGCTCATAGCGGGTACCGCGGCGGACGCACACCACGTCCGTTCCCCGCGCGGCGAGCTCGCCGGCGATGAGATCGCCGTCATCAGCCAGCACGAGAGCCCGAGACACCTGCCGGCGCCTGCCGCACGGTGCCAGCTGCCGCCAGGCCGGGATGGCCAGCCGCTCATGGCGCGCACCGGACGCGCCCTGCTGACCAGCTGTCGCCTCAGCGGAACCCGGGACCTCGCGGTCGGGGAGGACCCAGCATCGCTGGCGCTCCCATGGATAGGTTGGCAGCGGCACCCGGTTTCCCGGCGCTCCGATCGCCGCGGCGGCCAGCTCGCATCCGGCGGCCCACAGTCTCCCCGTCGCGGCGGCAAGCGTCCGCATGCCGTCGCCTGGCTCACCGGGGCCAGGCAGGCACGGCACCGCGACATGCCCGCGGCGGCGCATCCGGACCAGGCCGCTTAGCTGCCGCCCGGGCCCGCATTCGAGGAACAGCATGCTGCCCGAGCCGGCCACGGTATTCACGCAGTCACCGAAACGGACGGCCTCGCGAAGATGCCGTGTCCAGTAGGTGGGGTCGGCCGCATCCGCCGCGGTGATCCAGCCGCCCGTGACGTTCGAGGCGAACGGTATCTGCGGCGCCCTCAGCTCGACGCCGGCGACGACCTCGCGGAAGGCGGACAGGACCGGATCCATCATGGCGGAGTGGAAGGCGCGTGTCGTCCGCAGCCGGCGTACGGCAACCTCAGCCTCGCCGAGGATCCCGGCAAGCTCATCGATCACGCTCGCCGGCCCCGACACCACGCATGCGCCCGGCCCGTTCACGGCGGCCACCGAGGCTCCGTCCGGGAGCAGCGCGAGCAGCTCGTCCTCATCCAGCTGGACGGCGATCATCGCACCTGGCGGCAGGCCCTGGATCAGGTTCCCGCGTGTCGCGACGACGCGGAGCGCGTCGGATAGCGTGAACACGCCCGCGCATGTCGCGGCGACATACTCCCCGATACTGTGCCCGATCATGGCCCGAGGCGTCAGGCCGCGGGATCGCCACAGTTCCGCCAGGGCGTACTCCACGGTGAACAGCACAGGCTGGGTGAGCACGGTCTGGCGAAGCGCCTCGTCGCTGCCGTCGGTCCGGGTCAGCAGCTCCTTCAGGTCCGCGCCGCCTGCGGCGGCGCCGTACTCGCGCAGCAGCGAGCAGCACGTGTCAACCGCGTCCCGGTACACGGACTCCGTCGCGTAAAGATCGGCTCCCATCCCCGGGTACTGTGCTCCCTGGCCGGGGAACATGAGCACGACCCCGGGGACGTCCCGGCCGACGGAGCCGCTGATGTGCCGGTTGGCATCACGAAGCCCTTTCGCCGCGTCTGCCGCGTCCGCGGCCACGACGGCCAGGCGCTCGGGCAGCTCCTGACGTCCCACTCGCAGCGTGTAGGCGACGTCAGCGAGATCGCCGCCTCGTTCCTGCGCGGCCGTCTCCAGGTGGCTGGCCAGAGCGGAAACCGATGCGGCCAGCGCCGTCCGGGTCTTGGCGCTCAGCTGGATCAGATGGCAACCCGGCCCGGCTGCGGCGGCCGTCATCCGTGTCGGTGCCTCCTCGAGGATGACGTGCGCGTTGGTGCCGCCCATCCCGAAGGAGCTGACCGCGGCGCGGCGCGGCGCGCCCTCGACGGGGTCCCATACCGACGGCGCGGTGTTGACGAAGAAGGGATTGTCCCCGAGGTCGATCTCCGGGTTCGCCGTCTCATAGTTAAGGCTCGGCGGGATGATTCCGTGCCTTAGCGCGAGAGCGGCCTTGAGGAGGCCGACGATACCCGCGGCCGACCCCAGGTGCCCGACGTTGGTCTTGACCGAACCGATAGCGCACCAGCCGCGGTCGGCGCTGTGCCGCCGGTAGGCGCTGGTCAAGGCGGCCACTTCAATGGGATCGCCCAGGACAGTACCGGTGCCGTGGGCCTCAACGAAGCCGATGGTACGCGGGTTGACTCCCGCGACGCTCAACGCCTGCGTGATCACGGCGGCCTGCCCCTGCTGGCTGGGCGCCGTGAACCCCGCCTTGGTATCGCCGTCGTTGTTTATCGCGTTCCCGACGATCACGGCGCGTATGTCGTCGCCGGCCGCGATGGCGTCGGACAAGGGCCGGAGCACCACCACCGCCCCGCCGCTGGCCCACACCGTCCCGGTAGCGCCCGCGTCGAACGCGCGGCAGTGCCCGTCCCGGGAATTCACACCTCCTTCCACATAGAGGTACCCATGGCCGAGCGGAAGCTCCAGGTTGGCGGCGCCGGCCAGGGACATGTCGCATTCGCCGTTGCGAAGTGCCTCGCATGCGAGGTGGACAGCCACCAGCGACGTGGAGCAGGCCGTGTGGACGGTCAGGCTCGGTCCGCGCAGGCCGAGCAGGTACGAGGTCAGCGTGGCGACGTAGTCCGGGTGGGAGCTGACGGCAAGCCCGACCACGCCCGCCCGGGCCGCGGCCGCATGGTTACGCCTGACGTTACGCCACTGGTAGGCGTCTTCGCCCGAGCCAGCGTAGACGCCGATGTCGCCGTCGTAACGGCGCGGATCGTGACCGCTGTCCTCCAGCGCCGTGTAAGCCAGTTCGAGGAAGAGCCGGTGCTGCGGGTCGCGCGACTCGGCCTCGGCTGCCGACATTCCGAACATTCCGGCGTCGAAATGCTCAGGCTCCGCGAGTACCGCGCTGGCCGGCACGAAGTCCGGATCGTCCAGCACGTCACGCGGGACGCCCAGGGCGGCCTGCTCCTCTAGCGTGCCGGCGCGAATCGACTCCACGCCCGCAACCAGGTTGCGCCAGAACTGATCGGTATTGCCCGCGCCGGGGACCCGGCAGGCCATCCCGATGATGGCGATCGGCTCCACGTCGTCAGTCCTGGTAAAGGTCATCGGCTCGCCTCTCCTTCATCTGTCCGGCCGGCGGGATGACGCACGCTGTCGTCGCATCTGACCGCGCCGGTCGGCGTCAAGCAGCGTGCTCGCCGCTCCGCCAGCCAGATGCCCGGCGAGATCACGGATCGTCGGGAAGCGAAAGAAGTCGACGACAGGGAGCTGCCGCCCGAGCGCGCGCATCAGCCTCGAACGCACCTCGATGATGGCCATCGAATTGCCGCCGATCTCGAAAAAGCTGTCGTTCCTGCGGATCCTCGGTACTCCGAGCACCTCACGCCAGATCGCCTGGATCGCTTGCTCCAGGCCGTCTTCCGGCAGGTCGTCCGATGCTGGCCCCAGGCCGGCGCGCCGGGGCTCGGGCAGCCTGCTCCGGTCCACCTTCCCTGCCGCCGTGACCGGCAGTACCCGCAAGACCGTGACGCTGGACGGCACGGCGTACGGCGGGAGCTTGGTACGCAGGTGCCGGATCACGTCGGACCCCGCGACCGCGGGCGTGCCCACGATGTAGGCGTGCAACGTCGGCGTGCCCTGGTGTTCGCAATGGCGCACGGCCGCCTGCTCGACATCGGGATAAGCCCGCAACGCGGCCTCTACTTCGCCGAGCTCGACGCGGAAGCCGCGTACCTTGACCTGATCGTCGGCCCTGCCCGCCAAGATGACCTCCCCGGACGGGCCGTAGCGGCCAAGGTCGCCGGTACGGAAGACTCGCCCCGGGCCCGCGCCGGGCAGCGCGCCGGAGTACCGGCCGCCGGGGGGCTGACCCAGGTAACCCTCCGACAGGTGAAGGCTCCGGACGACCACCTCGCCCAGCTCGCCCACGGCGGCCGGCCTGCCGCAGACGCTCATGACCAGTAGCTGCACTCCGTCTATGCCCTGGCCGACCGGAACCGGCACCGCGCCCGGGGATGCTGGCGTTGGCCGGCCTTGCGGCGTGTGCACCTCGAAGGACGCGTGTGCCTGAGGAGTCTCCGTCGTACCGTAGAAGTTCAGCACCCTGGCCCCGGGCGCGAGCGAATGCAGGGTAGCGACGTCATCCGTGGTGAGCTGATCGCCGGCCACCGCGACCAGCCGGAGCGCCTCGAGCACGTGCGGACCATCCGCTCCGGCGGCCAGCATCCGGACGAGCTGAGGAGTCACGTGCGCGATCGTCACTTGCTGGTCGGCCAGCCAGCCCCGCAGCCGGGACGGATCCCCCAGCTCCGCGGGACCCGGGACCATCAATCTCCCGCCGCAGGTCAGCGGGGTGAACATATCGCGCAGCAGCGGATCATGCGTCAGGCCCGCGAGCATCGCAAACCGCTCGCCCGGCCCGAGGCCGAAGGAGGACCGGTACCAGTTCAGGAAGTGAACGAGCGGGGCCTCGGTGGTGGCGATAGCCTTCGGCTCGCCTGTCGCGCCCGAGGTGAAGCCGAGGTAGCCACGATCCGCCGCGTCGACGTCGGCACCGGCTCCGGTCACGGACGAGGCAAGATCACCCGCGCCGAGTACAGGCAGCGCGCCCCCCGGCTCCGGGACGGCCATGTCCTGGCCGCAGCGGACCACTGCCGCGGGCCTGACGGCCGACAGGCGCCGGCCCAGCACGCCGTCGGACAGCTCGCGATCCAGGATCGCCCACCTGGCGCCGACTGACAGTATCCCCAGCAGGACAGGCGGCAGCAGGGCGGTCCGGCGGGCGAGGACGGCGACGACATCTCCGGCCCGGATACTCGCGTCGCGCAGGCCCGCGGCCGTGGAATCGATGATGCGCAGGACATCGCCGTAGCGAAGGACCTGGTCGTCATCCTGGACAGCTACCGAGTCCGGCGCGGCACGTCCCGTCGCGCGAACCTGCTCGAGAAGGCCCGGGGTGCTGGGTACCTCGCTGGTCAGGCCGGCGGACCAGTCGGGCAGGCGGGTCCTGTCCGGCCGGGCGCTGCTCTCGCCCACGTTCCGCCGCGGGTGGGCCACGAGTTCGAGCAGCAAGTGCGCGTAGCTCTCCAGCAGGGCCTGGATGCGCTGGCCGTCGTACAGGTCGCTGTTGTACACGGCATCAAGACGCAGGTCGTCTCCCTGCCGGATGGCGTAGAGGGTCAGGTCGACGAGAGAGCCAGGTATGCCTGCCTGCCGCGGGCGCGCCACCAGGCCGGGGAGTTCCAGACGGGCCTCGGGGAAGTTATAGACGTTGAACATCACCTGGTACAGCGGGTTGCGGGTCAGGTCGCGGCCACCGCCCAGCTGCTCGATGATCCGTTCGAGAGGGGCGTCGGCGTGCTGGCGGGCCGATGCCAGCTCCGCCTTGCAGCGCTGTATGTGCTCCGCGAACGCGGCATGATCGCCGACGGCGAGCCGCAGCGGCAGCGTGCGGATGAAGAAGCCGACCAGGTCCTCGAGTGCGGCCTGCCCGCGGTCTGCCAGCGGGACGCCCACGATGTGCTCGCTCTCGCCGGTGAGGCGGTACAGCAGCACGCTGAAGGCGGCCAGCAGAACCACACCGGGAGTCGTCCCCTCGGCTGCGGCCAGCGCGGTGACCGCGGCCGTCAGTTCCGTGCCGACGTTCGATGCGCGCCTGGCCCCGCTGAAGCTGACCACGGCGGGCCTTGACCGGTCCCGGGGAAGGTCCAGGACGGTGGGCGCGCCGGTCAGGTGCCGTTTCCACCAGGCCATGTCGGTCGGGCCCCTGCGCTTGGCCTGGTCCAGGGTCCAGGCCGTGTAGTCGGCGAAGGTGACCTCGGCAAGGCTCCGCTGGCCGCCCGCGGGTGCGCCGGCGATCTCGCGCTCGTAGGCCTGGCCGAGCTCACGGTACAAGATGGCCTGTGACCAGCCATCGAAAATAATGTGATGCACGGTGATGACGAGGACATGCTCGTCATGGCCAAGGCGCAGCAGCCTGATCCGCCAGAGCGGTCCGCCGGTAAGGTCGACCGGCGTGCGCGCCTCCTCGTCCAGGAGGCCGGCTACCCGGGCTTCCCGGGATTCTGGGACGAGGGAGGACAGGTCGCTGACGGGAATGGTGATGGCGGCTGGCTCACTCCTCGTGACCAGGGGAAGGCCATCGCCAGGCTGCATGCGCCAGCGCAGCGCCGCCTGGTGCCTGACGACGGACTCGAAGGCGCGCGCCAGGGCGCCGACCTCGAGACCGCCCGACAGATGCTCGGCCATCACGATGTTGTGCACGCTGGTGCCGGGGGCGAGTTGCTCGACGAACCACAGACGGCGCTGGGCCGAGGAAAGGGCGGGCGCCGAACCGGCCGGCAGCGCGGTGCCCATGATCGGCGCGGCGGACCCGGCCCTCGCCGCGATCCCGCCGAGCGTGCGGCCGGCGAAGATGTCCTCGGCGGTGACGTCTGTGCCTGTGTGCCGGCGCAATGCCGACGCGAGCCGCATGGCGGACAGCGAGTCGCCTCCCGCCAGGAAGAAATCCTCGTCGAGCCCCGCGCCCGTCGCGCCGAACAGGGCCGCCCATTCCCGCGCCACGACCTGCTGGACCTCGGTCCGCGGCTGTCCCGGTATCACAAGTTCCGCGGATGGTCCGGCCGCCGGTGGTCCGCCCAGCCGGCGCAACGCCGCGAAATCCACCTTCGCGTTGACCGTCAACGGCACCCTCGCCATGGCGATCACGGATACCGGCACCATGTGCTTGGGCAGCCGGGCCGCGCAGTAGGCGCGAAGCTCCTCGCTGGACGGTGCGTCCGGCGGCGTCACGTACGCGCGGACGGCTGACCCGGAGATGTCGACGACGGCGTGGATCACCCGCGGATGGCCGCTGAGGACCGTTTCTATCTCGCCCGGTTCCACCCGCTGGCCGTGGATCTTCACCTGCCGGTCGGCCCGCCCGAGAAACGTGAAAACGCCTGCCTCGTCCCAGGCGGCCAAGTCGCCGGTGCGGTAGAGGACGCGCGGGGCACCTGACCCGGGGCCGGGATCGGTGAACGGATCGGGGACGTACCGCTCCGCGCCCTCCGCGGGCGAGCTCACATATCCCCGTGTCACCTGCGGGCCGCCGAGGAACAGCTCGCCAGCAACCCCTGGCCGGCAGATCCTGCCGTCGGCGTCAACTATATAGACGCTGGACCCGGGGAGCGGGCGCCCTAGCGGCAGCGGCTTGTCCCATGATCCGTCCAGTTCGATGCCCAGAACCGCGACGGTTGCCTCCGTGGGGCCGTACCAGTTGTAGAACTTCCGCAGCCCAGGGGCGGCCCATCGCTCCACTTGGCGCGGGTCGCAGGCCTCTCCGCCGGTAATGACCTCCCGGAGGTCCGGCAGGCGCTCGGGATCGAGCAGCGGCATCAGGACCGGCGGCAGGAAGACGCGGGTCGTCTGGTGCGCCTCGAGGAATCGCTGTAGCCGGTTCGCGTCAGCCCGCTCCGCATCGGGCACGAGCTGGATGGAAGCGCCGCAGACGAGCGGGGCGAAGAACTCGTATACCGCGACGTCGAAGCCGATGGCCGCGAAGGCGGCTTGCTTGTAATCGAAGGGCCCGCCGAGCGACTGATTGGCGGCGGCGGTGAAGGCGGCCAGGTTCCCGTGGCTGACCATCACCCCCTTGGGACGGCCGGTCGAACCCGACGTGTACATGATGTATGCCAGGTCGTCAGGGTCGACACGGCTCAGCTCACGGTCGGCGCGGCCGACCGCGCCGCCGTCCGGCGGACCAGCCTTGACGAGGCGGCCGACGACTCCGGTGAGCATCTGCTCCCCCTCGGAGTCGACGAGAGCGATATCGATCGCGGCGTCCTCCACGATGGTCCGCAGCCGCTGCACGGGCTGGTCAGGGTCGAGCGGGACGAATGTGCCGTGCGCCATCAGCACCGCCATCTCGCTGGCGGGCAGCACCGCAAGCCGTCTCATGCAGATGCCCACGCGGTCGCCGGGAGCCATGCCCGCGGCCTGGAGTGACCGCGCCAGCCCCGCCGCGGCCGCCGCGAACCTGCCGTAGTTGAGCCGCTTGCCCCACTGCCTGACGGCGATCGCCTCTGGATCACGTCGTGCCTGCACCAGGAACAGCTCATGGACGGCAAGGTCAGGTACGTGGCACACTTCGCCGTCGATCCAGGCACGGGGGACCGTAAGCTCCGTCATCGGGCACCTCGGGACTCGGCGCGAACCGAGCAGTTGTCGCGCACGTGCAGGCGGAGTTCCCCGACATAGCGTCTTCCCGCGCCATCGGGAAGCCACGACTCGCCCGGACCCGGAAGCATCTCCGTCACCGCCAGGGAGGCCTCGTCACCCCGATCCCTGCGGGCAGCGCGCAGGACCGCCGCCAGCACCGACGCATATACCGGGCTCGTCATATCGATAAAGATGGGCTTGACCTCGGTGGCCAGCTTCACGAATACGTGGTCAGGCAGCCCCAGTGCCGTCTTCCAGCGCCTGGTCGCCAGATATTCCTCACGCTCCCCGGCCGCTGCAGCTACCGGGCAGTCGGCCACCTTCATACGCCATGATTCACGTGCGAGGACGAGGCGGTCGACGGTGATCCTCGGCGTGTGCGGTGCCGCGCCAGCCGCTTTGAGAGCTTCAACGGCGACTTCGGAAAGCGGCCGGCCGAAGATCTCGATCAGCGGCCATGAGCGGCCATCGTCCGCGACGGCGATCATTCCGCTGCCCGAGCACCTGACCACGACGGAACTGGTCGGGACGAGCCGCTGCCGATCGGCTCCCGGTGCGGCCGCGAACGCCAGCTGCACGTCTCGCGGATCCTCCAGCGCGAAGGCGAGCCTGGGCACGTTGCGCGGCCAGTCCAGCGGCAGCAGCTGATAAATAGACTGGCCGGCCATGTCGCGGCGCAGCGCCTGGCGCAGCTTTCCTGGCTCCGGATGGCCCACGATGGCAGCGGCATAGCCGGCTGCTGTCCAGGCGGCGTGCATCTCGCCCATGACGACGCTGAAGTCCCCGCGCGCGAGCGAGGCCACGCTGTCGGCGCACAACTGCAGGTCGGGACTGTGAATGCGGGCGCCTGCCCAGAGCGGGCCGTCAGCAGGGAAGAGCTCGGCAAGCCGCCGGCCCAGCGCGGCGCTGGAAAATGTCAGCCTGCTCTGCTCCGCCGCCGACTCCAGCCCGAATAGCTGGCTCCAGCGCCGGGCCAGCTCACCTGCTACCTGCTGAGCCGGGAGCCGCTCATCGCCGTAAAAGGAGTGCTGCGCGAGGAACCACAACGATCCCAGCGGGACGTCACCTTCGCGGAAGTCATCGGCGAGCTGCGCGTGCAGCCGCTCGAGCTCGGCAAGGTAGGCGCCGGCCAGGGCACCGCAAAGCCAGCGCGCGACGGTAAGCGGAATGACGAGCGGCGCCTCGACGGCCTGGAAAACCACCTGCCCGAACGTGACGTCCAGGTCCCGGATCGTCTCCTGCACGCACAGCGTCCGGCCCGCGTACATCTCGCCCCCCTTACGGACGGCTGCATGGCCGGATAGCTCGGTGAAGACGCTCTCCAGCCGCCGCAGCGCGTCAGCCAGCTCACCGGGCCTTTCAGCGGCAGCGACCAAGTCCCGCTGCGCACGCAGCGCACCGAGCTTGGCCGCGGCGGCGGCACGCGCGCCGTTGTCCGCTATCCGCCCGATACGCTCGCCCAGCAGCTGTTCCGCCTCGAAGGAGACCGGCAGGTCAAAGTCCCACTGGAGGATCCCTTGCGCGGCGAGCTGGCCGAGCAGGAGGTAGACGTCCGCGGCGCTGCGTAGCCCGGTATCCCGGTCGCCGACCGCCTCCTCGGCAACCCGCCAGCCGGGTTTCCTGCCATCACAGCGGGATACCACCGCCGCCTGAGGCAGGGTCAGCCTGACCGGCGGGCGCACCGGGTCGATCACGGTACGTCCGCGCAACGTCAGCTGAGGAGACAGCGCCGGCGGCAGCGACTGGCGCACGGCCGGCTCGGCGGCGATCCGCCCGGCGAGGACGGCGAGCGGCCAGTGCTCGAAATAGACCTTCCGGTCCCGGATTACCCTCGTGCCCGGGCGCACGAGCACAGCGGGCTCTCGCGGATCGATTCTTGCCCAGCATACGGGACCGAAGAACCCGATCGTTTCGGCCTTCCCGCAATAACGCTGCCAGTACCGGATCAGCAGTCGCTCCCTGGCGCGGTGCTTCCTGTTCCTCCGGGGCTCAGGGCCAGCCGCGAGAAGCTTATCCACGGCGATGAGCGCCGAAAGGCTCTGCCAGGTGATCGCCATGGACAAGAGCGGATCTGATGCGAGCTGATAAATTCCGGCGGAATTAATCGCCGACGCTTTGGCGAAAGCATCGTCAAATTCCTCGCGCTGCGCTTTACCCGCTAGATAGTCATCCGCGGCGCCTGCGCACTCGGGCGCGGAGAACAGCGTCAGCCCGTCTACCGGGAAGCCGGCTGAACGCAGGAGCGCGTCCCGCCATACGCTCCAGCGGCCGCCGGCCAGGGCGACGGCATGATCATCGGCGTCGGGAAGCATCATCGGGCCACCGGGCTCGGGGCGGGACCGGACAGTTCAGGGCCCGCCAGCGCGCCGAGAAGGTCATCCGCGATCATCGACGTGAGCTGCCGTACGGCTGTCCTGAGGAAGAAGTGACCGCCAGGAACCACGAGCAGCTTGAATCGCTCGCCGTGGCGCGACCATCCGGCCATCTTCCCGGGAGTCGCCTCCGCGTCCCCCTCGCCGGCGAGCGCCACGATGGTCGTGGCCAGGCTCTTGCCCGGGTAGTACCGGTACCGGCGGCACCATCCCAGGTCGGCTCGCAGGGTGGGCAGCAGCAGGCGGCGCAGTTCCGCGACGTCGCGGAGCTCCTCGGGCGCGCCGAGCCGCCGGATCAAGGAGTCGAGGAACTGTTCGTCGGGCAGGTCCACGCAGTCGGCCACGGTGTCCCTGACATCAGGGGGGGAACACGCGGCGGGATAGAACCGGACCGGAGCCGCTACTCCCATGTTCCGGAGCGACCGGAGCACTTCAAAGCCCAGGCGAGCTCCCATGCTGTGCCCGTAGAGCGCGAAAGGAAGGTCGATGCGATCGGCCAGGGCCCGTGCGACCACGGCCGGGGAGAGCCAGACAGGCTCTTCAATGCGCTCCTCCCTGCCGGGCAGCTGGACGGGAATGACCTCGATTTCCGGAGGAAAGAGCCCGCGCCACACGCGATAGGAGCTCGCGCCACCTCCGCTGAACGGGAGGCAGAACAAGCTGACGCGAACCCCGGCCCGCCGGGCCTGCGTGCCGAACCATTCGGGCGCGGGCACCGCAACCGTGGCGCCCGCGGCATCACCCGTCCGCTTCATCGCCCCCCTCCCAGTGGCGTATCCAGGTCGTCGTAGACCGCGCGGACTATGCTGCGCTTGCGCATCAAATCCGCGGCGTCGGACACCAGCCCGCTCGACAGGAAAGAAATCGTGATGCCCGTACCCAGGTCGGCGAACACCATGGAACTGCGCTCGCCTGTATGGCCGGCCACCCGCGCTGACATCGGCAGCCCGAATCGCACGGGGTCCACGCAAAGACCCAGGCTCCAGAGGATTTCCGCGCCGTACATGGTAGGGTCGGCAAGATCACTCCGCCACGTTTCGAGAAGCTTGGCGCGCCACACATCATCCAGACCTTCAGGATGACGCCATCCCGCGATGCACTCGACCGGCCTGGCCATATCGCAAGCTGGCCCGCGGCACGCCAGCCCGGGCCAGCGCCCGAAAATCATCGGCTGGATATCTACTTCCTCCAGCTGCGGTTCACCGCCGTCATTCAGATCCCACACGGGTGCGCATTCCGCTGTGGCCAGGCTCTGCTCGGTGACATATACGCTAGTGTGCCTCATGCCTAGCGGATCAAGAACCTGCGTGCGGACGGCGTCCTCGTGCGGCCTTCCTGTTAGCCGTTCAAGAATTTCGGCCAGCAGCATCCAATTGGTTGCTGGAGTGTATGTTACAGATTTCCCCGGCGGAGCAGTCAGCGGCATCTCGCAGATCGCTTTGATAGCCGTCTCCCAGGGAGACGCCATAACCATCCGCTCGCCTCTGGTATATGTTTGCTCACCATCCCAGGTGATTCCCAGTGAGCAATAAGGGACGGTATGCGTCAGCAAGTGATAGATTGCTACCTTACCCTTACCCGCATCGGCGAACTCAGGTATGAAGGTCGCTACCGGCTCATATTCACTAATGCCCGCTTCCGCAAAGGCGCGGAAGAGGGGAATCAGCAGCACGGGTTTCGAGGAGCACAGCCAGATGATCCTGCTCGAAGTGCTCATCGCAGTTCTCGCTGTCCGCGCCCCGACGGCTACGTTCAGGATCTGGCGCCCATATCGAGATACGTAGAGCTGGCTGCCCGTCCTATCCGTCGCAAATCCCGGCCGGGCAAGGACATTCCTGGTCTTGTTAAACGTATCCGACAGCACCAGCTCGTTCCTCGCAAACCCTGTGAGCAAGCCCAACGAAATTAAATATCACGTGCAGCCGCAGCTCATTCTAGCGGCGCGGTGCTGAATCACCCTTTCCGCAAGGTAGCGCTTCATCATTACTGTCAGCCGGGCGACAGTTCCAGCGTGCCGCTCCTGCGTCCATTCCATACGGCGAGGGACAGCACGCACAGCGCGCACGCAAGCCACCACGCGGCAACGGCGAGCTCTGCAGCCAGGCCTATGGCGATAGTGGCAGGCGGACCGCCGTTCAGCAACAGGCGGAATGCCGCAAGCCCGTGCGTCAGCGGCAGCATACTGGCAATAACCTGGATAGGCGCAGGCCAGTAACTGACGGGCACGTTGACACCGCTAAAGGTCATCACGGACAGGTAACCGACGTTGATTACGAGCCACTGCAACGCGGGTCGCGCCATTACCGTGGCTCCGAGCGCCAGACCGAAGCAGTACGACGCCAAGGCCATGACGGCCATGAACAGGGGGGTCAGCAATACTCCGGGAAATGCCACCGGGAAACGAAAAATAAATGCCGCGATAATAAAGGCCGCCGTGCTGCTGCCTATCCCGACGACCAGATTGCAGATCCCCCTGGTGAGGTAGGTCAGGGCGAAGGCATAGGGATAGGGGGCAAGCAATTGCAGGGGCAGTGTTCCCTCACCGCGCTCTCGCGTGACCGCGATTACGACCGCCATTCCCTCGATTGATACCAATGCCGCACTATTTCCTATGGCACGATAATGAGCCAGTGCAGCACTCCCGAGCAGGAAGCCGAAGAGACTATAGAAAATGACCTGGACCACCAGCCGGGCGAACCATCCGAATACCCAGGTGCGTACCGTGTAGATGGAAGCCATGTCGCTGAAGCCGATGCGCCCCGCCGCCGCCATGAGCGCGATCGAGTCGCTGACCGCGTTCACGATAGCCCGATCGCTCCTTCCCTCCTGAGGACGTTTATTACCCGCGCGCAGAGCTGCAGGCCAACCAGATACGCGACGAGGCCGAGCCCTAGCACGGCTGCCAGCCGCCATCCCAGAGCTGTGACCGGCTGCGTGGTCAATGATGCTCGGAGGAGCCCTGAGCTCCAGTAGAGATATGTCAGCCAGCTAAGCGGCCGCACCCATATGGGCAGCAGCGTGATGGGCACCAGCAAGCCGCCGATGATGTAAAAGGGATAACCCAGCACATTGGCAAATCGCCGGGCGGCCCGCGCGGCTACGAAGAGGGTGGCCATCGCCGTGGATGTCCCCGCCATCGCGACGGCCGTCACCGCCAGCGTCAGCGCCATGACCGCGGGCTGTCCGACATGCAAACGGATTCCGAACGCCGTCTCAGCGAACAGGATCGATTCGGGAAAGGTGAGCATACCTATACCCGTTACGGCGAGTACGCGGCCGGCCAGGACGCGCGAGAACGAGCTCGGCGCTATGACCTGCAGCTCGAAGGTTTGCTGCATACGTTCGTTGTCGACTATCGAACCGCCGAGATCGAGCGACACGGCCCACAGCCCGATCATCGCGGGACCCAGCACCGCGTACCCCACCAGAGAGCTCTTGCCCGCCTCGACCATGCCGGAGATGAAGATCGCGGAAAAGAAGGGAACCGTGACGAAGATCAGCAGATGGGCCGGGTTGCGACGAAGCAAAGAAAACTGCAGTCGCAGGCCCGCCCGTATCTCCCTCAAACCTTCATCCCCCGCTCGCCGATCAACTCTAGATAGACCTCCTGGAGGCTTGGCTTCTCGACTCGCAGCGCTGTGACTCCCTCATCCACGATCAGACGCAGCACCGCTGAGATCACAGTCGCGCTGCGGGTGTTTATCCGCACCCAATCATCGTCCAGCGACTCGATGCCGACGACTCCAGGCAGCGATTCAATAGCCGCCAGGATCCGCGGCTCGTGTACCTGCGCCTCAACTCGCTCGTAAGCATTGATCCACCCGCCGACCTCGTGAGGGCTTTCCGTGCCGAAGATACGGCCATGGTCGATCAGCGTGACCTGGTCGCAGAGCAGCTCAGCCTCAGCCATATCGTGCGTGGTCAGCAGGATGGTGATATCACTAGCCCGCAACCGCCCGATCAGCCGGTGGAATTCGCGTGCCGCGACCGGGTCCATCCCCATGGTGGGCTCGTCGAGGAATAGCAGGGCCGGATTGCTCAGCATTCCCCGGGCCAGGTGAACTCGCTGCTTCATCCCCCGCGACATCCGGTCCATCGGTGTATCCGCAAACTCGCGCAGACCGAATTCGTCGATCAGCTCATCCACCCGGTCACGTGCCGTGCGGCGCTCCAGCCGGTACAGAGCCGCCCAGTACTCCAGGTTCCTGCGAGCTGACAACCGCCCGTAGAGCCCCCGCTCGCCCCCGAATACCACTCCGATCCGCGCACGTACCGAACTGGTTGAGGCCGCCACGTCGTGGCCGAAGATACGGGCGCTGCCCGAGGTAGGCAGCAGAACCGTAGCGAGGATCTTCACGAGCGTCGTCTTGCCCGCGCCATTGGGACCCAGCAGCCCGCGAACCTCACCGGGGTCAACGGTCAGGCTCACCCCGTCTAGCGCGACGACTCGCCGCTCGGCTGCACCGCGGGAGCCGGAGCCCGCGCCCCGCCGTTCCCTGCCCTTCCGGTAGCTGAACGCCCGCACCAGCCCGTTTACCTCGATCGCCAGCGTCAACGCAGTTCCAATCCTCGTGCTCTTTGCGCGTAGACCGGGAGAGCTTCGACTGACCGCCGCGGGTCGTGTCCCGCCGGCGGGACACGACTAATACATGGCTTCCATTGCGCGCGGCTGCTTCGAGCACGGTAGTCGCCCACTCGTCCAAGGACAGGTGCAGCGCATCTGCCGCCGTACTGAAACGCGCCACCTGCTCGTCCGTGAGCTCCAGCATGAGCACCCTGCACGCCACCTCCACCGGGACCAGCGTTGCGTGCCGCGCGCCACGGGCTGGCTCGGTGTTTCCCCCATCCGGCGACGTGCCGATACCTTCGCGCTCCCGCAGGCTGGCCCGGACTTCACGTCGTAGTTGATTTCTCGACCAGTTAAGTTCATCTGCTTTTCGCAGCCAGTACTCTTGCTCCGCGACCTCGAGGGCAGCCACCTCGGCGTGATGGCCGAAGCTGAGCGTGTCCCTCCGGCGAGATTGCTCGAAGCGCCGTGCAACCCATACGTAATTGCGCAAGGTCTGGTAATTTAGGTTCGTTCTCTTGACCGCCTCCAGGTACCGGTCCTGAAACACCTCCTCGCCGTATGCGAGCCAGTCTGCTATCCACCAGGTCGAGGATTCTGCGACGGAAAGGATCTGTCTCCCGATAGCCTCCCATGCGTCGAGCGAAGGAGTACTGGAAAATAGCAGTCCTGATTCCTTTAGCTGAATTGAAGGATGTACCTTGAAAGGATGCACTTTGAAAAGTGCTACTGACTGCCGATTTCCATTCGGGACGCCGGGAGAAATTTCGTGCATCGAAAACCCTCTCGTCCGTGGTCGATCACCCCCCGGATTCTTCACGTTTTCGTGTGACGCGAAATCAGATCCCCGCCGGCGCAGGACTAATCCAGTAGCCGCGCAGGAAATCCAGGAACTCCGTCCGGGCAAGGATAGTTCCCCTGTCTTTCCGTGTCCCTCTAGTACTTATACCCTCATGCATGGCAGTAGTAAAGAGTCTTACCTTGCTTTGACCGCAATGACGTCTGCCGCTGATCATGAAACCGCTGATCATGAATATGCCGGCGACTCCCGGGCCTGACCCGCACGGCCGTGGTGATTCTCGCCATCTGAGATTCAAGGAGGCCGATGACGCTTCCAAGTCAGGGCAAGTCGGGCAAACGTTACAAAGCCGGACATCTGGGCAGACATGCCGAAATACGCGGAGGCCACGGCAGGGCAGAGAGCCCGGTAGAAGACGGCGGCCGGGCCCGTGCCGGGCTGTCGCGGCCCGCGGCGTACCGGGCTGATCTCGCGGGTTGCGCTGGCGTTACATTAATCAAGGCGTCGAGACCGGTCTGTCGTTACCTTGATCGCGGCAATCGCCTGAATTGCTGATTCGCGGGCCTCGGCGGCGGTTTGCGAGACGGCGATAACCGAGCCGATGCGGTCCATGGATCCTCTGAGCGGCCTCACCGCGCTTCCCTCGCTCGCCGTGACGGTAACGTCTACGACGTCATTCGTATCCCATGCCTCATCAATGCCGCTGATGCGGGTAACTACCCCGGGTTCGGCGGTAAGGTAACGTATAGAGGCGCCCAGCCGATGCTCACCCAGGGCGGGAGCGGTAAGGCCCGCCATGACAAGTAGCAATGCATCCACTATCCTGATGCCATAAGCGAGGTCGATCAAAGTAGTGATACGGTCGCCCGGGACGCGAGCAGCACATTCAATAAGGTACGGAACCTGATCCGCCACTATCCATTCTGCGTGAATCATTCCATCCTGGAAATCCGCGGCTTTTACGAGCCGGCCGGTGCTCTTGACGAGTTCGGCCGCAAGCCCGGCCGGGATAGCGGCGGGCAGGGTGTGCCCGAGTTCTACGGGATACCTCCCCTGCAGGATATCTTTTACCGTTACGTTCGTAAACAGAACCTGTCCGGCCGCGATCAGTGCCTGGACGCTTACTTCCAGGCCTGAAATCCGCTCTTCGGCGAGATAGCGGCCTCTGCCCAGTCCTTCCCTGGCCCGGAGACCAGCCGGTTCCCTGATCGATAGCGTCTCCTCCCACGCCTCGCGGATATGGTCGTCCGGCCCGATCAAGGCGACACCGAGGCTGCCCTGCCGGTCCGCAGGCTTTACCACACATTGCCCGCCGTGAGCACGCCGGAATTCCTCAATCACCATGGGGTCGTCAACGATAGACCAGGCCGGTTGCCGGATGTCTGCCAGGCCGGCCATCCGCCGCAGCTCAGCCTTATCGCGGAGAAGCCGTGCGGCTTTGAGCCCCGCGCCCGGCAGGCCCCATGCCTGCGCGAGGGCGGCTGCGGAAACCACGCCGTACTCGACGCTGGGGATTACGGCCTGAAGCCGCGGAGGCCGGGCTAGCCATTGGGGGATGGATTCGGCATTCCGCTCATCCTGGGTAGGGGCCTCGACTATTCCGGCCACCGCGGGAACTGCAGCGCAGCTGTCCGCGGCATTGCGTGACCTGATAACCTCTGGCTCTTCCAGGAAGAGTACTTGCCCGGCCGAGAAGGTCCGGCCGACTTCCGAGAGGAAGGCGGAGCTGTAGCCGACAAATAGATGTGTTACTCGCGAGGTGTCGATACGCTGAATATCTGACATACGGAATCCTCTTGTCGCGGCATCCCATTATGACGTATAGCAGTCACCTCACACTATCCATTATCAAGAGTAAGCCGTGCGCCGGCCCTTGTCAGCCGGGGCGGCACCGGTCGCAGGGCAGGGCAGGGGCGTCACCCAGTCCTGCCGCCCGGCCGGGTTCACCGCCCACCGCGACCGGACGCCGCCGCCGGGCGGCAGTGACACAGGACGCCTATGATTTCGTCCGCCGTCCGACGAGCACGCGCAAGCCTGGCGGGAGACGCTCGATGCCGAACGCGGGAAGCACCTCTGCCTCCACTCCTTCCGCCGCGAGCATCGCCGGAACAGAAGAAGCGTCGAGCAATATATGGCTGTGCTGCTCATCGTCACGAAGATATGAGCCGTCCTGGTTGGCGATAAACGTCGTGATGCGCCGGGCAAACCGATTTGGCTCCGGGGTGGCGTATTCGATTATGCAACCCCAGTCCGGCCCGATCCGGCCGACAGCACTACCCCTGCTGCGAGCCACCCCATACTCGATGTCAACGACATCAATAGCGAAGATCCCGCCAGGACGCAGCGCCCGCGAAATGCTGGCAAGTGCGCGGTAGGCGGCCGCTTCATCAGGCAGGTAGCTGATCATGTGCCCGACGGACACAATGGCATCCACCTTCGGAATCGGATCGTCCGGCAGCGTGAGCTGCCGGATCTCGACAGCTCCTGGCGCATAGTCACGTGCCAGCTTCAGCATGGCGGCCGATGCATCGGTTGCGATAACTCTATGACCATCCGCGATGAGTTCCCGGGTGAGCAGCCCGCTCCCGCAGCCAAGTTCCAGGACTAGCCCGCCCTGTATGCGTACCGGGTCGAGAAGCTCCAAGATTCCCGGCACGGAAACCTGGGCATGATCCGCGAATCCGCGATGATAGGCGAGTGCCAGGTTTTCCCGGTATAGGTCACTTGGCCGCACTCGAATTACCTTACCACCGACTGGTGAGCCGGGCGCTGAACCGGCGGTCACCAACGCGGCACCGGTCCGTTTCGACGCCGACGGGGAAGTCGTTTCCGCGTGCGTCATTATCCGGTGTCAGGCCAGCGGGCCGTCCCTGGCGATGATCGCGCCGGCTGAATCCGCGCGGCCCGCCCTCCCAGCCCTTTATGTGACTTTTCATTCACTAGCGACCTTGACGCATAGATGCGACACTGGCTAGATGGCGACGCAGAGTCCACCCTGGCGTTCATCGCGGCGACGGCGCGATCCGGACCGTAAGGAGCGGATCCTGGTGGCTGCCGCCGGCCTCGGCGCCGCGCGGGGCTTCGACGCGATCTCCATGGCGGACATCGGCGCCGAGGCAGGCATCGTCGGGTCGGGCGTCTACCGGCACTTCGACAGCAAGACGGCGATCCTGGTGGCGATGGCCGACCGGGTGATGGACCGGCTGATGACAGCGACCGCGGAGATCGTCGCCGCCGGGCTCGGCGAGCGCGAGAGCCTGTCCATGCTGGTCCGGGACCACATCGAGGTGGCGCAGACGCACCACGACGCGCTCGCCGTCTACCACCGCGAGGTGCGCACGCTGCCGGAGGAGGAGCGGCGCAGGCTGAGCCGCCTGCAGCGGCACTACATCGAGGAGTGGGTGCACCTGCTGGCCCCGCTGCGGCCGGACCTGGCCGACGGCGAAGTGCGGCTGGCGGTGCACGCCGCGATCGGCGCGATCCAGTCGACGCTGTTCTTCCGCAGCGGGCTCGCCGGCGAGCGGCTCAGCGAGCTCCTCGAGGTGATGGCGCACGGCTGCCTCGGCACGGTTCCCGCTCCCGTAAGTGAACCGCCTCTCACTAAGCGGATCAGGGATGGGCGTCCCAGTGGCGGCGCAGCGCCGCGGTGAGCTCGGCGGCCCGCTCGAGCTCGCCGATCACGTTCCGCCACAGGTAGCTGCTGCTGCCGATGCCGTGGACGAACAGCACCGGGCGGCCCGGGCCGCCGGTGTCGATATAGCTGGCCGGACCGGACCCGGTGCGCACCTGGCTGCGGTGCTTGTCGAGACGTTCCATCTCGCTGACCATCGGTTTCTCCCTCGTTGTGCCGCCACCGCGAGTACAGTGGCGGAAAGACCGACTGTTGGTCTAACTCTTACAGACCGATAGTCGGTCTGTCAATTGGGTTGGAGCCGGATGAACGCGCCGGGAGGACAGATGAACGCGCCGGGAGGACAGATGAACGCGCCAGCTGAACGGGCGAACAAGAACGTCGAGCGGGGCCGGGCCACCCGGGCGCACGTGATCGAGGTCGCGACGCGGCTGTTCGCCGAGCACGGCTACGACGGCACGTCGATCGAGGCGGTTCAGGCTGCTTCCGGGGTCAGCCGCGGCTCGCTCTACCACCACTTCGCGGGCAAGGAGGCGTTGTTCTGGGCGGTCATGGAGGAGGTCGGCGCCCGGGTCGGCCAGCAGGGAGAGGACGCCATGAGGGACGCCCCCGACCCGATCGCCGCGCTACGGGGAGGCAGCCTGCTGTGGATCCGGATGGCCTGCGACCCGGTCGTCCGGCAGATCATGCTGATCGACGCGCCCGCGGTGCTGGGCTGGCAGCGCTGGCGGGAGCTTGACGAACCGGTCCTGGGAGTGATCAGGGCCGCCCTCGCGTACGCGGCCGAGGCGGGCCGCATCGAGCACCGCCACGTGGACACGTTCGCTCACATCGCGCTGGCCGCCGCCAACGAGGTGGCCATGATGATCGCCCGCGCGGACGACCCCGCTGCCGCGCTCAGAGCCGGCGAGAGCGCGTTCGCCGAGTTCCTGGACCGCCTGCTGAATGAACCGGCGGCATCCGGGGCCGCACCTCATGATTTCAGATAGGCCAGGACGGCGAGGACCCGGCGGTGGTCGGAGTCCGATGGCGGCAGGCCGAGCTTGCTGAAGATGTTGCTGATGTGCTTCTCGACGGCACCGGGGAGGCGCCGCCGTGGCCGTCGTCGGTGACGCGGACCCGGAGTCGACCGTGGCAACCGGCGTCTTCAGGGTACGGCTACCACGACCAGCGGGCCATACGGAGATCTCTGGATAGAGCGTTCCAACACGGTTTCACGGCCGACCTGCAGTAGGCACTGCGCGGCCAGCTTGACCTCTTGACAGAGGCGGGGCGATAAGTCACGATAGCAGGGAGTTGGAGCGCTCCAACAAGGTGGGGCAGGGCCCGCAGGGCTCGGCGCGGAGGTGACCGGAATGGGCAGTGCTGGAACAGGCGAGAGTGCCGGAACGGGCGAGAGTGCCGGAACGGGCCGGGAACGGCTGGCGCGGTACAGCCTCACGGGTCCGGACAACCAGGCGGCGGTGGACGCCGGGCTGGCCGACGGCACCTGGTTCCGCAGCGCGGTGCCGCGCAAGCGGATGAAAGAGCTGATGAAGCGCTCCGACTACCCCGCCGTGCGGGACACCATCATCTGGTTCGGCCTGATGCTGCTGTCCGGCGGCCTCGGCGTCACCATCTGGCTGGTCTGGCACAGCTGGTGGGCGGTGCCGTTCTTCCTGGCCTACGGCGTCCTGGTCGGCTCGACGTCGGACTCCCGCTGGCACGAGTCGGGGCATGGCACGGCGTTCAAGACCCGCTGGATCGACGAGGGCCTGTACCAGGTGGCCTCGTTCATGATCATGCGCGACCCGACCACCTGGCGGTGGAGCCATACCCGGCACCACACCGACACGCTGGTCGTCGGGCGGGACCCGGAGATCGCGGTCATGCGCCCGGCGCGGCTGGCCAAGCTGCTGGCCAACTACTTCGGCCTGGTCGACGTGCCGGTGGCGTTCCGGCTGATGTTCCAGCACGCGGCCGGGCGGCTCACCGCCGGCGAGGCCGACTACGTGCCCGAGCCGCAGCGGCACAAGGTCTACCGCACCGCCCGGATCCACCTGGCCATCTACGCCGCCACCATCGGCCTGGCCATCGGGTTCGGGACCTGGCTGCCGGTGGTGCTGATCGGCGGACCGAGTATCTACGGCAGGTACATGCTCCAGGTCTACGGGTTCACCCAGCACGCCGGGATGGGCGAGAACGTGCTCGACCACCGGCTGAACACCCGCACGGTCAAGATGTGCGCCCTCAACCGGTTCCTGTACTGGAACATGAACTACCACGTCGAGCACCACATGTTCCCGATGGTGCCGTACTACCGGCTGCCGGAGCTGCACGAGGAGATCAAGCACGACTGCGCGCCGGTGTACCCGTCGCTGTGGGCGGCCTACAAGGAGATCATCCCCGCGGTCCTGCGCCAGCTGCGGGACCAGGAGTACTACGTGCGCCGCGAGCTGCTGCCCGGCGCCGCCCCGTTCAACGAGCCCACGCCCCTGGCCGACGGCCGCGCGCTGCCGCTGCCGGCCGCGACCGCGGCTTGAACAGGCGAAGGAGACACCCCCCGATGCCCCAGTGGATCGCCGCCTGCGAGGCGGACGACATCGACCCCGAGGACGTCATCCCGTTCACCCGCGACGGCAGCGACTACGCGATCTACCGGTCGCCGGACGACGCCTACTACGCCACCGACGGCCACTGCACCCACGAGAAGACGCTGCTGTGCGACGGCCTGGTCATGGGCGGCGTCATCGAGTGCCCTAAGCACAACGGGCGGTTCGACTACACCAGCGGCAAGGCGCTCGGCGCCCCCGTGCTGGCCGACGTGCGCACCTACCCCACCAAGGTCCTCGACGGCACGGTCTATATCGAGGTCGGCTTATATCCAGGCTGGCTGACGCCGGCCTGGGCGTGAACCGGACCGGGGCAGGTACCCACTCCGTTCGGTGATATTTCTTCCTTGAAACAATGGCCAGCTGGGATTAACCGGAGGAGCGACGATGCTGCGTTTTGGTCTTTTCGGCGCCGGGAGGATCGGCCGGGTCCACGCTGACTCGCTGGCCGCGCATCCCCGGGCTGAGCTCGCTACCGTCTACGATCCCATCGAGCCCGCCGCGCGCGAGGTGGCCGGGCGGTACGGCGCCAAGGCCACCGGGGACGCCGACGCGATCCTGGCGGACCCGGGGATCGGCGCCGTCATCATCGCCTCTCCCACGCCCACGCACGTCGAGCTGCTGACCGCGTCCGTGCGGGCGGGCAAGGCCGTGCTCTGCGAGAAGCCCATCGACCTTGACCTGGCCCGCGTCGACGCCTGCTGGGCCGAGATCAGGGACCTGGACGCGACGATCATGGTCGGCTTCAACCGGCGGTTCGACCCGACCTTCGTCGAGCTGCGCGCCCGGGTCGCCGCCGGCGAGATCGGCCGGCTCGAGGAGCTCCTCATCACCAGCCGGGACCCGGCGCCCGCCCCGGCCGCCTACATCGCCTCCTCGGGCGGCATCTTCCGGGACATGACGATCCACGACTTCGACATGGCCCGGTTCTTCCTTGGCGAGGTCGTCGAGGTGCAGGCCATGGGGGCGAACCTGATCGAGCCGTACATCGCCGAGGCGGGTGACGTCGACTCGGCCGTGGTCACGCTGCGCGGGGCCGGGGGCGAGCTGGGCCAGATCGTGAACAGCCGGCGCTGCACGTTCGGGTATGACCAGCGGCTCGAGGCGTTCGGCGCGGACGGGATGCTGACCGCCGGGAACCAGACCGCCACCAGCGTCCGGCGTTCCGGTGCCGCCGGCGCCGAGACCGCGGAGCCCTACCTGAACTTCTTCCTGGACCGTTACGCGCAGGCCTACCGGGCCGAGCTCGACCACCTGGTTTCGTGTGTCGAGCAGCAGCTGGCGCCGAGCCCTGGGTTCGCGGACGGCCGGGCGGCGCTGGTGCTCGCGGACGCCGCCCAGGAGAGCCTGGCGACCAGCCGCGCCGTGCGGATCGGCTCCTAGGAAGGAACTGGAGCCGACGTCACCGACCAGCAGGCCTGGAGCAGCACCGGGGCGAACACCTGCGGCGCGGTGACGCACACCGCGTGGTCGGCGTCGACCTCGTGCACCGACGCGCCCGGTATCGCCCGGGCCAGCTTCAGCTGGCGGCTCACCGGCACGATGCGGTCCCGGGCCGTGACCACCACCGCGGCGGGGACGTCGACCTGGCCGATCCAGCTGTGCGAGCTGAACTCGCACACGGCCTGGATAGCTGACATGGCGGTGGCGAGCGTGGTCCGGCGCAGCTCGGCGCGGGCCCACCTGGCGGTGTCCGGATCGTCAATGGGGCCCATGAGGGTCATGCCGAGGACCTCGGCGCTCATCGGCCGCAGCAGCGGGTTCCACCAGGTCACGGCGGCCGCCGCCGGCAGGGCCAGGGCGGTCAGCTGCTCCGCCGGCGACCCGAGGACGTTGCGCGCGGAGGAGCACAGCACCAGGCCGGACACCAGCGAGGGGTGCCTGCGGTACAGCAGCTGGGCCACCATGCCGCCCATGGAATACCCCACGGCGACGAACGCGCCGATCCCGAGGACCGCGGCCAGCGCGGCTATGTCGTCGGCGCAGTCCTCGAGCCGGAACCGCGATCCCGCGCTGATCCCGTCACCGTGACCGCGCAGGTCGATGGCGATGACCCGGAAATGACGCGCGAGCGGCGCGAAGACCCTCCCCCAGTTGAGCTCGGCCGTGAACGTCACCCCGTGGATGAGGATGAGCGTCTGCGCGCCGGGCGGCCCGCCGCATTCCCACATCCGCGTGACCCCGCGACCCGGCAGCTCGGCCAGGCGGGTGAGCGGAGTGGCCGCCGGCTCGGTTACCTGCCGCACTGGTCACACTCCCCTGCGATGTCCGTCGGCGAGAGCCAGCGTCCGGCGCCCGGCCGACGACCATCACCACATCTGGACCAGGCTTGCCGGCTTCGCGCAGCGCCGGCAGGGTCGAAAGGCCCGGATGCTGCAGATTTTCCCCGTGCTGGTGGTGAGTATGCGCGCGGCAGCTGTGACGTGACGCCTCTGTGACGTGTGGCGGCGCCTGCACCCGGCGCCGGCTACCGGGCCGGGTGCGGCGGCGTGCGGCCGGTCATGACGTACCCGCTGCCGAACGCCATCTCGCGGACCTGGACGTCCTCGACCAGTTGCTCCAGCTGCCGCCACGGCCGGTCGAACCCGCTGAAGCTCCGCACGTACGGGGCGTGGAGCATGCCGGTCAGGGAGTTCATGGCCACCATCACCGGCGAGGCCCACTTGCCGCCGCCGGCGGCGACCCACGCGCCCGGGCGCAGCTTCCTCATGACGTTCCGCAGCGCGCCGGGAGACTGCAGGATGTCGTGGACGGCGCAGAACAGAGCGGCGTCCGCGGTGAGCTCGAGCTGGGCATGTTCGGCCGGGGCCTGAACGACCGTGACGTTGCGCCACCCTTCGCCTGCGATGTGCTCGCGCGCCACCGCGGCCATCTCGGGCGACTCCTCGATGCCGACGACATGCCCCTGCAGGCCCACCTTCTCCCGCAGCAAGCCGCAGCACAGCCCGGTGCCGCAGCCCACGTCGAGGACCACCTGCCCGCGGCGGAGCGGAAGCGCCTCGACCACCGCCTGGCGGTAGGGCTGGAACACGCGGGTATCGCGGTTGTAGGACCGGGCGTGCTCGCCATAGGTCCGTGATGTGTCCATGGCCCTCACCCGCCTTCGATGGAGCGATGCCTTCCGGCATCTTCCCGGTACTCACCGTAACAAAGGTCAAGATAGCCGGGACCGGTGGCGCCCGGGTAAGCATCATGTGAGCTTTAAGTTACGGCGGGACCCGATGAGCCCGGCTGGCCGGTCCATAATGAGCTGCAGGCGAGCACCGTCATCCGTCCGGCCTGGAGGACAGAAGATATTCATCTGATTGCGTGCGGTAATCCGCACCCGCTCTCGGCCGGGCCGTCAGAGAAAGGAAAGGCCGATGAGCGCAGAGCGACAGGTGATGCAGGAGTACCTCGACGCGCTGGTCAAGCGAGCCGATTTCGCCAGCTACTTCACCGAGGACGTCGTCGCCACATTCGAGGGGACCGATCAGCGTGCCGACGGCCGGGAGGCCGCCGAGCAGCTGATCCGGTACGTGCACGAGGGCGCGTTCGACGCGCGGCCGGAGCCGAAGAACCTGCTGGTGGATACCGGCAAGGCAGCACTCGAGGCGGACTTCATCGGCACCCATACGGGTGAGTTCGCCGGAATCCAGCCCACCGGCCGTGCCGTCCGGGTCCCCTACTCGGTCATCTACGACCTGCGCGCCGATAAGATCAGCGCGCTGCGCATCTACTTCCCGATGAGCCTGCTGATCGAGCAGCTCGCCAGCTGAGCGGGCCTGGCTTGCTTCCCGTCAATCCGGTGGGGCCGCACGCACTGAGCGTCTAGGCCGGGGCGGGGCCGCTCGATCCCCGTACCTCGAGCCGTGGCGGCATCAGGATCGTCTCGCCGGGGGCGCCGGGGCGCTCGATGCGGGCCAGGAGCATGCGGGCGGCCTGCTGGCCCATCGCGCGGGCGGTGGCGTCGACGCTGGTGAGCCACAGCGCCCGCAGGCGGGCGAAGACGGAGTTGTCGAAGCCGACGAGGGAGAGTTCCCCGGGGACCCTGACGCCGAGCGCTGCGGCAGCGGAGAGGGCTCCGACGCAGGTCAGGTCGTTGGCCGCGAAGATGGCGGTCGGCCGGCCGGGCTGGCTCAGCAGGCGGACCGCGGCGCGGTAGCCGCCTTCCTCGCTCATGTCCCCGGCTTCGATGTGGACACATCCGCCCAGGCCGGCCGCGCGCATGGTGTCCTCGTAGCCCTGCATGCGCAGCCGGCCTGCCACGCTGGGCAGGCCGTGGATGTGGGCGATCCTGGTGTGCCCGAGCTCGATCAGGTGCCGGACCGCGAGCGTGCCGCCGAGGTGGTTGTCGTTGGCGAGGATGTCCACGCGCGGCAGGTCGACGTCCAGGCCGCGGCCGCCGACCGCGACGGTCGGGATCTGGCTGGCCGCGTCGATGATGGCCTGCGACATGGGGATCGACCCGGCCAGGACCAGCCCGTCGACGCCGAGGTCGATGAACGACCAGGTCAGGGTCTCGTCCAGCATCCGGTCGATCCGGCCGTCGCCCAGCAGGATGTGCTTGCCGCCCGCGTGCAGGGCCGGGGTCAGGCCGTCCAGCATGTCCGCGAACCAGGGCTGGCGCAGGTCGTTCAGCAGCACCCCGATCGTGTGCGACTGCCGCTCGGCCAGCAGCCGGGCGGCCGCGTTGGGCCGGTAGCCGAGTTCGGCCACGGCGCGCATGACGGCCTCGCGGCTGGCGGCGCTGACCTTCGGCGAGTTGCGGAGCACGAGCGAGACGAGCGACTTGGACACGCCCGCCCGGGCCGCGACGGTCTCCAGGGTGGGCTTCCTGGCGGTTCGCCCTGCGGTGGCCACGTGACCCTCCCCGGCTAGCTATTGGAGCGCTCCAACCCTATGGGCGCGGCGGGACGGTGTCAACGCGGGCGGCGGGTAAGCCGGGCTGGGGGTCTGGGTCATTCCGGGCTGGGGGTCCAGTCGCGGAGCACGTCGTCGGTGTGCTCGCCGGTCTCGGGGACGCCGCGGACGGGCCCGGAAGCGGCGCCGCTGAACCGGTAGGGCATCCGGACCACCGACCGCCGCTCGCCGTCGCCGTCGGTGACCTCGACGATGGTGCCCCGCCCGGACACCGACGGAGCGGCCAGCACGTCCCCGGCGTGCCTGACGTCCGCCCAGGCGAGATCGGCCGCCTCCAGGTCACGCTTGAGCGCGTCACGATCGGCGTGGGCGGCGATCCACTCGGCCATGGCCTGCGCCCGGGCGCGCAGCTTCGGCTCCAGCGGGGCGTCCGGATCGGGATCGGCCAGGCCGAAGCAGGCCTTCAGCTGCCGCCACATGTACCTCCGGTCGGCGGAGATGAGGATGGGGCCGCCGGGCGCGGGCCACACCTCGCCGCGTGCGGGCCAGACCGGGTGCTCGTCGATGCTGTAGTGGGTGTAGTCGTCGGTGGCGAGCATCGCCTCGAGCATGCTGAGGTCGATGTGCTGGCCGGTCCCGGTGCGGTCGCGCAGCCGCAGCGCCGCCAGGATCGCGATCGCGCCGTGCAGCCCGGCCAGCGTGTCGGCGAGCGCGAACGCGATGTCCGCGGGCGGGTCGCCGCTGAGGTCAGCCTGGCGCCCGATCAGGCCCGCTTCGGCGTGAATGACCGGCGCGTAGGCAGCCCGTTCGGCATCATGACTGTCCTGGCCGAAACCGGAGATGGACAGCATCACCAGCCGCGGGTTGACGGCGGACAGCGCCGGCCAGCCGGCCCCGAACCGGTCGAGAACCCCCGGCCGGAAGTTCTCCACCACCACGTCGCAGGCGGCGGCCAGGTCGAGCAGCCTGGTGACATCGCCGGGCCGGTGCAGGTCGAGCACGATCGACCGCTTGCCCACGTTGAGCTGCGAGTACAGCCCGGAGCGGCCGCGGACCACCTTGCCGTACGCCTGCGCGAGGTCCGTGCCGGGCAGTTCGGCCTTGACCACGTCGGCGCCGAGGTCGGCCAGGATCCGGCCGGCGAACGGACCGGATACCGCGCGTGACAAGTCGAGCACGCGCAGCCCTTCGAGCGGCCTGCGGGGCTGACGGTGACCCTTTGTCATGCGGCTCAAGGTACAGCCGGCGGGAACCATCCCGGAACATCCCCTAGCGGGGACGCGGGCTCATCGAGGACGATTCCCCTAGCTGGATCGTTCGTCAGGTAGCACGGGCTGGCTCGGCGGGAGGCGGATATGGTGAGCGTGAACCAGCGCACTGCCGGCCAGGCGGCCCTCGCGGTCGGCGCCCTCGGCGTGGTCTTCGGGGACATCGGGACGAGCCCGCTGTACACCGTCCAGACCGTCTTCAGCCCGAGCGACCCGCACCCGGTCAAGGTGACGCACGACAGCATCTTCGGGGTCACCTCGCTCATCTTCTGGTCGGTGACGATCATCGTCACCCTCACGTACGTCACGCTCGTGATGCGGGCCGACAACGACGGCGAGGGCGGGATCATGGCGCTGATCGCCCTGATCCGCCGCCGGGCCCTGCCCGGCAGCGCCCGGGCCAAGGCCGTGCTGGCCGGGCTCGGGATCTTCGGGGCCTCGCTGTTCTTCGGCGACAGCATGATCACGCCCGCGATCTCGGTGCTGTCCGCGGTCGAGGGCGTCGAGGTCGCGGCGCCGTCGGTGGCCAGCCTGGTCATCCCCATCACGGTGGCGATCATCATCGTCCTGTTCCTGCTCCAGCGGCTGGGCACGGGCGCCGTGGGGAAGATGTTCG